>ERZ808035.159-NODE-159-length-79684-cov-6.137136_pt1 | contig 79684 bp, 74 predicted proteins | sample MGYA00380189_ERZ808035 | MGnify/ENA primary metagenome ERZ808035 (study PRJEB31490, sample SAMN06133407) | mouse gut metagenome | isolation source: M5_1 | host: mice | place: China: Chengdu | collected 2015-05 ... | reverse complement strand
ATGGTACAGTGGGTACGGGAAAATCATTTCTTTCCGGCTGTGTTGCCAAGGAGCTGATCGAGACCGGACATTCCGTAATCTATTTCAGTGCAACCGGCCTGTTTGATTTACTTTCAAAGAATTCCTTTGACTATAAGAATAGAGACGAACTGCGGGAAACTTATGCGGATCTGTATCAATGCGATCTGCTGATCATTGACGATCTGGGAACAGAACTGACAAACCAGTTTGTTACCTCCCAGCTTTTTTCTCTCCTGAATGAAAGGCATATGGGTAAAAAAGCAACCGTGATCTCTACCAACCTGTCACTGGAAGAATTGAGGAACAGATACTCCGATCGTATCTTCTCCCGTATTACCAGTCACTATGAAATCTGTAAACTGTCCGGCCGGGATATCCGAATGTACAGGAAACGATTGATGAACAGAAAGTGAGGCTTCTTGCATGACCAGACGCGAAGAAAAAAGAAATCTTGAAACCATTCCGGTAGGCTCCCTTGGCATGATTCCCCTTGAAGGCTGCAGACCTTTGGGCGAGAAGGTAGACTACTATCTGGTAAAATGGCGTACAGAACGGGAAAGCGAACACAAAGATTCCCTTGCCTTTTCCGGCTACCAGCGTGACACCTATATTTTGAAAGCCGATGTACCCAGATTCGGTTCCGGTGAGGCAAAAGGTGTGATCAAACAGTCTGTGCGCGGTTCCGATCTTTATCTTCTGGTGGATGTGGCCAACTACAGCCTGACCTATTCCCTCTGCGGACACGAGAACCATATGTCCCCCGACGACCACTATCAGGATCTGAAGCGTATCATTGCCGCCGTCGGAGGGAAAGCCAGACGCATCACTGTCATCATGCCCTATCTCTATGAGAGCAGACAGCATAAGAGAACTGCAAGAGAATCCCTGGACTGCGCGCTTGCCCTTCAGGAAATGGTAAGCATGGGCGTGGATAATATTATTACCTTCGATGCCCACGATCCGCGGGTGCAAAATGCCATTCCTCTGCACGGTTTTGAAACAGTCCAGCCTGCTTATCAGTTTATCAAGGGCCTGCTGAGCAATGTAAAAGGCTTAAAGCTTGACAACGACCACATGATGGTAATCAGCCCCGATGAAGGTGGAATGAGCCGTGCTATCTATATCGCCAATGTTCTGGGACTGGATATGGGAATGTTCTATAAAAGAAGGGATTATACGCAGGTCGTAAACGGCAGAAATCCTATCGTGGCTCATGAATTCCTTGGATCCAGCGTAGAGGGCAAGGATATGATCATCATCGACGATATGATCTCTTCCGGCGAAAGCGTTTTGGAGGTTGCATCCGCCCTGAAGGAACGCAAGGCCAACAGAATCTTTGTGTTCTCTACTTTCGGTCTTTTCACGGCCGGACTGGATCGTTTTGACGAGGCGTATGCTGACGGCACGATCTGCAGGGTACTGACCACAAATCTGATCTACCAGACGCCGGAACTGCTTGCCCGTGAATGGTATATCGACTGTGATATGAGCAAATATATCGCCTATATAATTGATACTTTAAATCATGATACCTCCATCAGTGACCTGCTGAATCCCGTGGAAAGGATTCAGTCCATTGTGGCCAGATATAATGCGGGGGAACTGGAATAACCCGGGCATTTCTGCCAATTTTTTTTAAACGCTTTGCATCTTAAAAAGGGTATCCCCGCGGGGATACCCTTTTCTATGTTATGGGAAATGTCCATGCCTGCTTCGAGTCCGTCTGCCTGATGGTTCCCGGGCTGTGGATTACCCCCACTTATTGTTCCTCTCTGTTACGCCGCTTACGCTGCCGCCAAATCCCGACCATTTGACAGGCGCTTTATCTCCGACGCAGTTTTCAATGGTGACATTCTTTATATGGCCATTCAACTGTCCGAGGATCTGGATGGTTCCGCCGGCGTTTCCTTTAAAACTGCAATTGGATATTGTTACATTCTGGCAAGTTTGGCCGCTGTTTGGCTCAATGTCAATGCCGTATTGCGGCGCTGTCCCATTGGCGTTATTGAACTGGCAGTTCTGAACCTTCACATTCGATACGTCTGTAATAGACAGATTGCTTCGCCTGTTATGATGCAGGTTACAGTTTGCGATAGTAACGCCGTTACTGTTTTTACCACTGCTAATGCGGCCAAGATAAATACCGTCGCCCCAGCATTTGGAAACTTCCACATCACGTATATGAACATTTGTACAGCCGACGATTTCGATGCCATGCCCCGCCTCGCCGCCGCTGCCTTTGTGCGCGTCGCGTTCTCCGATCAGCTTTCCGCCGGAAATGTATATGTCTTTGCGGTCGGAAGCATAAATCATGCGATAAATCCCACTGTTTGTACCAATCGCATAGAGTTTGGCATCAGGCGACATGATCAACGACTGACCGTCTCTTAACATGATACCCGCCGTGAAACCGGGGTTTGCGGCAGGATTAATATGATACTCGCCCGCCGGGATATAGAGATAATCATAGTTGTCCTGATGTTGATATCTTACTTCATTTTCCCATTTTTGTAACAAATCGTTGATTGCTTGCGTATCATCCTTACAGCCCTCCGCCTGATGGTAGGTAAGTACCCGGGGGTCATTCTCCGTATCGATCTCGCCGCCTGCAACGACAACATAACACTGCTGGACATATTGTCCATTACCCATAGAGACTTTGATGGTGGCAGGTCCGATCTTTTTCATGGTGATCTTGCCTGTTTCGTCTACAGATGCTATGTTCGGTTTGCTGCTTGTAAACGCAATGCCTTCCATGTCCATCGGATGCTCCGGGTCTTCATATCCGACAAAAGTTAACTGATATGTATCTCCGACAGTTCCTTCTATCGTTTTGCCTTTCTGTGTAAGGGTCGGCAGTGTGATCGTAACATTACACTGTGCCCTCTTATTACCGTCCTGCGCGATAGCTGTGACGGTTACGGTTCCTTGTTTCTTTGCATTGATCACAACGCGGACAGTCTCTGCCTGCGTGGTATTGTTCTCCTCAGATCCGGAGTCCTCCCAAACCTCCACGGTTGCAATATCGCTGTTTGAAGTAGTCCAGATTACCGTTGGGTTTGTTATCATTTGTGTCGGGTCTTTAGGCGTAAGCGTAGCAGTAAGCGTTCTGCTTTCCGGTTTCGTATCCAGAAGCGAAAACGACAACTTGTTTTTGTCCAATGTAATCTTGTCTACGCTGTTCTTTCGATACGCTTTCTTCTGGATCTTAAAGGAACAGGTTTTTGTACCGCCATAATCCCCCCGGCCACGCAGGGTTACCTTTGCGTTCCCCGCCTTAATGTTGTTCTTGTATCCGACAATTTCATAGCAGGATGTCTGATCCGGCAGTTCTATTTTATTGTTCTTATCCGCCTTATTTGCATAAATATGGATATCCGCTGGCTTTAATGTGACTTCTTTTCCGGTATATTCCTGCGGGTCTATGACAACCTGCAATTTACTGATGTTCTTTTGGCTGTCAAAAATCCGGTAAGTGCCGCTGATCTCGCCCTGATAGCTTCCGCATCCTGTCACTTTCACGGTAACGGTAGTACCTATCGAAGGAACACTGTTTTCATTGCCATCATAACCTTCATAATGATAGCTGAGAGTTTTCTCGTAATCCGTTCCGGCCGCCAGTTTTTTTCCATTTATATCCGTAATCGTGACGGCGGACTTCCATGCATTTTTCTTGTCGCTATGAGGCTTATCGGCAACGGTGAGAACAGCATTGGCAATATTCGCGCGCATCACCGTAAGGGAGATTGATTCCTTATATCCTTTATAATTACCGACACCGGTAATCTCTAAGGTCATTTCGCCGGTTTCCGCATCCTTTGGTATTTTGTTATTTTTATAGGTTACCTTATAATCGGTCTTGATTTTGAGGATATTCTGATCCTGATCCCGCAGGATAAATTCCGGTATGGCGCCGTTCTTTTGATAGGAGACGGTAAGCTTTCCGTTCCCGTCTTTAGCCACATTTTTCCAATAATAGGAAAAATGGCTTTTTTCAGTATTTGCCGTAATCTGATAAGTTTTTTTGAACGAGCCTTTGTATCTGCCTTTTCCGGTAAAGGTGACGGTCACCTTCCCGACTTTTTTGGCATTGCTGTATTTCATAGTATAATCGGTATCTTCAACCAGCGTATCAGTTTTTCCGGTCTCATCTGTATAGGTCAATAATGTCTTGTTTTCCTGAAACATGCCGCCCTTTTCGGTTAGGACTTTTTGGGAGAAAGGGATGGATGTCTGCCAGTTTGCCTCAATGAATGCCGCGTTGTTAATGGCGCGGTCGGCTTCCAGCTTCAGATTGATCTGCTTAAATCCGTGATACCCCTGATCTTCTCCGGCTTCGGTAGGATAAACGTTGATATAGGCGCCCTGCAGTCCGTTCGTATTGAAGACGTCATAGTCATACAGGGATGAATCAAGCTCCGTGCTGCCGATTTTCAGCTTTGTAATCATTACGTCAGTCTTAGTCAGCGGCACCCCGTGATAAGCATATTTTTTTGCATTTAACGTAACAGAGGCCGTGTTGAAATTCTGTTTCTTATCAAGGACAACGAGCCGCATGGGAAGAGAACCGGTAAAATTGCCTTTGCCGGTTACGGTATAAGAGTATTGCCGTCCTAAATCATAGCTGTCTCCTTTTTTATAATCTGACGGCAATTGTGTATAATCACAGATAAAGTCCTTATTAACAGCCAGTTTTTTCCGGTTATATGTTAAAACAGGTGCCGGAATATTCAGATTTTTGGCATAATTTACCACCTGCTCATAGCCCGGCGAACCGGCCAGCACAGAATTTGCATTGGCGGGATTGGGATCGATCTTACTGATGTCTTTCGGCAGGATCGTAAAATACAGGGTAATGCTGCCGCTGTACTGACCCTTCATATTAATGGTCACGCTGGGCGCTTTCGCCGTATTCCAGGCGGCGGCATTTACATTGTTTTTATAGGTCAGCGTATAGTCCGTTTTTTCTTTCAGCAGAGTTTCCTTATGGTAAACGCGAAAATCCTGCGTGATCTTCTGTCCTGTATAGACGAAAGCACCGCTTTCCTGCAGAAAGCCGTCTACCCAGAGATCACCGGAAAGGTCATACACTTCATCGTCGTCTTTGGAGACGACCGTAATATGGACGGAAGCTTTCTGACCGCCGCATGTTGCCGTGATGGTTGCCGTTCCCTCTTTTAGAGCAGTAATTTCCACGGTTTTGCCGCTGACTGCCGGCGTCGGTTCCGATGTTCCGTCGTTTTCCTGCGCTGATTCTGTTCCCGGTACAGCTACCATGGCGATCGTGTCATCGCTGCTGCTCCAGATGATAGGTGTCGTAATATCCTTAGGCTCCACTGCCGCAGTGACTAGAAATTTAGCGTCCGGCGCGGGGGCGGGATGCAGCGTTACGCTTTCCGCATCCAAGGTCAATACGCCGACACTTTCCTTGATCGGCGATGTTTCTTCGGCATCGGCAAAGGGCGCGGTTGATGGATCCGCAGCCTGATTGGTTACAGAGTTTTCGGAGACGGAATCCGCAGACGTCTGCTGCAGATCATCTTCTTCTGTAACCGGCTCCTGCGCTGCGGTTTCTTCCGGGGTCTGATTCATATCTTCCTCAGGCGCTGTTTGATCCGTTGTTTCCGCATCCGCACCGTCTACGGTATTTTCCGAGACGCTCATCTGATCCGGCACATCATTTCCCGAGATGGTATCTGCCGCGGTTTCCTGCGATTGCTCTGTTTCTGACGCATCCGCATTCGCTCCGTCCGGCGCTTCGTCAGTCGTATTTGGGACGATCAAAGGGATTGTGGCCGCGGCATAAAAGGTTTCGTCCTTTCTGCTTCCGGCTGCCAGATAATATGCCGCCCGAATATAATAGTCATAAGCTTCAGGCGTGTTTGCCGTTTCATCGCCTGCGTTGTCAGTGGCCACGAACGCGGCTTCCCTGGCCGTAAGCGCCATCATCTGATCATATTCGCTCTCTGTGTCAGGAATTTCTTCCATGGTAAAATAAGGCGAGGCGGTCACTGTTTCAAAACCGTTCCAGTCGTCCAGCGCGTCAAGAAGGTTTGCGCTTCCGGGGGGCAGTCCCTTTTCTCCGCGGAGAATGCTCCATTCCAGAGTTCCGGTTTTTGCTGTGTCAGGGACTTCGTCTATCGCATAATTGGTAAACAGAATCAGGGTTTTGTCTGTCTCAAAAGAAAGGGGACGGTCATAAAGAAACGTGCCGTCTGCGGCGGGAAGCTCTGCGCCGCCAGGAATTTGACCGATATGTAAGGCGGGCAGATCCGTGTCCGTATCGCTCGGTTCTGCAGTATTTACCGTGTCCGGCCAGACAGCCGTTTCTGCCGCAGCATTCTCTGTCTCCGGCAGGGCTGCCGTTTCTGCCGCAACGTTCTCCGTGTCTGGTAGGGCTGCCGTTTCCTCCCCGGCCGGATCTGTACCCGGTGTCTCATTGGGAAGCAAATTGTTTTCCGAAATGGAATCTTCCACGGTAATGGCGCTTTCCGCTGCCGCTGCCATCATACCGCCGCAGTCGCCAAATGCCACTGCCATGGCAAGTATCGATGCCAGCCATCTTTTTTTGCTTCGCATAATTCTGATTCCTCCTTATGTATTCCTGCCTCTTATGAAATCTGCTGCAGAATGATCTGACAAAATTGCTTTTTATAAAATATCCGAAAACAGTACAGATTATTATAGCACAATAGGTTGGAAAATAAAATGGAATTTCTTTTCATGAACAGTTTATCGGAAAGTGTATAAGTTTGAACTGGGGGGCAGAATTCAGCTTGCTTTTCAGATCACGTCATGTTATACTTGGAAACGTTGGAATCCCCGCAAACGCGGAGACAGACGACGAATAAACACGGTGAGTTCGAGACCTTCCTCACCTAAAACAAAACTAAAGGAGACAAATGCATATGAAAAAACAATCTTACAGCGAGGCTGTTTCCGTAAAAACTGCCCCGCCCGCATCACTGACCACTTTGGTACAGGCAGCTATGATCGCCGCCATCTACGTTGTGCTGACTTTTATCGCCAACGCCTTCGGACTTGCCAACTATGCCGTGCAGGTTCGTTTTTCTGAGGCACTTACAATTCTGCCGTTTTTCACGCCGGCTGCAATACCCGGCCTGTTTATAGGCTGTCTGCTTAGCAATATCCTCACGGGATGTGCACTGCCTGACATCGTATTCGGCAGTCTTGCGACCCTGATCGGCGCCATCGGCACTTACAGCCTGCGCAAATGGAAATGGTGCGCTCCTGTCTGTCCTATCATTGCAAACACGATCATCGTACCTCTCATACTGATCTACGGTTACGGATTGCTGATCGAAGGATTATCTGTTCTGCAGTGTTTCGGTTATTACTGCCTTACGGTAGGTGCCGGCGAGGTGATCTCATGTGGTGTATTGGGCATGATTCTCTTATTTTCTCTGCAGAAATACCGGAACATTTTATTTAAGAATCATTATAATTAACATCATTATAGATTTTGCTTTGGGTTTTGCTAAAGCTTTCGCATGTGGCTTGTGCTTCATAATATAAGGTCTATATATAAGGTCTATCATCACAGTTAAAAAGCCCCGCTTACCGGTTTTGTTTCCGGCAGGCGGAGCTTTTTCTTTAAAAAACAAGGCAGAAATCTGATACGTAAAAGATTCAAATCGTTTTTATAAGTGCAGAACATGACCGGATTTCATTCTCCCGGCCCAAAAATATGCAATGATATCAATGGCAAATAAAATTGCCAATACCGTCAATGGCGTTACAAAATATGGCAGCCTGAATCCAATAAAATATATCGTTCCTTTTAATACTGGTAATTGTGCTGCCGACAACACTATATAAATAACAACCTGCCATAAAATATTCCGGCGGTTCGTTTTCCATGTAAGTTCACCTGACCGCATTTTCCTGCAAATCATAAACAGGTAAAAGACTGTTATCAAAAGTATGCCGGCAATACATAAAATCATCAGGCTGATTACATCAATCCCAAACATCTGCCTGAAATTAATCCTGACAGAATTGGAATACCAGCTATAATTCCCTGACGGAGAATGGTTGACGATTTCCTTGATACAACGTTCAACATCTTTCCATGCTCCGGAAGAAGTCCTGATCACACCACTTGTTTTATTCGCATAATGTATCTTCATACCGTCTGTGAATCCTGTGACATCCGCTATTGCAAAGCTTGGCATAATTGCGGATTCATCCAGCAGATAACTTTTGAATCCCAGATCGATCCGGCTGTTTTCCTTCAAAATTCCTATAACGATAAAATCATAAGTATCATACAGATATTCGCCTTGAAACCGTGTGCCCAATTCAATCTGTCCGTTATATGTATTACCTAAAATCACAGGTATACTGCCTTTCCAGTCAAAAACAAAATCTGTACCTGCAAAATTTCTTCCTGCCTCTGTTTCTATGCCAAAATCCTCTGCAACATTTTCACCAATCTGCACGCATGGCAGTTCGTGATTCGACACTTCATCAAAGATCTTCCCCTCCACCCATAAGGGCTGTCCATAAATCTCATAGTACTTGAATAATTCCGTATCCTGCAGTTTTTCCAGCATATTTTCATAATCATCAGGCTCTGGTTTTAGCGGACTACTCTCCTGTTGTAATTGCAGATAAATACTGTCATTTGCGTTTGTTTCATCTATTTTCCCATTCATCCCTAAACATGCCGCACTGACTTGCAACAAAAAAACAAATCCAAATAAAAGTGTGATCAGCAACAATGTGATGACTGGATTTACTTTCCGTTTCATACTTTTCACTCGTTCTAAAGCAAGTGTGCCCAATTAATTCAGACCCACTTGCCTTTTACCTTCCTTTGCGCAAACTTCCTTCCTTAAACTAATCTTCAGTTCCATATTTTACATAATGAGTGTGATTATCCCAGTATTCTCCGGCTACAAAGCCGCCCTCTGCCTTTACGCGTCCTGTACCCCATTTTCTCCCGGAATCCCCCAGTTAGTCTCTAATCCCCGTTTACCGACCAAACTTCGGCGAACGGGGATCATTTGAATTGCAATACAACTATATATACCTTTTTTCCTTCAATTACATTTGCTCCATATCCTCTTCCTCATATGCATCTGCCTTACGTCTCCGTAAAATATACTCGGCAATCGAATAATAGATCGGAATTGTCAGGAAAACCACCCATGTGGGATGCCATACACCATACACGAATCCCACAAACAAAAAGATCAGCACAGCCAAAACCGGATATGCAAAGTAACTTGGATTACGCAGATACACCGCATCAATCAGTGTGCTGATGATCGGCACCAGAAACAGGATCAGCCAGCCCGGATGCCACAGATTAAAGCACACTCCTATGACAATATAGGCCACGATCGCTATAATGCCAAGAGGCAGGCCGCCATTGTGCCCTCGTGAAAAAATATGTTTCGAGGCATCCTCACCGTTCACACGAATACCATGTTTATCAATGTGAACTTCGTTGTCATCTTTTTTGTCATACACATGAATGCCACGCCAGCTCACGTGAACTTCCGAACCCTTGTCTTTCACATGAATACCGTCAAAACCCACATGTACATCTTCCTCCACATTCTCTGCCTGTTCAGTCCTGGAGTTTTCATCCGTCTTTGTTTGTTCTCCGTCACGGTCGTACTCTGTCAGATTCATAATACCCTCTGTCACTACGTCCCCGTTTTCCCCCGGCTGTTCTTCTCTCCATTGTACTGCCGGAGCTGCATCACTTTCCTCATCCACATAGATCATCAGAAGTTCATCCAGAGAGACCTGATACAGTCTGGCAAGGGCAATCAGATTGTCCGTATCAGGAGATGCTTCAGCCCGCTCCCATTTGCTGACTGCCTGTCTGCTGATCCCCAGTTTCTCTGCCAGTGCCTCCTGAGACAGATTTTTTTCTTTACGCAGGCTCACCAGCCTGCTTGCAATTTCAAGATTCATCAATTCCTCCGTTCCAAAACATGATTCCCGCGAGCAATGAGCCAGGCGGCTGCGAAGCAGACATTTGGCGAATGCCGCGAGGGTCACATACCCCGTTGCTTGCAGCAGGGTTGTTGACTTGTATAAAACAATCATATAAAAATAGTCTGCTCTGTTCCATATCTTTTGCTTTCCAAATCAGAAACAATTGGTTGCCCCCTCTTTGGACGGCCCGCAACCTGTGGTTTCCCGTGCCGAAATCAGCCATCCAGCCGCGAAAATCAATGCAAAACTACCCACTCAATTAATTACAGGCGTTATTTATCTATGCCCTCAAACCACTTTTTTACTTCAAGAAGATCTTCCAGTACGATCACACTCATTCCGCGCATTTCCTCTGTGGCAGGAAGCATATCCGGCACCATAACCGGTCTCATTCCAGCCCGGTAAGCAGCCCGGATGCCGTTATGGGAATCTTCAATGGCATAAGTGCGCTCCGGCGCCACCGTCATCTTTTCACAGGCCATCAGATAAATATCCGGCTCCGGCTTACTGCGTTTCAACTGGTCACCGCCTACCACGGTATGAAAATATTCATACAGCCCGGCCTGCTTCAATTCCTGCGTCACTGCCTCAAGGCGCGTGGAGGACGCTACCCCCACCGGCATCTGCTCTCTCCGCAGATATTCCAGCAGTTCCCTCACACCCTTCTTCACAGGCAGTCCGTCCCGGTCCGTAACCTGATGAAACAGAAGAGAAGCCTCCCGGCTGAATTCCTCATAGGGAAAATCCTTCCCGTAGTGATTCAGCAGGATCTCCTTTGTCTTCACCTTGTTGGTTCCGATACAGGAAATGAAAACCTCCTGGATCCCTGAAAAATGATATTTTGTGCCGATCTGCTCCCAGCACTCCAATACCAGACGCTCGCTGTCAAAAATAACGCCGTCCATGTCAAAAATAACCGCATCACATTTCTTCATCTTTACTCCATTCCGAAGCGCGCTCATCAGAGAATTTATTCAATCTTACTCTTTCCTCGCATAAGTAATAAAACGATTTCCGTTCTCTTTCAGCCATTCCGTCGAATCATTCATACCTTTTTTATACAAGGTGCCCGTCACCGGATCCATGACCACAATGTTCAGTTCATTAAATCCCACGATCAGCACCGCATTTCCGTCTTCCAATAACGCCAGCACCGGAATATCCTGGTTGACGTAGTACAGCACTGCATCCAGGCTGCATCCCGTCAGATCCAGAATCGTACACTCCTGCAGATTCGATTCCAGAATGGAGTAAACCGTACCTCCTCCGTTTAAAAGGCGTTCTGTATTTCTGGATGTCCCTTCAAATTTCAGAATCGTGTCCAGACAGACTGCCAGAGAGCTTCTCGTCTCCGACATTTCATCTTCCGTAATAGCCATGATCTGATTCCTGGTACTTCTGGTCACCCGTCTCCATACATATTCCCCGTCATCATCCACCACCACACCGGCCAGCCGGTATGCCAGATCAACTGCTTTGCCCGGATTGCTCGAAATCCCCTCAATTCCGTTTTTACCATATACATAAAAACGCTGTTCCGTTTGTTCGGATTCCGGAAGCGAAATGGCGCGGTCACCCTCAAAGAGCACTTCCTTGGGCGATAAGTGCTGCAGGCTGCGGCTGTCGATCTCATCTTTTACCACGATCTGGCAAAGTGTCTCATAATTCTCCGTTACTACAAAATCAATCGTGTTGCTTCCCGCCCGGACTTCCTCTGTGCTCATAATCTGATCGTCCGAGGTGGGCATATACGATGCACTTTCCTCATCCCAGACCACACGGGAAAGATTAATCTGGTTTCCCATTACCATACTGTCCACAACATATACATCCTGCTTCCGATAGCTTTTCAGTACCTTGCCGTCATCACCCTGGATCCGCACGCAGTACATGGGATAGATCGTGGATCCGGCACTGGTCACCACCACATCACGCTTCCTTGCCAGCCCGTAGATCAGATCCTCCTCCATAAAACCAAGTACCGAAATATATTCCCCGAATCCGGCCCTTATAGCCGTCTGCTCCTGTGTGTTCAGGTTCATCAATATGAGGCTTCCGCTGGCGTGCAGATCTTCTCCCTCCTGCCATACCAGCATCTTATTGGTCTCTGACACATGATATCCGTCTTCCTTCAGGCCGGAAACAAGCACCTGATATTCCTGTGCTTCCAGGTCCACCGCGTAGACACTTCCCGACAGAATAAAATAAAAGATTCCGGATTTATTCACATAGGACAACTGCTGTATATCCGATTTTAACAATTCATAGGATCTGTCATAGGGAATGTAGACCAGTTCTTCCACTGTGTTTGTCATACTGTTGTAATGATACACGGCAACACCCACATTTCCTTCGTGGCGCCCTCTGTTCATATAGCCGTAAACGAGAAAAAGCGCGTTCCCGGTCTCATCTACAGACAGAATCTCTATGTCGTGCCGGTCATAACCGTTCCTGACATCAAAAAGCCCGTCTATATTTCCGTAAAAGCTGAACAATCTGATCAACTTATTATCCGTCACATTGTAACTGTACAATTTATCCGCTACCGTAAAAGCAAACACATTGCCCCCGTCGCTCTCATACAGCTTCACTTCCTCTCCGGCGATACCTACCACGATCTTGTCATTGATGTAAATATTTGCCTCCTCATCAAAGATCTGATCCATCTCCCGCTCAAAGTCCAGCAGATACATTCTGTCGGGTGTATACCGGATCCGGTAAAATTCCCTGATCCGAAAATATTTCGTCTCTCTTCCCTCTCTTACCGCGGTAAGATACTGCAGATCAAAAGAACCTGTCTGTTCCGCCAGTTCCCTGATGGTGATCACCGGCTCCGTGACTTTGGCAATCGGAAGTTCTCCCCAGGTCACCTGCTGAAAACTGCTGTGTATATTTACCTTGTGAAAAGTCGTATTGTCGCCTTCGGAGTTGGATTCCAGATATTTGGTCAGTTCTGCCGCCGCCTCTTTGTCAAAGGTACGCTCATGAAAATCCACAATATAATCCAGCTTGTCCTTAATATGCAGATCATCGCTCAGGATGATCCGGGTATAATAACGTATGGGCGTATTTTCCGCAGGTGTGACAAGAAAAACCAGCATATATTCCGTATCGTACTCGATCAGATCCTTCAATGTAATGCTGAAATCAATAGCATCCTCATCCTGTGTATACTCTTGTACATCTGTGCTCTCCACAAGCCTGTCCCCGTTCAGGCTGCGCACCTCAAAACCGATCTGCCCGATCTCTCTCCCGTAGGTATCCAGCCGCACATCAATCTTTCTGTCACTTCCCACGGGCTGAAGTGTGTCCCTCAGATAAGCACTGTTCATACTGTCTGCGTAGCCATGCAGACTGTTGACGCTGTGTCCGCTCACAGACATCGACAGCACCGGAAAAGACGCTTCTCCCATTTCAGTTGTCATATCGGTATTTCCCTGATTCATCACCGCGCTGATCACCATCAATGCCGCCGCAAAGATAAGACCAAGCAAAACACCCTTTATGATCGCTTTTTTCATAATAACCTCTTTAAAGTCGGATCAATGTGCAAAAACTCCATCACATCATCGATCGTCTGTCCGCTTTCCTGCTGTCTGCGCATACTGCCGCTTCTTTTTTTCACGGCGCGTATCAGCAGGTTCTTCGGTGTATGTTCCATATCAATAAATTCCAGAATATTCGTCTCATAGCCTGCCGTTTCCAGCAGGTTCGCACGCACGGCATCTGTAACCAGCGCCGAGATGCGTTCTTTAATGATACCATACCTGAAAATCGGCGCAAGTTCCCTGGCGCAGATCTGTCCGTTTACCTCATGCTGACAGCAGGGGACTGAAAGGATCACTTTCGCATCCCATGCGACAGCCTTGGCAAGAGCATAGTCGGTGGCAGTATCACAGGCATGCAGTGTCACTACCATATCCACCTTGCCCTGTCCTTCATATTCCGCAATATCGCCCTGGATAAAGCATAGTTTGTCATATCCGTATTTCCGGCTCAGATCATTACATTTCAGAATCACATCTTCCTTCAGATCCAGCCCTGTGATCTCCACATCATATCCTTTCAAGTCGTGCAGATAATAATACATGGCAAAGGTCAGATAGGATTTGCCGCAGCCAAAGTCCAGAATATGCACAGTATTCTCTTCTGAGAGTGTTGGCAGAATATCCTCGATAAATTCCAGAAAACGGTTAATCTGCTTAAACTTATCATAACGGGCGTTTACAATCCTGCCTTCTTTCGTCTGCACGCCCAGATCCACCAGGAAGGGAACCGGGATTCCTTCTTCCAGAATATATCTTTTCTTTCTGTTATGCGCCAGAGTCATCCCGCGGCCGGCTTCCGCAGACGGCTCTGTGCTTTCGATCTGTTTTCTGCTGACGGTCATTTTTCCCTTCTTGCTGACCAGTACCACAGCCTTACAGCCTTTATGGGATACCTCGCACTGTCGGAAAGTTCCTGCCAGCATTTCATCAACGCTGCATATCACGCTGTCTCTGTCCAGATTCTCATGAAATACCTTTGTCCCGTCATATCTGGTCTGTTGGAAAAGGAGCTTTCCCTTTACCATAACAGGCCTTATTTTAATCTTGAATACCCCGTCTTTGATACGGGGGTTACTCAGGATGATCTGGTAAAGGCTATCATCCACAGTATCTTTCAAAAGTTCTATAAGCTGTTTTTCCATTTTATTTTTTCTTTCTTCGTTCAAACTGACTTTTGACAGCGTAAGTTCTGTGTTATCTTCCCTGGCGCATTGCTCTGCATACACCGGATTGTTTTTACATGCTGCCTTGTGAAAAGACTCTGCTTCTATTTTAATAAGATTACAGGAAAACCACAACTAAAATTTTAAGATTCCATTGCGGTTGGAATGACGTTTTCTGTAGATTTCATAAGATAAAAGCACCTGGACAAACTCCGTCGTCCGGCTGCGGTACGCATCAGACTGCTGTTCCTCCCCGGCATTTACGATTTTGTCTACTATTGCCTGCGTGAGCCTGTAAATCTGCCATTTATCTGGATATTCATCATAGATCATGCTTCCTTCATAATCAATACGATCCAGCGTTTCCGCTATAATCCTCTGGTATTTTTTCGCCTCTGCAGGATACATCTGCTGTAAATATTCCAAGTCCCTTGTCACGCTGTCTTCCTGCTGATAATACATCGGAAGCGGATAGGCCATATAGAAGGGCAGGATTCTGGATTGATTCATGCTGCACCAATTCCTCATCTTTTTATTCTATCATATGCAGCTTTCCGTGAGACGCGAACAAAAAACGAGTATAGCTCGTTTGCGAGATCTGCTTCGCAGCCTCGTAAATCCGAAGGAATTTCCTATACCTAAAAAAGGGCGGATTTCACACCGCCCTTTTAATACAATACATATGTTATTTAATTGTGGACAGCCTCTATTCTGGCTACCGCACGTCTCAAAGACAATTCTGCCCTGTTCATATCGGTTCCGGGCGCATGTTCTCTGATCCTCTCCTCGGCACGCGACTTCGCTTCCTCGGCACGGGTCAGGTCGATCTCCGACGGCCACTCTATGATCTCTGCGAGAATCGTCACTTTATCAGGAAGAACCTCGGTAAATCCGGCATGTAATGCCGCTTCCTTAACCTCGTCCCCCTGGGTGATCGTCAAAATTCCCGGGGCGATGATCATGGTCATCGGAATATGGTCCTTATAGATACCGACTTCTCCCTCCACCGTATTGAATTCCACCATGGACACTTCCTCTTCATAGAAAACTCTGTCCGGTGTAATGATCTTTAATGTAAAATTTCTGTTATCATCAGCCATATGCTACCTGCTCCCTTGCGAACCCGCTTACCGGGCGAGTACGTCGTCTATGCTTCCTGCATTCAAGAAATGACTTTCCGGAACATCGTCGTGCTTGCCTTCCAGAATCTCCTTGAAGCCGCGGATCGTCTCGGCGATCGGCACATACTTGCCTTCCAGTCCGGTAAACTGACCTGCAACGAAGAACGGCTGAGACAGGAATCTCTGTACCTTTCTCGCACGGGAAACCACCAGTTTATCCTCCTCGGAAAGCTCATCCATACCGAGAATAGCAATGATATCCTGTAATTCCTTATATTTCTGCAGAATCTCCTGAACGCCTCTGGCAACTTCATAATGTTCCTGTCCGACGATTCTCGGATCAAGAATTCTGGATGTGGACTCCAACGGATCCACTGCCGGATAGATACCAAGTTCCACGATAGATCTGGACAATACCGTGGTCGCATCCAGGTGGGCAAAGGTTGTCGCCGGCGCCGGGTCAGTCAGGTCATCCGCCGGCACATATACTGCCTGAACAGATGTGATGGAACCGCTCTTGGTGGATGTGATACGCTCCTGCAGAGCACCCATCTCCGTCTGCAGCGTAGGCTGATATCCTACCGCCGAAGGCATACGTCCCAGCAGCGCGGAAACCTCGGAACCTGCCTGCGTGAAACGGAAAATATTGTCGATGAATAACAGCACATCCTTACCGCCCTTATCACGGAAATACTCTGCCATGGTCAGACCAGTAAGGCCCACTCTCATTCTTGCTCCCGGAGGCTCGTTCATCTGTCCGAACACCATGGTCGTCTTATCAATAACGCCTGATTCTCTCATTTCATGGTACAGGTCGTTACCCTCTCTGGTACGCTCACCTACACCGGTAAATACGGAATATCCGCCGTGCTCTGTCGCGATGTTTCGGATCAATTCCTGGATCAAAACGGTCTTACCTACACCGGCACCGCCGAACAGACCGATCTTTCCACCCTTCTGATAAGGACACAGCAGGTCAACGACCTTGATACCTGTCTCCAAAAGTTCTGTCTCGGTAGCCTGCTCTTCAAATTTCGGAGCAGGTCTGTGAATCGGCTCATAGGACACATCCGTAGGCGCCGGGATGTTATCGATCGGCTGCCCGAGAACGTTAAAGATACGCCCTAATGTATTTTCACCAACGGGAACCGTAATGGGAGCGCCTGTTGTGATCGCATCCATACCCCTTACAAGTCCGTCGGTAGAACCCATAGCGATACATCTTACGGTATCGTCACCCAGATGCTGGGACACTTCCACGACCAATTCTCCATCCCCTTTTAACGGGATTTTAATCGCATCGTTGATCTCCGGAAGATTTCCCGCCGAAAATTTGATATCCAAAACGGCACCGATGATCTGAGTGATCTTACCAAGATTTTCACTTGTCTTTACTTCTGCCATCTCTTTTTCCTTTCGCTCATATTATTCAGGTGCTGCTCCATATTATGAGATTGCATTTGCACCCGCGATAATCTCTGTTAATTCCTGCGTAATAGATCCCTGACGTGCTCTGTTGTACATCAGTGATAAATGATCTATCATTTCCTCAGCATTGCTCGTAGCGGAATCCATCGCCTGCATTCTCGCACCGTTCTCACTGGCGGATGCCTCCACCAGACCGCCGTAGATCAGGCTGGTAACATACTTCGGTATGATCATGTCGAGTGCTTCCTCGTCCTCCGGTTCAAAGTTCATCATCGCCTTGCTTCCGGTGTCCTCTGCCGCTCCCTTTCTGTCGGAAACATCCACCGGCAGGAGCTTCAAAAGCTTCGGTTCGTGCACCACCGTATTCTTGAATCCTGTATACGCCAGATAGATCTCACCGATCTCTCCCTCCGCATAGGATTTCAGCAGTCTGTTGCTGAGAGCCATGGCATCCACATAGGAAGGCTCCTCGATGATGTCCGAATTTTCCTCTACGATATCATACCCGTAACGCTGTAACGCATCCTTACCCTTCTTACCGATCGCATAGACCGCCAGTTCTTCCTTCTTAAAGCTTCCCCTGGTGATCAGCTTGATGACATTGGAATTATAGCCGCCGGCAAGACCTCTGTTGGAGGTGATCACGATCACTGCTTTCTTTCCGTTTTCTCCCGACCGCAGATAAGGATGGTTCAGATTCCCCGTCCGGGCAAGCATGGAAGTCACCGTTTCATACATACAGTTAAAATACGCTTTCGACTGTTCTGCACGCTGTTTTGCCCTCTGAAGCTTTACAGTAGAAACAAGTTTCATGGCTTTGGTAATCTGCTGAGTACTCTGAATACTGCCTTTACGCCTTTTAATGTCTCTCATTGAGGCCATAGCGTCACCTTCTACTTTCTGTTATGAATCAGCCCATTGGTTTGAACTGTGCCTTAAACTCGTCGATCGCTTTCCTGAGCGCCGCATCTGTCTCCCCGGAAATCTCCCTGGTCTGAATGATGGTATTCGGAATCTCAGGATATTTGGTATCCAGAAACTCGAAAAATTCCTGCTCAAATCTCGTGATATCGTCAACCGGAACATCCAGCAGATATTTGTTGGTCACCACAAAAATGATGATTACCTGATACTGTACCGGCATGGGCTGGTACTGAGGCTGTTTAAGAATCTCTTTGATACGCTCGCCCTGTGCCAGCTTCTCCTTTGTATCGGCATCCAGCTCGGAACCAAACTGTGAGAACGCTGCAAGCTCACGATACTGTGCAAGCTCTGTACGGATAGGCGCTGCAATCTTCTTCATGGCCTTGATCTGTGCGGCACCACCCACACGGGATACAGACAGACCTGCGTTAACAGCCGGTCTGAAGCCCGAATTGAACATCTCAGTCTCCAGATAGATCTGACCGTCCGTAATGGAAATTACGTTGGTCGGAATATATGCGGATACATCGCCCGCCTGTGTCTCGATGATCGGAAGCGCAGTCAGGGATCCGCCGCCGTATTCTTCATTCATTCGCGCTGCACGCTCTAACAGTCTGGAATGCAGATAGAATACATCACCCGGATAAGCCTCACGTCCCGGCGGTCTCTTGAGCAGCAAAGAGAGGGTACGATATGCAGTAGCATGTTTGCTCAGGTCATCGTACACAACCAGAACGTCTTCACCGTTCTCCATCCACTCTTCACCGATCGCACAGCCGGCATAAGGCGCAATATACTGTAACGGTGCAAGCTCACTGGCTGTTGCGGCAACTACCGTGGTATATGCCATTGCACCGTACTCTGTCAATGTTTTCACAATAGAAGCAACCGTAGATGCTTTCTGACCTATGGCAACATAGATACATTTTACACCCTGGCCCTTCTGGTTAATGATCGTATCAATGGCAATCGCCGTCTTACCGGTCTGTCTGTCGCCGATGATCAACTCTCTCTGGCCTCTTCCGATCGGAACCATGGAGTCAATTGCCTTGATACCCGTCTGCAGCGGTGTATCTACGGATTTTCTCGTGATGACACCGGATGCCACTCTCTCAATCTTACGATATTTATCAGTCTGAATCGGTCCCTTGCCGTCAATAGGCTGGCCAAGGGCATTTACAACACGTCCCAGCATGCAGTCGCCGGCAGGAACTTCTACCACTCGTCCCGTAGTCTTTACGATATCTCCCTCGTTAATGTTGTGCTGGCTTCCGAGAAGAACCGCACCAACATTGTCTTCCTCCAGGTTAAGTACCATACCGTAAACTTCGCCGGGGAACTCCAGCAGCTCTCCCTGCATGGCATTCTCAAGTCCGTGCACACGAGCAATACCGTCGGCAACCTGAATAACCGTACCTACATCGGATACTTCCAGATCCGCGGCATATCTCTTTATTTGATCCTTAATGACTGAACTGATCTCTTCTGGTCTTAAATTCATGGATCATACGCACCTTTCTTCTTTAATTTTTGTAACAGTTCCGCCTGCGGCTTCTCTGTCACGCCTGCTGCGCACAAAATGCCTCGAATCCGCATTCCGGCGCCTGTATAACTTACGGATCTGTCATAAGTCTGAACTGTAACTTATGCCTTCTCCGTCTCTTTAACCTCTGTCCGTCAGATCTGGATTTTCAGCAGATCTTTCTGCAGTTCACTAAGCTTTGTCTTAATGCTGCTGTCCACAACTCTGTCGCCGATACGGATTACCATACCGCCGATCAGGGACTGGTCAAGATTATAATGCATTTCCATCTTCGCGTACTCTGTCGTATCGAGCAGTCTCTGTTCTATCTTTTTGCACTGGTCGTCCTTAAGCGGAACCGCCGTAGTCACTGTAGCCACCCCGATTCCCTTATATCTCTTGACTTCCGCAATAAAATAGTCCAGAATCGCATCGATATCCCTGTAGCGGTCTTTGGAAATGATAATTGTGAAAAATCCCAGCAGTTCCTCGGATACTCTGCCTCCGAATACATTTCTGGCAACCTGAAGCTTCTCTTCCTTGATGATCTTCGGATGATTCATCAGCCTGCCGAATTCCTCATTGGCTGCAAGCACTTCCTGAAGCTGTGTGATTTCCCCTAATAATACATCTACTTTATCTTCCTCTACCGCAAGCTCAAATAATGCATCGCCGTATGTCTTTGAAATTAGCTTAGCCATGTGCCCTCACCTATTTCTTTCAACGTTTCTTCAATCAAACTTTCCTGAACGGTAGTATCAATCGCTGCATTCACAACTTTACCCGCCATCAGGGATGCCAGAACGACCATCTCACGCTTCACTTCGTCGGCAGCCTTGTTCTTCTCCAGTTCTGCCTCAACACCGGCTCTCTCGATAATTCTCGCTGCCTCCTCTTTTGCCTGAGACACGATCTTGTTCTCGTTCGCCAGCGCTTTCTTTCTGGCCTCGGCAAGAATTGCCTCGGCTTCCTTGTCTACATCCCTGAGCTTAGCCTCATACTCTTCTTTGAGAGCCTGGGCGCTCGCCATATCGGCAGCCGCACTGTCGAGTTCATTCTTAATCCTGTTCTGTCTGTTCTGCATCAGGTCTCTCACAGGGTTAAACAGGAAATGAGATGCCACGAGGAAAAGCGTAAATACCGCAATGATCATTAAAACGGAATCAGCGATCAGCTGCAGATCCAGGTCAAACAGTCTGGGCGCCATTTCCGCAGATGCCAGCACCATCTGTGTCGCTAATGTACTCAAGCCCTTATCCTCCTTTCTTCACACAATTTTTGTTCGCCGGGAATGCATGTTTCCTGCATTCTCCCAGACATGGCCTCCATGTCTTTTTCAAAAATTTAGGGAACTAAAGGTTTTACGAATAAGAGCAGCATAGCAATCAACAGACCATACAAACCTGTTGTCTCTGCAACCGCCTGTCCGAGAAGCATCGTAGAAGTTACATCGGATTTTGCGCCCGGATTTCTTCCTACTGCTGCAGCCGCATGGCCTGCCGCGATACCCTGGCCGACACCGGGTCCGATACCTGCGATAACCGCAAGACCTGCACCGATCGCAGAACATCCTAAGATAAAGTTTGTGTTAAATTCTCCCATTTTTATTTCCTCCTTTTTGTCTTATAAAAATATTATAAAAATGAAAAATGGTCACCTTTTGTAACAAAAGCACAATAAACAGAGCGTTACCTTTCTCCGCCTACTCTGTGGTGCAGGCATCTGTAATGTATGTCATAGTCAACATACAGAATACATATGTCTGGATCGCTCCGGAGAACAGATCGAAATACACATGCAGCGCTGCCGGCCACACAATGGCGATCTTTGAGAGCAGACCGTACACAAGAGCGGTCATTACCGTACCGGATAAAACGTTCGCAAACAAACGCAGCGATAACGAAACCGGAACGGCTATATCGCCGATGACATTGATCGGCGCCCAGATCGGCCACGGATCACAGAGGCCTGAAATAACGCCTTTGACCTTCTGGTATTTGAACTTATTAAAGTGGATCAACGTAAATGTCATGATACCCATCGCGAATGTCACACCGTAATCCGCGGTAGGCGGTCTGAGACCGAACAGCCCTGAGATATTGCTGAGCAGAATAAAAATAAAGATGGTTCCGATATAGTTGCGGAACTTCGGACTGAACTTGCCCATAACGCCGCCGATCATATTATCCAGCATCTCCACAACAAGTTCCGCGATATTCTGGAAAGTACCCGGAACATCCGATGCATGTTTGACCGCGCGGTTAGCTGCAATACAGAACCCGATGATCACAAGCATAACGATCAGGACACATACATGCGTAGTTGTAATCCACACAGTCTGCCCGAATAACTCATAGGAAAAGACCCCATGGATCATAAAGTCAATATCAGCGCCTGCCGACAGAAGAATTCCCTGTCCCATACTTTCACCTCCTTATCATTAATTTTCTTGTGTTTTTATTTAAAATATATAAAACCCTGAAGCATGAGAACCACAACACTGTTACTGCATCAGGCCGGAAAACAACCCTGTACACAGCTACAGCTTAAAAAGCCTGACACTGATCTTATGCAGCCACGGATTCAGATATGCGGATATTTTCATCCCCATATAGCCGCAGAACATAAAAATCGGATTGGCAAAATCCGTATAGATCAGTACAAACATGACCACCACCAGTACAAAATAGCGGATCAGATTATTGGCGCCCACTGTCTTCGCCGCCTGCTTCGCCGCCTGTTCCATCCCTCTGTCCAGAGACCACCACATATGTACCGCTCCCGCCTCCGCCAGCGCCACACCGATCCACAGTCCCAGACTGTAAGATGCCTGCCTTGAGAAACAGAGCAATATAACCTGAAAAACGATGCCGTACAGTAAAATTCCCAGACACAGGTCAAACAAAGTCGGGTCGATCTTCTTTTTCATTTTCATTCTTCCTTCTTGTCATCCTGCCTGGCCGTCCTGCGCCTGCGCGTCACCGCCGGAGTCTCATAAATCTTCTTCGCAAATCTGAACACATTGGTAAAGCCCGCCAGCGCGCCGATGAAGAACAGCACCACCGTCCAATAAGACGTTCCCAGTCTGCGGTCAAGGAACATTCCTGCAAAAGAACAAACAAAAATAGGAACCAGCATGTTAATACCGAACTGACTTATCATCATAAGCGCCTGATAGACATTTCTATTATATTTCACAGCCTTTCCCTTCTTCATATTTGTTTATGCAATTGCTCGAATTCAGGCATATAATGCCAAAAATCACTTACGAATAAAATTATACTCATTTTGCGCCTCAATGTCCAGTATAATTGTGAAAAACGAAAACAGACGGCACCATGCGGCAATTGTAAAATACAAGTGTAAAAGTAACAAAGAATTTGCATTGACTTTTTGTCCCTGTCAGTGTAACGTTACTTACATAAAATACAAAACGGACATGTCCGTTTACAGGACCATTTACAAGATTCGCTCCCTTATCATTTATACGGGCAGCCCCACCCACCGTCTACCTAACAGGAGGTACTATGGCAGATCCCATCTTATATCGCAAAAGGCTTATTCCCGAAGAATGTATTTTGTTAAAAGACGACGTGGTACTGCACCGCGATGAACAGATTATCGTGACCGGCTGGCATTCTTTAAAGCCCAGAAAGGACCTGCACCACGGATTTTCCTGTTATTATCTGTCGGAAGGCATTAAAGTGAGCCGGTTCTACCGGGCGGACAATTCTCTGCTCTACTGGTATTGCGATATCGTGGATTACCAATATGACGAATCCGCCGATACCTATATTGTCACCGACCTTCTGGCCGACGTGATCGTCTATCCCGACAGCTTTGTAAAAGTCGTGGATCTGGATGAGCTTGTCACTGCCAGAAAAGCGGATATCCTTTCAGAAGACATGCTTGACAAGGCGCTGCTGCGTCTGGATCATCTGCTCAAGATCATCTACAGCGGTGATTTTCCAAGGCTTCAGAAGCCTACCGAGGACTATATTCCCCGTTAAAATACAATCGTTATTTTTCATAACGAAAGCCGGCGCTGACTCCTGAGCAGAGTACAGTACCGGCTTTATTTTTAGTAGAAAATATGTCCGCCGATGGTGTACTTGGGACTAATCCCCTCCACCGGCGTTCTGAAATAAACGCAGTTGCCTACATTAGTGGTGCCTTTCATAACCTCGTCCGCAGCCTTATAGCAGCCGCTTGTAGCCCGTCCTTCTGAAAGCGCCAGCGCCAGACGCCCGCTGGCCACCGGTGAAAACTGGCCCGATTGGTATATAACACCCGTTACTGTATTCGGATAAACCGAACTGAGCACTCTGTTCATTACCACGGATCCTACAGCCACCTGTCCGGCATAAGATTCTCCGCCGGCCTCACAGTAGATCAGATTTGCAAGCAGATACCGGTCTCCTTCCGCAAAGCTCACCTCGGAAATATCCCGCCAGCTGGACTGTGATGCCAGTTCCGCCATTCGGATCTCTTCCGCCAGCTTCGCCTTCAGTGCGGTGATATTTTCTTCCTGTTCCTTCAGTTTCTGCTCGTAGGCCAGGGCCTTTGCCTCCGCCTGTGAAATCTGGCTCTCGGTGGCCTGAATGGAATTGGCCGTCTTGCTGACCAGTCCTGACACGCGGCTCTGTTCCGCCACCACCTGTACTTTATAATCGTCCAGCTGCGCTTTATCGTCCTCAAGCTGCTCCATGGCAAGCAGAAGTTCCTCCTCCTTGGCTTCCATGGCCGCCTGTGCGTCTTTATAGCTCTGTAGCACTTTCCGCTGATATGCCGAAAGCTGCTCAATATATTGATTCTTATTCAGAAAATCCGAAAAACTCCCCGCCGAAAAAAACAGTTCCATATACAGATAATCACTTCTCTCGTACATGAACCGGATCTGCTTCTTCATGGTCTCATACTGATCATCCTTGAGACGGATCGCCTCTTCCAGTTCCTGCTGCACTTCCCGAATCTTGTCATTTACCCTTTCGATTTCCGCCTCTTTATCTCTGATTTTCGTCTCAAGATCGCTGAGATTATTGCTGACCTGGGACAGCTCCGTATTTAACGTCGACAATGCCCCTTCCAGCTGTCCCTGCTGCTCATTCAGATCCTTCAGATTCTCTTCAGTCTCATCCAGCTGGGATTCTGTTTCGTCTTTCGCCTTCTCTGCCGCCTCAATCTGCTGTCTGGTCTCCTCTGTCGCATGTACTGTAACGGGAAAAATCCCCAATAGCAAGACAAAGAGCAGACGGACAGCCACTTTGCGCCTGTCTCTCATAGATATCCTCCGCATCGTTCCGGACTGCGTCTATTCAATCAGCCCGATCCTTCTTTGATGCTTTTCTTCTTTAGAAAATTCTGTCGTCAAAAAGGCATCCACAATGCTGACTGCAAGGTTCGGCCCTACAATGCCGCCGCCAAGGGCAAGCACATTTGCATCATTATGCAGTCTGGTCATCTTCGCGGTCAAAGTATCCGCACAGAGTGCACAGCGTACCCCTCTGACCTTGTTCGCCGTGATGGAGATGCCGATTCCCGTCGTGCAGATCACGATTCCTTTCTCGCATTCCCCGGAAGCCACTGCCTCGGCAGCCGCACGCCCGTAAACCGGATAATCGCAGGAACTTTTGTCTGCGCACCCGTAATCCCGGTACTCGATTCCCTTTTCTTCCAAATAAGCAATAATAACCTCTTTCAGATCAAATCCGCCATGGTCACTTCCGATCGCTATCATATCCTTATCCTCCTTCTTATCTGTACTCCTATTCAACTATACCCGGACTACCTTGTGCCCCGCAGCCTTCAGCAGCCGGTTCATAATAGCCTGTCCGATCCCCGCCGTATCAAAGGACTCCGCATAAATGACCTCTACCTGTTCATCGTCAAATTCCCGCAGGATGCGGTACAGTTCCCTTGCGATGGTACTTTCGTCCTCTCTGTTTCCGGCGCTGCGGCACACCTGCACGTGGTATTTCGCCACGCTTGTATCTGTTGCTATAACACCCGTTTTTTTATTTTTATTCTGATCCGATGCCGCCTGTGTATTGATGTACTCCACCACCCGGTCTTCCTCTCCGGCAACGATGGTCAGATCGCCCCTTGGGGCATAATGCCTGTACTTCATTCCCGGCGCTTTGGGTGCCTGTCCCGAATCGTCCCGCATCATCGTACAGTCTTCCTCCACATCCGCCAGAACCTCACCCAGCATCTGTTTCGTAATGCAGCCCGGACGCAGGATCATCGGCTCGTCTGCCGTAAGATCTATGATCGTGGATTCCAATCCGATCTCCACATCTCCGCCGTCCAGAATCATTTCGATCCTTCCGTCCATGTCTTCTGTCACATATTTTGCCACCGTCGGGCTGGGTCTGCCGGAACGGTTGGCGCTGGGTGCCGCCACATACCCTCCTGCCGCCCGGATCAGCGCCCTTGCCACAGGATGAGAGGGCATACGCACAGCCACCGTATCCAGCCCTCCCGTAGTCTCCTCTGGAACGCACCCGGCTTTATGGAAGATCATGGTGAGCGGCCCCGGCCAGAAACGTTCTGCCAGCCGCCGCCCGGATTCCGGCACTTCCCTCACCACCGCGTCAAGTGCCTCCATATCCGCAATGTGTACGATCAGCGGATTATCCGAGGGCCTGCCCTTGGCCCGGTAAATCTTCTCGGAAGAACGGGGATTCAGGGCATCGCCGCCCAATCCGTACACCGTCTCCGTGGGAAAAGCCACAAGCCCTCCCGCTCTGATCACATCCCCCGCTTCTTTGATAAGCGCCTGGTCTATATGCTGTTCATCGATCCGAATAATCTTCGTTTCCACCTTAACCTCTGTACTGTCACTTTTTGTTTAACTGCTGCATGACCGCCATATGGATGGCCCACGCAACTTTCTCCTGATAGAGTTCAGACGACAGTTTCTGAGCCTCTTCATAATTGGATAAGAAGCCGCATTCCACGATGACGATGGGCGTGGATGTCTTCTTCAACAGATAATAACTGTCATTGGCCTTGGCCTGCCTGGCATTATCCTTATCCAGTTCCGCCGCCATCACCTGCTGGATCCGCTCAGCCAGTTCCTTGCTCTCCTCGCTGTTTGCATAGTAAAACGCCTGTGCACCGTGCACATATTCCTCATGATAACTGTTCTGGTGGATGCTCACCGTCAATGCCGGCTGCCGCTCTTCAATGATTGCCACCCGGTTCTTCATATCCTGCACCTTCTTGTTGGAGGCGTTCTCGTCATACAGCCCTCCGTCGGAGTCCCTGGTCAGAACCGCATCCACGTCCTGCATCTGCAAAAATTTCTGCAGTTTCAAGGCAATTTTAAGGTTAATATCTTTTTCCAGGCTTCCGTCCACACTGACTTTACCCGGATCCGCCCCGCCATGTCCTGCATCAATCACTACACAGGGCCTATCTTCCGCCGCTGTCTCCACCCCTCCCGAAGACACGGAAGAAACCCGTTTCATGCCGCCCCGTATGACCATGCAGACGGCGGCGATCATCAGCACGGACAGCACTGCCCTGAACAGTCTTTCATAATCTTCCGGCTTTTTCCTTCTCATATCCTGTTCCTAACAATTATGCCTTTATAAATGCATATGAAAAGAATCCCCGGAAAATGCCGCACACTGATGATTATCAACCCATCGGCTGGTTCATATACTCCTCGATCACATCCCAGATGGAGGGCACCTCAAAGCCAAGCTTCCACTCCGCTACGCCTGCGATCCCGTATTTGCTCATAATATTTAACTTCACACGGATAGAATCCGCGTCTTCCAGCCACACCTGATAATAGCTGTCGCCGGACTGGTATTCTCCATAGTTCTGACAGGTTGTCTCGTCCCATGCAGTGGTAATGCCATGATCAGCAATATACTGCTGTGCGATCTCCATACCCACTGCCTGGCTCTCCACTGTGGTTCCCTTTGTCTCCCAGATTCTCGTATAGAACGGAATCGCATTGATCACCTTATGGGCCGGCACTTCCGCCACGGTATCCGCAATACCTTTTTCCACAAAATTAATAGAAGCGACAGAGCCTGCTGTCTCACTGCCCCTGTAATGCTCGTCATATCCCATGATGATCACGTAATCCGCCACAATCCCCTGTTCTTTCCTGTTGTAGTGGTCCGTGTAACCCATGGGCACATAATTATCCACCGAAAGCACAATGCCGTGCTCACGACAGGGTATCGAAAGTTCCCTGATAAACTGGACAAAAGGCTCCCCAGCGTCCAGACTGATGTTCTCAAAATCTATGTTGATCCCGTCCAGACCATACTGCAGCGCCGCATCCACCAGCCCGTTGATCAGATAAGTTCTGGTACTCGTTCCGGCAAGGACCTCATAAGTGTCCACGCCGGCATTTGTAAAGTTATCCACAAGCCCCCAGACTTCCAGGCCCATATCATGTGCCCGGGCCACATAGTCAGAAGAGGCAATGCTGGTAAAATTACCCGCGTTATCATTCAGGGCAAACCACGTGGGTGAAATCACGTTTATGCTCTTCGTCCCCGCCATCACCGATGAAAGCGTATCATTGCCTTCCACGCTGGCAACTGCATGCCATGCAAGATTGATCTTATGATCGCGGGTATTGGATGCATACACCGGTTCCACATAATCCGTCACCGGCAGCGGCGTCTCCGCCGTATGTTCACTGAGCTTCTTATTCTCTATATATCCGATGAAAGCGTCTTCCGTCTTGACCTTCGTCCACGTCTCCATCTCTTCCAGGATCACAACCTTGCTCCCTTTGGGCAGATCCGTAAGGATATCGCTCTTGATCCCGCCCTGATACCGCACCTGTGTATCCTTCAGGACTGTGGCTGTCTGGCGCTCCGTCCACTCTGTGTAGACCTGCATATGGTTAGGCTCCGTATACAGTGTATAGGAAAAATTCGAATATTCTTTCACAAAATCTGCTGCTATATACAGCACATCGCCCTCATATCTGGCAATCACATAATCTCTGCTGCCATCGTTTCCACCTGTGGATACCGTCTGTTCACCGATGGGAACTCTGACAACCGCGTCCGGCAGTGCGTACAGCAGCAGCTTCTCTTTCTTATCCTCATAAAATCTGTCATTAAAATATTTGTGCACGGTGGCAAGATCAAAATAACATACGCCATCCCAAAGTCTGGCACGTTCTTCGACCTGTTCATCCTGCAGGATAACGGGCACATCATCTTCGCCCGTAATACCGAAATATTCCGTCAAATCCGCCCGTTCCTTAGAGTAAGAATATTTCTCCGCTAATTTGGCTCCAAATCCTATTGCAGCTACCACGATAATAAGGACGATCGCGATTAGCACCGGAATTATTTTTTTCATCTATCCAGCTCCTTTCTGACCGTCCTCATTATAACAAACTATTGCCTCTCAGTCATTAATAATTTGACATTTTTCGGCAGGAAAAGCATCCCATCCTGTCTGCCTGTCCGGTAAACGGCCCGCATCAGCGCCCGGGAAGCGGGAACTTCCTGACAAATCACAGAGCCCTGCGTATATAATATGGCCAACATTTGTATGTTTAGCCAAATATTTGCGGTTTTTTACCGGTTTCATCCTGAATTTAGTCTGCCAAAAAGAGCATTGTGATATACTAACGGCATAAGATATATAGGGTGCTGTTCGTTTAAAAGATATCCCCGACATGCAAAATAAATAAAAAATAACTGTATAACCTATCCATTCCCTGTGAATTATAATTGTGAAATACGGAAAGAACAAGATATGGTTCACGATCAGGCACACTGCCTATAAGACTCTCTCCTGCGCTATAGCTTCATGACCATTCCTCTATAGCTTCGGAAAAAAAGATGTTATTTATGAAATTTACGCACGCTGCCTCCTTCCTTTGCCGATTACCGGAGACATCTTGTAGTACGATTATATCCAAAAAGTGACAAAAAAGCAAGTAAATTCTAAAATTATTAAAAATTTTTAAACACTTTATGCACACTATTGACTAAAATTGGCGTAAAGTATAAGATACAGATATCAAAATTGCGTGACCGCTCAGCCTTATACTCTGCCGTCACGCCAGCACACATTAAACGCTCCCGGAACCACTCTGAAACAGCGGCCTGGAGATTACCGGCCGGGCCTGTACTGCATGGAATTTCCGCCGGGCAGCCTCACTGACAGACAGTACCGAACTGCATCTGCAAATATATATGACAAAAGGATGTGACCTTCAATGAAAATAGAAAAAGTAAACGAACACCAGATCCGCTGTACCCTCACAAGGGAAGATCTGGCCACCAGAGAATTAAAGATCAGCGAGCTTGCCTACGGCACCGAGAAAGCCAAGAGCCTGTTTCGCGACATGATGCGCCAGGCATCTTTTGAATGCGGCTTTGAGGCGGAAGACATCCCGCTGATGATCGAAGCGATTCCTTTAAGTTCCGAATGTATCGTACTGATTATTACAAAAGTAGATGACCCCGAGGAACTGGACACCCGTTTTTCCAAATTCGCACCTTCCGTCCACGACGACGACTTCGATGAGGATGATGCAGAAGATCTGGCAGATATCCTTTCCGACGGTGCCGACGAAGTCCTGAACATGCTCCGTAAGATGAGCAGTTCGGATATATCCGAAGATTCCATCGAAACACCGGCGCCCGCAGATACCGCTCCTGCAAAGGACAGCGTATCCAAAGAAGCCGCACCATCGGCCCAGCCTTCCAGCAAGCTCTTTTCCTTCAGCACACTGCATGATGTGACAAGACTTGCCCATGTGATCTCTCCTTATTACAAAATCGGCAATACCCTGTACAAAAACGAGACCACCGGCGGCTACCTGCTGCTGATCAGCTCGGCCGGACAGAATGCTGCTGATTTTAACCGGATCTGCAACCTGATTTCGGAGTACGGCCGACCGGAAAAGGCAGTCATCTCAGCGAAAGCCTATCTGGAAGAACATTTCGAGCCTTTGATCAAGGATCACGCAATCGAGTCTTTAGCGCAGATCTGAGCCTCTGTTCCATAAGACAATAACGACCATTAAACAGAACCACCGGCTAAACCGGTGGTTCTAATCTTAAGAATATATTCTCTGTCTATGAAATTTTACGTCTGAAAGCACCTGTCACAATCTGGAAAATTCTTCCTCAAGCATACTGTAAAAATCCGCCATATGCCGTCCGTCTATCAGCGCATGATTACACAGCACCGATACCGGCAGCACAGCCTTTCCATCCTGCATAAAGTATTTGCCCCATGTGATCCGGGGATTGCTGTCCGCCGGAGACGGAACAGGCTGGATCAGAGACTGGTAGGAAATCCATGGAAGCGTGGAAATAAAGAACAGATCCTGCACGCTTTCTTTTTCTTCACTGATTGATGCGTTTCTCTTCGCCTCTTCCTGGGCTTTTTCTCCATATGTAATATAGTCGCTAAAGGGCATCGTATCATCTTCCAGTGTACAGTAGCAGAATGTACCGTCATCCAGCGCTGTCGTGTAGGACGTCCTGCATCTGTCAAATTCTATAATCCCTCCGTTTTCGATCCTCTGCCGGAATTCCGGAATCCGGTTCGCCGCCCTTGAGACACAGTAGCAGACCGTCAGAAAAAAAGGAAGCTTTTCCGCCCTGATCTTACACAGCAAACGATCAAAATCCACGTTGACCGTAACCCCGACGTAAGGATAGGCCAGACTGTTAAAATATTCAAAATGGGCTTTCCGGTTATAGTTGTCCATATCCAGATATCTGTAGTTTTTCATGTGCCATGACCCTCCCGTCTGCTGACATCCACAACTGATACAGCCGTCTATATCCCTGCAATCACTGCTGTTACCAGCTCTTTGAACTGACCTGCAACCCGATCTGCAGTCTCCTGTACTTCTTTATGGTCAAGCTGCACCTTCGACATGCCTGCTGCCAGATTTGTGATGCAGGAAATCCCGCACACTTCCATTCCCATATGTCTGGCCGCCATCGCTTCACAGGCTGTACTCATACCAACTGCATCTCCGCCCCAGCTTCTGCACATGCGGATCTCTGCCGGCGTCTCGTATGCCGGTCCGGTCAGCTGTACATAAACACCCTCCTGCAGAGAGATTCCCAGTTTCTGCGCCTCTGTCTTGATGATATCCCTCATGCGCAGGCTGTACACTTCACTCATATCCGGGAAGCGGACACCCAGTTCATCCAGATTTGCGCCGATCAGGGGGCTGGGAATTCCCGTTGTGATATGATCCGTGATCAACATGAAATCTCCCGGTTTATAGTCAAAGTTTACGCCGCCGGCCGCATTCGTCAGGATCAGCTTCTTTGCCCCCATCATGCCCATCAGACGGGTGGGAAGCACCACATCCGTCATGGGATAACCCTCATAAAAATGAACCCTTCCCTGCATGATGACTACCGGTACATCCTTTACATAGCCGAATACAAACCTGCCCTTATGCCCTGTCACCGTCGAAACCGGAAATCCCTCGATATCCGTATAGTCAATGGTCTGCTCCACCTGGATTCCGTCTGCATAATCACCCAGTCCCGATCCCAGGATCAATGCCGTTTCCGGCACAAAATCTGTTTTCTGCCTGATGCTTTCCAGACAGGTCTTCAGTTTATGATATACTTCGTTCATTTTGACCTCCATTCCGAAGCGTTTCACTAAAAAAAAACTGTTTTACGCTTTCCCGCATTTATTGTTCCATCTTCATCAATCCAGATCTATCTTCCGGGCTACGATCTCCCGCAGTCCTTCATACTGCTTCCGGTCGATCATGATACGCCGGCCTTCCTTTGAAACCAGACCGTCCTCTATAAATTTTTTAACACCTCTGCTTATGCTTTTGAGGCACAGTCCCGTCTCATCAGCCAGATTCTGCCGGCTGTCCCTGACATGCAGTGTTCCGTTTTTCTGATACCGCTCGTAGCGCACCACGAAAAGCAGCGCCAGTCTGTCCGATCCCTGTAAAAAAAGGAACAGGCGGCTGTTTCTGCCCTCTTCCAGCAGATATTCAGCAATCTGCATGGCCTCGTGCTTCATGGCTCTTATATCTGAATACATCCACTTCTCGAAAATCTTTCTCGAAAGCTTCATAATAATGCAGTCCGTCACCGTCCGCAGTGTGGTTCTGTACACATCGAGATTCATAATGTATTCCATGCCCCCGAAGGCACAGACCCGGTCAAACCTCATGTAATTATAGGGTGTGCCGTACACTCTGTAATCCGTGGCCTCTATGACTCCTTTTACAAGAATATAAATCGTATCCGCCGGCTCGCCCTCTTTAATAAAAACCGTTTCCTTTTTCAGTTTTTCCGTCTGGATCGTATCCATCAGCCACAGGGGCGCAGTTTTGAAATATTCTTCAAACTGTTTTTGTCTTTCCCTGCTGATTTCTTTCAGAAACGGGAATTCCTCATATAATGCTCCATGGCCCATGGCCGGCCTCCTCTCTTACATCAATATCCTCAAGCTTCTGCTCCGGTCTTCAAATACACCCCGATCTTTCCGGACAAAAACTGGATCACCGGTCCGGCTGTCAATGCGGTGACAACAGTAATCACTCCAAGCCTGCCTCCCAAAGCAAATCCACACAGGATGCAGCCGATATCAAAACAGATCTTCACCGTTCTGTACTCTTTGCCTGCCTTGTCCCGGATCACCATCACCAGTCCCGTAAAAGGATCCAGTCCCATATCCGCCGCAATGAACATGGCCACTCCTGTATAAAGCAGTGTACAGCCGACCGCCGCTCCGGTAATCTGCGCGGCCAGTGTCTGTGCAGGAAACAAAACCGCATATAGTTTTCCTCCCAGGCTGACTGCAGAACCATAAGGGATAATATAGATAAAAGTCCCGATGTTTACGTAATGGCGGTTCAGGCAGAACACAACGATAACCAGCACGATATTTACAATATTCGACGCCGCCCCCAGCTGTTCGGGAGAAAGGTCCGCCGCGCTTCTGATTCCGTCATACACAATGCCCACAGGGTCATTTCCCAAAGCTGCCGAAGCATTAAACGCCACTCCTGTTCCCACAAGCAAAATTCCGATCAGCGACAAAACCAGCTTAATACATACATCCTTTTTCAATGAACTCTACCTTCCTGTCATCAGATATTGTCTGGCGGAGGCATCTATGCGGCCTGCCGGCTGTGCCGGGCGCAATCACATCAGTCTGCCCAGAATAGAACTGCCTATGGCGCCTTCCGGCATCGAAACGTCAAAATTATCCGCTACAGATGCGCCGATCACCGCAAAAGTTTTCTCATTCTCAAGGGGTCCGCCCTCCGCCATTTGTTTTGAGTATGCTATAAAAGGCACATACTCTCTTGTGTGGTCCGTACCGGTGTAAGTCGGATCATTGCCATGATCCGCCGTCAGGATCATCAGATCATCCTCACGCAGTTCTTCCATCAGCACACCCAGATTTCTGTCAAATTTCTCTATCTCCTGTGCATATCCCTTAACATCTCTGCGATGTCCCCACAACGCATCAAAATCTACCAGATTGACAAAACACAACCCGTGAAAATCCTTTTTGCAGATCTCAATCGTCTGCTCCATGCCATGCACGGAACTGTCGGAATGATAAGTTTCAGTAATACCCTCTCCGCAAAAAATATCATTGATCTTGCCAACGCCGATCACATCCAGTCCGGCATCCTTCAGGGCATTCAGCACCGTGGGCCCGGTTGGCTTGAGAGCATAGTCATGGCGGTTGCTGGTCCGTTTAAACTCGCCTTTCTTTTTTCCCACATAGGGTCTGGCGATGACACGTCCCACTCTCCACTCGTCCTTCATGGTGATCTCCCGTGCGATCTCACAGCAGCGGTACAGATTATCCAGGTCAAACAACTCTTCCTGTCCACAGATCTGCAGCACGGAATCGGCCGATGTATAAACGATCATCGCTCCCGTATTGATCTCTTCCTCGCCAAGCTCTTCGATGATTTCTGTCCCGCTGGCGCTCTTGTTTCCGATCACTTTTTTGCCGCATTGTTTTTCCAGTTCGGCAATCAGTTCCGGCGGGAATCCTGTATCCGTAAATGTCTTAAACGGTTTCTCCGTCCTGATGCCCATCATTTCCCAATGCCCTGTCATCGTGTCCTTGCCGTTGCTGGCCTCTCCAAGCCGCATATAACGTCCCGCCGGCGCCGGCTCCTCTTCCATTTTTCCCGCCTTATGAAGATTCAGCATACCGAGTTTTGCCAGATTAGGAATCTCTATGGTTCCCATTTTCTCCAGGATATGCCCGAATGTGTCCACGCCTGTATCTCCGAATGCCGGCGAATCCGGCATCGCTCCGATTCCGAGAGAGTCAAGGACGATCACAAAAATTCTCTTATATTTTTTCATTCTGATACCTGCTTTCCTCATGCCAGATCAGCCGGACCGAATCCCAGCGGCAGCACTTCTTTTAATGTGTAAATATCATACCGCTCTTTTCCCGTCGCAAGAATGATCTGAAAAGTCTCCGGATTACAAAATTCCATCATGACCTGCCTGCACACGCCGCAAGGGGCGGCATATTCCGTCAGCACGCCGTCTTTTCCACCCACCACACAGATTGCGTCAAATTCTTTCACACCCTCGCTCACAGCCTTGAAAAAAGCCGTCCTCTCTGCACAGTTTGTCGGTGTATATGCCGCATTTTCAATATTACAACCCTGATAGATACGCCCGTTCTTCGCCAGAAGCGCCGCTCCAACTTTGAAGCCGGAATAGGGCGTGTAAGAATACTGCAATGCCCCCACGGCCGTATCAATCAATTCCTCAATCAACGCTTTGTCCAGTTCCATAGTTACCTCTTTCTCTGCTCCGTACAGATCTGAATATTTCCCGTATTTTGCCTCCACAGTCCTCAAAAGCGGCCGGTCTCTCCTGCTCTTCACAGATTTTCTTAATACCCGGTTGCTTCCTCGTTCTTGACCAGCTTGATGATACGACTCGTTCCCAGACGATCGGCGCCCAGTTCCAGAAACTTCTCCGCGTCATCCAGAGAAGCGATTCCGCCGGCAGCTTTGATCTTTACGTCCGGTCCCACATTTTCCGCAAAAAGCTTTACATCCTCAAAAGTTGCACCGGCTGTGGAAAATCCTGTGGATGTCTTGATATAATCCGCTCCGGACCGGGTAACCGTCTTGCACATCTCCACTTTCTCCTCATCAGTCAGCAGACATGTCTCGATGATGACCTTTAATATTTTGTCCCCGCAGGCCGCCTTTAAAGTGCGGATTTCCTCTTCCACCAGGTCATATCTCCGATCCTTCACCCAGCCGATATTGATGACCATGTCAATTTCGGAAGCGCCGTTTGCAAGCGCATCTTTCGTCTCAAATTCTTTCGCTTTTGTGGTCATATATCCATTGGGAAATCCGATCACCGTGCAGACAGCTATTTTGCCCTGCATATACTCGGCTGCCTGCTTCACGTAGCCGGGCGGAATGCAGACGGAAGCCGTCTGATATGCCATCGCATCGTCGCAGATCTGCCTGATTTCCTCCCACGTTGCCCCCTGAAGCAGCAGCGTATGGTCAACATGTTTTAAAATTTCTTTCTTATCCATAATATATTTTCATACCTCCATTATACTTTCCTGAAATTTCACGCTAGCCTCCATGATTCCGCTCTGCGGAATCTCATAATCCATAGACAAGCAAACTTGTCTGGGAGAATGCTGTATTTCAAGCATCCTCATGCATATCGCAAGTCTGTCTGCGATACATAATTTATTATTCTTCCCGGCTCATGCTGATAAATACATGGAACATTTACTGCTGAGCGCCGTCTTTTCTGATTATCGCATGAAACATTTACTGCACCGCGCCCTTTTCACTGATCAATTCCATAGAACGCTTACTGCTGAGCGCCGTCTTCCCTGATCATCGCGCGGATCGCTTCCACCGCCACCTGAATTGCCATATCCGTATCATGCACCACCGGATTTTCCAGTCCCAGCTTCTCCCGCTCCTGATTGGCCACTACAAGGAAACAGGAACCGGCTCTCACGTGCAGATGGCTGGCCACGATAAACAGCGCCGCCGACTCCATCTCAGATGCCAGACATCCGAGTCTCTTCCACGCTTCCCATTTGTTCATCAGTTCGTAACTTACAGGCTTTGTCTCCGGCTCATGCTGTCCGTAAAATGCATCCTTGCACTGCACAACGCCCGTATGGAAAGGAAATCCTTTCTTTTTCGCCGCCGTTACCAGCGCATTGGTCACTGCCAGATCCGCCACTGCCGGAAACTCCATGGGCGCATATTCTCTGCTGGTTCCTTCCATGCGGATCGCACCGGTAGCCACAACGACATCACCGCTCTTAACTTCCGTCTGCATACCGCCGCAGGTTCCGATCCGGATAAAAGTATCGGCGCCGCACCGGTATAATTCCTCCATGGCGATGGACGCAGACGGTCCGCCGATTCCGGTGGACGTCACGCTGACTTTCACGCCATCCAGAGTTCCCGTGTAGGTGATATACTCTCTGTTATCTGCGATCAGTACGGGATCATCAAAGTACTGTGCTATCTTTACACATCTCTTCGGATCGCCGGGCATGATCACATACCGCCCAACTTCTCCCTCTGCCACCTGTATATGATACTGCCTGCTTGCATCTTCTGAATAATTTTTCATTTCATACCTCCATGCATATCGCAAGCCTGCTTGCGATACCGTTTCCATAAAACGTTGTAAAATCTTTGATTTCTCGACCCATATCTCCCGTATTAACGCTGTCCCTTGTCATAAGGTATTCCTTCCGCCTTCGGAGCCCGTGACTTTCCGGACACAAATACCAGTACAATCAGCGAAATGATATAGGGCAGCATATTGTAGATGGTGCTCGGAATCTTCAATGCCACCAGTGCATCAAATCCCGTATAAACGTTGGACAGCGCCCGGAACAGACCGAAAAGCAGTGCCGCAAGCCCTATATTCACAGGTTTCCATTGTCCGAAAATCATAACGGCCAGCGCCAGAAAACCGAAACCTGCCACGCCGTTCTCAAATTTCCATTCGCTCACGCCCGCGGTGATATACACAAGACCGCCCAGGCCGCCCAGCGCACCGGAAATCAGGACACCTGCATAACGCATTTTATAAACATTGATGCCTACCGAGTCTGCCGCCTGCGGATGCTCGCCGCACGCACACAGTCTTAAACCGAATCTGGTCTTATACAGCACCACATAGGATACCACCAGCAAAAGCAGTGCAACCAGCATAAACCAGTTAAACTCAAACCGTCCGATGTTTATGACAAAGGCTTTTTTTGCCTGGCCGTAGGCGACAGTGGAGGATACATTATCCACACTTTCCGCCGTGTTAATGGCTCTTACAAGAACTACAGCCGCCGCAGATCCGAGAAGGTTGAGTGCCGTCCCGACCAGCGTCTGATCCGCCTTAAACTTGATCGCCGCAACACCCAGCAGCAGTGAAAACAGCATACCTGCCAGGGCACTGGCAAGTATGACCAGCAGAATGATAACGGGTGCCGCCAGTCCGGCTGAAATATACTTCATCATGAGAGCGCCGCCCAATGCTCCGATCACCATGATCCCTTCCAGGCCGATATTGATCACGCCGCTATGCTCCGAAAAGCATCCGCCAAGCGCCACCAGCACCAGAACAGAAGCAAATATCAATGTATACTGAATCAATAATAACATTATGCTTCGCCCCCTTTCTGCTCTTTCGCATTCTGTTTCTCTTCCCTCTTGTCCAGAAATCTGTTCAGCCACAGACGGAAGAACAGAACAAAGCCGCACAGATAAATGATAAATGCGGAAATCAGATCAGAAATCTGCGTACAGTACATGGTTTTATCCACATAAGTACCTCCGCTTGTAATATGCTGGATAAAATAGGATGCAAAAACAGTTCCGATGGGATTCAGACCGCCAAGGAAAGCCGCCGCAATCCCGTTAAATCCCATTGCCGGAACAGCAGTCTGCTGAACCATCCACTGCTCGATCCCTGTGAGATAGAAAATACCTGCTCCGAAGCCTGCCAGGCCGCCGGCAATCATCATCGTCAGGATAATGTTTCTCTTTTCACGCATACCACAGTACTTTGCCGCCTGCTTATTCATTCCGGTCGCCTTCAGCTCATAGCCGAATTTCGTCTTTTCCAGAACGACCCATACAATAACCGCCATGACAACCGACAGTATCAGTCCAATCGTCACAAACTCATTTTTGGAAAAAAGTTTATCCAGTCCCACATTCGGAAGCAGCGCACTGCTGTTTGTACTCGATAATGTCTTCGTGTAAGGCGTAGACTGCTCTTTGACCTGAGACAGCAGCATATTGACACTGTAAAGTCCGATCCAGTTCAGCATGATGCAGGAAATAACCTCATTCACATTAAAATATGCCTTGAGTGCACCGGACACGCCGCCAGCCAGCGCCGCCACCACAATGGCCGCCAGAAGACACACATACCAGGGCATTCCAAACTGAAGGGCAAAATACAGACAGGCTCCCGCTCCCACAACATACTGTCCTGCCGCACCGATATTAAACAGGCCGACTTTATACGCAAACAGCACTGACAAAGAACACATCAAAAGCGCGGACGCCTTCACCAGCGTCGTGCCGAAGTATTTCATAGCCGCAGCCGCGCTGGGATAATACAGGAAGTTCTTTACAATGGCGACAATGGCCGCGCCGGCTCCCTTCGGATTAATGATCAGCAGCACAATATAACCGATCACAAGGCCGATGATAATACAGAGCAGCGAAGCTATGACCGTCTGAAATCCGCTGTTGCGCAAAAGACTCTCTTTCTTTCCCTGATTCTTATTCATGTCCTCCTGCCCCCTTTCTTCCGGAACCTGCCATGTAAAGTCCCAGTTCTTCTACCGTAACATTTTTCGGATCAAACTCTCCCACGATCTCGCCTTCAAACATAACCAGAATACGATCCGATACGTTCATTACCTCATCCAGTTCAAGACTGACAAGCAGCACTCCTTTACCCGCATCCCTTTGTGCCACGAGCTGCTTATGAATATATTCAATGGCACCCACATCAAGTCCGCGCGTAGGCTGGACTGCGATCAGCAGTTCCGGATCCTTGTCGATCTCGCGGGCAATGATTGCTTTCTGCTGGTTACCGCCGGACATGGATCTGGCTTTTGTAACAGCGCCCTGTCCCGACCGGATATCGTACTGTTCGATCAATCCGTTGGCATATTCCCTGATTTCTTTCCGTTTCAGAAAACCTGCTTTATTGGTAAAACGAGGCTCGAAATATCTTTGCAGGACGATATTGTCCTCCAGCGAATAATCCAGCACAAGTCCGTGTTTATGTCTGTCCTCAGGAATATGGCTCATACCTGAAGTCAGCCGGTCCCGTATGGCTGTATGAGTGATATCCACACCGTTCAGTTTAATGGTTCCGCTCTTTAAAGGTTCCAGCCCCGACAGCCCGTAGACGAACTCCGTCTGTCCATTGCCGTCAATACCCGCAATACAGACAATCTCGCCTCTGCGCACCTGCAAGGATACATTATTTACCGCATTGTTCTTGTGGCGCTTCGACTCAACCGTCATTCCCTGAATGTCAAGAACCACTTCACCCGGTCTGGCATCTTTCTTCTCCACCACAAAATTAACATCCCGTCCCACCATCATCGCCGACAGTTTTTCAGGTGTCGTATCCTTGATATCCACCGTGCCGATATACTTTCCTTTCCGCAGAACGCTGCACCGGTCCGCCACCTGCATGATTTCTGCCAGCTTATGCGTAATGAAAAGAATACTTTTGCCTTCCGCCGCCAGATTCTTCATGATCATCATGAGTTCCTGGATCTCCTGCGGCGTCAGTACGGCAGTAGGCTCATCGAAAATAAGAATCTCATTATCCCTGTACAGCATCTTAAGAATCTCTGTCCTCTGCTGCATTCCCACCGTAATGTCCTCGATCAGAGCGTCCGGATCTACCAGCAGCCCGTATTTTTCAGACAACGCAAGAACCTTCCTGCGCGCTTCATCTTTCTGCAGCAGTCCGCCCTTTGTTGTCTCTACCCCCAAAATAATGTTGTCCAGAACACTGAAACATTCTACCAGTTTAAAATGCTGGTGAACCATGCCGATTCCCAGTTCATTTGCGTCGTTGGGATCATTGATCGCAACCTTTTTTCCGTCTTTCCGGATCTCACCCTCCTCCGGCTGATACAGTCCGAAAAGCACGCTCATAAGCGTTGACTTTCCGGCTCCGTTCTCACCCAGCAAAGCATGGATCTCACCTTTCTTCAGCTGTAAAGTGATATTGTCATTTGCAATGATCCCCGGAAATCTCTTCGTAATATTCAGCATCTCAATTGCATACCCGGCCATCCTCTACATACCTCCTCTCTTTTTGCTCCTCCATCGTCTTCCCCGCCGCCCGTTTTTGGGTAAAAAAAGGGAGCAGACGATCCCTGCTCCCTTAACCGTCAGAACGGGTCTGTGTTATTTAATGCTGCCGTAATCGGTCACCTTAACGTCTGTTGCAGGTAAAGCCGAAATATCATTGGAAATCGTAACTTCTCCGTTATAGATTGATTTTACAAGCGCCTTATAGTCGTCCTGTGTAAAACCGTCTCCCCACTGGGTGCTCTCTAAAGGAAGCTGTACGAAATTTTCCTCAGGATTTTCCGAAACCATACCCAGGTTGTCGATCTTGCCTGCATATTCGCTCCACTTGCCTGCCTTGATGTCCGTAAGTACCGTATTTACCGTAGCTCCCAGACCTTTCATGGCAGATGTTACTGTAAGACCTTCCTGATTCTGGTCGATGACAGGTGCCTGGTCAGAGTCAACACCGATTACCTTGCCGCCTGTCTTCACAGCAGCTTCCGCTGCGGATGTGAAAATACCGCCGCCACATGCAAATACAACTTCCACGCCTTTTGTTCCGTACCATGTATCCATAGCCGCTGTGATATCGGCATCACCGTAGAACTGACCGCCGCACACATATTCAACTTCCACATCTCCTGTAACGCCAAGTTCTTTCGCAGCATCATTGATTCCCTGTACATAACCGTAGCCGAAACGTGTAACTGCCGGAACGGACATACCGCCAAGGAAACCAAGATGTCTGTAACCCAGTTTTACCGCACCGTATCCTGCCATATAACCGGAAATCTCCTCCTGATAAGTACAGCAGTATACATTATCCGTGTTGTAATATTCCGTCACATCCCAGTTATCCGGATTATAATCATAACCTTCGCCAACACCCTTCTCACAGATATCTCCGGCGCCTACGTCCAAAGCAATGAATTTAACATCAGGATATAACTCGGACTGTGCAACAACTGCTGCCGCAAACATATATCCCGGCATCATGATCACATTCGCACCACCGGCTACCGCCTGATCCACGCTGGCGTTACGCGCCTCATCGGAATCGCTGTCCGGTTTGTAATATGTAAATTCCACACCGTTCTGCTCCGCCCATTTTTTACATGACTCATAAGTGGTCTGGTTAAAGCTCTGGTCGGTAATGTCGCCTGAATCAGTGATCATGGCAAGATTGATATCCGATCCGCCTGACTCCTCACTCCCGGCACTTCCATTGTCTGCCGCGGCTTCTCCGCCGTCCGCTGCGGCTCCTCCTCCGTCCGAACCGCACGCCGCCAGTGAAAATACCATGCTGGCCGCAAGAAACATTGCAACAATCTTCTTTCTCATAATTTCTTTCCTCCTGTTTTGTATGATTTTGTATTGTCTGTTTTCCAACACCAAAATGTATAACCAGATTATGACATATGTCCCTTTTTGTAAATAGGACTCTGGTCCCTTTTTACATATTTCATTGTCATATTGTTGTTTTTGGACAATTCTAATCAATTATTTTTGTGCGTTATGCCGACATATGTTATGTGCATTTGGAACTTTTGTCTCTTTTTGCATCTGCAGTATGTACCTATATGCACTAGAAAATCATAAGAACCGGATCCGTTGAGATACTCTTGAAAAACCATCGCTCTCAACTCCGGTTCTATAATCACAAAAAAGAACCTTATGACATCCTGCATAAAGATGTACAAAAGGTTCTCCAAACTCACAAAATACCATATGCCTGCTTAACCCGTGATTAGATCAGCACTTCCTACACCGCCGCAATCTTAGCCATCAAATCGTCCACTGCGATTCCATGTACCATAGCTGCCTCTTCCAACGTCTCTCCCTGTGCGGATGGGCATCCAAGACAGTGCATACCGATCTCCATGAGTACCGGTGCGATATCCGGATTTGCTCTTAACGCTTCACCTATTGTCGTGTCCTTCGTAATATCTGCCATGATCATTTACCTCCATTCATCCCGCGCAGGCGGAACAATTTATTTTAGTGTCATTAACATGTATTATTTCACATGCCTTTATGTTTCATTAGTATAATAGGAAAAAAGAATTCCTGCAAGTCATATCTTTTATTAGTCAATTATGCGCCGCACACCATGCTTCCTCTGTCCTCACTGTTGACTTTTGCCGGACAGGTACCGCTTTGCTTCCACGATTACTCTGACTCAATTTCACCATTGTTTAAACAATATATTTTTTACATACATTTTTCACAAATATTTCATAAAAATACGCCATTTGTATGAGAAAAAGTACAAAGCCCGACTTGACTCTGACACTTGGCATAACATATAATATGTGTACTGGATAAGCATTTTTCGGCATTTTTAAAAATGTCAGAAATTTAACAAAATAATCATTGAACAGGAGGCTATTTCAAAATGAGACCAGAATGGAAAGATTTTGTAGGCGGCAAGTGGGACAAAGAAGTCAATGTTCGCGACTTCATCCAGAGAAACTATCACCCTTATGACGGTGATGAGTCCTTCTTGGCTGAGGCTACACAGAACACAAAAGATTTATGGGCACAGGTTCTTGACTTACAGAAGCAGGAGCGTGAAGCAGGCGGCGTACTTGATATGGATACAAAGGTGGTATCTACCATCACATCCCACGGCCCCGGCTACTTAGATAAGAGCAAAGAGACTATCGTAGGTTTCCAGACAGATAAGCCTTTCAAACGTTCTTTACAGCCTTACGGCGGTATCAGAATGGCAGAGAAGGCATGTTCTGACAACGGCTACGAAGTAGATCCTGAGATCAGCGAGTTCTTCTCCACACACAGAAAGACACACAACGCAGGCTGTTTCGATGCATATAATGCAGAGATGAGAGCTTGCCGTTCTTCCCATATCATCACAGGTCTTCCGGATGCATACGGCCGTGGACGTATCATCGGCGACTACAGACGTGTTGCTCTGTACGGTATCGACAGACTGATCGAGAACAAACAGGCTCAGAAGGATTCCACAGGCCGCGTTATGACCGATGATGTGATCCGTCTTCGTGAAGAATTATCCGAGCAGATGGTTGCTCTGAAGCTGATGAAAGAGATGGCTGCTTCCTACGGCTGCGATATTTCCAAGCCCGCTACCAACGTACAGGAAGCTATCCAGGCTACTTATTTCGGATACCTTTGCTCTGTAAAAGAGCAGAACGGTGCTGCTATGTCCCTTGGACGTACATCCACCTTCCTTGATATCTACGCTGAGAGAGATCTGGCGAACGGAACTTTCACAGAGCAGCAGATTCAGGAGTTCGTTGATCATTTCATCATGAAGTTAAGACTGATCAAGTTTGCACGTACACCTGAGTACAATCAGATTTTCGCAGGCGATCCGGTATGGGTAACAGAGTCCCTCGGCGGTGTCGGCGTTGACGGCCGTCCGATGGTAACGAAGATGAGCTTCCGTTATCTGCACACACTGACCAACTTAGGACCTTCTCCGGAGCCGAACCTGACAGTTCTGTGGTCCACAAGGCTTCCTGAGAACTGGAAGAAATACTGTGCTAAGATGTCCATCCAGACTTCTTCCATCCAGTATGAGAACGATGATCTGATGAGAGTGACACACGGTGATGACTACGGTATCGCATGTTGCGTATCCTCCATGGTTATTGGTAAGGAAATGCAGTTCTTCGGTGCCCGCGCTAACCTTGCAAAATGTCTGCTTTACGCATTAAACGGCGGTGTTGACGAAGTAACCAAGAAGCAGGTTGGCCCGAAATATCGTCCTGTATCCGGCGATGTTCTTGAGTACAATGATGTTCTGGATAAGTTCCTTGACATGATGGAGTGGCAGGCAGACGTGTATGTAAATACACTGAACATCATCCACTACATGCATGACAAATACTGCTATGAGAGAGCAGAAATGGCTCTTCATGACAGAGACGTTAAGCGTTACTTCGCAACAGGTGTTGCAGGTCTGTCAATCGTGGCTGACTCCTTATCTGCTATCAAGTATGCTAAGGTTGAGCCGATCAGAGATGAAGACGGTATTATCGTTGACTTCAAGACAACCGGCGACTTCCCGAAATATGGTAATGACGATGACCGCGTAGATGAGATCGCTCAGGAGATCGTTCACAAGTTCATGACAGCGATCAGAAGACATCACACCTACAGAAACGGTGTTCCTACAACCTCAATCCTTACCATTACCTCTAACGTAACTTATGGTAAGGCTACAGGTAACACACCTGACGGACGTAAGAAGGGCCAGCCTTTTGCTCCGGGTGCTAACCCGATGCACGGCCGTGATACTCACGGTGCAGTAGCTTCCTTATCTTCCGTATCCAAGCTTCCGTTCAACGATGCACAGGATGGTATCTCCAATACCTTCACCATCATTCCGGGCGCTCTTGGTAAAGAGGATCAGGTATTTGCAGGCGATATCGAATTAGATTTGAATAAATAATCCATATATGGCGCATTTTTCCGAGTGATAACAGGTACTGTTTCGTGTATAATATTCTATATAGAGATAAACACAGCAGTCAGGAAAGGAAGATGAATCTATGGATAACAATCAGATGATTGAAGACTTTGTCAAGATGATGGATTCCGGCATGGCACAGGGTGTCGGGCATGTGAATGTAGATGTCGATGACAAGGCTGACAATTCCAGTAAAAATGTGCAGACAATGGGGTGCACGGATTGCTCCCGTACCCCGTTAGCCTGCAGTGTCCCGACACTTCATGAGGGTCTGGATGACTATAAGTAAACGTCGAGGTATGCCCGGTTCATTTACGGGTAATGACTCGATCAAGCATAAAAATAATATAATAGGAGGACAATACAATGGCAGCAAATGCTCAGGTAGATAACTTAGTTTCTTTATTAGATGGCTATGCAACAAAAGGCGGTCATCACCTTAACGTAAACGTACTCAACAGAGATACATTATTAGATGCGCAGAAGCATCCTGAGAACTATCCTCAGTTGACGATCCGTGTATCCGGTTATGCTGTTAACTTCATCAAGTTGACACCGGAACAGCAGGCAGACGTTATCTCTCGTACATTCCACGAGTCAGTATAATTGCGAAAGTCAATTACGAAGGAGTCTTGCATAAGCAAGACTCCTTTTGTTATAATAACAGTAAGTCTCTTCGAGACTTACTGTACGAGATTTGCTTCGCAAACTCGAAGTTAGAATACCATTGTGTAAGTCTCTTCGAGACTTACTGTACGAGATTTGCTTCGCAAACTCGAAGTTAGAATACCATTGTGTAAGTCTCTTCGAGGCTTACTGTGCGAGTTTTGCTTTAATGCCAAACTCGAAAACAACATGAAAGAAGGTCACATAATATGCAGGGACGAATTCATTCATTAGAAAGCTTTGGAACAGTAGACGGGCCCGGAACGCGTTTCGTAGTTTTTGTACAGGGCTGTCCGATGCGGTGCGCTTACTGCCACAATCCCGATACATGGGAAATGAATGGCGGTACATTAATGGAACCGGAATATATTTTTGAGCAATATAAACGCAATGAGGCATTTTACAAAGGCGGCGGCATCACTGTCACCGGCGGCGAGCCCTTGATGCAGGTAGACTTTTTGATTGATCTGTTTACCATTGCGAAGGCTGCCAATGTGCACACATGCATTGATTCCTCCGGTATTGCCTACAAAAAAAATGCCAATCCCGAATGGCTTGCCAAATTGGATAAGCTGATGACGCTGACAGACCTGGTGATGCTTGATATCAAACATATTGATCCGGAAAAGCATAAAGAACTCACCTCCCAGCCCAATGACGGCATTCTGGCTTTTGCTGAGTATCTGGATGAAAAACATGTGGATGTCTGGATTCGCCACGTCATTGTTCCGGGAATTACCGACAATGATCAATATCTGTACCAGCTTGGCTATTTTATTGGCGGTCTGTCCAATTTGAAAGCATTGGATGCGCTTCCCTACCATACTATGGGAAAGCCAAAGTATGAGAAGCTTGGCATGGCATATAAACTGGAAGGCATCGAGCCTATGGATAAGAACAAACTTGTAGAAAAGAAACAGGTGATCCTGGACGGCATCCGGAAGCGCCGCGAGGAACTCAATGCTCAGTCATAGGCAGCATTTTTACTGTATAAAATTCCACAAAACGGCAGTGAAACGTGGCATATGAGCCGGAATCCACAGGAATACAGCTTTCCAAAAAAGCTATACTTTGCCACTTGTATATTAGTTCTTTTTATATTAAAATAGAGACGTAGTGAATTGATAAAATTCTAATAACAGTTCAGACTTATATGATTCAAAGGCTGAACTGTTACAATTTATATCAATTACGCATAGTCTTACAACATAAGGAGGGTATGGTTATGGCATTTGTAATCAGTGACGCTTGCGTATCTTGCGGCGCTTGCGAGGCTCAGTGTCCTGTTGGCGCGATCAGCATGGGCGATGGTAAATTCGAGATCGATCCTGCAAAATGTATCGATTGCGGTTCCTGTGCAGGTGTTTGTCCTACAGGTTCTATCTCACAGGGTTAATTTATACTTATGTGAATACAATAAAGCTGCCCGAAGACATCTTATGATAACGTCTTTGAGCAGCTTTATTTTGCACAAAAGTTGGCATACTTTGCCTGGCAGATCTTTCGGTTTTGTGATTTATTTGTCCTGAATTTTCTTCCGGCCTCTCCCAAGCTTCTCTCTCGGCTTGTGGCGTTCCCGGATCATCTCGTCTATTTTCCTGTAGTGCTCCTCCTCTATTTTCCAGCGCTCATCATCACGTTCTTCCTGCATTCTGAACTGATAGTCAAGCTCTTTTAAAATACTGTCCTTAACCTCTGTGCACAGTTCCCGGTTAGCCGATTTAACTGCCTCCGTGATCATATGCTGCAGCAGGTACTGAAGTCTGGCCGCTTTACGGCTTCTCTCCTCGTCCATTGCCACATCTGCTTTTTCATCAGAGAGTGCCACCATGTACCTGTGTGTCTTGTTCATCAGCATCTCTTCCGCCCTCTCTTCCACGCGCTCTTTTACCATATCCATCAACCTGTCCTTTCCGCTTCCTGTTTTACCGGCCTGTCTGCCGTTTTCTTTTTCATCTTCAGGTATGCTGACAGCCTGTACAGGCATCTCTCTGTCAGTACCTGGCGGACAGAGCAGCACCGTGCGGATCGCCTTAAGCTGCAGCCCCTGTTCCTTCAGCGTCTTGATTTCCTGAAGCTGCCTCACATCCTGTTCCGTATAATAACGGTGTCCCATCTCATTGCGCTTGATCGGCAGTTTCAACTCCTCTTCCCAATAGCGGAGAACGTGGCTTTCCACCTGAACTTTTTTTGCCGCCTCCGATATGTAGTAGATTGTTTTTTCTTCCATTCCCTCTCCCCTTTCTTACACTGTAGTTTTCCTTTTCCAACTCCCTGTTATGCCTGACATAAGCGCCTTTTGATACCTTAACCAGTGACGTGTGCCGCCAGGTACAATCAAAAAAAGAGACACGGATCATTTCATCCTGTCTCTTTTGTAAAATGCCTGCATTTCCAGCGGCTCTGCTTTTCAATTCATTTTTATTTAAGTATCTGCCGTCTATTTTTGCAGATTGGCAAACTTGGTAAAATCAGGCAGCCATACAAGCTCTACGGTGCCGATCGGACCGTTTCTCTGCTTGGCGATAATAATCTCAGCAATACCTTTCTTCTCTGTATCTTTGTTGTAATAGTCATCTCTGTAAATAAACATCACCACATCGGCATCCTGCTCGATGGCTCCGGATTCACGCAGGTCAGACAGCATCGGCCTGTGATCCGGTCTCTGCTCCACCGCACGGCTGAGCTGTGACAAAGCGAGCACCGGCACATGCAGTTCTCTCGCCAGAGCCTTGAGGGAACGGGAAATATCCGAAATCTCCTGTTGTCTCGAGTCCGTAGATCTGCCGCTTCCCGACATCAACTGCAGGTAGTCAATGATGATCATCTCCAAATTATGTTCCAGCTTATATTTACGGCATTTGGAACGCATCTCCGAGATGCTGATACCTGGTGTATCGTCGATAATCAGATGTGATTTACCGATCATACCGGCGCTCTCGATCAGCTTCTCCCACTCCGCATCGGACAGGTTGCCTGTTCTCAGATGCTGGGAATCCACCTTGGATTCCATGGAAAAAAGTCTGTTGACCAGCTGCTCCTTTGACATCTCCAGACTGAAGATTGCCACTGTCTTATCCTGCTTAAAAGCCACATATTGGGCTATATTGAGTACAAATGCAGTTTTCCCCATGGAAGGCCTTGCAGCTATCAGAATAAGGTCGGAAGGCTGCATACCGGCCGTCCTGTAGTCCAGATCCAGAAATCCCGTGGCCACACCCGTCACATTGCCCTTGTTATGGGATGCCCGCTCGATGTTATCCATAGCGTTTATGACAATCTGCCGGATCGGAACAAATTCCCCCGTATTTCTTCGCTGCACCAGGTCAAAGACCCTTTTCTCTGTATCAGCCAGAATGTCTTCCAGGCTGTCTTTGCCCACATAGCAATTATTTGCTATTTCCTCATTCAGCCGGATCAGCTTCCGCAGCGTGGACTTCTCCGCAACAATATTCGCATAATATTTTATATTCGCAGAAGTGGGGACTGCTGTGACCAGATCCCTGATGAATTCCAGACTGCTCACTTCCGGAGGCACATCTTTCTCCTTTAACCGGTCCTGCAAAGTGACCAGATCCACCGGCTTGGATTCATCGTTCAATTCGACCATTGTATCGAAGAGCACTCCGTACTGCTTATTATAAAAATCATCTCCCAGAACAATTTCCGAGGCCACCACGATCGCTTCCCGGTCCATAATCATAGAACCGATCACCGACTGTTCCGCCTCAATGCTATGGGGTAATATTCTCTTAAGGAGTGCTTCCTCCAATACCTGTCACCTGCCTTCATGTTGTGTATTCTGACATCAGCTTTTCTGAAATGGTAACTAATCTGCGGCTGTATTTCCGCCGATCGCCTTTCCTGCTTTACTTCGTCCCTTCTTCTACGACCTTCACTTTAAGCTTTCCGGTCACCTTCGGGTGAAGCTTCACGCCCACTTCATAAACGCCCAGCGCTTTGATCACCTCAGGAAGCTGGATCTTCTTTTTGTCCAGTTCCAAAGCACACTGTTCTTTGGCTGCCGCGGCAATTTCCTTGGAAGAAACGGAACCGAAAGCCCGTCCATTCTCTCCTGATTTCATGGTGAGAACCACTTCCTTTGTCTCTAACAGTACCGCCAGTTCCTTTGCCGCTTCCAGCTGTTCCTGCGCCACTTTATCCGCATTGGCTTTCTGAAGCTTCAAATCATTCATGTTGGCGGAATTTGCTTCCACGCCAAGTTTCTTAGGCAGAACAAAGTTTCTTGCGTATCCGTCGCTCACATTCACGACTTCTCCCTTTTTTCCAAGGGATTTTACATCCTCTAATAAAATAACTTTCACGCTGCTTCCTCACTTTCTTTATCTATCCTTCCAGTTCCCCTTCAGCAATCATCGTATCCAGGGTCCTCTTGATCGCCGCAATGCCCTCGTCCAGCGTTCCGTTTTCCAACTGGGCGCCCGCTATATTCAAGTGACCGCCGCCGCCCATTCTCTCCATGATTACCTGCACGTTAACTTCATCAATGGACCGTGCACTGATATAAATCATGCCGTTATAGGGTGTCAGAATGAAGCTGGCCTTGATCCCTTTAATGTTCAGCAATTCATTGGCGGCCTGCGCACCCACCACAGTCGGGCTGGCCACATCTTCACCGGTACATACGGAGATCGCGTATGTATGCCGGTAGATCTCTGCCTGGCTCACCGCATCAGCCTTGGCTTTATACTCTGCAGCATCATCCCGGAAAAGCTTTCTGACACGGGTCACATCTGCCCCGTTTCTGCGCAGAAAAGCTGCCGCTTCAAAGGTTCTGACCCCTGTCTTGGTCATAAAATTATTCGTATCTATCATAATGCCGGAATACATACAATCGGCTTCTTCCGGCCGCAGCTTCAGATTATCACTGATATACTGCAGAATTTCCGATACCATCTCACAGGCAGAAGAAGCATATGCCTCTATGTAGGAAAGGGTTGCGTTCTCGATCACTTCCGATCCCTGTCTGTGATGATCCAGAACCACCACCGACTTGCACCGTTTCAAAAGTTCCGGGCATTCCGTGATGCTTGGCTTGTTCACATCCACTACCACCAGAACTGCATTGCTCCCTACCATCTCCAACGCCTGGGAATTGTTGATAAACATGTCATCAGCATATTCCTCTTTGTTTGTAAACATCTCAACCATCGGCTGCATGGATGCCGTCACATCATTGAGCACGATATGAGCCTTCTTATTCAGCGCTTCGGCAACCTTATAAATTCCCACAGAAGCACCAAGGCTGTCCACATCGCCTATGCGGTGTCCCATAACGTAAACCTCGTCTTTTACGGAAATGATCTCCTTAAGCGCATGTGCCTTAACACGTGCTTTGACGCGGGTGCTCTTCTCCATCTGCTGGCTCTTGCCGCCGTAATAAGATACATTTTCAGGCATCTTCACCACCGCCTGGTCACCGCCGCGTCCAAGCGCAATATCAATGGCATTACGTGCAAATTCATAATTCTGTGAATAACTCAGCCCGTCAAGACCCATACCGATACTGATGGTGACTGCCATCTCGTTACCGATATTCACCGTCTTAACCTCTTCCAGCAGGTCAAAACGATTCTCTTGAAGCTGCAAAGCCGCCTCTTTACGCATAATGACAAAATACTTGTCCTTCTCAAGCTTCTTACAGATTCCGTCCATGGACGCAATATACTTGTTGATCTTCCGCTCAATCAGAGCCGTCAACAGGGAACGTCTGACTTCCTCCACGCTGTCCAGCGCCTCATCATAGTTATCCAGATAAACCAGCGCCACTGCAAGAGACTGGTTGTCCACCTCGCGGAGCGCGATCTTGAGTGCCGTTTCGTCAAACAGATATAATGCGATCAGATATCCCTCATACCCTTTCGCTTCAATGATATCACTGTTTTCGGCCATCTCCTTCAGGGAAATCTTCTTCATCTTCGCGATATAATTCCCCGCTTCATATTCCACATCAAACTCGACTTCATCTTCTCCGTTCTCACCCGGCAGCTTGTCCCTGGTAATAGAAGGAAAAAGGGATGTCACAGACTTGCGGTATCCTTTATCCTGATGCACCATCCGCTCAAAAGCAATGTTTGTCCAGATAATCCGGCCATTATCATCCAGGAGTGCGTGCGGCAGTTCCAGATCCCGCAGAAGGCGTCTCTGAATCTGCCCGTACTGGGTCGCAAAACTGACCAGTTCGTTCATGATGACCGGCTTATTGTAGAACATCATAGACAAAATGATCGCAATATAAAATATGATAAATCCGCTGAGCACAAGACCTGCCCTGTAATCGATCATATAGATCAGAACATCCACAGCAATTAATAAAAATCCTAAATATAAAGAAGACTGTAAATAGGACTTCAATCTTCCCTTTAACTTCACGCTGTTTTTCATCATACCTTCATCCGTTCCGCTGTTTTGTGAGAAAGAATATAGTTAACGACATTAAAAATCTCGTTTTCAGTTCTACAACTACACAACACCTTAAGTATAGCATTTTTCACCGTTTCATGCCACTCCAATATATAGACCTTTTTCCCTACAAAATGACATGATATAGAGTACCTTTTGACCACAAAAAACCCGGCCGCTGTACGGCCGGGTAAATCATGACTCATTAATCCTGAACATAAGGCATAAGTGCAACGTGTCTTGCACGTTTGATCGCTGCTGTCAAAGCACGCTGATGCTTAGCACAGTTGCCGGTAATTCTTCTGGGAAGAATCTTGCCTCTCTCGGACACATATCTCTTCAGCTTGTTTGTATCCTTATAGTCGATCACATTATCTTTACCACAGAATACGCATACTTTCTTTCTTCTGCGCATCCCGCCCTTCTTCTTTGCAGGAAAATCCGGCCTGTCTGTTTTATTAAATGCCATAGTCATTGCCTCCTTCTAAAATCAAACCATTAGTTGAACGGCAGTTCCTCGTCGATTCCGTCAGGAATGTTCATAAAGCCGTCTCCGGCTGCTGCCGGCGCGGGCCTGTTCGCAGGAGCAAATCCCCCGTCACCGTTTCCGGTGCTGTTCTTGCTCTCGGCAAACTCCTGATCTTCTACTACGATATCTGTTGTATACACCTTGACGCCATCTTTATTCGTATAGCTTCCCGTCTGAATCCGACCCGTGATCGCGATCTTTGTTCCTTTATGGAAATATTTCTCCGCAAACTCACCGGATCTGCCAAAAGCAACACAATTAATAAAATCTGCGGTCTGATCATCGTTGTTACGATTAAATCTACGGTCTACTGCCAACGTGTATCTTGCCACTGCCGTAGCGTTCTCACCCTGAGAGTATCTCACCTCGGGATCTCTCGTCAAACGCCCCATAAGTATTACCTTGTTCATAAATACCTCTTTCTATTTCTCGTCTTGTCTAACGCACAGGTATCTGATGACGTTGTCCATAATGCGGATACGGCTCTCGATCTCAGCCGGAACATTGCTCTCAGCGTCGAACTGGATAAAGTAATAATAAGCTTCTTTCATTTTCTGTACTTCGTAAGCTAATCTCTTCTTACCCCAGTCGTCCACATTGGTGATCTGTCCGCCGAATCTTTCTACCAGAGCCTTCGCTTTCTCCAAAGTAGCAGCTCTCTCGTCATCTTCGATCTTTGCACTAACAACAACGGCTAATTCGTATTTGTTCATGCTTCGTTTCCTCCTTTTGGTCTCTGGCCCCTTCCTTACAAAGGAGCAAGGATGATTGACTTTACAGTCATAATTAGTATATCACGGTTATTTATCATACCACAGGAACGGGCATACTGCAAGTGTTTTTTGCGGATGTTCATTCTTCCGGCCATATGTGAAATGAGGATGTCCACGCAGCTTCCTGCCCTAATCCCCCGTTCCGGAAGCAGCGCTTTCTCTGTTATCTCCGGAAGATTTCGGCAGTATTTTTTTGATACTCTTCTCCGCCTGCCTGCGTGCGATCATGATCTGGTGTCCGCATCCCGTACATTTCAGTCTGAAATCCGCGCCCACACGCAGCACCTCCCATTCCGCAGAACCACAGGGATGCTGCTTCTTTAATTTCAAAATATCGCCTACCTGAATATCCATTCCCGCTTCCCGGCCTTTCTGCTGTCTGCTTTTTCAAAACACAGCATCTCTCAGTCAAAATCACATCACAGTTTATTCGCCACACCGCTTCCACAAAGCAGCCTGTCTCTTCGCACACCCTATAGAATCTTTCATCAATCAAGCTGCGAAAAAATCTCCCCAATGCTGCCCTGCACCACCAGATTTGCAACGGAATCCCTCTGGGTAGGAGTCTTATTCACCAGCACCAGCTTACTGCCGTTATAATAATCCAGCAAACCCGCCGCCGGATAGACCGCCAGAGAAGTGCCACCCACGATCAGCACATCCGCTTCACTGATAAAACGCACCGAATCCGTCAGCGTCTTCTGATCCAGCCCTTCCTCATACAACACCACATCCGGCTTGATACTCCCGCCGCAGGAACATTCCGGCACACCCTCCGAATCCACAATATACTGCACATCATAGAAAGCACCGCATTTCTCGCAGTAATTGCGAAGTACCGAGCCGTGCAGTTCCAGCACCGTTTTGCTGCCCGCAGCCTGATGAAGCCCGTCTATATTCTGAGTGATCACCGCCTTAAGCTTTCCCTCGCGCTCCCACTGCGCAAGCTTTAGATGTGCCGCATTTGGCTTCGCGTCAAGGCAGAGCATTTTGGCGCGGTAGAACCGGTAAAATTCATCCGTCCTCTTCCGGTAAAAAGTATGGCTCAGAATCGTCTCCGGCGGATAGTCATACTGCTGGTGATACAAGCCGTCCACACTCCTGAAATCAGGAATACCACTCTCTGTAGACACACCTGCGCCTCCGAAAAATACAATGTTGTCACTCTCCTTCACCCATCGGCGAAGCTGTTCTAACTGTTCCATAGCCATACCTCCTTTACATGAGTCTGCAAAACAGCAAAGAGCCGGACTGCCGTGCGGCCCCAAACACTGCCTTTCCTGTCCTTATTTATTCTGCCCCAGTTCCAGTCTGTTTACCGCCGAGAATATCGCGCGCACGGAAGCCCGCGTAATGTTGGAGCTTACGCCCACACCGTAAGTAACCCTTCCGCTCTCCGCATCCAGCAGGTGGATGTAAGCAGCTGCCTGAGAGTTAGAACCGCTCTGCAGGGCGTGCTCTTCGTAGTCCAGAATCTTAATGTTAATATCCAGTTCTTCCCGAAGCCCGCGCTTCACGGCATCAATCGGTCCGTTGCCCACTGCCTCAAATGTCTTCTCCACACCCCCATCGGTATAGAGTACTGTAACCTTCGTATCAAACTGAGACTCTGTCTCACCACTCAGATCATCCATACGCAGCTTGCGGAAATGAATCGGTTCTTTCTGTTCCAGATACTGTTCCCGGAAGCTGTCCATGATCTGCTCAGGCGATACCTCTCCCTGTTTCTCGGAAATTTTCTGGATCACGTTTGCAAACTCTTTGTGCATACCCTTCGGCAGCTTGAAGCCGAAGTATGTATCCATAATAAAAGCTACGCCGCCCTTGCCGGACTGGGAATTAATACGCACAATAGGCTCGTACTCTCTGCCGATATCCGCAGGATCAATAGGCAGATAGGGTACCTGCCAGATCTCACTGCCCCGCTCCTTCAAGGCATGCACACCCTTGTTGATGGCATCCTGATGAGAACCTGAAAAAGCTGTAAACACCAGTTTTCCGGCATAGGGATGTCTGGGATGAATGGGAATCTTGCAGCATCTCTCATAGATCTCGATGCTCTCGTTTACGTGCTCAATGGCAAGGTTCGGATCGATTCCCTGTGAAAACATATTATAGGCGATATTCATAATATCTACATTACCGGTGCGCTCACCGTTGCCGAAAAGCGTACCTTCCACACGGTCCGCTCCCGCCAGCAGTGCCAGTTCAGCACTGGCAACACCGGTGCCCCTGTCGTTGTGAGGATGCACGCTCAGGATAATGCTCTCTCTGTCTTTAAAATGCGTATTCATCCACTCGATCTGATCCGCATATACATTTGGCGTATTCATCTCCACCGTGGAGGGCAGATTTATGATAATGGGATTTTCTTTTGTAGGCCCCCACTCCTCCTGCACCGCGGTACAAATATCCAGAGCAAATTCCAGTTCTGTCCCCGTAAAGCTCTCCGGAGAATATTCCAGTATGATCTTACCCGGGAACTTCTCCGCATGGCGTTTCACCATCTTCGTCCCTTCCACTGCAATATTAATGATCTGCTCTTTATCCATATGGAAAACCACATCACGCTGCAGTGTTGAAGTAGAGTTGTAAATATGTACGATCGCCTGCTTACAGCCCTGAATAGATTCAAAGGTCCGCTCCACCAGTTCCTCACGGCACTGTGTCAATACCTGCACCACCACATCATCCGGAATCAGCTTGCGGTCAATCAGCTGCCGCAAAAAATCATATTCGATCTGGCTCGCTGCCGGAAAGCCGATCTCGATCTCCTTGAATCCGAGCTTGATCAGATAATTAAAAAATTCAATCTTCTCTGATACCACCATGGGATCAATAAGCGCCTGATTACCGTCACGCAGATCTACGCTGCACCAGACAGGAGCTTTCTCGATCTCCTTATTGGGCCATTTTCTTTCCGGGTAATCTACCACCGGATTTTTACGGTAGCGTTTGTAATTTAACATATCCGTTCCCTCCGCTTCATGAATAAAATAGAAAAAGCCCGTTGAACACAACGGGCTAAACAGATGACACTATTCCCCAAGGCCGCTCTCGATCGCATTGATCAAGGTTTTCAGAGCTTCCTCTTCATCTTCGCCATCACAAACAAACTCGATCTCATCGCCGCACTTGACACATGCACCCAGCACACTCAATACACTTTTGGCATTCGCTGTATTGTCCCGAAATGTAAAAGTTATTAAAGATTTAAACTGCATTGCTTCCTTACATAGGATGCCTGCCGGTCTTAGATGCAGCCCTGTCGGGTTCTTGATGACTACCTTTTGGCTTACCATACCCTTTTCCTCCAATTTGCATTCTGGTCGACGCTTGAACCCCCTCAACCACAACCTGAATTTTATTATAGCATTTTATCATAAGTATCACAATAGTTACAACATAATATTCTGGATCAGTTCCGCCAGCTTTCTGGCCTCTTCGTCGATCATCTTCTGATCCTTACCTTCGATCATGACTCTCACCAGCGGTTCCGTTCCGGACGGCCGGATCAGCACTCTTCCCTCGCCGGCAAATTTCTTGTCCAGTTCAGCAATCGCATCCGCAATCTCCGGATAATCCATGTATTTCTCTTTTTTATGGTTAGGCACCTTGGCATTTACAAGCGCCTGGGGCATCACTTCCATAATCGTCTTTAACTCGGAAAGCGGCTTGCCCGTCTCCACCACAACCTGCAGCAGATGCAATGCGCTGAGAAGGCCGTCTCCGGTTGTATTTTCATCTAAAAAGATCACATGACCCGACTGCTCGCCGCCCAGGCTCGCCCCGATCTCTCTCATTCTCTCCAAAACGTATCTGTCGCCCACCTTGGTCTGCTCGATATGAATCTTGTTTTTCTCCCCCATCAGGAAAAATCCCAGATTACTCATGATCGTAGCCACGATAGTGTTCTTATTGAGCTTGCCGTTCTTTTTCATATGGTTCCCGACTATGGCCATGATCTGGTCGCCGTCCACGATATTGCCCAGTTCATCCACTGCCATCAATCTGTCTGCATCGCCGTCAAAAGCAAGACCCATATTGGCTTTCTCATAGACTACTCTTGCCTGCAGTTCACCCATATGGGTAGATCCGCAGTTTGCGTTAATGTTCGTCCCGTCAGGGTTGTTATGAATGGCTACCACCTCAGCCCCCAGCTCTTTCATGGTCTCCACCGAAGTATAGTAGGATGCGCCCTCGGCACAGTCCAGCACGATCTTCATTCCCCGGAGATCCACGTTGACGGCCTTCATGGCGTGATTGATATACTCTTCCCTGGCATCGGTACGGTATTTGATTTTTCCTACTCCTGCACCCATGGGGAATTTCACGCCCTGCATGTTGTTCTTAATCAGAGCCTCAATCTCATCTTCCAGGGAATCCGGCAGTTTATAGCCGTCTCCGTCAAAGAACTTAATTCCGTTAAACTCCACCGAGTTATGGGACGCGGAGATTACAACGCCCGCATCGACTTTATATTTTCTTGTAAGATATGCCACTGCCGGCGTAGGAACGATTCCCACATAAACTGCATTCGCCCCGACAGAACATGCTCCTGCCATAAGTGCGTTGGCCAGCATGTCTCCTGAGATCCTGGTGTCACATCCCACCATGATCGTAGGCTTATGCGCGTTCTCCTTCGTCAGGACATATGCTCCCGCCTGCCCGAGCTGCATTGCAAGCTGCGGTGTCAGTTCCTCGTTTGCAATGCCTCTTACGCCGTCTGTACCGAATAGTCTGCCCATAAAAAACCTCCATCCTTATCCCGTTTGCAGCTTTAAGTGCCAGCGGGAATTTACTTTATTACAACTATATATGACTGATTTCCTTACTCTTTCTCTGAAATCCGTACAAATACCTCCGGTGCATCCCATACCACAGCCGAGTCCGCAGGAAGCTGAAGCGATAAAGGAATATGGAAATAACCGCTCTCCGCCTCTTCTCTTTCTTCCCGCTCCATCCATGCAGCTATGTCAAGGTCTACTTCCAGTGACGCGGTGTCAATCTCCTGCAGTTCAGATGCCAGTCCGATCAGTGTAATGCTGCTCTGACTTTCTTCATCTTCCAGAATCTCAGCTTCAAAGCCTGCCGGAACCCCGGTAATATGAATCCGTTCTTTGGGTACAAGGAACGTCCGTCTTATTTCCTGTCCCACATAAACTGTAATATTGATCTTTCCGGTAAATCCTTCCTCCGCCAGCACCGTGCCCTCAGGCAGATACTCATTCAGATCAACCAGTGTAATAACATCCGCTTCGGCACCCGTTACATCGATCACGCCCTCAGGAATATCAATGGCATTAATGTTCTGGATCAGGCTGGATTTTCCGGCTATGGTCACATTGCTCTTGCTGCACTGTGTCTCACCCGTCAACCGGTAACCTTCCGCCGGTGTACCACCGATCACATAATTAACCGGCAGAACTTTCTTCTCCAGAATCTCCACATTGACACGCACTCTTGTAATGCTCTTCTCAAGGCTCGCTGATTCAATCGCATTTTCTTCTGAATCATACAGGCGGATATCCGTTTCTGTATTGATGTTACCCGTAAAGCTGGATATATCAACCTCTGCCTGTGCCCTGGAAATCTGGGACACAATGGACTCGGGACCGGAAATCCTGATCAGATTCTGCTCGGTGCCCACGTCGCCCAGCATATACCCTTCCCTGATCTCCCCCGTCACATTAACCCGAAGGGGGAAGGAACGTGTCTGTTTATTTTCAATATTCAGTTTAACGCTGTCTATATTTCCTTTGATGTTCTCCACCTTTTCATTGTATTTGTTGGTAGACAGCTTGATCGGCACCGTGTCCACACTGGTCAGATCTTTCAGATCCGCGATGGCGACCACATTCCCCTTGTCAAGCGAATCTATCACGGAGCGTGGTGCATATATGGTGACCAGATCTATCACATCCGTGTTGTCCAGCACTTCACAGGTCTGTCCTCTCTCCGTGATCAGCTCTTTATTCCTGATCGTAACCGGCACATCCGACAGACGCAGCGGAGCCAGCGGATCATTAATATTCGTGACAATAAGCCAGACGCTGGCCGCAAATAAGAAAGAAACCACTTTAAGTCCCCAGTTCTTGGTAAGCTTATTCTTCATTTCTGGACCTGCCTTTCCACAACTTCCGTTTCTTATCCTCCACCGGCTTGTTCTGAATATCCGACAGTCTCGCTCTCAGCCGTTCCGCATCCATCCCTCTTTCCAGCTGCCCTCCGTAGGCAACGCTGATCTTACCGGTCTCCTCGGATACGATCACCGTCATGGAATCGGTCACTTCCGAAATGCCCACGCCCGCCCGGTGTCTTGTTCCCAGATCCTTGCTCAGAGCCATATTGTCAGACAACGGCAGATAACATGTAGCCGAAACGATACGGTTTCCCCTCACGATAATTGCGCCGTCATGCAGCGGCGTATTATGCTCAAATATATTGATCAGCAGCTGGCTGGAAACAATACCGTCCACATCAATACCTGTGCGCTCGTATTCACGCAAAGGCTGATCCTGTTCGATCACGATCAATGCACCTGTCTTTACTTTTCCCATCTCCACCGATGCCTTGACGATCTCATTGATGGTCCGGTCAGAAAAACGTCCGCCTTCTGTCTTTCCCGCGTCAAAGGGAATGATAGACGAAAAGAAATTTTTCCGTCCCAGTTCTTCCAGCGCGTTGCGAAGCTCCGGCTGAAGCACTACTACAATGGCAATGGCCGCTATACTGAACACGTTCCTGACGATCCATAAAATCGTATTCATGCTGAAAAGCGCCGCGATCAGGATAAAAACTGCAATCACAATGACGCCTTTCAAAAGTGCCCAGGCCCTCGTATTCTTGATCCACACGAGGATATGATACGCTAGAAATGTCAGAATAACTATTTCAACTACATCAGTCCAGTGAATTGTGGGCATATGCAGCTTGGACAGATAGGTGTCTATAAAATTATTCAGTTGCTGCATCCTCTTTCACCGTCCTTCCTGTCTTCTTGCGGTACATCCGTCTCATCGGAATGCACCTTTCTGTCTTATAAAAATATTAATGCGAACTTCTTGTTTTCTGTGGTGTTTTCGCTCTCTGGCTGTTGATCTGCTTTACTTTCTTCTCCGGGTTTGACACCACCACCTTCGGCACAGCCTTCACATAATAATAATATTCATCATCTTCAAATTGTACCTTCTCCGTCCTGCTGTAATCCACATTAAATACAAAAAACTGCAGCACCACCGCAAGAAGAAACGATACAATATTGCCAAAAATCACTCCGAACAGGGCAACATTCGTGTCAAACATAAGATCGCCCACCAGCAGTACCATGATATCCACCACCGTACCCGCCACCATGGCGATGGTCCACGCATAATCAATGCTCAGCCTTCTGATCAGATATACCATGATCACCGTAACCGCAAAAGCCATGATGATGACCACCATTTCTTTATTGTTCAAAAGACCATCAATCACGGATTTAAATTTGGCAACAGAGAATTTGGCAGATTCCGTATCCGCCGTGATAGCCATGATCGCCGATGCATTCTGTGTCACATAATGAATCATATAATAAGCGATCACACCGCAGGCAACCGAAACCACGGATGCCGGCGTCCCGATCAGTCCCATCGCCAGCGGGATTAAATAAGGAATCTTCATCAAAAAGCAGATCGGCAGAAGAATCACCACCAGCGTATCCTTCGGCGAAAATCTCAGATACAGCAAAAACATGAGAAGAAATCCCGTCCCCACCACCAGCACGCATTCCAGGCTGAATGCATACAGATGAAGCAGTGTAAAAAGAGCCGACATGACGACAATAAAATTCATCGGCATAAACGAGCACATCAAAGCCGCAATCAAAACTACCGTGAGTTTATCTATACTGTTCATATAACCCAGACGTGAGTTTATGAGCAGTAAGGAAATAAAAGCCAGTAAAAACTTTAAAAGCGGTGTGATATATACCTCATATTTACTGTATAGAGTCATTAATATCTGCTTTGCAACAAGTAAGGTAGTCATATTTATCCTTTCGCTCTCCGTACGTAACAGTCCAGACGCCGGCACAGTAAACGTACTGATCAGTCTGAACTGTTTTTGTATTTCTTATTGTTTATACATCTCTGCCAGTCTGCGCAGATTCAAATAATACACCCGCAGGCTCTTCACCGCGCGGCTGTAGCGTATCGTATAAACCATATAAGAAATCACAGCGTATGCCCCGATTGTTCCCAGATAGAGGGACAGCGTACGCTTTGCAAATTCTATCAGATCCATCTTATAGATGTCCATCATAAAGATTTCAAAATCATAAAAAATGTACATACCAAAGACCACTACAAATGCAATGGTCGCACTTATAATGGACTTCAATACCTGCCATCCTATATAATCACTCCGAAAATAGCTTCCTATGGCAACGTTTTTCTTTCCCTCGTTTGCTTCATAGGATGCCATTTTCGTCATTAGGATTATTCTCTTTTCATTTAACATACAGATCTCCTAACCAAGGAAACGCATCTTCGGATTGTCCTTCGTGTCCTTCTTAGGCTGCGGCTTGGGTGCCTCCGGCTGGCGGATGCTCTCATGAAGCTGATTCGCCATACTGCTCTTGCATTTCTCGCAGAAACGGCCGCTGTATATTGCCGCACCGCATTTCTCACAGTGGAGCGTAATGCCGGATCCTTCGGCCAGCTGAAGACGTTCGTCCTTAAGCCACTGCTGAATCTGATTCTTGGACACATCACATGCCTCGGATACTTCCGGAATAGATGCCTGGACATGATCCTGAATGTATGCCTTTACTTCCTGAAACTTAGCTTCCAGATCGTCTCTGCACGCCATACAGATCGGCGGTCCCGATACATAATTAAATAATTTCCCACATTTTCTACAGTTTCTCGCGTTCATGCTGTTACCCTCCTATGGTTATGATTGTGATAAACAAATCCTTCTATAAGCCTTTACCAATCGCAAGAGTCACGAAATAGACGTGCTTCACCCCTGCTTTGCGCAACTCATAACTCATTGCGTCTATCGTACTGCCCGTTGTATAGATATCGTCGATAATTACAATCGTACTTAATTTTACATCATTCCGACAGATTTTGAAAGCCCTTTTCAAATTATTTTGTCTGTCTGTTACAGATAAATCTTTCATAGGATCCGTTTTCCGTACTCTTCTGATCAAATCTGAGTATACCGGAATTCCCAGAACAGTGCCCAGCTCCTTTGCCAGAACCTCCGCCTGGTTGTATCCGCGCATTTGCAACCTGGATTTGTGGATCGGAACCGGCACCAGCGCATCCGGCCGGCAGTGCCTGATCCAGCTCCCCAGATGCTTTCCAATACAGACTCCATAATAGGCTCCGTATTCCTGTCTTCCTTTATACTTGAATCGGTAAATGGAATCCGCCATGCTTTTGTAGACAAAAAGCGCCCGGCCTCTGTCAAAAACATGTCTGTGCCGCATACAGTCCCCGCAGTATTCAGCGGACTCCTCCCCAAGCTCCTTACCACACTTCATACAGTATGGCGCATCAATATATTCAAATTTCTGTTCACATGTCTCACAGACGAGACTGCCAAAAGGCCGGACCGGCCTGTCGCAGACGGGACACCGGCGTGGATAGAGAAGATCCAGCAGCATCCCGGGAAGTGTTTTTTTCATATGTGTGTTTCCTTCGCTTTACAGCGGAATCATTTCTTTCATCCGTTCTGAGAAGCCGGTGTAACGCCGGTTCTGATGATTATTGTCTATCATTTCCTGAATTGTCTTACGGCTGCCCAGAATCGTCACGCAGTTTCTGGCTCTGGTCACACCCGTATAGAGCAGATTTCTGTTGAAGAGCATTCTCGGTCCCGATAACAGCGGCATGATGACCGCCGGATATTCACTGCCCTGGGACTTATGAATGGTCACCGCATAGGCAAGTTCGATCTCATCAAGCTGTGCATACTGATAGGTCACCCGCCTGTGCTCATCGAATTCTACAACCACCTCATGAGCATATTCATTGATCTCCATGATCATGCCTGTATCACCGTTAAAAACACCACAGCCTTTATCAATTGGTATCCCGTACTTACTGACAATCTCCCACTCAAGCTGATAATTGTTCTTGATCTGCATGACTTTGTCATGTTCACGCAGGAGCGTATCCCCGGCCGTGTATTCTTTTTTGCTTTCCGATGCCGGATTAAGATATTTCTGCAGGATACCGTTCAGTGTCTCCACACCTAGTTTACCTTTTCTCATAGGCGTCAGAACCTGAATATCATAAGGCTGAGCGCCTACGTAGGGCGGCAGTTTTTCTGTGATCAACTGTATCATATGTTTGTAAATCACATCGGTGTCATTTCTTTCCAGAAAAAAGAAATCCCGGCTCTTGTTGTTCAGTTCCAGTTCCTCACCGGCATGGATACGGTGCGCATTCCAAACAATATCGCTCTCCCCGGCCTGCCGGAAAACTTTTTCCAGAATCACCATCGGAAACCGCTCACTGCTTATCAGATCCTGAAGTACCTGTCCCGGCCCCACCGACGGAAGCTGATTCACGTCTCCTACGAAAATAAGCCTTGTTCCCACCGTAACCGCTTTCAACAGTGCCTGGAAAAGAAAAATATCCACCATGGACATCTCATCCACAATGATCACATCCGCTTCCAGAGGATTGTCTTCATTCCGCTCAAATCTGACCGCTTTCGTTTCTTCCGAAACCGCACCGTTTAATTCCAGCATCCGGTGAATCGTCCTGGATTCATAACCTGTTGCCTCTTCCATGCGCTTGGCCGCCCGGCCGGTAGGTGCCGCCAGATAGACATCCATCCCATCGGCCATAAAATATCTGATAATCGCATTGATCGTGGTGGTCTTGCCCGTACCAGGTCCGCCGGACAGAATGAAGATACCGTTTTTTGCACATTCCCGCACAGATTTCTTCTGCAGTTCGTCCAGGCCGATTCCCAGTTCCTCCTCAATCTGGTCTATTTTTCTGTCGATTTCAGCCTCCTGGGAAGGAAGAAGCTCCCTCTCCACGGACACATTCAAATCATGCAGCATCTTTGCACAGTTAAGTTCCGCATAATAATAGGCAGCTGAATACACCCTGCACTCCGTCTCACCCGCCGGCGGTCTCTTGATGACCAGCTTCTTATCCATGGCCAGATTGGCCAGATTCGGTTCCAGCACAGAAGGTTTCAATTCAAGCAGTTCTCCCACCTTTCGGAGCAATATATCCTGCGGCAGATAACAGTGTCCTTCTCCACCGGCCAGCATCAGCGTATAAAGAATGCCGCTTCTGATCCGGTAATCAGAGTCCATGTGAATGCCGATCTTCGAGGCAATCTCATCTGCGATCTTAAAGCCGATGCCTTGAATATCCTCCGCCAGCCGATAAGGATTCTCTTTCAAAATCCCGTACAGATTCGCTCCGTAAGACTCATAGATGCGGATAGCCAGTGTATTGGATATGCCATATTTCTGCAGAAAAGTCATGGCCTCCCTGGCATCCCTTTTCTCATAAACCGTCACGGCAATCTCCCGCGCCTTGCGTTCGCTGATTCCTTTTACTTCCGCCAGTCTTTCCGGTTCCTCCTCGATGATACGGTAGGTATCCCTGCCGAAGCGTTTCACGATTCTGGCCGCCAGCGCCTCGCCCACACCCTTGATCGCTCCGGAACCCAGATACCGCTCTATACTCACCTCATCCTCCGGCGGCACAATCTCATAGCGCTCAATTTTAAACTGTTCACCGTATACAGGATGAGTCGTATAGTTTCCTTCTGCTTCTATGGTCTCACCTTGATCCATAGTCTTGAAAAAGCCCACGCAGGTAACCTCATCCTCACCGCTCACCATGTTTAAAACCGTATAGCCGTTATCAGCGTTACGATATATGATATGTTCTATGTACCCCTTGATCTTATCCATCTTTTATTATATTCCCATTACCGCCAATTTGCACTTCCAGTATATGCCAGTACCGTGCAGAAAGCTCACCAGTCCAGCCCGCTCCCCGCCGGCACACACGAATATTTTGTGCAATATGTTCTCTCAATCTACCACTGACACCTCTTCACCCGAATCCTGTCCCATAAACATATGAGCTGCCCTCACAGGCAGCTCATATGATATTCAGATATTTAATCCGCTGTATTTCCGTTATGATTCACACTGTAAAGTCCTGAACAATAACCGTCTCACAGGTTTCGCCTACATATTATAGTTTCGTTTCGCCTGCTCATATAACATATGCGCCAGAGAATTGGATTTCTCGGAAGCAGTCTGCTCGGAAATCTGCTGGAGCATCCCGTCTTTAAAATAGTCTACCATATTGGAAGCATAGCCATCCTGATCTTTGTCATCACCAAAAAGATCTACTGTCTTCTGCATCTCTTTGTAAACCTGCTCCCACAGATAAGCCTCAAACTGTTTACAGGCATCAAAAAGCGCTTCATCTTCCACTTTTTCAGCGTTTGCGGTATTCTCCAACTGACTTTTCAGCTTCTCGGTCACCACCCTGTTGGTATCCGTCATATAATCTGTATACTTGCCCAATCCTGTTAAATCCATATTCCGTCCCTGTTGCGCTGTATTCTGACAACTCCGGATCTTGTTTTCCGGCACCTGATGTCTCTGCCCATAGCCGTCATACTGCCATAATCAACAATTTCCTTTCGGCAGCTTCCCGTGCATAAATCCGGCAGGCGCAACTTTCCTTTCTATTGATCTCCGAATCTTTCATCTCTGTATCATACACTAAAATGTATCACACATAAAAAAAAATTAACGTTTCAGATTGTTCGCTGTCTCCATCATGGAATCAGAAGTCGTGATTGCTTTGGAATTCATTTCATAAGCACGCTGGGCAACGATCAGGTTAACCATCTCATTTGCAACCTGCACATTAGAACCTTCCAGATATCCCTGAACGATCCTGCTCTTAGGTACATCCGGCGTAGTATCTTCATTCAGCGCACGTCCACTGGCATCTGTCACGGCAAACAATGTGTCGCCGACTCTGTTCAGGCCGCCGGGATTGCTGAACTGGAATGTTCCGATACGCACTCCGATAGGCTGAGGATTATTCTGTTCATCCGGATAGCAGATCTCACCCTCTTCCGTGATCGAAAGCCTGCTGGCGATATATGTACGAGGCAGTGCAATCGGCCGTCCCTCGGCGCTCATTACCGGCAGACCGTCAGCGTTTGTCAATGTCATACCGCCGTTTGCGGCTAATGCCCATGTAAAATCACCATTTCTCGTATAATAGTTGGTGCCGTCTTCACCGCGAACTGCAAAGAAACCGTCTCCTTCAATTGCAAATGCGGTATCACTTTCGGAATCAAGCAGACTTCCCTGACCGAAAATAGAATTGATGGATGATGTACGGACACCAAGTCCCACCTGTGAACTCGTGGGCTTCGGATTTCCGTTAGCCGTTGTGGTAACCGTCTGCAGATTCTGGTACAGCAGTGATTTAAACTGTGCCACCTGTGTCTTGTATCCCACCGAGTTAACGTTTGCCAGGTTGTTGGCAATCGTATCAACATTTGCCTGCTGTGCATTCATACCGGTCGCTGCCGACCATAAACTTCTTACCATAATCTAGCGCCTCCTATTGCTTATCTTATCTTGCCAATCTGATTAACTGCAATGTCCAGTGATTCATCAAATGTAGTGATCACCCTCTGGTTACTGTCATACTGTCTTTGAAGGGCAATCATATTCACCATCTCAGTCACAACAGAGATATTTGCAAGTTCCAGATAGCCGGAATAAATCTCGGATTCCGTCTCTGTCTCCGTTGCACCCTCAACTGTTTCAAAATAGTTCTCGCCGAAGCGTTCCAGATAATTATAATCTTCAAAATCTGTCAAACCGATGGTCGCCACATGATTACCGTCCTGCGTAATATTGCCGCCCCGGTCTATGCTTACAGGAAGTGCGGTATCCATTCTGATCCGCCGGCCGGTATCATCCAGAACAAAATCTCCGTCCTGAGTCACCAGATTCCCCTGACGATCCATGGTCAAATTACCATCCCGGGTATACTTGGTAGATGTCTCACCCGCTTTGTTCGTATATTCAACTGCAAAGAAACCTCTGTCAGAAATCGCCAGATCAAAGGTGTTGCCTGTCTCCTTAATGGGACCTTCGGAATAATCCACATAATTCTCACCGATCTTGACACCCAGATTCATGCCCACCCTTCTGACACGTTTCTGCATATAATCCTCGTTATTCTCATTATTTGCTTCATTCTCATCAACAGCCTTAGGCATGCTGATCAGTTTCGGAAGATTTCCCGCCTCAGACAGATCTTTGATCTTGTATGCAAGCACATTATCAAAAGCCTGGCTGGTGGTGCCTTCTTTCTTAAAACCGACAGTATCTGCATTTGCCAGATTATTCGTCAGCACATCCATCCTGTGCTGCTCGTTGATCATTCCCGTATAAGCTGTGTACAATCCTTTCAGCATAAGTCATCCTGCCTCTCTCAATCCTCGCGGTAACCCGCCAGAAATTCCACATATTTGCCCGTTCCGACTGCAACTGCCGTCATCGGGTCTTCTGCCGTCATCGTATTGATTCCGGTCTTGGCCGCTATCAGATCTTCCAGTCCGCGCAGCAGACTTCCGCCGCCCGTAAGTACGATTCCCCTGTCTGCGATATCCGCTGCCAGTTCCGGCGGCGTCTTTTCCAGAACGCTGTGGATCGTCTCCACAATCTGTACGGTAGTTTCATGCAGTGCCTCCTCGGTTTCCTCCGAAGATACTTTCACCGTCCGCGGCAGACCTGTCACCAGATTACGGCCTCTCACATCCATATAATCCACTTCCGGCCGCTTATACGCCGAACCGATCTTGATCTTCAAGTCCTCTGCGGTCCTCTCACCGATCAAAAGATTGTGTTTCTTACGCATGTACCGGACAATCGCCTCATCAAAATCATCACCTGCAATCTTGATGGACGCGCTGACCACCGTGCCGCCCAGTGAAATAACGGCAATATCCGATGTTCCGCCACCGATATCCACAATCATATTGCCGCAGGGTTTGGAAATATCTATGCCTGCACCGATTGCTGCCGCAATAGGCTCTTCAATAATGGATACTTCCCTGGCACCTGCTTGATAGGTTGCATCCTCAACCGCCTTCTTCTCCACTTCCGTAACGCCGCTGGGTACACATACCGCGATGCGGGGTTTCCGGAATGTTTTCTTACCCAGAGCTTTCTGGATAAAATACTTCATCATCTTCTCTGTAACCTGATAGTCTGAAATAACACCCTGACGAAGCGGTCTCACCGCAACGATATTACCCGGCGTTCTGCCGAGCATCAACCTGGCATCCTCTCCGATCGCCTTGATCTTATTCGTATCTCTATCAAAAGCTACAACAGAAGGCTCTTTCAAAACGACGCCCTTGCCTCTGATGTAGACTAATATACTCGCCGTCCCCAAATCAATTCCGATATCCGTATACTGCATTTCCCTTCGATCCCCTTTCCCGTGGTCTCTCTATAATCATCTCCATTTGCTGTCAAAGTAAACATTCATTGTACATCACACTGCAAAGTATGCTGCCTGAATCCGCATGGCTTCCCACGCTGCCGTTCTCCGCTCTGCACCGGTTCCTGCTGCTTCCCTGTGCCGGATCCGGCTGTCATCGTTCAATGTTTCTTTCAAAAAAGCGCAATATGCTGGATATATTATAACCTAAAGAAATGGTTTTTCAAAGGTTTTTATTGTTTTTTTTCAAAAAATTAAAAAACACCAAAAACAGAACGGTTCCTTCCGCCCTGTTTTTGGCATCCATGCCTTACGAATACTTTATCGGTTCTCTGCCGGTATTTCTTAACCCTGTTTATAAAAAAATATCAAGCCTGAATCAAAAGCACCCGCATTCCATCAAAGACGAATGTCAACAGGGCTGTATGGTCTGGCCTCTTCCTGCTCAGTCATTACATTGTACGAAGTCAGCACAGAACTTTGCCTCATCTGGCCCGGCACGTTCTCCGGCAGTTCCTGTGCCGGCAGCATCGTCTCTCCTGCAGCAGTCTCCTCTGGCAAAGCACCTGATACCTGATCCTGCATCTCTGCTGACAGGACATCTGATACCTGGCCTTGTGCTTCTGCTGACAAAGCATCTGATATCTGATCCTGTGCCTCTGCTGACAGAGCATCTGATGCCTGACCCGATGCCTCTGCTGACAAGGCATCTGATACCTGATCCTGCATCTCTGCCTGCAGGACATCTGACGCCTGATCCGGTGTCTCGCCTGCCGGGACGTCCGGCATCTGCTCTGTCAATTCTCCTGGCAGAACATCCTTCATGCCATCCTGGATTTCTTCGATCTCTTCCAGTGCCTCCTCAACAGCTTCCTGCAGTTCATCCATGATCCCGTCACTCTCGATTCCCATAGCCTCATCCACGAGATCTTCCATTCTCTCTTCCGGTGTCTTCGGTTTCGTTTTCTCTGCCGCCTCGGCAATCTTCTCACCGATCTCCTGTGACTCATCCATCATATGCCACATCTGTTCACTGTTATAAGCCGCCTTCGCCGCAGCGATCTGATCCTCATATGTATGGAACAGATCAAGTTTCCTTGCAATCTCTTCCACCGTCTCGCATTTCATATTTTTCAGGCCCTGTTTCCGCTCTTCATAAAAAGCGATCTGATTGTCCCGCTGGGCCTGACGTTCCATCTTCTGCTGCGTGCTTTTTAATCCGCGGTTTGAAAGCAGATTGCCGCCATATATAGTTGTACTGCTCCCCTGTATATTAATGTTCATAGGCATGACCTCCCGGATTGTATATGGTTACGAAGCATAAACCGGTTCACCCGGCTGCGCCCGTTACGCCGACTGATCCAGCAGCGCAAACAGGCTGTCTGTATCTATCGCATTTACCCCTCGGTTAATATATCGTCATACGCCTCTCTGGCATAAAGCCGGTTATGAAGGCTTTCATGTCAGTTTTTCTACTTTTGGCGACATCCGCCTTCCCGGCGCGGGCACTGCCGGCACTGGCGCTGGCCCTGGCTGTATTGGCACGGACCATGGCTGTACCGGCACGGCCCCTGGTTGTACTGGCACGGGTTCTGGCTGTATCGGCACAATCCGCATCTGCCGCCGGACCTCTGTGCTACTTCATATTCTTCTCATATTTCTCAAGCATTTTCTTAATATATATACCGGTATAAGAATTCGGATCCTCCGCGATCTTCTCTGGTGTGCCCTCGGCAATGACCGTTCCGCCGCCTTCCCCGCCTTCCGGTCCCATGTCGATGATATAGTCAGCCGTCTTGATCACATCCAGATTGTGTTCGATGACCACCACGGTATTGCCACCCTCTGCCAGCTTATGCAGAATATCTACCAGCTTATGGACATCGGCAAAATGCAGTCCCGTAGTAGGCTCATCCAGAATATAGATTGTCTTTCCGGTGCTTCGCTTGCTCAGTTCCGTCGCAAGCTTGATCCTCTGCGCCTCACCGCCGGACAGGGTTGTTGACGGCTGTCCCAGCTTCACATAAGACAGACCCACATCATACAAGGTCTCTATCTTTCTGCGTATGGAAGGAAGATTCTCAAAGAAAGGCACTGCCTCTTCCACCGTCATATCCAGAACATCAAAGATGTTCTTTCCTTTATATTTGACTTCCAGTGTCTCTCTGTTATAACGTTTGCCGCCGCATACCTCACAGGGCACATAGACATCGGGAAGGAAATGCATCTCGATCTTGATGATCCCGTCACCGCCACAGGCTTCACAGCGCCCACCTTTTACATTAAAGCTGAAACGGCCTTTTTTGTACCCTCTTGCCTTGGCATCCTGAGTTGAAGCGAACAGATCCCTGATCTGATCAAAAACGCCTGTATAGGTTGCCGGATTAGATCTGGGTGTTCTGCCGATGGGGGACTGGTCGATATCTATAACTTTATCAAGCTGGTCAATTCCCTCGATTTTCGCGTGTTTTCCCGGAATACACCGCGCCCTGTTCAAATCCCTCGCCAGGCGTTTATAGAGGATCTCATTGACAAGGGAGCTTTTACCCGAACCTGACACACCTGTTACACATGTCATGATACCCAGCGGGATCTTCACATCTACTTTTTTCAGATTATTTTCCTGAGCCCCCTTAACGGTCAGATATCCCGCGGGTTTTCTTCTCTGTGACGGAACCGGAATCTGCAGTTTACCGCTCAGATACTGTCCTGTAATGGATTCCTCAACCTGCATGATCTCCGCCGCCGTACCCTGTGCAACCACTTCACCTCCATGGGAACCTGCTCCGGGCCCGATATCCACCACATGATCTGCCGCCAGCATGGTATCTTCGTCATGCTCCACGACAATCAGCGTATTCCCCATATCTTTCAGATTCTTAAGAGCCGCGATGAGCTTGTCGTTATCTCTCTGATGCAGACCGATACTGGGCTCGTCAAGTATATAACATACCCCCACAAGTCCTGAGCCAATCTGGGTCGCAAGACGGATCCGCTGTGCCTCGCCGCCGGACAGAGTAGCCGTGGCCCTGGACAGAGACAGGTATTCCAGGCCGACTTCCATCAAAAACCCGACTCTGGCACGAATTTCCCTCAAAATCTGTTTACCGATTATCTGCTGCTGAGGCGTCAATTCCATACCACCTATAAAAGCATGCAGCTTCATAATAGACATGGAAGTGATCTCATAAATGTTCTTATCACATACCGTCACCGCCAGCGATTCTCTTTTCAAGCGCATACCCTTACATTCTTTACACGGTGTAATGCGCATATAGGCTTCATATTCCTGTTTGATCATGTCGGAGCCCGTCTCCCGGTACTTCCGTTCCATATTCTTGACCAGCCCTTCAAAAGCAACGGGATAAACCCCCTTGCCCCGCTGGCCTTCATAATATACGTCAACCTTCCTGCCGTCCGTTCCATAGCAGATAACGTCCTGTGCCTCCTGAGAAAGCTCCTCATAAGGAGTGTCAAGGCTGAACTGATACTCTTTGGCAAGAGCCTGCAGCACTGCATTGGTAAAGCTGCCTTCATCTCTGCTTGACTGCCATCCCATTGCGGCAATCGCACCTTCGTGCAGGCTCAGACTTTTATCCGGGATCATCAGATCAATATCAAATTCCATTTTATACCCAAGACCGTAACAATCAGGACAGGCGCCAAAAGGATTGTTGAAGGAAAAGCTTCTTGGCTCGATCTCCCCTATGCTGATTCCACAATCGGGACAGGCAAAATTCTGACTGAAATTCATTGACTCCCCGTCTATCACATCCAGAATCATCTGCCCTTCTGCCAGTGCAAATACACTTTCGATAGAATCCGTCAGACGTCTTTCAATTCCTTCTTTGACTACCAGCCGGTCAACAATAATCTCTATATTATGCTTGAAATTTTTCTCCACCGGAATCTCTTCGGACAGGTCATACATATTTCCATCTACACGCACACGCACATAGCCGCTTTTCTTGGCACGCTCGAACACTTTGGCATGTTCGCCTTTCCTTCCCCGTACCACCGGTGCGAGAAGCTGTATCTTTGTCCCTTCCGCCATGGACAGAATCTGATCCACGATCTGATCCACTGTCTGTCTCTTAATCTCTCTGCCGCATTTCGGACAGTGCGGAATGCCGATCCGGGCATACAAAAGCCGGAAATAATCATAAATCTCTGTCACCGTACCCACAGTAGATCGGGGATTCCTGTTGGTAGATTTCTGATCGATGGAAATTGCAGGAGACAGCCCTTCAATTTTCTCTACATTGGGCTTCTCCATCTGTCCAAGGAACTGTCTCGCATAGGAAGACAAAGATTCCATGTATCTTCTCTGCCCTTCCGCATAAATCGTGTCAAAAGCAAGGGACGATTTACCCGAACCCGACAGCCCTGTGAGCACCACGAACTCATTTCGCGGAATATCCACATTCAATCCTTTTAAATTATGTTCATTTGCCCCCCGTATCTTAATATATTCACGGGGGCGCATCTTAACTGTATCCGACATGTTAATCCTCCATTGTCTCCCTATGTTTATCTGCCGTCAGTCCTGTTCCATCTGACCGGCTTCTCTCCGTCTGACCTGCTTTTCTCTGCGTGCGTTTTCTTGCGTGGGTTTACTTCCTCTTTCCATCCGGCTTCTCCCGCACGGCCTGCCTGTTCTTTCTGTTCGATCTCTTAACAGGCAGTCTGCTTCCTCTTTCCACCCGGTTTCTTCCAAAGGGTCTGCTTCCTCTCTGCTCATGGAGTCTTTTCACGCAGCCCCTACTTATCGAAATCTCTGAGCCTGCTCTTCAATTCCACCATACGGTCACGCAGATCCGCAGCCGCCTCGAAGTTCAGATCTGCAGCCGCCTTCTTCATCTGTTTCTCCACATCCTTGACAAGCTTCTCCAATTCCTGCCTGCTCATGGATTCAGGATCTTTCTCAAACCGCACTTCTTCCTTGGCGATGGTCTTGGAAATACTGATCAGATCACGGACAGCCTTCCTGATCGTCTGCGGCGTGATCCCATGCTCTTCATTATATTTCTGCTGAATCTCCCGCCTCCGGTTCGTCTCCGTGATAGCGGCCCGCATGGAATCTGTCATATTATCTGCATACATGATGACATGTCCCTCGGAATTACGCGCTGCACGTCCGATGGTCTGAATCAGGGATGTCTCCGAACGCAGGAAGCCTTCCTTGTCCGCATCCAGAATCGCCACCAGAGAGATTTCCGGGATATCCAGACCTTCTCTCAAAAGATTGATACCCACCAGAACATCAAAAACATCCAGACGCATATCCCGGATAATCTCCGCACGTTCCAGTGTATCCACATCAGAATGAAGATATTTCACTCTAATGCCCACATCGTTCATATAAGCTGTAAGGTCTTCCGCCATACGCTTCGTAAGTGTCGTGACCAGCACCTTATGATGCTCTGCCACTTCCTTATTAATCTCAGAAATCAGGTCATCGATCTGCCCTTCCACCGGGCGCACATCCACCTCCGGATCCAGCAGTCCGGTGGGCCTGATGATCTGTTCCGTCCTGAAAAGTTCATGAGCCGCCTCATACTCTGAGGGCGTGGCGGACACAAACAGCATCTGATCAATATGCTGTTCAAATTCACCAAAATTCAACGGCCGGTTATCCAATGCCGAAGGAAGACGAAAACCATAATCAACCAGCGTGTTCTTCCGCGACCTGTCTCCGGCGTACATACCCCTGATCTGCGGAATCGTCATGTGGGACTCATCTATGATAATAAGAAAATCATCCGTAAAATAATCCAGCAGCGTAAAAGGCGGCTCTCCCTCCGCCATTCCGTTCAGATGCCGTGAATAGTTCTCTATGCCGGAACAGAAACCTGTCTCTCTGAGCATTTCAATATCAAAATTCGTGCGCTCCGATACACGCTGTGCTTCCAGCAGCTTGTCCTCACTCTTAAAGTATTTGACACGGTCTTCCAGTTCTTTCTCAATCTCTTTACAGGCTGTCTGAATCTTCTCCTGCGCTACCACATAATGAGACGCCGGATAAATCATGACATGTTCCAGCGTAGCATGAACCTGCCCTGTCAGAGGATCCGTCTGCGCGATCCGCTCTATCTCATCTCCAAAAAACTCAATCCGGATCAGATAGTCACCCCCCTGTGCCGGGTAGACTTCCACCACATCTCCGCGCACCCGGAAACAGCAGCGTCCAAGATCCAGATCATTACGGTCATACTGCATCTCGATCAGACCCCGGATCACTTCGTCCCGGTCCCGCTGCATCCCCGGACGCAGCGACATACTCATGCCCGCATACTCTTCCGGACTTCCCAGACCGTAAATACAGGACACACTGGCCACCACCACCACGTCCCTGCGCTCTGTCAGAGATGCGGTGGCTGACAGTCTAAGCTTGTCAATCTCGTCATTGATCGAGGAGTCCTTGGCAATATAAGTATCTGTAGACGGTACATAAGCCTCCGGCTGATAATAGTCATAGTAGGACACAAAATATTCCACCGCGTTACTCGGAAAATACTCTTTGAACTCGCCATAGAGCTGTGCCGCTAATGTCTTATTGTGCGCTATTACCAAAGTCGGCTTGTTAAGCTGTGCGATCACGTTGGCCATGGTAAAGGTCTTGCCGGAACCTGTAACCCCCAGTAAAGTCTGGAATTGGTTGCCTTCCTGGAACCCTTTGACCAGGGCTTCTATGGCCTGGGGCTGGTCGCCTGTGGGCTTGTATTCGCTGTGAAGTTCGAAGATTTTTTGTTCATTTTGCACAAATGCTCACCTCTGATTTCATAGTAAAAAAAGACGCCTATTAGGCAAAAATTCGTCGTGGAACATTTTATTTTCGTCGTGGCATTTACTCAAATTGGAGAAAAACAGGCCCACGACGAATCCCGTTCACAATTTGCTGTTTTTGCAACTTGGCGCACCTCTGTAATTCCATACGGACGTGGTAGCACCAAAGAGCCTTTTTATCTTACCACAAATCGTTAAATTTGTATAGATGCAAAATCGAACTTTTGTTCTTTTTATCCTTTCTGTCACCCTGCATCCGGAAGAAATTCTTTTACATCTACAACAATCTCCAACAGTTCCTTTTTAAAATTTTCTATCTCTCTCAGGTTCGGTAAAACCTCCTTCATATATTCCTCAATTTCCGGCACCCCATCCGCTATGATACCTTTATTATCGGCGTAAACGTCCATAGTTATGAGTTCCTTGGCATGTCCCATAAGTTTCGATACCGCTTTGGGGTTGAATGCCTCTTTTAGCAGGAGCGTGCAGTATGTACTGCGCAAATCATGCCAGCGGATATCCGGCAGGCCATTTTCAGCAAGAAGCTGTTTATAATACCTGCAATGGAACCCTTTGCTCCTTGCTCTGCCATAGTTGGAACAACAGATATAATCCATATCCTGAAACTCTCCCTTTCTGCGGTTTCTGTTTCTCTCATAAACCTGTCGTTCCTTTAAGATTGCCTCAAAAACATAATCAGGAATCGGAATCTCTCTGTAACTGGATTTTGTCTTTAATCCCACCTCCTGTTTCGTAAAAGTTTTCGGGGCAAAGTCTTCTTTTACTGCATTATGTATTCTCCCCAACTGACGTTCCACTTTTAAGGTGCGGTTGATATAATCTACGTCCGAATATTTTACACCATTGATCTCGGACCTGCGGAGCCCCATAAGTACATTAAACAGCACCTGCATATGGATCGGTGTATCTTTGCTTTTTTCCAGCAAAACCAAAATCTGCTCCATAGTCAGTGTTTTCTGTTCATCTATATTTCGGGTCCTGAAGCCTGATTTGGGCTGCGGTTTTTCTGCTTTGGGAAGCCCTATTCCATCCACCGGACTGGTCGGAATCACTTTGGCCATTACCGCATAACGAAAAGAGACATTCATGATTGTTTTTACCTGCTCTGCTATCGGTCTCGAATAGTCTGCCTTGATATTAAACAATTTTTGAACGTCTCCGCGAGTAACATCCGTCATTTTTTTCTTACCCAGGATGGGAATGATATGATTCTTTACTATTCCGCAATAATTATAGTACGTTTCGTGACTGTCTGTGCGCTTTTTAAGATCCGTTTCAAGCCAGAACATCATATAATCAGCCACGTTAACTTTTGCGTATACAACAAACGTACCATTATATAATTCTGCGATGGTCTTCTCTCTTGCCTTATTTGCTTCTTTCTCTGTTTTGAATCCGGACTTCTGCTGTGGTTTTTCGCTCCCATCCGGATATTTCAGGAATACTCTGTAGCCGAAGCCGGAGCGCACAGGTATTACCTGTGACACTCTCCAATCGACATAATTTTTTAAGCTCAAATCTAACATGTCGCAACACTCCCTTCCGGAACAAACGTATGATTCATAAACGTGATAATCTGCTCATTCTCATCCATGACCTCACAATAATATTCAAAGGTTGTATTGACACTTGCATGTCCCAACAGGGCAGATATTTTAATCAAAGGAACTTTCTGCTCTACCAATATAGTAGCATACATATGTCTCAGACCATGAACCGTAATGTGGGGCAGGCCATTTCTGGAACACAGTTTTGACAAAGCGCTGTTCATAGCGGCAGTTGAATGCGGCAGACCGTTTTCCTGACACGAAATATAATCGTGGTCAAAATATTGTTCGCCATACTGCTGCTTATTAGATTCTGCCAGAATCCTTCTTCTTTCAATTTCCGCAGCCACAGCCTCTGGTATCCTCAATAGCCTGTAACTATTGTCCGTCTTTGGCGGTTTCTCTATGACTTCATACGTTTTAATTTTTCTTTCACCCTTTGGAATAACAGGATTGGATGTAATTTGCCGCTGAATATAGATTGTCCTGTTTTCAGCATCAAAATCTCCGAATTTCAAACCTGAAATTTCACCTTTTCTGAGTCCGCAGAACAACCCAAGCAGAATCTCCAGATACCATCCGCTATTGTAAGCAGCTTTCAGAAGTTTTTTCACATTTGCTTTGTTTAAAATGATAATTGTTGGCTTTTTTCTCGGATATGATTTCGTTGCAGATATCGGATTCCTTTTGATATATTCCTGTATTACGGCCTCTTTCATTGCCATGTTCAAAAACTCTCTGGACTTGTTTCCAGCAGACTCGCATGCCTTTGATACAACAGCCAGCAGGGAATCAAAATATTCCTCATTTGCATATCGCAATTTTATATCCTGCTGCATATTCGGAAGGATCAGGTCGTACAGTACATAAGCACATACCATGCGGGTTGTATTCTCAATCCTCTGTGAAAATATATCCTCAAACCAATAAAGCAAATAATCTTTCAAATCAACATCTGCATTAGGTTTTGCCGACATCTGATAAGTTCTGGAAGCTTTCTTAAACTCTTCTTCATATTTGTAATAGCTTGCTTCCGCTTCTGCCTCACTCTGAAAGCCTCCGCGTTTGCTGTACTTTACAGAACCATCTGGCTGCAGTAGCTTAACTCTATGAAACCAGGATGTTTCTTCATAAAAGACAACTCCCTTTTTCTTTGCTGGCTGTTTCATTAAATCACCTCTCTTATAAATCACCATTCAGCCATTCATCAAATCCTTTCTTTGGCACTCTAAAAAGCTTACCAATTTTAAGAACTCTGAACGGCGGGTTTTTCTGCTTATACACATCTTCAAGGAAGGTATAGGCTTTACTCTTTCCTATTCCAAGCATGCGCTGAATATCGCCTGCCAGGTATACCTGCTGATCAACTGCCGCTTCATTATCTATATCTGCTGCCATTCTCTATATCCTCTCTTTCCCTGTTTTTAGTATCTTTCGCTATCATAAAACGATTTTTGCAGCCGAAGTGGCATCAGTCTGGCATTTGATATAAAGTATCTTCATATATCTTATACGAATTGAACATCCTGTTTTTCAACTGCAATTAGCATATCTTTTTCTACTTATAATTTAAGAGGTGTAATTTATGCACACTCAATCAGGTCATTTCCTGCGCCAATTCTTTTGCCGCGTATTTCAGGTATTGCTATGCAATCTTTAATCAGAGGGCGTGCTCACGCATGGTCATCGCACACTATCCATCTATACCTGTATAACTCCTGAATGGTGCTGTAAGATTGTCAAGGTACAAAGGGTCTTCCACATTTTGGATGTAACCCATATGCTATATAAATAAAGGACACTATCTCGTTTTTCTGCAAATATTCAAATAATTTTTTCATTTTTACACCATAAAATCCTGGCACGAAATTGGCACAATTCCGCACAAAATTGGCACGGTTCTGCTCTTTCCCCGTAAATAGGGATATGTTACAC
>ERZ808035.158-NODE-158-length-79753-cov-19.779394_pt1 | contig 79753 bp, 68 predicted proteins | sample MGYA00380189_ERZ808035 | MGnify/ENA primary metagenome ERZ808035 (study PRJEB31490, sample SAMN06133407) | mouse gut metagenome | isolation source: M5_1 | host: mice | place: China: Chengdu | collected 2015-05 ... | reverse complement strand
CTCAGATTTGCTCTCGGGACTTGATAAATACTCACGAATATAAGACATTCGTTCATCATCACTGTAATAGTTGTACTGCTTTTTCGAATATTTCATCTTTATTTTCGATTTTTGAAGTGTCAACTTATTCAGTACACTACAGTTGGAACTAAAGTTTCAAGCCTTTGAAACTATGGTTTCTCTTCGCTGAAACTATGGTTTCAAGGCGACGAAACTAATTCAGTGCTATAACCTTATCATGACCCAGCTTAGATTGCTTCTTTAGGGTCAGCCTTTTCTATATTAAATTTTCGTTTTTTCTTGTCGGTCCCGGATATAATGAGTAATTTAGCAGTCTCAACGACACGAAGACGCTGACACAAACAACCTATTATTATATAAATGAAAATTACCCAATTCCGTAAAAATGGAGATACAACAGCGCTCAGCGTAATGGATCTTGAAAAACTGGTAAACAAAGTAAAAACAGAGATAAAATCCCGTCCGGTTTCCACTTTCAGAGAAGAATTAAGATATATGCTTCCAAATGATCGGTGTATGTTTGCCGACAAGCTTCCCGAGATAATTCCTGCCGCAGAATTTAGAAAAGTAAACGGGCAGAAGCAGATGAAAGCGTACAATGGTATTATTGAACTGACTGTCGGTCCCCTGTCCAATAAGTTGGAGATAGCTCTGGTGAAACAAAAAGCGAGTGAACAACCGCAGACCCGTTGCGCTTTTATGGGTTCGAGTGGAAAAACGGTGAAGATATGGACCACTTTTACTCGTCCGGATAACTCACTGCCCAAAACACGGGAAGAGGCGGAACTGTTTCACGCTCACGCCTATCGGCTGGCCGTGAAATGTTATCAGCCCCAAATCCCGTTCGATATACTTCCCAAAGAGCCGACTTTGGAGCAATATTCGCGATTGTCTTATGATCCGGATATTATGTATCGTCCGAATTCCGTGCAATTTTATCTCTCGCAGCCCACAGCGATGCCCGAAGAGACGACTTTCCGGGAGGCAGTGCAGGCAGAGAAGTCTCCGTTGACTCGTGCCGTGCCGGGATATGATGCAGAAAATGCTTTTTTGATGCTTTTTGAAGCAGCTTTTCGGAAAGCTTATACAGATCTTAGCGAAGCAGGCCTCCAATTACGGGAAGATAAATGGCAACCATTGGTCGTACAATTGGCCAAAAATTGTTTTGCTTCGGGATTGCCTCAGGAAGAAGTCGTGAAACGTACCGTTTTTCATTTCTATATGTATAAACAAGAAGTGTTGATCCGGGAGATGATTGGCAACGTATATCTCGAATGTAAAGGTTTCGGCAAAAATATCAGTCTGAGCAAAGAGCAACAGCTAGCCTTACAGACCGAAGAATTCATGAAACGCCGTTATGAATTTCGCTATAACACACAAATCGCCGAGGTGGAATATCGGGAAAGGCTGTCTTTCCGTTTTCGTTTCAATCCTCTCGACAAACGGGCGCTGAATAGCATTGCCCTGGATGCACAAATGGAGGGTATTCCACTGTGGGACAGGGATATCAGTCGGTATATCTATTCAAATCGTGTGCCTGTATTCAATCCGTTGGAGGATTTTCTCTATCGACTTCCCGGATGGGACGGTAAAGACCGTATCCGTGAATTGGCAGCTACCGTTCCTTGCCGGAATCCGTATTGGACAGACTTGTTTCACCGCTGGTTTCTCAATATGGTTTCTCATTGGAGAGGGTATGATAAAAAATACGCGAACAGTGTTTCGCCATTGCTGGTCGGGGCGCAAGGGACGCGAAAATCTACCTTTTGCCGGAGTATAATGCCACCTTCGGAACGTTCCTATTATACTGACAGCATTGATTTCTCGCGAAAGAAAGATGCGGAACTTTATCTCAATCGTTTTGCGCTCATCAATATTGATGAATTTGATCAGGTCAGTTCGACACAACAGGGCTTCTTGAAACATATTCTGCAAAAGCCTGTGGTAAATATGCGGAAACCTCATGCCAGTGCCGTGCTCGAAATGCGCCGGTATGCTTCATTTATCGCTACGAGTAATCAAAAAGACCTGTTGACCGATCCTTCCGGTAGCCGTCGTTTCATCTGTATCGAAGTGACGGGAGTGATTGACACGAATCGTCCGATAGATTATGAGCAGCTTTACGCGCAAGCCATGTATGAATTGGAACATGGCGAACGCTATTGGTTCGACCAGGAGGATGAAAAGATTATGATGGAAAACAATCGTGAATTTGAGCAAGTTCCTCCGGAAGAACAGCTGTTTTTCCGGTATTTTCGTGCTGCACAGCCTGATGAAGGGGAGTGGTTGTCTCCGGCGGAGATTATGGAAGATATTCAGAGAAATAGTTCGATACCGATGTCCGTGAAAAGGGTCAATTCATTTGGAAGAATACTGAAAAAGCAGGAAATCCCCTCCAAACATGTACGTAGCGGTACGCTTTACCATGTCGTAAAGTTAGTGACCGCGTAGCGGGAACAAATAATAAATGTGTGATTGCATTGTGACGGCAAAAATGCTGTCACAATGCAATCACCTCCTGCTGTCACGGGCTGATTCGTTCATAATGAGTCTGTTATGTCCCGTTTGGTGACAGATGACAGCAACTTACCATATATATTCTTCTGTGTAGCGTTGGTAAGCAGGCTCTTCTTTTATTCCTTTGTTACGAAACAATTGTTTTATATAAGCTTGATCTTTGGGCATAAGGCCTCGTTCTCCACGATAGAGTCGGTAATATCCTGTTTTCCCATAGTGTCCCACCAACTGTGATCGGATACTGACTGCGTCTTCATAAGGAATCCTGTCAAGCAACCGTTTAAGTCCCCATGTTACATGAACTTTTACAGCCGTTTTAAAACATTCGCATTGATTCCCGTCCGCAGGATAGCGTGCCGGATTAACGCTGGTGATATAAAGATAGTCGGCTCCGTTATATTGTGCAGCTATGTGGCGTAAGCATTTGGAGGCTTGTGGGCATTGGTCGTTGAAGCAACGGGCAAAATTGTAAGGGACAGGCAGGCTGTCGGGTTCTTCTTTCATTTGTTGACTTTGTTTTATTTATGATAGCAAGGGATACAAGTTTTGTATTCTCTACAAATGTAAGGCTTTCTTTCAAGAATGAGAAATGATTGATAAGCTAATACCATTGTTCTATGCGATTTCTTTTTGAAATCACTATCTTTGCAATGGATCTATTCATTAAATAAAGAAGAGATTATGCTTGCATACACATATATTGAACACGGAAAATTTGAATTGCGAGAAAAACCGGAACCGAAAATTACGGATGCACGGGATGCAATCGTGCGTGTGACTCTTGGCAGTATCTGTACCAGTGACCTGCATATCAAACACGGTAGTGTGCCGCGTGCAGTACCCGGAATAACGGTTGGACACGAGATGGTAGGTGTCGTGGAAGAGGTGGGAGCTGAAGTTACATCAGTCAGACCCGGCGACAGAGTAACCGTGAATGTCGAGACCTTTTGTGGAGAGTGTTTCTTTTGTCGTCACGGATATGTCAACAACTGTACCGACCCCAACGGTGGCTGGGCTTTAGGCTGTCGTATCGACGGCGGACAGGCGGAATATGTCAGAGTACCTTATGCCGATCAGGGACTGAACCGTATTCCCGATACAGTCAGTGATGAACAGGCTCTTTTTGTCGGTGATGTCCTTGCCACAGGCTTCTGGGCAACTCGTATCTCGGAGATTACGGAGAAAGATACTGTCCTCCTCATTGGTGCCGGACCTACCGGAATTTGTACTTTGCTCTGCTCGATGCTGAAGAATCCGAAGCGTATCATTGTCTGTGAAAAGTCCCCTGAAAGGATTCGGTTTGTCCGTGAACATTATCCCGATGTACTGATAACGACACCTGAGAACTGCAAGGAGTTTGTACTCCAAAACAGTGATCACGGTGGAGCTGATGTTGTTCTGGAAGTGGCGGGGACCGAAGATAGTTTCCGGATGGCGTGGGACTGTGCCCGTCCCAATGCGATAGTCACGATTGTGGCTCTTTATGACAAACCTCTGCTTTTTCCTTTGCCTGAGATGTATGGCAAGAATTTGACTTTCAAAACAGGAGGTGTAGACGGCTGTGACTGTGCTGAGATCCTCAGTCTGATTGAAGAGGGAAAGATTGATACCACTCCTCTTATTACCCATCGCTGTTCGCTGAACGAGATTGAGGAGGCATATCGTATCTTTGAAAACAAGCTGGACGGCGTCATCAAGGTAGCGATTGTATGTCAAACTGAAAGTAATAAATAAGAATATGCCTGTTGTCGAAATATCCTCTTTGTCTCATCCCGGAGTTGAGATATTCTGTACTCTTACCGAGGCTCAGTTACGCAATCGTATCGAGCCTGACAAGGGTATTTTTATCGTAGAAAGTCCAAAGGTCATAGAGAGAGCTCTGGACGCCGGTTATGAACCTTTAGCCATTTTGTGTGAGCATAAACATATCACTGGCGATGCCTCCGACATCATTGAACGTTGTGGCAATGTGCCTGTCTATACGGGTAGCAGGGAACTGCTTGCTACATTGACCGGTTATGTCCTGACACGTGGTGTTCTTTGTGCCATGCGTCGTCCTGCGGTGCGCAGTATGGCAGAAGTCTGTCGGGAAGCCCGGCGCATCGTCGTGATCGATGGTGTTGTTGATACAACCAACATCGGTGCTATTTTCCGTTCGGCAGCCGCCCTGGGAATTGATGCCGTACTACTGACGCGTAACTCTTGTGACCCGTTGAACCGTCGTGCAGTCAGAGTATCGATGGGAACGGTCTTCCTTGTACCATGGACTTGGATGGACGGTTCTCTCAGCGACTTGGGCAAGTTGGGCTTCCGTACAGCTGCCATGGCACTCACGGATAACTCTGTTTCCATTGATGATCCTGTCTTGGCAACCGAACCCAGATTGGCTATCGTGATGGGTACCGAAGGGGACGGACTTTCGCCGGAAACGATTGCCGAAGCTGACTACGTAGTCCGTATTCCTATGTCGCACGGTGTCGATTCACTCAATGTAGCCGCTGCGGCTGCCGTAGCTTTCTGGCAGCTTCGTGCTCGATAGTTCTCATAAGGATCCTTTTTATTGTCGGGACATAAGTTCCGCAAATTGATCGAGTGACTGGACATTATATTTCTCAATGAGATCAATGCATTGTTGAAGATAATCTTCATCCACTTTTACTCCATTCCATTGGTACCATCGTTTTACCATCTCAATACCTGCATTATGCTGCTTGGCAACATTCCAAATCGTGACGAGATCATCCTTTTGTTTTCTTGATTTTAACCGTTTCAGCTCAAGTGCCCCTTTGTAGATTTTGATTTCCTCATCATAGATGAGCTGTTTCTTTAGCGTCAGTTCATCATCTCCCAGAAAAGTGACATGGGTCATGAGTTTTAGTCCTTCGCTGAAATCGGCTACAGCGATACCATGGTCGGAAACGATGAAATAGCCGCCATTATTCTTGCGAGTATACAAGACTTGCGGATTGTTATACACAAAGTATTCGAATATGTTTTCCCCTTTGCGGTCTATTTGATAATGATCGATGTAGCGCTCTTTATATCGTTGCATGAAATGTGCTGTGTAATGCATCACCCTATCGCGGGACTTGAAACCCGTCATTTGGATATAGCCATTGCTTGAAGTGCCGATAATGGGGGCATAAGCCTGAAATCCTACGCCTTGCATATATGAATTGTGTTTTCCCACTACTGTCCACACATTTCTTCGGGTGGTGGTGAGGGTTATACGCTGGGTCGCCAAAGGATATGGCAGCATGTTCTTTGTTTTCTTACGAACCTTATCCATGAACATATTTGCTTTGGTCGATATTTCGATGAGGTCCTTATGCACTTCGGCATACAGTTCCTCGTGAGTCATACTTGTCAGATACATATTTGTGTTTTTGAATTGAGACAAAGGTAGTGGTTATCTTCAGAATTGGCATCATTGTCGGATGGCTTTTTGCGGATGATGCCGAAAATAAATACTTTATTCTTTTTAGAACCTGTACGCTCTCATATCCATTATTTTGTGCTCCACCATTAATGCTATGGATACATTAGGTCTTTCAAAAGTAACATCATTGTTCATCCTGACTTTAATAGAAAGAGACGAGAGTAGTTTAATGAGACTGAAGCTATGTGTTAATTGCATAGGTTCAGTCCTAAATTTTATATGAGTAGGATTCTTTTTATTCAACAAAATAGAGAACTAAGATTCTTTAGGCTTCTTATAATGTTCATTTATCATTCTACTAACTTCGTCCATTGATATTTCTCCCTCTATATGTTTACGAGCTGTGTCTATGAGAAAATTTGATACACGCAGATTATCGACAGTTTGTAAGCCTATGGAAGCTCTCCATAATTTGGCTCGTTCACGTTTCTCCTAATCTGTATCATTTAAATATTCATCAAATATGTGCATGTTCTTATCATCTTTTTGATTTTCACGTTATAAGTTGGGGTTCATGTAGCTACAAAAGTACAAAAACAATCCTGATATTGAATATAATTCACTACATTTGCATTATAAAATCGTATCAAACAATGAAGCTAAATAGACTAAAGGCAGTTCTTTTGGAAAAAGGTATCTCTCAGACGTGGTTGGCGAAACAGCTTGATATGAGTTTTAGTATGGTCAATGCCTATGCTTGCAATCGGATTCAACCTAATTTGCAGACACTTCAACAGTTTGCATCGATATTGCAGGTAGATTTGAAGGACTTAATAACCGATAAAAAAGATAGGTAATAATATACAAGCCTTTCTGATGTTATTATTGAGTTTAATTGATTAGAATATAAAAATAAGCAATAAGATGGCAAACTTAAATATTGAACAGAAAAAGGTGAAAAGCCTTTTTCAAGAATCGAAATACAACTTCCTTATACCTGATTACCAACGCCCATATGCGTGGGGTGAGATGGAGTGTAAAACTTTATGGGATGATTTGTTTTCGTTCTCTTTCCCAAATGATGACTGTGACCAATTTATTGACGATGAAGAGTATTTCCTTGGTCCTATAGTAACATTTAAGAATAGAAACCAAATGGAGGTAATTGATGGGCAGCAACGTTTAACGACACTTATGCTTTTGTTAAGGGCTTTTTATAATAAACTAGGTAGTATGAAAGACCCTCGCTCAAAACGGATGAAGGAGGATATTGAAAAATGTATTTGGAGAGCTAATGAATTTGGAGAGTTTGAAACATCTGCTCTGAAAATCAATTCACAGGTTGCTACGGATGAAGATAAAGAAGAGTTTATTGCAATATTGAAAGATGGACAAGGAATTGGCAAAAAAAGTCGTTACGCAAAGAATTTCAATTTCTTCGTTGAAAAGATAGATGTTTTTTTAAGTAATTATCCATCGTATTTTGCATATTTCCCGGCACGAGTGTTAAATAACTGTGTGCTTTTACCAATAGAGGCGGAATCACAAAATACGGCATTAAGAATTTTCTCAACCTTGAATGATAGAGGGAAACCTCTCTCTGATGCAGATATTTTTAAGGCGCAACTTTATAAATATTATTCATCGTTTGGTAAAAAAGATGAATTTATAGAAACGTGGAAAAATCTAGATAAGATTACTAGCGAAGTGTTTCATCCAATTTATGGTACACCATTAGATGAATTGTTTACAAGATATATGTATTATGAGCGAGCACTTGCAGAGATAAAATCATCAACAACAGAAGCTTTGCGCAAGTTTTATGAAGGAGATGGCAGTTATCCTCTTTTGCATCAGCCAAAGACATTGAGTAATCTTGTAAGCCTTGCCAAATTTTGGCAAGATGTTAGCAATCAGGAGACAGAACGTTTCTCAGATAAAGTCCTAAAGCGTTTGTTCGTACTTAGTTATGCTCCTAATGGAATGTGGACGTATATCACTTCTGTGTATTTTATGTACCATCGTAATGAAAATGATGAAATAGAAGAAAATGCTTTTTGTCGTTTCTTGGATTGTATAACAGCTTTCATATGGGCTTATGCTATAACTAATCCAGGTGTTAACTCTTTGCGTACTCCTGTATATGCAGAAATGGTTAAGATAATCAGAGGAGAAGATGTAACATTCTCAGATTTCAAATTTTCAGAAGAACGTTATCGTGCGCAAATAACAAATTATGCATTCAATAATAGTCGTGCGATTACAAAATCAATGATTACTTGGTGGGCTTTTCAATATGATAATCAATCATTATTGTCATTGGAAACCAAATTCGATATAGAACATATATATGCACGAAACAGACTGGATAAAGAAAAAGGTTTATCAAATCCTCAGAATGTAGAAATACTTGGAAATAAGGTTCTTCTTGAAAAAAGATTGAATATCAGAGCTTCCGACTATCGCTTTGTAGATAAAGTAAAATATTATAAAGGTTTTACCACTGCTAATGGTCAGGAAAAGAATGGCTCTCAAATTGTAGAATTGGCGGAGATAAGTAATTCATATAGTGATTTTACTGAAACTGATATTATTAATCGTAATTCTAAAATAATTGATTCGTTTGTGAATTTCCTTAGAGCGAATCAATTATTGAAAGAGTAAAGTTATAGCTTTGAATATCAATTTGTTTTTTAGCATAAACTTCTGATAATATATATTATTAAGAATATGACTCCTGAAGAAAAAGCAAGAATAAAGATAGACCAGTGGTTTGCCGATGCTGGTTGGAAAGTAGTTAATAGGGAGGATTATGAACCTACTGGTACGGCTGTAGCCATAAGAGAAGGTTTATTGAAAGGAAATCTTGAAGCCGATTATTTCCTTTTCATTAATGGAAAAGCAGTAGGAGTACTTGAAGCTAAGCGTGAAGAAACAGACGTTTTTGCTTCAAAAGTATGCGAGCAAGCAGCTCTATATGCACGAAGTGTCCCAAATATCTATCAGGCATATCAAAAGCCATTGCCTTTTATCTTTACCTCAAATGGAAAAGAACTATACTTCTGTGATTTCCGTGAACAAGATTCTTGTTTCAAACAGATAATAACTATTCCTACGCCACATGAATTGGTCAAGAAACTGGGGATTGAGGATACATTTGCCGGACTTCCCACATTGAAAAGGAAGGGGCTTCGTGATTGCCAGTATGAAGCGGTGACAGAACTTGAAAAGAGTTTTCGTGCTGGGCAAAATCGGGCATTGATGGTTCTTGCTACCGGAGCAGGCAAAACATATACTGCTTGTCTTGCTGCCTACCGAATGCTTTCTTATACACCAATGCGTAGGGTGTTGTTTCTTGTCGACCGAAATAATCTTGGAAAACAGGCAGAGGGAGAATTTGGAACTTTCCGACTGACAGAGAATGGAGACGCTTTCAATACTATCTTTACGGTCAATCGCCTTCGCTCACCTTCTATCCCTTCTGATAGTAACGTCGTTATTTCTACAATACAACGTTTGTTTTCATTCTTGAAAGGAGAAGCTATTGAGGATAATGATGACGATGATGAGAACGAACCTGCAGAGGAAGTAACCTTGCCTCCCAATCCCAATTTACCGCACGATTACTTTGATATGATTATTATAGATGAGTGCCATCGCTCCATTTATGGAAACTGGCGCATGGTATTGGAGTATTTTGATACGGCAAGATTGGTAGGTTTGACTGCGACACCTATTCCCGAAACAATGGCTTTTTTCAATAACAATCGCATTGTCAACTATACATTAGAAAAGAGTATCGTTGATGGTGTGAATGTGGATTGTCGGGTATATAGAATAAAAACCCAAGTCACGGAAACGGGTGGGGCTATATTAGAGGGTGAGAAATTTAAAGAAGAAACAAGATATACAGGTGAGGTCAAGACTGTAAGTAGTAAGGAAACCAAAAACTACACAAATAAAGAACTTAATCGGAGTGTTATTAATCCGGCACAGATAAAGTTAATCCTTTCGACCTATCGGGATGTGGTTTATACAGAATTGTTTAATGACCCGCAACGTAAGCCGAATATGGACTATTTGCCCAAAACCTTGATATTTGCTCTCAATGAAGCTCACGCTACAAATATCGTACAGATAGCTAAAGAGGTGTTCGGACGGAATGACGACCGCTTTGTTCAGAAAATTACTTATTCGGCAGGCGACAGTAACGAACTGATACGCCAATTCCGTAACGACAAGGATTTCCGTATTGCTGTGACCTGTACGTTGGTTGCCACTGGAACAGATGTAAAGCCACTGGAAGTGGTGATGTTCATGCGTGATGTGGAGTCATTGCCTTTGTATATTCAGATGAAAGGGCGTGGAGTGCGTACTATTGGTGATGACCAACTTCGCAATGTTACCCCGAACGCATTCAGCAAGGATTGTTTTTATTTGGTTGATGCGGTAGGCGTGACGGAGCATGCGCAAACAGTGGCACCTATAGATGATGGTCCTACAACAAAAACGATTACTCTAAAGGAGTTGTTAGAACGTATTAGTCATGGCTATATTCCTGACGAGTATCTCAAACGGCTTGCGGCAACGCTTGCCCGAATATACAACAAGGCGGATGATTCGCAACGGAAAGAGTTTGTCCGTTTGTCTCATGATGACATGAAGGAACTTTCTGCTAGAATATACGATGCGCTGGAGAAAGGCATTCTTCCACTGTTTGTAAGCACTGATGAGCCTAACAATGAACGTAAGGGGCTAGTCGCTCCGCTTGCCAATCATGCGGATGCTCGGAAATACCTTCTTATACTTGCAGCCGGATTCGTCAATACATTGATGCCGGGTGAAGATACGCTTATCTCCAAAGGGTTTTCCATTGAGGAAGCAAAAAATACGACAGAGGCTTTTGAAGATTTTTGTAAAAAGTACTATGACGAAATAGAGGCACTGCGCATCATTTACAACAATGAGGGAGAGCCTATAACCTATTCGATGCTAAAGGATTTGGAGAACAGACTCAAAATGGCAAACAATCATTTTACATCCAAACAACTCTGGAACTCTTATGCCATAGTTAATCCTAAAGTGGTAAGGCGTTCCACTACCAAAGAAGAAAGCGATGCATTGACCAATATCATACAACTTGTGCGCTTTGCTTTCCACCAAATCGAACGATTGGATAGCGTAGTTACTACCTCTAAACAGTTTTTCAATCTTTGGTTAGGACAAAACCAGCGTGAAATAACAGACAAACAGCGAGAGGTTATCAGTCGTATTGTGGATTACATCGCTTCTAACGGAGCTTGTACTATCAGAGATATTCGTGAAGATGATGCTACCCATGCAGCCCAAATGATTAGAGCATTTGGTAATATGCAGAAGGCAGACGAGGCACTTCACTCACTTTACACATTTGTAGTTTTAAGAAAAGCAGCATAAAGAAATGGCAACAAATAATACAACAGAGCAATCGCTCACCAAAAAAGTATGGAATCTGGCAACCACTCTTGCCGGACAAGGAATCGGATTCACTGATTATATTACCCAATTGACCTATCTTTTATTCTTGAAGATGGATGCCGAAAATGTAGAAATGTTTGGAGAAGAGTCGGCTATTCCAACTGGTTATCAGTGGGCAGATTTGATGGCACTTGATGGTCTGGATCTGGTAAAACAATATGAAGAAACCCTTAAATTGCTTAGCGAGCAGGATAATCTGATAGGTACAATTTATACGAAGGCACAAAACAAGATAGACAAACCAGTTTATCTAAAAAAGGTTATCACCATGATTGATGAAGAGCAATGGCTCATTATGGACGGTGATGTGAAAGGTGCTATCTACGAAAGCATTCTTGAAAAGAACGGGCAGGATAAGAAAAGTGGTGCAGGACAGTATTTTACTCCTCGTCCACTTATTCAGGCAATGGTAGATTGCATCAATCCGCAAATGGGTGAAACGGTTTGTGACCCAGCTTGTGGAACGGGTGGATTCTTGCTTACAGCTTACGATTATATGAAAGGTCAGTCAGCAAGTAAAGAAAAACGTGATTTCTTGCGTGACAAAGCTTTACATGGTGTGGATAATACGCCCTTAGTGGTGACGCTCGCTTCTATGAATCTTTATTTGCATGGTATTGGTACAGACCGTAGTCCGATTGTTTGTGAAGATTCGTTGGAAAAAGAACCTTCAACGCTTGTTGATGTGATACTTGCTAATCCTCCCTTTGGTACTCGTCCGGCAGGCTCTGTGGATATCAATCGTCCGGATTTCTATGTGGAGACCAAGAATAACCAGTTAAATTTCCTCCAGCACATGATGCTTATGCTCAAAACCGGAGGACGTGCTGCTGTGGTGCTTCCAGACAATGTCCTTTTTGAGGCAGGGGCAGGTGAGACTATTCGCAAACGCTTATTGCAAGATTTCAATCTGCATACTATCTTGCGCTTGCCTACAGGTATTTTCTATGCGCAAGGCGTAAAAGCCAACGTGTTGTTTTTCAGCAAAGGACAACCAACCAAAGAAATATGGTTTTACGATTACCGTACAGACATAAAGCATACGCTTGCCACCAATAAACTGGAGCGGCATCATTTGGATGATTTTGTTTCTTGCTACAATAATCGAGTAGAAACCTACGATGCCGAGAATAATCCGCAAGGTCGTTGGCGTAAATACCCTGTAGATGAAATTATTGCCAGAGACAAAACAAGTCTTGACATTACTTGGATAAAACAAGGTGGTGAGGTGGACGACCGTTCATTGGCAGAACTGATGGCAGACATCAAGGATAAGAGCCAAACCATTAGTAGAGCGGTGACTGAACTTGAAAAACTGCTTGCAAATATTGAAGAAAATTGAGCTATGCGAAAAGATATTAGCACAAATGATAAAGATATAAACGACCTGTTCTTAAAGGTTGTTGACCTTGTCACGCAGGCAAGGGAACGTGTGGCAACAGCCGTCAATATTGCTGAAGTCTATACTAAGTTCCATATCGGACAATATATAGTAGAATATGAGCAAAAGGGAGAGACAAGAGCCGAATACGGAAAGGCGGTATTGAAAGAACTATCTAAACGTCTGACAGATAGATTGGGAGATGGATGGTCGTATTCAACGCTTAAGAATATACGGCAGTTTTATATTGTCTTTTCTAAAGGGCTAGCCGGTGGTTGTCCAAAGTCGAGCCAAAAGGCTAACCAGTGGTTAGCCGATTATCCGAAGGCAGAGGAACATATTCCTGAACCGACATTCGCTCTCTCATGGTCTCATTACCTTATACTGATGAGGGTGGAAAATCCGGATGCCCGCAGTTTCTATGAAATAGAATGTACCCAACAACAATGGTCTAAAAGGCAACTCAGCCGTCAAGTAGGAAGCTGTCTTTATGAGAGATTGGCTTTGAGTCGTAACAAAGATGAAGTAATGCGGTTGGCGAAAGAAGGGCAAACTATAGGGAAACCATCTGACATCATCAAGAATCCCATCACATTAGAGTTTCTTGGTCTAAAACCCGATGCGGTGTACTCGGAGTCTAAATTGGAGAATGCCATTATCAACAAGATGCAGCAATTCCTGTTAGAACTTGGTAAAGGATTCTTATTTGAAGCAAGGCAGAAACGGTTCACGTTTGATGAGCAGCATTTCTTTGTTGACTTGGTGTTTTACAATCGTTTGCTACAATGCTATGTGCTTATAGACTTGAAGATAGACAAACTTACTCACCAAGACCTTGGACAGATGCAGATGTATGTCAACTATTACGACCGCTATGTGAAGCAAGACTTTGAAAAGCCGACAATCGGTATTCTGCTGTGCAGGGAGAAGAACGATGCACTTGTGGAACTCACCTTGCCTAAAGAAGCCAACATTTATGCTTCTGCTTATCAGCTTTATCTTCCTAATAAGGCTTTATTGCAAGCCAAGGTGAAGGAGTGGATTGAAGAGTTTGAAGAGAATGAGGAATTAAAGAAACTGGAAGAAAATGAATAGTAATGATGCTGTTTTTTTTGACTGCATCATTACAAACAAAAATACAACGATGGATACAAAAGCGTTACGTCAAAAGATACTCGACCTTGCGATACATGGAAAACTTGTGCCGCAAGACCCCAACGATGAGCCAGCATCTGTTCTGCTGGAACGAATCAAGGCTGAAAAAGAACGACTGATAAAGGAAGGAAAAATCAAGCGGAGCAAGAAGTCTGCCAAGACTTCTGATACGCCCCATTATGAGAACGTGCTACCGAAAGGATGGTGTTTGTCCACTTTGGGTGAGGTGTTTACACTTCAAGCAGGAAAAAACATAACAGCAAAAGATATTAAAGATGCTGTCACCGAATCACATCCTTACAAATGTTATGGTGGCAATGGCGTTAGAGGATTTGTTGCATTGTATAATAGAGAAGGAGATTTCCCAATTATCGGAAGGCAAGGAGCACTTTGCGGAAACATCAATATTGCTAAAGGAAAGTTTTATGCAACAGAACATGCCGTTGTAGTGGAAAGTTATTGTGATGTGGATTTAATGTGGGCATATTATATACTGATAACGTTAAACTTGAATCAATATGCCACTGCTACTGCTCAACCTGGACTTTCTGTAGCTGTTATTAACGATGTTTGTATTCCGATACCTCCACGAAAAGAACAAGAAAGAATCTCAAAAGAGATAGAACATTGGTTTGCCTTGATTGATCAAATAGAGCAAGGAAAATCTGACTTACAAACAATCATCAAACAAACCAAGAATAAAATTCTCGACTTCGCCATCCACGGAAAACTCGTACCGCAAGACCCGAATGATGAGCCTGCCATTGAACTCTTGAAACGCATAAATCCCGACTTCACACCTTGTGATAACGGGCATTATACGCAGTTACCTAATGGATGGTGCGAATGTCAATTAGAAAACATCGTAAAATATGAGCAGCCACAAGCCTATATTGTCAAATCAACTGATTACGATGATAAATATTTGATCCCTGTTTTAACGGCAGGGAAGTCTTTTATAATAGGATATACCAACGAAACAGAAGGCATTTACCAGAATACACCCTGTATCATTTTTGATGACTTTACTACAGATTCTAAACTCGTTGATTTTCCTTTCAAAGTAAAATCATCCGCAATGAAAATTTTAAGAGTGGCTGACAGTATAGAAATTGAATATGTCGCTATGTTTATGAACATAACACGGCTCATTGGTGACACTCATAAGCGTTATTGGATTTCAGAATACTCTAAACTTTGCATACCAATACCACCAAAAGAGGAACAAAAGCGTATTGCCAATGCTGTAAATGTGATGTTTAAAAAACTTAATACAATCATGGAGAATTTATAAGTTCTCCATGATTGTATCCAATCTATCTTGGGCTGAATTTATTGCAGCAACAATCTTTACTTGCTCATTATAAGGCGGTACGGGTACCTCTATTGCCTTAAATTGTTTTTTGTTCAAATGAGGTATTGCCGAACCAATTTTGTTCTCACGTAAACTCTTACGATGTAGGTTAATTACGTGCAAAAGATAGTCAGTATGAATGTTTTCAGCAATGTGTAGTTGCTTGAATGTACTACCTTGATAACCCTCAATCGGTGTTCTGAACACTTCACCAGAGTTTTCTCCATCAACTAAAATCAACAGGTTATTGGCTGCTACATATCGCCCATTGGTCAAAGTCTTAAAATCACGTTCTCCTCTTAGATATTTTACGTCAAGATTTGGCATTTCCTTACCGTCAAGTTTCTTTCCATCCGTCAAAGAACATAACATTTGCATAGGAACAACCTCCCATCCAATTGGTAACTGCGTATAATGCCCGATACGTTCTGCTATATTGTTACTGTATTCATTATAAATCAATATAATATGGTAACAAAATTCAAAAGTTATTTGGCAAAGACAAATCTTGCCAAGAACACCATCACCTCTTATGTGTGGACGGTACAGTATTTCCTCAACCATTATGGGGAGGTGAACAAGAAGAACCTTTTGGCATACAAAGGGTATTTGGTGGAGAACTTCAAGCCACAGACTGTAAACATACGTTTGCAGGGTATCAACAAGTATTTAGAGTTCACTAAGCAAGATAAACTGAAAGTGAAGTTCGTAAAGGTACAACAAAAGAACTTTTTGGAAAATGTAATCAGCGATGCCGATTACAAATTTCTCAAATCCCAGCTTAAAACTGATGGTTATGAGGAGTGGTATTTCATTGTGTGGTTCATGGCTGCCACTGGAGCACGTGTTAGTGAATTGCTCCACATCAAAGCGGAACATATCAAAGTGGGTTATCTTGATTTGTATAGTAAAGGCGGTAAGATTCGACGACTATACATCCCCAAGAATCTACGGACAGAAGCCGAAAAATGGTTGAAAAGCCAAGGCTTGACATCCGGTTACATTTTCTTGAATCGTTTCGGACAGCGTATTACTACTCGTGGAATCGCTTCTCAACTCAAGCATTTTGCAGAAAAATACGGAATGAACAAGGAGGTAGTTTATCCTCATTCATTCCGTCACCGTTTCGCTAAAAATTTCCTTGACCGCTTTAACGACCTTGCTTTACTTGCCGACCTTATGGGGCATGAAAGCATAGAAACCACTCGTATCTATTTACGCCGTACTGCCAGCGAACAGCAGAAGATTGTGGATAAAGTGGTAAACTGGTAAAGCCACATTAACCCTTAGGAGTGTATTCACTTACACTTCTAAGGCTTTTTGAATGTTATTAAAAACTGAGAATAGCTCTTCTATCTTTTGAACAATGCGCTGTTGTTCGGCAAGTGGAGGAAGTGGAAAATACATATCGTTAAAATCTGTACTATTAAATCCTGCTTGAGCTGTTCTTGATATTTCTTTCAGTTTTCCCTGATACAGATCAGACAAATAGTAATAATATGCGAACTCCTTATATATAAGATTCTCAAATTTAAAAATAACCTTTGCCATTGCCACATTATAAGCCCCTTGTTCAGCATGAAATACTTTTCCTAAAGAGCCACCATAACGAGCTAATAATATATCTCCCTTTTTAGCCTGTTTGGAAGCAAGATTAATTGGAATATAAACAGGTACAGGAGACTCTCCGTAATCTCTAATCTGATAAAGCCTAATGTAATTTGGCTTAGGTTTATTTTCAAAATAATTTTTCGATGGTTGAGCTCCTCCTGATATATCTAAGATGGAATTATGACTACACCATACCCATGACTCAGGAATTTCATAAGGGAACTTCTCACTATGCCCGTTATCACAAGTGATTTCTGCCTTCGAGTTGATGCGTTTGAGCAGTTCTGAGGCAGGTTCATCGTTTGGGTCTTGTGGTACGAGTTTGCCGTGAATGGCAAGGTCAAGAATCTTACTCTTGGCTTGCTTGATGGTTGCCTGCAAATCTTCCTTTCCACTTTCTATAACGTCAATCAAAGAGAACCAGTGTTCAATTTCTTTCACAATACGCTTTTGCTCAGCAAGAGGTGGCAATGGAATCATGCCATTACAAGCATCTGTTGTACTCAAGCGTGGCATCTTAACACCATATCCACATTGTTGCGTATAGTCAAGAAAATATGCCGAACGCAGTACATGATTAAGATAATATGAAGAAACATTACAGTATGAATTGAATGGCATTATTTCAGTTGTACAATATCCTGATTGTGGTGCGACCAAGACCTTATTCAGATATGTGCGTAATTTAGAGTATAGGATATCTCCTTTGTTGAATCTGTGCCGTACTCCTTTAATACTTCTTTTTGATCTAGAAAGTGTTTGAATGATTTTTGCTGTATCCTTTTCTAAATCTTCAAGTTCTAAAACCCAGTCGTCATCGGTTATGCTATCAACGGAAACATTATTACATTCGCCATAATTACTAATTTCTCCCAAAGTTGTCCACACCCACGAACTTGGTACCTCAAACGGTACGTTCTCATAATGGGGCGTATCAGAAAGAAAAAAAGGAGAGGACAAGTCCCCTCCTCAATTCTAAACGATGTGTCAGACATTTAAGTCTTTAATCGGCAATCCATAATTGTTTTGATCAAAGATTCCTTGATAGATGAGCTTTAAACCGAGTGTCTGATAATACTTGTAGTTATCACCTTCGGTACAGAGGTATTTGTAACCGTAGCGCGGCATGTACTCCTTGAAGAAGCGAGCCAAATCTTTCAGGCCTTCTTCTTGGTTCTTCTTGAAGTTACTGCGCACAATGATGATAGACCAGTCGGGAAAATTGCCTCTTCCACAACTATACTCCCAAAAGCGGATGTAGCAGTCCAGATCACGTTCACTGATGTTCACACAAAAGCCATTGGCATGTGGCATTACGCTACAGCTTTCTCTGTAACCAAATTTCTCACACAAGTAGAGATTGAAATCAAGAATTAAATCTTTTTGTACCATAAATAATTGAATTTAAGATGTTAATAATAATGGATTATAAATGAAAGCCTCGCTTGCGCTTAGCCTTTTTCTTTTTCATCAGGCGATTGAACTCGGCTTCTTCTGCTGCAGTGGCATCGTAGGATGAGTTGCCGTTAAGCAAGCCGAGACTGATGCTTGAGCCATCATCGGAATAGGAAACGCTTTGTTGTACATTATCTTCCTTATGTCTGGATTCCTGTTTGGGTGATTCAAACAAGGATGCACAAGCATTCTCTTCCAGTCGGTTGTCGATATTCAAGTAGCTGAACTCTCGGCTAATCTTAGAGCCGGAGAAAGAAAAACCGTTGTACTCAAATTTTACACCCTGTATTTCCCGTGTAGTTCGGCTGACCTTGAATTTCATATCAATGTCTCGGTCGGCAAGCGCATCTTTCAAATCATCCCAACTATGAGCTTTGGGCAATTCATCTTTCAATGCCTTGTATATCTCATGCTTTGCCTTGTCGTAGGGACGTAAGCGTTCCTCTTTGACATGGTCTTTACCATTGGCAAAGTGCAAGCGATATTTCGCGGTCAGCATTTTGCAAACTTTCTCATTCCTACGAAAGTCATTCTTGTCGCTAATCGTCTTGCCGTCATTGTCCACTCGGTTGAAAACGATATGGCAATGTGGATGCTCACGGTCGATATGCCGAGCAATGATGTATTGCGTATTTTCAATACCCATCAGTTTCATATAGTCGTGCGCTATACTCAGCATCAGTGCATCGTCTGACTTTAGCCTTGCACTATCTTCCGGTGAGAAGTTGAGCGAAGTGTGTCCGACAATATTCTTTACCTTGTCATTGAGTAGCGATTGTAACTCAAATTGCTCTGACATCTGTTCGGGTGTACCTTCTACTCCTACCGCTTCCAATAGCTTGGATTTTTCCTCTTTGAGGACATAGCGGACGCAACCACCGAACGATGTTCCTTTAGTCTGTTTACCTATCATCTTTCAGTCGTTTTATAAGTTGATTAATGTGCTGAGCCATTTCCTCGCATCTGTCCGCAACGGCAAAGAAACCGTAGGTGTTTGCCTGTCTTGCCAACTGGTTAAGATTGGTGCTTTCGCCAATCAGTTGCCGAATGATGTGGATATGCTCTTGCGTGATTCGTTCACGTACCGAACCATTCTCGATGAGTGAACGGATGACTTCACTTTGAGTCTGCTTGCTCCGTCTGCAAAGCGCACCAAGCCATGCGTGTTGTTGATATGACAGACGGAGTGTTATTGTATATTTCTTTTCCATTTGAATCTGTTTTTAAGTGAATAAATTGTGACCATCGGGAGCCGTCTCCTCAGACTTTTTGAGGAGCAAGTGGTCGGGGAATGTAATACACCGACATTAACTTGCTACAGTAAAAAAGTCTCGATTTCTCTCCCTGTATTCAGAGTCTGAGCCCTCGTTTCTTAGGTGGTGAAACCTTCGATTGTGGAGTACCTTGTTGTACGCTGATGAGCTTCAAGTCGAATGTATCTATCAGTGTTTTCAAGACGGGATTTTTCTTTATCATCTGTTGGAGGATAGCTTCATCGGGCTTCACTTTTAGGAGATAATCGGCAATGTCATACCCCTCTTTCCGCTCGTTTTCGGTGGCGTTGGCTTCCAGATAATCGAACATTCGCACCTCAATTCCGTTGCTTTTCATCAGACTGATTTTGCTCTGCCAATAGTCGGTCGCTCCCAAATCAGGAAATAACACGATGCTTCTTCCTGCCAGAGCGGATAGGCTATTGGCATTGAAGCAACCGTTCTTTCCCCCTGATGCTATCCATAGGAATTGCGGCAGATAGTAGGAAGCGATAATTGCCGTTTTCTCGCTTTCGACCAGTGCAACAGGACAGCTCTTATCCTCGGACAGCAGATGTTCACCGAAGAAACATTGCTTCAGATTATAATCACCTTTGTGTAGTACGGAGTGTACCCACGTGACATGATTGTACGGTTCTTTTATCCGCTTACCTGTTTCGGAATTGTAAAGCATTATCTTACCCGTGCGGACTTTATTCTGATTGTCCGTTTGCCAGAATACAGTTGCACCATCCCAATACTTGGATGTGCCAACCTTGTATCTTTTCATGAGCTTCAATGTTTCCGTTTCTCCAAACTGAGCCGATAGGAACTGAAATAACTTGTTTGCAGAATAGCCACGTAATGATTGGTTGACTATACCCAAATCAATATAGGAAGTGGCTATGGGTTGTGCTTCTTTAATGGGGTCATAGCTTCTGAAACTATTCTCAGTAAACTTTTCTTTTTCAGACGGATTCTGCTCAAAGTAATCACGAGGCGTGAAGTGATAACCGCATTTTTGCTCATGGTCACAACGTCCCACGTATTCTGGGAACTGAATCTGCTTCTCCGTGTCAATGTACTTGGAAAAGCATCTTTGGCGGTGGCAGTTCGGACAAGTGTGCCGAGTGCTGACACCTTTGTAGGGTTCTAATATGAATCTATGTGTACTCATTGTATGTTTCTTTTTGGGTGTGTCACTTTTGTCGTTATTGTCGTTTTTGTTTGGAAAGTGTCAAAACCGACAAAAATGTCACGGGTTAATCTTTGAATATTCTCCATGCTTCTCTTTGCGGAACAATGTCCCGATGTTGTCATTGAGAAAGCGTTGAAATGTGCGTTCCTTCATTCCGTTCTGCTCGGCTATCTGTATTGCTTGGGCAGTTGTAAAGGCTGGAGGAAGCAGATTGACTATCGCCTGTTGTTGGCTGTTGAGCGCATTTTCATTGAGTATGTTTTGAACGCTCAATGCAGATTCCTTGAAATACTCCGTCAGTTTTATGGCTCGTTCTACCGTCAACAGGTCGATATATGTTTTATCACACTCTCCGCAAGTCCATCGGGCTAATTGGATAATCAGGCAGAAGCGGATGATGTATATCTCCAACTTGCAATAGATACTCACGATTGTATCGTTTGTCTCTCGGTCGCACAATTCTGAAAAGTGGTGCTGCCATTCGTAAAGCCGTCTCTTGGCATCCTCCGTGAAAAGAAGAATCTGCGGTTCTATCTCTCCAAACTCATTGAGGGCATACTCCTGTTGTATCAGCTTGTCAATAATGGTATTCCATTCTTGTTCGATATTCTCCGGCAGTTCCTTGTCATTCCAACGTGCTTTCTGTTGCAGATTGGGCATCACAAACAGAATGCGGTCAATGAATCCGTTACTGGAGCGTTCGCCCTTAGCCAGTTCACTGAGAATCTTCTTTTGAATAGTGCCGATAACCGATATATACGGTCGCTTGATGAAGATTGAACTCTTGGCATTCTTGCGGTCGGATATCGTGGTCTTGGCACTGAACACTGACAACCAGAATTGTTCCTCCGAACCGTTGTTGTAGCGGTTGAAGTTCTTGAACCAAGCGGATAACTCGTCAGCCCACAAGCATAAACCACGTTTGTTTTGCGCATGAATAAGGCTCAAGCCTTCAGGTGTTACATCCGAAATCAAGAAGCGTTTGCGGACTGGTTCCTGTGGAAATTGTTCTTCACCGTTATCCGCACGTTCTTTGCGGCTCATACTCATCAGCTCATCATACTTGGCAAGAGCCTTTTCAAAGACTTGATTTTGCTGATAGTCGTAATCAAGGAACGGTTTCATCGCAAAGCTAAGCGGATGGCTTTTGTTTGCTCCTGGTCTTCCTATCAATGCTATATACAGGATAGGACTTTCTATCCAGCCTTGCTTGATTTGGGCAAGATGTGTGTTACCTATGCCGACCGCTATTGCCGTAAGGATAGCTGCGGCAATGTAGTCGGTAGGGTAGTTATGGCATTCGTGTACTTCGCTGATGATGCGTTGGATTTTTGACGGGAATATGCTGACAGGAAAATCAGTACCCGTCAGTCGCATACTTAAATCAACCGCTTCGTCAATGATGGATGCCGGATTAATAGAATATGTATCCATATCTACACTCATTTAAGTTTCATGGATGATTTGGGCTTATGACGGACACCGCCTTGCATATTTGCCAGCATCTCCTCGTATGTTTGCTCGGAAGTCTTTCTACGCCCGTTCTCAATCCAAGCCAGAAGTTCGTCTTCGTAGAAATAGAGCTTCTTGCCTTTCTTATAGGCAGGAAGAAGTCCTTTGCGTACCAATGTATAAATGGTTGGCTTGGCTTTTCTGATGATACGGCAAGCATCCTCAATTTCAACCAATACGTGCTTGTCTGATGCTGGTGGTTGAAGTTCCGACACCATTCTTTTCAACTCAATAACCTGTTCGGTCAGATAACCTACCGCTTCGGGCAGCTTATCAAATGTTACTGTTTCTTTTTGCATATGTCGCTCATTTTTAATTGTTCGACGGCAAAGGAAACAGGTGTTTCAATGGTGGAATCATTCACCAAAATATAACTGTAGTATAACTTTGAATAGTAGCAAGTAATTGATAATTAAATATATACTATATGATTAAACACTATAAATGCTTTTATTAGGTATTGATAAGAAATAACTTTGTTTTCCGTAAATATGGAATATGTGATAATAAAATATTGAGGAATAGATACTTATATATTTGACTTTTTACTAACTTTGTATTTCTTTAATTCAACTTATTATGGAATGTATTAGACGCTTTTCATAATAAGATAGTTATAACAACCTAATGATAAAATTATTTTTGTATGTTGTATTTTGATGAGTCTGGATATACTGGACCTGATTTGATAAATAGTAAACAACCTTATTTTTCATTAGCTTCTATTAGGATGACAGATGAAGAAATTGCTCAAATAAAAGAAGAGGTGGGTTATTGTGAATGGGGGAGGGAACTTCATTTCAAAAGTATGTATAAAAGTTATCATGGTCAGAAAATACTGGATAAGATATTTAATCACCCTCTGATGGACAATTATCACGTACTTCCATCGTTTGCGCATAAACGATACTGTATCTATGCTAATATTGTGAATATTCTAGTAGAAACAATGTATCACTTCAATGGTATAAATCTATATGAAGGAGCAAAGAATCTGATTCTGGCTAATGGCTTGTATTGTTTTGCTATATTGCATTCTAATAAGGACTTGGTGGCAGAATTTGAGAATAATTTTGTTGGGATGGTTAGGAAACCGTCAATAGAATCTGTTGCGAACTTTTATAGAACTACAGACAAGTTGAGATATGATGTTGATACAAGAGAAGGGTTTTTCGATATGCTGTCAGAGATACTTCCTACAATACAATATGTTAAAGAAGCCTTAACCCATAAGAAATTCTATATTGATTTAACAATACCATTGTTTTCCGTATCGATTCAAGAATGGTATAATAAAACAAAGGTAAAAGAGAATGTTCTTTTTGATTCCTCGGAACCATTCTTTGCAAACATAGAGTTTATGGAAAGCCTAAGGGATATGGAAGTGCCAGAAACTGTTGTTGGGTATGGTAAAGGAAAGCATGTCTATCCTCTGCCTGTTGGTAATATGGAAATTGCAAAGTCTCATGAAGAGTTCGGAATACAGTTAGCAGATGTGTTTGCAAGTGCATTATGCTTTGCTCTTACACCGCGAAATGATAAGTTCGTGAAGTATCAAGATAAGATAAAGTCGCTGCCAATATTCCAGAATATTAAGCTTAATATAGCACCTTCTACAAATGATTTTATTGAAGCAAGAATGAAGGAAACTGCAGAGATTGATCCTTTGGATTTTCTATGCGAACATAGCGATCGTATAAATATAAACAAAAAATCAAATATTTAATCATGGATTATACAGAAGTTAGTAATAGCATCAGAATGATGATGAAAGCTCAAGGTATAGATGAGATGTATATTGATAAAGAGGAAACTTTATACTACGATGAATCAGGTAACGTAAAACACTTGATTGTGAAAGATTGCAAACTCAATGCAGATTCAGATACTGTATTTGTGTTAGGTGGTGTTCAGGCAGATGATATTATTTCTTTGGAAGAGTTGAAAACGGCATTAGGTAAAAACTTAGAAAAAGAAATAAAATCGACGAAGGATTTAAAAGGAACTTTTATTGAAATATTGCGCAAGGAGAATTTTAGAAAAATACTCCAAATAATTCAAGACAAAGGATGGCATATTCATTTTTGTATTGTGCAGGTTTTGTATTATGGATTTGTGGATATTATTGATTCAATATGTGGACTAGAATTTAATCCATTTGCATTCAAAGCCGAACTATACAAAGTCTTGAAAAGGAATCCAAATACAACAATCTCAATATTCAAAAAATATAAGTATCCAAATGTTGGAACAAAGTACATTAAGGATTTCTTGTCAGAACTTATAATCCTTATTGATGGTGTCATTGCCGAAGATGTGAAAAAATACCGTTTAAATCCGTTGCTAGTCTTTCTCAAAAGTTGTCTTGAGAAAGCTAAAGAACAGAAAGAATTGATTTTTATTCAGAATGAAACTACTCATGAATGGGTCGGAAATTTTGTGCAATTTTATAGGCAACAGATTCTTAGCTTCCCAAAGAAAACCTTGGTGTTTGATGAAGAAAAACAGGTTATGAGCCAGATTACAGAAGAAGATATTATTATTGATGGTAAAGCTCCTGATAATTATAGTTTTAAGGAGTCTGGATCAGATGCAATGATACAAGTTAGTGATTATGTGGTTTCTATTTTACGTAAATATATGATTTTCCTTGATAGATTAGAACCAGAGGTTGATGCTGATATTCAAAACTTTGATGAAAATCAAATGAATAATTACAAACTCTTAAATAGAATACTTGCTGATTCTATGAACTATAATCCATTGTTTGTGCATTTTGTTGCTTGTCAGCATACGGTTGCCAAATATCATAAGTATATACAAGAGTATGGCGATTCTAGAGCGAATGAGTGACTTTGTGATATGTTATTTTTATATTATGCGCACTTAGAGTTTTTAGCGTATAGATAATCATAAGCGATTGATTATTAGCCGATGTAAAGCTACAATAATTATTGGTAAGAGTTGATGTTGGAAAGTTTAATTTGATTGGTGCAGAGAATGCTTAGGGATTGATATAGTGTAAAAAGTTTAGCCACTATCTCAAGAACGTAGCTAAATCTCGTAACAAAATGTGAACAACAAATAAAATCTACACTATTTTACTATCCAGTTTAATCTTGCACTCTGATTCCGTATGTGACATTTTACGCTCAATGGTGGATATTTCCGAATCGCGGAGAGTATGAGCAAATACTCTCTTTATAAATGTGGCAGTCTGTAGGCGAGGTTTGCCGAATGCTTTGCCGATATTCCAACCAAAGTGCATGATGTCAATGGTTTTTAATTGAGCATCAACCTTTATCTGTTCAACCTTAGGGAGGGAATCGGATAGGTAGTATTCCGTAATATATTCACATAGACGATTAAGGTCTGTTTCGCTAAGATAAAGAACCAAGTTCTGTTTCGTATATGTGAGAACCTTATCTAACTTTTCTTGTGATGCTCGTTCCTTCTCAGCCATAGCGTTGGCACGGAATAGATCGTATTCTGTTGGCTGATTGGATTCTTCAATAGATATATTGTTGATGGTAGAAGGTGTGGTTTCTTCCTTAGGAAGTTCTGCCACGTCTTCGTTGAGTTCAGGACATGAAGGAGTAGAAACTACTTCTGTTGTGTCAGATGTAGTTTCTATTTCAATTTTGGGTTCAGGTTTTGAAATGATAGGTTCTGAAATTATGGTATTTTCGGCAAGTTCAGCGTGTATAATTGGAGATTCAACTACCGCAGCCTTATTGCGGTAACATTCAAATCTCATAAAGCACTTTTCTATTGTTGGTGAAAGGAGTTGTCCGAATACCATTTGCAGATTTAGATAGATAGCTCCTATGATAATGGAGCATACTACGAAAATAAGGTTGCTGCTAAAGTCATCCCAACCATAGTGTAGTACAGTCTGACGAGCTAAAACACCAATGATGACGATTGTTCCGAAAACAATCAAATTCAAAGTTATACGTTCTATCTTTTTCTGCTCCATAATGATATATGTTAATCGTTTGTGTGCAAATATATATCATTTGCAAGATGTGTAGATACATTTCCCGGGAAGTGGCAGCTTTTGGCACAGGTAGGTAGCATTTTTCTATGCCACCTGTGCCAAAATAGCAAAGGAAAGTCCGACATGGGACTAGCCTACATCGGACTTTTAAGTTGTGGGTATCAGCAATTATAAGTGTTAGCTGACCTTATTGGAATAAATAGTGATATGTCCTTTTGCTTGGCAACTTTATTGATAACCCATTTCCTGAATGTAGTGGAATGTCCCGTGTCTATTTGATAGGATAAGGCGATAATCATATTAAGATTATACACATCGGCACTACTCCCATTTTCTAACCTTATACATTGGCAAACTTCATACCTCTTTAAGACGTTGGTTTTCAATATTGCTTTTATGCGAGAGTTGATTGCTCCAGCCGTTGTATAGAACAAGTCGGCAATCTCCCAAGCGGTCATCCATACTTCGCCATCAGAGATATGAATGCCTTGTCCGTTGTTTGTTATGATTCCTCGTTTCATGGTTGTGTTTATTTCAGTGAAATTTTATTGGCTGTCTCTCGTTTCTTTACATTTACCAAATCTGCATAGATTTGAGTAGTGGAAACATTCTTGTGGGTTAGCATCTTTGAAACTGTGTAAATGTCTGTACCTAAAGAAATTTGTATGACTGCGTAGGAGTGACGAAATCCGTGAAAGGTTATCGGCTTCGTTATTCCTGCCTTTTTGAGCCAGTTTTTCAGCGGATAGTTAATCATGCTTCGCTTCAGGCCCTTGAAAACCTTACCTGTGTCGGGCGTACCACATAGTTCGTAGGCTTCGTAACTGATGGGGAGCGTTGCTTCCGTTTGGGTTTTCTGGGTTCTGATACGCAAACAATAGCCTTGGTCGGGAGCAATGGCGAAGTCTTCCCATTGAAGATTGAGAATATCGCTAATGCGTAGTCCTGTCAGACAAGCAAACAAAGAAGCTGCTTTCAGAACGGGAATGTCACAAGGTGTGGCGGCAAGCTGCTTCACTTCGTCCAGTGTCAGGTACTCTTTCTTCACATCTTGTGGTTCAATCTTATCAAGATAGTCATTGATGTTTTCACGAAGCCATTTGTCCCGATAAGCTATCTTCAACAACCCTCTGAAAGTGGAATAATAGCCGGATGCCGAATTGAGGGATATGGGGCGGTTACTGTGTTTAAGTTGCTTGGCATTCAACAGATACTCACGGAATTTCTTGCATAAATCCACATTCACTTCGCCAAAGGTACATTGCCCTTTGACAAAGTTGTAGAAATGCTGATAGACGAATGTCCATTTCTGGTCTTTGCTTCGGCACATCTTCTTAAAATAGGCGAGGAAGTCGGCTTTCTGCTTGGTCTTATCCAAGAAACCGAACTCTTCATTGATAAGCGACTGCACTCTGATGCAACGGATAGCCTCTGCCTTGTTCAACATATCGTTGTTGAACTCCCGTTCCATTTCGTTTTTGGGATGGGCATAGATGTAGATGCCGAGGTATTCCCTGCGGCTCATTTGCATCGTTTCAGGGTTACGGACTGCCGGATAATAATCCAGATACAAGGAGATGCGATTGTTCCGAATCGCCCTCTGACGAACTGTTACTTTTGTACACGTGTGTGTCATACTGTTTAATATTTAGAATTTTACATTTGTTTGGTGCAAAGGAATAGAGTGATTTAATGGTGGCAACATTCACCGATAAACAACTTATTCTATCTTTGGGGCTGCAAGCAACTTATCCAGTTCTAGCTTGGAGATAAGCGTGTATTTGCCTTTCTTGACCTTTGAGATATTATGATATTTTGCGTAATGATAGAGTTGGTCACGGGTTAGGTTGAACTTCTCCATCGCTTCGGCTACCGTATAATATTGCGGTTCTTCGGGTGCAGCTATACCTTTTGCTATATCCACATGTTTCTTGGAATAGTACACCATGATTCCCTCTTTCTTCTTCGGAATGGCATTCTTGGAAACGAAAGTGTAGATAGCGGATAAGGTCATGCCGAACTTCTCCTGCATTTCTTGAGTACTATACCATTCGGTAATGTCAGGATTCGGGGCTTTCTTGGCAAAATAAGCGTCCATGTGCTTTTTGCTCCAATAAGTTTTGCCACGATTGAAAGTCCGAGGTATGTTGTTCTTCTTAGCCACTGCGAATATCCATGACTCGTTTACATGGTATTTCTCTTTTACTTCGGCTGTGGTGTAGAAGTCGGTGATAGGAGCTTTCTCTTTTGCTTTATTGTTCTCTACTTCTTGAACAATAAAATCTGTCATATCTTCTATGTCAGCTCTGCGAACAAGGGTTTTCCTTTCAAATCGGATTACCTTGATTACTCCATTGCGGATATAGCGATATATGGAAGTGCGCCCGATATTTAATAATTCGGCTACTTCTGATGGGGTAAGATATTCTTTGTTTAAGTTGGGAGGTGTCTTGATACTTTTCCCAAGTTCATGTTGCAGACTTTCGATGCGTTGTTTTCTTACCCTGTCTTTGTAGGCAAGGTTGGCACATCGGTGTGAACAATACTCTGTGGTAGTCTTATGAGCTGTGAAAACAGCGTTGCACCACTTACATCTTTTCTGAATGTCGATTCTACTACTCATTTTATTTATCCGTTTATTTCGCCAAATCTGTTTCATCGCGTACCACCACGTACCATGACGTACCAGTGTATCCACGACCTTTCCGACCTAAAATCGGAGAGTAACAAGCGAGCAACAAATACGGTACAAAAATGAGCTGAAAAAGCCCTATAAACGATAACCATCGCTTATAAGGCTAAAAAAGAAGGCGCTCAAAATGAACGCCTTAATAATCGTTGATGATATATGCTAATCGTTGGTAATCACCACTTACTTTCCGATGCAGCATATTATGCTAATTGATTGTCAATAGTTTATGGTTTAAAAGATAGAAGCCTCAAAAATTTACTTGTTTTTTTGCCGAAAATCGAAGATTTAACACTTTTAACCTTAGTTTGTTTTCAAACGAAGGGAAAAAGAGAAAAATGACTCTATTTTGCTCTTAAATCTCCGTTTCGCAAAGATAGGGCATGTCTGTGATTATTTCGCTGATTATGGATGCAAAATCATAAATGAGTTCACGGATTTTTTAGCTTATAATTGGGGTGGTCTTCGATTTTGGTATAGCTATTTCTTTCTTCCCTCTTTTAGTTTTACTTTAATGCGTGTATATATGAATACAGGGATAAAGTAAAGTTACTTTTCGTTTGAATGGTCAAACTAATATTAAACAGACATAGCAAGGAGGGGTTGTTTACGCCTGTATAACGAATAGTATTTTATTTGTTAGTAGATGTATACTGTGCTTATGAATAATATGATGGCATTTAATTTTGAAATTCTATTCCAAATGATTATGTCTATGACTGATTATATGGCTTTGATGCGATTTTTTATGTGTAATGTATCATTAAATAAGTAAAAAGTAGTATCTTTGTATATTATATGATGAGTTAACATGGCAAAGAATACAATGGGGACTAAGTTGCCCCGAAAATTAGAACAAAAGATGTCCGTTGTGGGAGAACAGATTAAACTGGCTCGCTTGCGCAGGAATCTGAGTGTAGCTCAAGTGGCGGAACGTGCCACCTGTTCTCCGTTGACCGTGTCCCGAATAGAGAAAGGTGTGCCGACAGTGGCAATCGGAATATATTTGCGCGTGTTGTATGCTTTACAGCTTGACGATGATATTCTGTGGTTGGCCAAAGAAGACAAACTAGGGAAAACATTACAGGATTTGAGTTTGAAGACAAGGAAAAGAGCTTCGAAAAAGAGATAAAACTCACTTTTTTCTGCATATAAGTCGATAATGACTCTATCAGGATAAAAAATACAGCTTAAAATTTTGTATTATGCCATAAAAACATTATGTTTGCACTGCATAATAATGTGGGATATGAAATTTGTTGATAGAATAGATGAAGCAGCACGACTGAAGGATGCTCTTGCAAGAGAGAAATCCTCGTTAGTTGTGATGTATGGTCGCAGACGATTGGGTAAATCAACGCTTATTAAAAGGGTGTTGTCAGAAAATGATGTATACTTCCTTGCAGACCGTTCGGAAGGTCAACATCAGAGGGCATTACTTGCAAAAGTGATAGCACAGGTGTTTCCTGATTTTGAGAAGTTGTCGTATCCCGATTGGGAGTCGATGTTTCGTGCGGTTAATTATCGAACAGACAAACGTTTTACTTTGTGTTTGGACGAATTTCCGTATCTTGTGGAGCAATCTCCTGAACTGCCGTCTGTATTGCAGAAACTTGTTGATGAGAAACAGTTGAAGTATAATCTGGTGCTTTGTGGTTCATCACAAAATATGATGTATGGGTTGTTTCTTGATTCTACTGCGCCTCTTTATGGTCGTGCTGATGAGATAATGAGACTTACCCCTATACGTTTACCCTATATTCAGGAGGCATTGAACCTTAATGCGATGAACGCTATTGAAGAGTATGCTATATGGGGCGGTGTGCCGCGCTATTGGGAACTGAGGGAAAACAGAATTTCGCTTGATGATGCCATGTGGCATAATATCCTTTCTGTAAATGGGACTCTTTATGAGGAGCCGGTAAAACTGTTTCAGGATGATGTTAAGGATATAGTCAAGACTTCGACAATAATGTCTTATATCGGTACTGGTGCAAACCGTCTTTCCGAAATTGCTGCACGATGCAATGAACCTGCAACTAATCTGTCGCGTCCATTGAAGAAACTTGTTGATCTCGGTTTTTTGGAAAAAGATGTTCCGTTCGGGATTGATGAAAAGAATGCGAAAAAGAGCCTCTACAAGATTGCCGATCCGTTTATGGCATTCTACTATCAGTTTGTTGTCCCTAATCGTTCGTTCATTGAACTTGGTCGTCGCTTACCCATAGAACAGGCTTTGACTGCTCATTTCTCTGAGTATGTGAGTATGCAATGGGAAAAACTGTGTCGGGATGCCGTAACAGGAAATCTTGTTAATGGAGTAGTTTATGGCAAAGCAAAACGCTGGTGGGGCTCTGTTCTCAATGAGGATAAGAAGCCGGAACAAGTTGAATTTGACGTGATGGCTGAATCGCTCGATAAAAAGTATCTGTTGGTCGGAGAATGTAAATGGACAACAGGGGAGAATGGCAAACAGCTAACTGCTGAGCTTCTCCGCAAAGCTAATCTGTTGCCGTTTGCTAAGAACTACACTATCGTTCCTGTACTGTTCCTTAAGAACGCTCCGAAAGATGATGCTGGGAATGCAATGTTGTCGGAAAATGTTGTAGAGTTAATGAAGTAAAGAGATATCAAATTTACGATTTGACAGAGTTATTAGATGGCAAAAAAAACAATAAATAAAGAGCTTACAGGTGCACAGGACTTATACAATTTCTTGTTTGAGGCCTGTAATATAATACGCGGTCCTGTAAGCCAAGATAATTTTAAGGATTATATCACGCCTTTACTTTATTACAAGCGGATATCTGATGTTTATGATGAAGAAACAGAAGAAGCTTTAATATCAAGTGGTGGTGATAAGGAGTATGCATCTCTGCCAGAACAACATCGTTTTGTTATTCCTGATGGTTGTCATTGGCAAGAAGTCCGAGAGCGTACAGAAAATCTTGGAGCTGCCATAGTCGGTGCTATGAGGCAGATAGAGATAGCAAACCCAGATACATTGTATGGGGTGCTATCTATGTTTTCATCTCAGAAATGGACTAACAAAGCAATACTCAATGATAGCAAGATTCGTGACCTGATAGAACATCTATCAAAACGAAAACTTGGTAATAAGGATTACCCTGCGGACTTAATGGGTGATGCTTATGAAATATTATTGAAGAAGTTTGCCGATGATAGTAAGGCTCAAGCTGGAGAGTTTTATACTCCTCGTTCTGTTGTGAGATTATTAGTGCATATTCTCGATCCGCAACCGGGGGAAACTGTATATGATCCTGCTTGTGGTAGTGGAGGAATGCTTATCGAAGCTATACGATATATGCACGATGATTCTCTTTGCTGCGGAAGTATATTCGGACAGGAAAAGAATGTCGTGAATGCGGCCATTGCTAAAATGAATCTATTCCTGCATGGTGCATCTGATTTTAATGTAATGCAAGGCGACACATTGAGAGACCCAAAAATTCTTCAAGGTGGTAATATCGCCAAATTCGATTGTGTTATAGCAAACCCCCCATTTTCTCTTGAAAATTGGGGAGCAACGGAATGGAGTTCAGATAAATATAAGCGCAATATCTATGGCACACCGAGTGATAGTTGTGGTGACTATGCGTGGATTCAGCATATGATATGTTCTATGTCTTCCGGCAAGGGGCGTATGGCTGTTGTAATGCCGCAAGGTATTCTGTTTCGTGGAAATCAAGAAGCAGAAATAAGGAAACAATTAGTCGAAAGTGATTTGATAGAAGCCGTTGTTACATTAGGAGATAAATTGTTTTATGGAACTGGACTTTCACCGTGCTTTTTGATAATACGAAGAATGAAACAGGCTCATCATTCCGGACGGATTTTGATGATAGATGGTTCCAAAATTCTAACTCAAAAGAGAGCGCAGAATATTTTAGAAGAGAATGATATAGATAGGTTATATTCACTTTATCAAAATTACTCCGATGAAGAGGACTATTCTCGAATCGTTACATTGCAGGAGATAAGAGATAAAGAGTATAATCTTTCGCCCAATCGCTATGTGGTTTACCACAAGGAGGAAATTCGTCCTTATGCGGAAGTGTTGGCTGAGTTCAAACAAGCATACGCAGATGTGAAGCGATTGGAGAACGAATTTTCATTACTCATTAACGCATAATCAATATGGCAGAAAAAGTAAAACAATATCGTCTTCCTGATGACCCTATTACGCTCGATGAACTTAAAAGTTTCCTTTGGGCGGCTGCCACTCATTTGCGTGGTCAGATTGATGCTGCAGGATATAAAGAGTATATTTTCCCTTTGCTTTTTTTCAAACGCATTTCCGATGTTTATGATGAACAGTTTGAAGGATTTGTGTGTGAAGGAGGAGTTGAGTATGCAGGTATGCAAGTAGAAGATCTCCCCATCCGTATTCCTGATGGTGCGCACTGGAGAGATGTTCGTGAGGTGACGGAAAATGTTGGTAATAAATTAGTCGAAGCATTTATTGCCATTGAGCAAGCCAATCCTGCTAAGGAAATGGATGGTAGAAAAATCGGAGGATTAGAAGGTATTTTCGGACCTAAGGATGGCTGGACCAATAAGGCGAAGATGCCTGATAATATCATTACTTCGTTGATTGAGGATTTTTCTAAATATACGTTGAGCCTAAAGGCTTGTCCTGCCGATGAGATGGGGCAGGCATACGAATACCTTGTTGGAAAGTTTGCCGATGATGCCGGAAATACTGCTCAGGAGTTCTATACGAATAGAACAGTCGTTCAACTTATGGCTGAGATACTGCAGCCACAACCGAATGAAAGCATTTATGACCCAACTTGTGGTTCCGGGGGTATGTTGGTTAAATGTTTAGACTATCTTCGCAACAAAGGTGCAGAGTGGCAGAGTGTACAGGTGTTCGGACAAGAGGTGAATGGCTTGACTTCTTCTATTGCACGAATGAATCTTTATTTGAATGGAGTTGAAGATTTTTCGATTGCATGTGCAGATACGTTGGAGCATCCTGCATTCTTGGATGGCAGCCATCTTCGTAAGTTCGACATTGTTCTGGCAAATCCTCCTTATTCAATCAAAGAATGGAATCGTGAAAAATTCATGAATGATAAGTGGGGACGTAATTTCTTGGGAACGCCTCCGCAAGGAAGAGCTGATTATGCATTTTTTCAACATATTATTGCTTCGATGGATAGAAATACTGGTAGGTGTGCTATATTGTTTCCCCATGGTGTACTATTTCGTGATGAAGAATATGAGTTGCGCAAAAAATTAGTTGAAATAGATATTGTAGATTGCGTAATTGGACTTGGTCCTAATCTATTTTTTAATGCTTCTATGGAGGCTTGTATTATTATCTGCAAAAATAGAAAAGAAGATAGTCATAAAGGTAAAGTTATTTTTATTGACGCAAAAGGAGAGGTATCAAGAAAGAATGCTGAAAGTTATTTAGAAAATACTCACATCCAGAAAATTATTTCTGCTTATGAAAATTTTGAAGATATAGAATATTTTGCAAAAGTTGCTGATATAAATGATATAGATAATAATAAGAGTTTGCTTAGTATACAAAGTTATGTCAAGCAAAAAGGAACAAATGAAATATACATTTTGGATGAATCACTCCCAAAATGGATTGAGGCTTCAAGATCAATGCATATCGAAGTTGCTAATCTTTTAAGTATGCTAAAATATGAGTAGGGTAAAGTTTGGAGATGTCGTTAAAGATGTGAAGATAAATATAGATCGTCTAAATAATCCGTATGAATACTATGTTGCAGGCGATCATATGGATTCGGAGGATTTAACCATACATAGGAAAGGATGTTTTACAACAGATGATGTTGGACCTGCTTTTATTCGTGTATTTAAACCAGGTCAGATTTTGTATGGTTCAAGAAGAACATATCTAAAGAAAATAGCAGTTGCTGATTTTGAAGGAGTATGTGCTAATACTACTTTTGTTTTTGAAACGAAAGATCCTCATGCATTTGAGCAACGTTTGTTGCCGTTCATTATGCTATCAAAGGATTTTACGACTTGGTCGATAGCTAAATCAAAAGGTTCTACAAATCCTTATGTGTTATTTTCTGATTTGGCTGATTTTGAGTTTGAATTACCTCCATTAGAGGAACAAAAAGTTCTTGTTGATAAATTATGGGCAGCCTATCGATTGAAGGAGGCTTATAAGAAACTACTTGTTGCCACTGATGAAATGGTGAAATCGCAATTTATCGAGATATTTTATGGCATGGAAACTACTCCTGTAAAAGATTATATTGATGATTCTTTTCCTGGTGAATGGGGTACTGAAGATAAGGATGGTAATGGAGTAAAGGTTATACGTACTACAAACTTCACAAACTCAGGAAAGCTGAATCTTGCAGATGTTGTTACCCGCAGCATTGAAGATAGGAAGGTAGTTAGAAAGCAAATTAAAAAGTACGATACCATACTTGAAAGATCAGGTGGAACTGCTGATAATCCGGTGGGTAGAGTTGTGCTATTTGAAGAAGATAACTTGTTTTTGTGCAATAACTTCACGCAGGTTTTGAGATTCAAAGACGTTGATCCAAGGTTTGCATTCTATGCATTATACTACTTCTATCAGACAAATAGAACTGCAATCAGAAGCATGGGAAGCAAGACGACAGGAATTCAGAATCTCAACATGAGTAAATATTTGGAAATCGGCATTCCAAATGCATCAGATGAGGATCAGAAAGCGTTTGTTACAATTGCAGAACAAGCCGATAAATCAAAATTTGAGTTGAAGCAGTGTATTGAAAATATCGATAAAGTCATAAAGAGTTTAATAAACGGATAGAATAAGAGAGATACGTTGATAGCTGCGGCTTAATTGGATAACAAATTTATTAATAATATGATAGAGAATCTGATTAATGACATAGAGCAGGCTATGCTGGGAGTTTTAAACAATGAGCAAATGAGTCAATTACGAAAGGTGCTAGATTATGCCTTTCGTGATATCAACGTGTCGTCTAAGAACAATGAAGAGTGCAGTGGTAATAGTGAATTAATAGATAGTTTTTTGTCGGCTAAACGAGTCGAAGGTTGTTCGGATAAGTCGATGCACTATTATCGAAGTACATTAAATAATGCTATCAGGAAAATAGAAAAAAATATTCGCCATATCACTACTGATGACTTGCGTAATTACTTAAATGATTATCAGCAGACAAGCGGTGCTACAAAGGTTACGGTAGACAATATACGTCGCATTTTGTCAAGTTTCTTTTCATGGCTTGAGGATGAGGATTATATTGTGAAGAGTCCGGTACGTCGGATTCATAAAGTAAAAGTCGGAAAAACAGTCAAAGAAACATACTCCGATGAAGCGTTAGAACAAATGCGTGACCATTGCGAAGGTATTCGCGATTTAGCCTTGATTGATTTGTTGGCCTCTACTGGTATGCGTGTCGGGGAGTTGGTCAAACTCAATCGGAACGATATAGACTTTGAAAACCGGGAATGCATCGTTACCGGTAAAGGAGATAAGCAACGTCGAGTTTATTTCGATGCTCGTACAAAGATACATTTACAACGTTATTTGGCAGAACGGATAGATGACAATCCTGCCCTGTTTGTTTCATTATTAGCACCTTACGATCGCTTACAGATAAGTGGTGTGGAAATACGTTTACGTCGTTTGGGGCGTGAATTGAATATTCCTAAGGTGCATCCTCATAAATTTCGCCGTACGTTGGCGACAATGGCGATAGATAAAGGTATGCCTATAGAGCAGGTCCAGCATCTCTTAGGGCATCAAAGTCTTGATACAACATTGCAATATGCTATGGTGAATCAGACAAATGTAAAAATGTCTCACCGTAAATTTATTGGTTAGTATGTCGCAATTTATCGAGATGTTTGGGAATCCTCTTTCTTTAAATCAGAAGAATGAGTTGAAAAGATTAGGAGAATGTTGTATTCTAAATCCAAGACGTCCTAACATTGCTCTTTGCGACACCGATAAAGTCTCTTTTATTCCTATGCCGGCGGTAAGTGAGGATGGATATTTGGTAGATATGACTGACGAAGAATATGGAAAAGTAAAAAAAGGCTTTACATATTTTGAGAATAATGATGTCTTGTTTGCCAAAATTACACCTTGTATGGAGAATGGCAAAGGAGCTATTGTACATGGACTTACAAATGGTATAGGAATGGGATCTACAGAATTTCATGTATTGCGGCCAATTAACGGAATATCTAGTCCCTATTGGCTGTTAGCATTAACACGAATGCCTATATTTCGTGAGCGTGCTGCAAAAAATATGTCTGGAACAGGCGGGCAGAAAAGAGTTAGTGCTTCATATCTGGACCATTTTATGGTTGGATTGCCTGCGATGGAGGAACAAAGGCGTTTTGAAGCAATATATAGACAAGCCGACAAATCAAAATTTGGCGACTTCAAATCGCAATTTATCGAGATGTTTGGTAATCCTGTTACGAATACAAAAGGTTGGAAGACTGCTAAGATTAAAGATGTCGCCCCGGAAATGCCTTCTAAAGAGCAACTATCTGGCAAAATCTGGCTATTGAATCTTGATATGATAGAATCAAATACTGGTAGGATAATAGAGAAGGTCTATGAAGATGTTGAGAATGCTTTATCTGTTCAATCCTTTGATGAAGGGAATGTACTATTCTCAAAATTAAGGCCTTATTTAAACAAGGTTGTGATACCAGATGAGCCTGGAATGGCAACGACAGAACTGGTTCCATTACGTCCAGAGCCTAGTAAATTGCATAAAGTATTTTTGAGTCATCTGTTGCGGGGTAATCAGTTCGTTAATTATGCAAATGATATAGCTGGAGGTACTAAAATGCCACGAATGCCGCTCACTGAGTTAAGAAACTTTGATTGTATCTTACCGCCAATGGACAAACAACTTGAATTCGTTTTCATAGCAGAACAGGTCGATAAATCAAAATCTGTCATTCAAAAAGCTTTAGTATATTTGAATGACATACAGAGTGACGAATTAGGGAAAATCGCTTAATTATTAAATTGATAACAATAAAAACCATAGATATGTTTAACGAAGACAATACAGTGGAGCAAATGCTCATAGAAGCTGCAACCCAAAGTAGTTGGCAGTATGTAAAGTCACAGGATATACCTCGTAGTTCTGATTCTGTCCTTGTTGAATCATGGCTATTGGAAGCTCTTGTCAGGTTAAATCCAATAACACGTCAACAAGCGGAGCAAGTTATTTATAAACTCCGTGCTGCTATTACTTGTGGAGGTAATTATGATGAATTGGTGACTGCCAATGACCGTTTTCGTACATTATTATTTAATGAAAACACAGAGCCTTTTGGAAAGGATGGTGAATATATACCTATCAGATTCTTTAGCGAAGATGCGGTCGAAGATTATTGTGTAGTGACCAATCAATGGGAGTTTCCACGTAGTTCTGTTGAAGGAGGTAAACGTTTGGATTTGGTTTATCTGATAAATGGAATTCCGGTTTGTGTTGGTGAAGCAAAATCTCCTGTTCGCCCTCAGATAACATGGGCTGACGGAGCCATTGATATGCTGCATTACGAAAAGAGCATTCCAGAAATGTTTGTTCCGAATATATTAACCTTTGCTACAGAAGGTAAAGAACTTCAATATGCCGGCATCTGTGCCCCTGTTGACAAATGGGGACCTTGGTTTAATGATGAAAGTCGTCAGCATGGTACAATAGAGTCGGTTAAAAGTAACGTAATGGGGTTGGTTCAACCAAACCGACTGCTTGATATATATCGTTACTATAGTGTTTTTACAGGAACATCATCAGGCAAAAAAATAAAAATAGTTTGCCGTTATCAACAATATCTAGGTGGTGAAGCTATTGTTCAGCGTGTCTTAAATACATATCGAGAGAAACAAGGTCCGAAGAAAGGTCTTATTTGGCATTTCCAAGGTTCGGGAAAATCATGGTTGATGGTATTTGCTGCCCAAAAATTACGTTTGCAGAACGAATTACATGCTCCCACAGTTGTTATCGTTGATGACCGTATTGATTTGGAAGATCAGATAACGGGCGATTTTACTCGTGCTGATATTCCTAATATAGAATCTGCAAAGACAAAAGATGAGTTAGTTGCATTTTTCAAGCAGGATCAGCGCAAGATTCTGATAACGACAATTTTCAAGTTCGGAGATGTTGATAGTGTACTGAATGAAAGAGATAATATCATTTTATTGGTAGATGAAGCACACCGAACTCAGGAAAAGGATTTAGGACAAAAAATGCGCAATGCATTACCTAATGCATTTTTCTTTGGCCTTACCGGAACGCCTATCAATAAACGAGATAAGAATACTTTTCAATCTTTTGGAGCTGATGAGGATTTAGAGAAAGGTGGATATATTTCAAAATATACTTTCCAAAATTCTGTTGAAGATGGAGCTACGCTTGAATTGAATTTCCAAACAGTGCCGGTAGAGATGCATCTTAACGAAACTCAATTACAAGAAGAATTTGATGAACTGACCGATCAAATATCCGAGGACGAAAAGAACGAATTAGTAAAACGAACTTCTGTTGAAGCATTTTTTACAGCAGAGAAGCGAATTAACGATGTCGCACGTTATATTGTAAATCACTTCAAAGAGTATGTAGAGCCCACTGGAATGAAAGCTCAAGTCGTGGTATATAACCGAGACTGCTGTGTGAAATATAAGAAAGCGATTGATGCTCTTTTGGGTTCGGAAGATGCAACCACTATCGTTATGCATACGGCTGGCGATAAAGCTGATGAGTATAAAGCATACCGTCGTGATAGAGAACAAGAAAGAAAACTTCTTGACCAATTCCGTGATCCATTGTCACCGATTAAAATGGTGATTGTCACTTCAAAGCTGTTGACAGGTTTTGATGCTCCAATTTTGCAATGTATGTATCTTGATAAACCAATGAAGGATCATACGTTGTTACAAGCTATTTGCCGTACGAATAGAAAGTACAATGTTGATAAGAAATGTGGTCTGATTGTAGATTTCGTTGGTGTATTTGATAATGTAGCCAAAAGCCTTGCTTTTGATGAGGAGACGGTAAAAACGGTTGTAAAGAATATTGATGAGATAAAAGTGTTGATACCTCAATTTTTGCAAGAGTGTATTGACTTTTTCCCTGGTGTAGACCGGACAATCGGTGGTTGGGAAGGTTTGCAAGCTGCCCAGCAATGTTTACTTGATGAGTCTACAAAAACGAATTTTGCAAAACATTTTTCACGATTGGCTAAAGCTTGGGAAACAGTAAGCCCGGATGCAATGCTGGCTGCTTATCAGGCGGATTATACTTGGCTGGCTCAGGTATATCAAAGTGTACGTCCTGTTAGTACCGGAGGATCACTCATATGGACTTTATTGGGTGCTAAAACCATTGAAATCATTCATCGTAACATTGATACAATTGATATTGGGACTCCACTTGAGGATCTTGTGGTAGATGGAGATGTAATTGATATGGTGTTGGAGCAAGCCAAAGACAATCCTAAAAAGATATTGGAAGTGGAAAAAATGCTTCGTTTGAGGTTAGGAGAGCATCATGGAGACCCCAATTACAAGGCATTTGCTGAGAAGTTGGATGAACTGCGCCGTCATATGGAGGAAAATCTTATAACTAGTATTGATTTCCTCCGAGGATTGCTCACCCTTGCTAAAGAAGTGCTTGAGGAAGAAAAAAACTCAAATCAACCTCTTGACAAGAGGGAACAAGCTAAAGCTGCTCTTACGGAGTTGTTTGAATCAATTAGAACTGAGGATACTCCTATCATTGTAGAACGTGTAGTTGCTGATATAGATGAAAATGTGGTAGCTATTGTACGTAAGTTTAAAGATGCTTTTAAAAGCATTACAGCTCAGCGAGAGATAAAAAAGAAACTACGTTCTATTCTGTGGGTTAACTACCAGATTAAAGATCAAGAAGTTTTTGATAAGGCTTATCAGTATATTGAGATGTATTATTAATTGGTTGATAAAATAAATTTGTTATGGCTGTTGAATCACACGATAAGAAACTTGATGACCTTCTAAAAATGGTTGAAGAAGGTAAGGCTCAATTACCCGACTTTCAACGTAGTTGGGTTTGGGATGACACGAAGATATGTAAACTAATAGAAAGTATCACATCTGGCTTCCCAATGGGTGCAGCGATGTTTTTGGCTAATGGTGGTGAGCATATCCGTTTTAAGTATCGCACATTTGAAGGTGTGGATTCTATATCAGAAGTTACACCTGAGTGGCTTGTGCTCGATGGACAACAGCGACTCACAACCTTATATCAGGTCTTGAAAAGTAAGAAAGCAACTAATACTCGATTAGAGACCAATCGAGATACAATTATCAAACGCTATTATTATCTAGATATTCGTAAATGTCTAGACTCTACTGCGGACAGATTGGAAGCAATCATATCTGTATCAGAGAAGAAACAGCTTACAACAAATATTGGTCGTGATGTAACGCTGGACTTATCCACAAGAGAGAAAGAATTTGAGAACCTGATGTTTCCCTTGAATATTACGTTTTCTCATAATGATACGGAAGATTGGCATTATGATATGGAAGACTATTACAAAGGTGATAGAGAGTATAGAAATTTATTCCGTGATTTCTCACAGCAGATTCTTCGCCCAATTTTAGAGTATAACATACCTATAATTCAGCTTGATAAAGAAACCCCGAAAGAAGCTGTCTGCCAGATTTTTGAGAATGTAAACACTGGTGGTGTACCTCTTACGGTTTTCGAACTCGTCACAGCTACATTTGCTGCTGAAGGACATGAATTGAGAAAAGATTGGGAGACCATTCGTCATATTTTTGCTCAAAAAGTAAATGGCGAGCTATTGAAAGAAATCACTGGCGCTAATTTTTTGGCAGCAATGACTCTGTTGGTATCATATTATAAAAGAGTGGTTTCAGGTGATGATGAGCGTGTGGCTGTAACATGTAAGAAAAAAGACATTCTTAGGCTTGAATTGAAAGATTATTTGAAGTATCATGACGCTTTGATTAAAGGTTTCTGTGATGCAGCTGATTTCTTAGTACATCAGGGGATTTTCCGTTCCAGAGATCTTCCATATTCGTCACAACTTATTCCACTTGCTGCAATCTTTGCATACGACAACGAAAATAAAAAAATGTTGCATCTTGGAAGCAAACAGGAATTATTGTCTCGTTGGTATTGGTGTGGCGTAATGGGTGAACTATATGGGGGTGCCAATGAAGCTAGATTTGCAACTGATATAATGGGCGTATTCCGTTGGATGGAAGGTGGTGAAATGCCAGAGACTGTATATCGTTCCAATATACAACCAACTCGTTTATTGACCATGCAGACTAGGAATAGTGCAGCGTACAAAGGTGTTATGGCACTTATCTTACAAGATTCACCACTTGATTTTATGACAGGTCATCGTATGGATATAGCATCTTACATTGATGAAGATGCTGATATTCATCATATATTCCCTCAAACTTATTGCGAGAAAAATAACCTTCCACGTATAAAATGGAATTCTGTCATTAATAAGACTCCAATTTATGCATCTTCCAATCGTTCAATAGGAGGACATGCACCAAGTACCTATATTGGAACTATGGCAAATAAGGGATTAAAACAAGTTGAGATACAGGAAGCTATAGAGTCACATAAGGTAAGTTATGCTCATCTTGCATTAGATGATTTCAATGCTTATTTCATAGATCGAGCAAAACAATTGCTTGACAGAATAGAGCAAGCGACAGGCAAATCTGTCTCAGGAAGAGATAGCGAAGAAACAATCCGTGAATTTGGTGTTGCTTTAATATAGATAGCAATCTGTAACAAACTAGAAAAATATGATTAATAAATAGCTGAAAATAAATGAACTGGAGATTTTGGAAGAAAATATGTGCAAATAATTCGATGGAGGATGATAAACAAGTATCATTAACTCCTGCTCTGCTTAATCGTGATAGTGAAAGTGATAAGAAGCAGTATAGGAGTGTTTTGAATCTTGCACGAAAACTAGAAGAGAAAGACATATTGAACATTGCTCTTACTGGTCCTTATGGATCCGGTAAGAGTTCCATTCTTCGCTCTTTGATGAAAGACTATCGTAAATACAAATATCTTTCAATATCTCTTGCTACTCTAAAGTCACCATTAGATGATAAAAAGAATAAAATAGATATTGATACGATGAATAATCGTATTGAATACAGCATTCTTCAACAACTTATTTATAAAGAAAAACAAGAGACGCTTTATAACTCCAGATTAAAAAGGATTTATCATAAATCAACTTGGGCTCAATATGCTTTATCTTTTGCAATAATATTTTATATTGTTGCCTTAATTATTGTATTTGAACCATCATTTTTGGAGGTGGATTGGATTTGCAATCGCTTAAGTAATCCAGTATTAAATAAATGGTCTGATATTTTTGCTCTATCATATATATTTGTTGCAACAATAATATTCGTTCAAAAGACTGTCAAATCATTGAGTAATAGTAAACTGAATAAGTTAAATCTAAAGAATGGAGAGATTGAATTAAAAGAAAACAAAGAAGATACATCCGTTTTCAATAAGCACATGGATGAGATTGTCTATTTCTTTGAGGTTACTGATTATAATGTTGTGATTATAGAAGATTTAGATAGATTTGATAATACGGATATTTTTCTTAAGTTAAGAGAGGTAAATCAACTCTTGAATCAGTCAAACTCTGTGGGGCGTAAAGTTACGTTCATTTATGCGGTTAAAGATGATATGTTTTTTGATGAAGAACGTACTAAATTCTTTGATTATATCACAACTGTAATCCCAATAATCAATTCTTCAAACTCGGCAGACAAACTGAAAGAGGAACTAGAGATAAAAGGCTATTCAGATCTTAATGTCGAGGTAATAGACAGTTTGGCTTTTTTCATTGACGATATGAGATTACTGAAGAATATTGTCAATGAATATGCCCAATATAGAGAAAAACTTGATGAGAAACTTGATCAAAACAAACTTCTTGCAATGATTGTATATAAAAACTACCATCCAAAAGATTTTGCTGATCTGCATAAAGGAAAGGGTGTTTTGTATGATTGTTTGCATAAGAAAAGTGAATTATTGGTTGAGCGCAATAGACAGATTGACGAGCGTATTAATGGAATAACTAAAAAACTTCAATCTTTAGAAGCGACACATGCCATACAAGAAAAAGAATTAAGGCTGATTTATATTGAAGGGTATCGTAGAAAATTATCAAAACAAAATGAAAATAATGCCTTTTTGTTTTTTGTCGAAAACAATTTTATACCTCTTGAAGATATCGCAGAAAATGAAACGTTATTTAATTCCTTTATATCGCAATCCTCATTTCGATATCAATGTTTTAAGAGGCATCAAACTAACACATATTATGGTGTTAGATATTATTATGATACATCTGAAGATAGTTGCAATATTCAATTCAGTCAAATAGAGAAAATAGTTAATTCTACCTTTACCTACCATGAGCGATTAGAAGCCTTGCGAGAAGGGGAAAAAAGATATCGTGAACAAATCAAGATACTAGAATTATCTCGTAATAATCATTATGCTACTCCAATACAAGAACTGTTGCTGGATGTTGATATGCAGACGCATAAAATTTTTAGTGAACTCAATGTCTCTAAAATGCTTGAAGTTTTCTTGAAAGAAGGACTTATAAATGAAGATTACTTTGATTATATATCTTTCTTTTTTGGTAAGTCAATTAATAAGCACGACCATGATTTTATCCTTGAATTAAAACTTCGGCATAGTTTGCCGTATGACTATCATATAGATAAAGTAGGGCAGTGCGTAAAAAACATTCCTGATAAATGTTACAACGATGTAAGTATATTGAATATTCAGGTGGTCGATTGTATTTGTCAGCATCTTGAAGAAGCAAATAACTCAAAACTTCATTCGATAGCACAAGTTATTATGCATAATAAAAAGTGGGACTTTTTGATTGACTTCTATAAATCAGTTGAAGATTCAAGCTCGCTTTTCAACCATTTGGGCAGTATCGTTGATGGATTATGGAAGATCTTCGTGAAACAGAATTCCGATGAATTATTCGAGTCTTGGTTACGATTCCTCGAATTGAACCATTCCACCAAAGAAAGTCGTAACTGGTTGAATAAACACTTCGCATTTATATCTCATAGAGTAGATCTCATAGGTTTTGATACAATCAAACAAATAGTGTCGAATGGAAAACTGATTTTTACAGATATAGATGCAGAGTCTAGGTGTTTGCTTGAGTATGTTGTAGAAAACAAAGCATATATGTTGACACCAGAAAATGTTGTATGCGCATTTGTTCATTATCGAAATGAGAGGGTGGAAACATTGGATAATTATCCTTTAAATGTTACAATACTGAGGAGCTGTAAATCAGCTAAATCTATATCAGATTATATAGATGAATGTTTTGACAATGCACTAAATAATGTATTTATTACAGATACGGCAAAAAAAGAGAGTGTGGGAATTATTCTTGAAATTATTAATTCTGAGGATATAACAGAGGACACAAAACGCAAATACCTTTCTGGGCAACAGAATAAAGTTTCTCTTTCCGATGTTAACAATATACAGTGGGAGTTCGCTATTGAAGTTGATATAGTTATACCAGCATGGCCTGAGATATATGCATTTTATGAGAGTCAGAATAATGTAATGATTTCCAGTTTGCGAATATTCATTACCAAACATATTGATGAATTAACAGATATATCTGAATTGGATGATACTCAGAAAGAACTACTGGCACACAGTGCTTTATTGACATCAGATTTTGAAATTTTGGTATACGATAAACTTGTCAAAATCTTTGATGGAGTTACATTTAAGGATGCGGATATTAACAGTGTAGATAACGCTCATTTTAAGTCGTTACTTTGTGCTGATATGCTTCCATATAGCACATATTATACGACAACAATTAGAGACAATCATAGTGATGTACTTACTTATTATGTAGATAAGTATTTGGATGAGTGTATTATAGAAATAGAGGAGTTGCCTACAGATATGAGGCTATACAAGCATCTTATGAAAAATCCAAGAGTAATCGGTGAAAAAGCTCTAAGTGTAGTTCAACATTTTCTTCCTCATATTGTGTGGGATAACGAATTGGCAAATATCACTCTTCCTGTGTTGAAAAACAATATTGAAAAATTTGATTATGACATAGAGAAGAACATTTTGGTCGCCTCTACTAATTTGCCAGAGCGATTGTCTTTTTTGATAGACTTGGTTGAAAAGTTTAGAGATGATTTTGACATTGTGACAGAATTAATAGAGTCTTTAGGCGATTCTTATCGAAGTATTACAGATAAATCAAAAAAGGCTACTATAGAAAATAATCACATGAATGAAATGCTTTTAGGGAAGCTAAAAACTATTGGATATATCTCATCATATAGAGAAGATGATGATAAACTTCGTGTAAGTCATAAACGTAATCACTAAATCAAATGCAAGAGAATAGAGGAATTTATAACTAAAGTTATGGAAAGAAAAGGGATTGTTTGATAACGAATAAAATAAAGTCTCAACCGATAGCATTCCTATCCGATTGAGACTTTTCGTTTATTTATCCCTGTCCGAAAACTTCTGTATAATTACAGCAATACCAATCCCCAAAACAACCATAAGAATACAACCAATAACAGCCTTCCAAATCAATCCGGAATGCAAAATCTCTGCATTAGCTACTATCATGCACACGAAAAAAGAAGATAGAGCAACTACAATGGTAATCAAAATGTAGAATGCCGTATCTGGGATGGGGATGGCATTGCTGGCTTTCTTTATTCTTCGCTCGGCTTCCTTACATTTGCTCTCAATCTGGCTGAGAAAATTGTATAGAAGGGTCGCACCGAATTCTACTGCTAACTTCTGTATTTCTTCAGAAATAATAGGTTTGCACTCATGTATAGAGTCGGATAGATTTTCAACTTCTGTTCTCAGCTTATATACGTTGTCATTCAGGCTGACAAGTTCCTTTGCGTTGATATCGAGTAACCGCTTTTCTTCCTCCAGATATTCATTCTTGGGAGTGGCTTTTATGGCTTCCGCTTCACTCATTTCCGCGGAAAAATCGAATTTCTTTTTCATGTTCGGTTTCATGGGCTTATCGTTTTAATCCTGTTTTCAGTTTCTTTCCTAACGAACGACTGGCGGCATGAGCGCATCTGCGAGCCCATTGCAAATTGTCTTCATCCTTGTCTCTCCACGGAAGGTCGCTTTGTGAGCCTCCACCACCTCCACCGGTTGTTACGTTGGGGGTATCTATCAGTCCGACAAATATAGCTACTGCCATATCGGTAAGTTCCTGACAGTTGGCAATAAACCTGTAATCAAATTCGTCATTAAAACAGTCAAGTATTTTTTCCGGAATATAGAATCTGTAATCCTTACCTTCATGGCTGAGGGCATAGGAAATCATATCCTGACTATATGTGAGATATTGGGTATAGTCAATAGGAGCAACCTTATGTATCGCTGCCTGTTGAACGGCTTTGGGAGCATTATTTCTAATGACGGTAGCTGACTGATGGTGCAGTTTCTCCCATGTCGCAGGAAGTTTCGAGACCATCAGGTTCCTGCCGATTCCCAATTCTGAAGCCTTGTATTTGGTGTTTCCATTCATGAGGGCATATCCACGAAGAATACCTTTCTTGTCCTCTCTTTCATGGACGGTATAACCTTTCCGTATAAGAGTGTTCTTGTACTCATCCCATGACCATGATGGCATTGCTTTCAACACCTCCATACAGTCCCGGTTCACTTGTGGAATGTTACGATTTCTGATTTGTTCTGCAGTCGTCCAGCCACGTTTCTTTGCCACTCGCTCGGCGGCACGTTGCGCCCGAAGATGAATGTTATGGTCGTTGTTGATATTGCCATTTTCATCCAAACGGCAGACCGCAGCATGGAGGTGGGGAACTTCGCCTTTGGATTCTGTATGCAGCCAAACAGAGTATTTACTGTTAGCTAAATTGGTTGGACAGGAACGGATTTTTCCATCCTTGCCGGTAATCACCTGTTTGTCGAACTCCTCGGCGAAATCTTGCCAAAGTTTTTGCCAATCTTCGATGTCATAGAATTGGGTATGTTTGGGCGATGGACTCAACTCGATTCTGATAACGGAGTTCTTTATCGGGCGATGCTGGGATATGGTCAACTGCATGGAGTTCCATATCCCCATAGCGTCCGGTTCTGAGGGCAACAGATTGTCCAATACCCGATAAATTTTCTCCGGATGCTTCTTATGTTGTGATTCACCGGTAATGTAACGGAGGTCGTTGATGCCGTGCGATATGGCTTTGGCTTTTGCAATCATTCTTCTTCGGATTTAAGGTTGGACGGAATTTTGTTCTTCTCTTTTACAGTATTCAGGAACTGGCAGACACTTTCGGCTACATTGCCAAGTTCCTTGAGCCAGTTGACCATGAACGGAATCTGATTGAACATTGCCATGCGCTGCTTTGTGGACATTCCGTGTAGGGCGGAGGTGTATTTTACGAGGTCTGCCCGACAATCGTCCAGATTCTGCAACAGGGCTGCTTCTTCTTTCGTAAGTCTCACTTTGGGCTTGAAGTTATAGGCACACGACAATAGGTAATCACTTATGGTCATACCGCATTGGGTAGCCATTGATTTTATATACTCCTTTTGAGTAGGAGTGACTTTCGCTCCGATGAAGACGTTTCTGGTTTCTTTAGAGGAGTTCGATGTATTTTCAATATCTTCTTTCATTTGAATCATTGTTATAATTGTGAATAGGTGCGAGCTTGCGAGTACCGCACCGGCGAGGGAACTGAGCAGGCAAGAGTGCCAGTGTACAACCGTAACGTAGTGAGGTTATACCTTGGCATATCTTGCAACAGATACCTGTTGATGCTTTCCGGCAAGCCATATTGGATGTACATACAGAATCGGCAGACGGATTTGAACCAGAAACTAAGATATTCATCTAAAAGAGGGGGGATAGAATGAATACCTTGTGTGCAACCCCTGACTACTTTGCTTTATTCTTATATATACGCCCCGACAATAAAGTAAAGTTGAACTCAATAATGGTATTCTGGATTGAAGGCATAATCTTTCCCTTCTTTTATAACCATTTGTTTGTCACTGAGCAATGTTGCGACCTTTACCGCCTTGTTATAACCGAGTTTTATACCCTGTAATCCGTAACCCTCTTGCAAGCGTTCTATATAATCATCGTAATTGTTGATGTTGCCATTGGCAAAAACGGCATTCAATGCTGGACGATGTACATTCTTTGGAATCTCCTTGTCCGGATCGAACGGTCCTTTGGTTGGTCGTCCGGTCTTCTTCTCTTTTGGCAGATAGGACTCTACCGGTTCGGGTATGGCTTCCTCGTTTATGCGGAAAGCGAAAGGTTCAAACTCACGGTCGCGGATATGCACGGCTTCGACCACGCTTATGGTCTTGTCCTCTTTATCCACCTCGATCTGCATAATGGTTTCCGCTTTATTGTTGAGTTCAGTGCCGATGTGACCACGAGCATGTTCGTCATTCTTGTTCTGATGCAGTACGGTATGGATGTGAATCTGTCTGTCGTCCGTCCACTGCATGAATTTGGAGATGATATCGGTAGATTCACCGGGAGAATTGATGTCATACAGGAAATCACGAATGCCATCTATGATGACCAATCCCAAATCCGGTATTGTGCCAATGGCCTGTTCGACTATCGCCAGACGTAGTTTAGGGGAGAACTTGCGTAGAGCCAGCATGAGCAGATTATCCGGTTTCTTGTCTTCCGGCAATTCAGCTAAACGTAGGATTCGTTTCAATATCTGCTGGCAATGATGTCGTCCTTGCTCCGTGTCGATGTACAGAATATTTCGCTTATTATCGGGAAAAGTGGACCGATAATGAAGAACGGTGCTGTTTCTCAATGCCGATGCGACTATGGCCGATACGTTAAAGGTTTTCTTGCTTTTGGCTTTTCCGATGGACGCACTGAAGTTTCCTAATGTACCGATAACAGCATCGTCTACCATCAGCACCACTGGCGACTGCTCGTAGGTATTCGTCACGCTCACGATTGAATCTTCCATGTAAACCGCCAATTCTTCACATGAAGGAGTCGTATTGTCCGTCTTCTCCATCTTTACCAGTTTTTCGGGTTCGGTTTACGACGATGGGATGCGAGCATGGACTCATTCTCTTCCTCAAAACTTTGCGGAGCCGGAGTCTTTCGGGAAGATTCCAGCCATCTATCCAGTTCATCACGATAGATGTAGAGATGTTTTCCTTGTTTTATAACCGGAATATCATCCTTTTTGACCTTGTAATAAAAGGTTGACAACGGCATTTTAAGATAGTTGCAAGCCTCCTGTACGGTCATGGGAACGTGCGTGTTCTCTTTGGTTTCGTACTGCTTGGAAAGTTTCTCCGTTAGCAGATTTTCCATACTTGCGATTCTGTCGCATAGTTCGCCCACCACAGTCGGCAGGTCGTTGAATGTCAGTTGGTCTTTTTCCATATTATACTCTTTTAATCGTTTAATATACTGCGAACCAACTCAATGAAACCTTGCAGAACAATACAGACCGGATTAATTATTTCGTCTGCATGCGTTTTTTTAGTCTGAGTTACTATTATCTGTTTCTAAATGGAAGCGATAATCGCCTTTATCGGGCACGTCAATAGGAATCTGACTAGGAACTTGATCCCGTAAATTAAGTTTGAGATATTCAAGAGTCGCATTTTCGAGTTCGTGAGGAAATGAAGACTTGATAAAAACGGCTCTTTTTGCCAATGATACTCCCAAGCGTTCACCTACATTCCATGCCAGATGGCGAAGTCCCGGTGATCTCAGTGGATTATCTATATTGGAGCGAATGGGCTTGTATAAATCGGATCTATCACAGGCCATATACTCAATATTAGAAATGAGGATTGCAATAGCTTCTTTAGACAGATAGGGTGCGGTTTTAATAGTTACATATTCACGAATAGCATTCATGACTTCTACTTGTTTTTCTGCTTCTTTCTTTTTGATGTTCTCTCGTATTGTATCATAATTATCTATAACTGAATTATTGGGCTGTTCAATAGTTTGAATTTCATCTGCACAATCGGTTTTTATTTCGAAACCAGAGTCAGTAATAATAGGAGATTGCCGGTCAAAAGAAAAATTGATTGGATTCTTCGTCAACCATGTGTAGAAAAATCGTTGCAGTAGACCACACAATAGGATTGTAACCACAAGGCCGATTATAACTGGAGTCGTTATTGTTGTGGTATTGATTTTGTGATAAGTGAATAGGTAAGTGTCTACTGCCACATAGGCAATTACCAATAATGCAAGAATAAAACTTATCCTCTTGGTCCGAATTTGAGTATTATTTGTCATCTGCTGCAAGTATTTGAAATGGTTATATGGCAAAGTTATGTGCTATATTCCAGATATATATAATTAGTGATGACGAATCGCTCAATATTTGTAAAAAATAACGGTTAGAGTATGATTTTTAGTCTGAAATCATACTCTAACCGCTTAAAAATAGGGATAAGTGGCTGTCAGTCCTTCCGTGTCAAGGTAATCTTCTTGCTAGCTTCACGTTTGTTGGCATCCACTACTTTGATATACCTTTGAGTGGTGGTGATACTCTTGTGTGCCATGATGCTCTGTATGGTGCGGATGTCCGTTCCGGCAGCTGCTTGTAGCGTTGCAAATGTTCTACGATACGAGTGAAATGTTATGTTCTTGGTAATTCCGGCAGAACGAATCCACTCTTTCATTGGGATTTGCGTCCAACTACGCATAAGTCCCTTGAATACCAAACCTTTCTTTTCAGAATTATAGCCTATCAATCCCAATGCTTCTTCACTAATAGGAATGATATCTTCCGCTTTGTTTTTTTGTGTAATGATATGTACGCATTTCCCTCCGGCTGAGTAGTCTACAATATCTTCCCAGCATAGTGCGAGTATATCACTGATACGTAAACTGGTCATACATGAAAACAGCGATGCTATTTTCAGAATGGGCTTCTTGCACGGTGTTTCAGCCAACTTGTACAGTTCATCTACAGACAGATACTCCTTGACTACATCCTCTGTTTCAATCTTATCCAAAAAATCATTGACATTGGTCTTTATCATTCCATTGCGGTAGAGTATTTTCAGGAATCCCCTGAAGGTAGACCAGTATCCCGATGCGGAGTTTCGTGTTATGCGTCCTTTGCGTCTCAGTTTTTTAGCTGTGAGCAGATACTCCCGAAACTTGTTGCAAAGGTCTATGTCAATCTCTTCAAAAGTACATTTACCATGTACGAAGTTGTTGAAATGCAGATAGACAAACTCCCATTTCTGGTCATGCTTACGGAGTTGCTTGCGATAATGCTCCAAGAAGTCTGCCTTGAGTTTGTACTTGTCAAAGAAGTCATACCGTTCATTGACAACTGACTCGAACCTGCGGCAACGGATGGCTTCGGCTTTCTCGGTCATTACCTCGTTGAAATTCTGTTCTCGTTTGTTTCTCGGATTGGCATAGACATAGATGCCAAGCGATTCATGACGGATAACTTTCATAGTCTCTTTGTCTCGATACCCAGGATAATAATCTAGATAGAAAGACATCATTCTACCTTTTAACGGACGTGTTCTCAACGTTACTGTTTTACATTCATGCATACTAATATATTTTTATGGTTATTATTAATTCGCTGGCAAAACTCTGTAATGTAATCATGCAGATTATCTACAGCAGAGATTAATTTTTGAATAATTAATGGATAGCGACAAATTAGATTATTTGTGAACACCCATAACCCTGTCAAACTCTACTTTTAGGAATCGGACGAACCGTCCGTTCTTCTCGCGATTGATCTGATGGAATTGCAGAATTCCGTAAACAGAGTCGCGGGAGAGTTTGAATTTTTCCATAGCCTCCTTGACGGTATAGTATTCCGCTTTGCTCTCCTGTTCTGAACTCTTCGAGAGGTCGAAGTGGAGCTTTGAGTAGAATATCTGCCCATGTTCCTTCTTGGATGGGATATTGTTCCGATACACCTGCGAACGGATGGCGACGCGTGTCATACCGTATTTTTCCTGAATATCTTCCGGTGTGTACCATTCGGTCAAGTCGGAATCCACCTCGTATTTGGCAAAGGCAGCATCGATATGTTTCTTGCTATAATAGTTGAATTGGCGTATTCGTACCTTCGGAACTTTGTGCTGCCGTGTATAAGTCCACACCCATTTGGCGTTGACCTTATATTTCTCTGCAATTTCTTCAGCAGTGTAATACTCAGTGATGTCGAAGTCCTCTTTAGGCATGATGCGCTCATACGGTTTGGTTTTCATCATTAGTTCGATGTCAGCACGACGAATGAGCGACTTCTTACCACTGATGCGTGAAGCCCGAAGTTTGGATTCCTTTACCAATTTATATATGTATTGTCTGGTTACGCCCATCAACTTTGCTGCTTGGGCAAAAGAGAAGAAATCCTGTCCCTCGGCGGCTTGTCGAGGTTGTAGCAACTCTTGCGAGCGTTTCAACTGCCGCTTGCGTTCCCGGATGCGTTCTTTGTAGCCAAGATTGGAACACTGATGGCTACAATAGCAGGTCGTTGTCTTTTGAGCTATAAATGGCTTTCCACACCATTGACAAATCTTTCTTACTTCCATATTTTCCTCGTTTATATTGGGGATAATTTCTCCTTATTTCTCCCGGATTTTGTCAACACATGTAAACCATTGTCAACACACGTCAACTAATGCGTCATTGTGACATTCGGGCTAACCGTGAATTTGTGTCGCGGTAGAAATATGATAGAAAAATATGGATAAAAACCGTTACTACCAAATAAGGATTAGAAAGTGTTAAAATAGAAAAGCCGCTGAAATACAGCGACTTTATTCTAAATGGTTATAATTGGTTATGGCAGTTTCTAAGCCATCATTTGCCGATGCAAAAATGCTGAAAGATATTCTGAAGCACCATATCATTCGTCACTTCCCCTGCAATATCCGAAATGAAGAAAATACACTCCCGTATATCTTGCGAAAGAAAATCTCCAGATATATGCGTTTCAAGCCCATCCTGTACCCGGTGAATAGCATCTAAAGCTTTACTTAAAACTTCATAATGCCTTACGTTTGTCACAATAATATCATTCTGTGTTACCGTAGGCAGATGTGCTGCGTTAATAAGCATCTTTTGTAACTCGTCGGTCTGTTTACGTTCTTTTGCCGATATGAAGATAGACTTCGTGTATTCTTTAGGAAAGTCCTTTAATAAAGCAGATAATTCTTCTTTCTGCTTTTCCTCAATCAAATCCGCTTTGTTGAATACAACAATTAGTTGCTTCTCTTCACAACGAGGAATGATCTTTTCTGATAATTGCTTTATCTGAGAAGATGCATCAGATGAATCAACCATCCAAAGTACAATCTCCGCTTGATCCAGCTTTTGGAATGTACGTTCAATACCAAGACTTTCAATGGTATCATTTGTTTCCCGGATTCCGGCAGTATCAATGAATCGGAAAGTGATGCCACCTATATTAATAGTATCTTCAATGACATCACGCGTGGTACCATGAATATCACTGACAATTGCTTTATCCTCGTTCAGTAATACATTCAGTAAAGTTGATTTCCCCGCATTCGTTTCACCGATGATAGCTACCGGAACACCATTCTTAATGGCATTCCCAACATTAAATGAATGAACCAGTCGGGAGATAACCTGCTCTATTTCATCTGCGAGTTTTCGCAATGCCGAACGATCAGCAAACTCCACATCTTCTTCGCTGAAGTCAAGTTCCAGTTCGATCATGGAAGTGAAGTTTAGCAACTTACTTCGTAGGTCCGTTAACTCTTTGCTAAAACCTCCCCGCATCTGACTCATGGCCAAACGATGAGTGGCTGCGGAAGAAGATGCAATCAAATCGGCTACAGCCTCCGCCTGACTTAAGTCCATCTTTCCGTTGAGGAATGCGCGTTGGGTATATTCTCCCGGTTGAGCCATACGGCAACCGTTCTTAATCAACAATTGCATTACTTGCTGAAGAATATAGGAAGAACCATGACACGTGATTTCTGTACTATCCTCTCCCGTATAAGAATGAGGAGCCCGGAAAAGACTCACAAGGACTTCATCTATGACTTCTTCTCCATTATAGATACGCCCGAATGTCAGCGTATAAGGCTTTTGTTCACTAAGTAATTTGCCGGCTTTGGCTGGTTGGAAGATGCGGCTTGTAATGGAAATAGCTTCAGGACCGGAAACACGGATGCTTCCGATGGCTCCTCCTTGAGCGGTAGCAATAGCGCAGATAGTATCTTGATTCATTATATTTCTTTTTGGATGATGCAAAGATAATTGTTTCTAAGTAAAAAAAATAAGATTAGACACAACTTGTGTTTTATTTGTTTATATTTGCTGCCGTTCAAACAATGCACATACAAAATATAATGATAGTCTATGGAGCCGGATACAAACTTATATTCACCGAATGAGAATAATGAAATCATACGGGAAAATTCACAAAAGATACTTTCTGTACTTGCCGCACATCAAATAGCTTTATGGGAATATGACATTCCGACAGGGAAATGTAGCTTCACGGACGATTATTTCCGCACGTTAGGCTTGAAAGAGGCGGGAGTAGTCTTTAAAGACATTAATGACTTTTACCATTTCGCATACCCCGAAGATATAAATGCCTATCAGACAGCTTTTGCTAAAATGCTTGCTTCGGAGTCCAAAGCATCTCAGATACAGGTCCGTTGTGTCGGGGAGCATGGTGAAGTGATTTGGCTGGAAGATCATTTCTTGTCTTATAAAGGGAATGAAGAAGGAGATCCGGATAAACTGTTGGCATATACTGTAAATGTTACCTCCCAGTGTGAAAAGGAACAGCATATTAAACATCTGGAAGAACATAACCGTAAAATAATAGAAGCTTTACCCGAATTTATCTTCATCTTTGACGAGAATTTCTTTATAACGGATGTGCTGATGGCGCCGGGTACGATTCTGCTGCATCCGGTAGAAGTGCTGAAAGGAGCGGACGGGCGCAGTATTTATTCTCCGGAAGTAAGTGATTTGTTTCTTTGCAATATTCGCGAATGCCTGAAGGACGGGAATCTGAAAGAGATTGAATATCCATTGGAAGTGGAGGGGAGTAAACATTATTTTCAGGCACGCATCGCCCCGTTTGAAGGTAATACCGTGCTGGCGTTAATACACGATATTGGCGACCGTATCCGTCGTTCCGAGGAATTAATTGAAGCGAAACGGCGTGCAGAGGATGCCGACCGGATGAAGTCTGTATTTCTCGCAAATATGAGTCATGAGATTCGTACTCCGCTGAATGCTATTGTGGGATTTTCGGAGATTATGGTTTTAACGGAGAATGAAGAGGAAAAACATGAATATCTGGAGATTATCCAGAAGAATAGCAATCTGCTGTTGCAGTTGATCAATGATATTTTGGACTTGTCCCGCATCGAATCCGGTAAATCGGAGATGCACTTCCAGCAAGTTGAAATAGCCGGTTTGGTGGATGAAGTGGAGAAGGTGCATCAGTTAAAGATGAAGTTGAATGTGGACTTGAAAGTGGTTCGTCCGCAAGGAGAGTTCTGGACTTCTACCGATCGGAACCGTGTGATGCAGGTACTCTTCAATTTTTTATCCAATGCCATTAAGAATACTGAAACGGGAAGTATCACATTGGGATTGAAACAGGAGGGAGACTGGCTGAAACTGTTTGTCAGCGATACGGGCTGTGGAATTCCGGAAGAGAAACTTCCTCAAATCTTTACTCGTTTTGAAAAACTGAACGACTTTGTGCAAGGTACCGGACTGGGGCTTTCTATTTGCAAGAGTATTGTAGAACGTCTCGGTGGCCGTATTGAAGTTAGCTCGGAACTGGGACAAGGTAGTACGTTTGCGCTTTATCTGCCTTATCAGGAGATACCGGTAGAAGTTGCCGAACGGAGTCTTTCTACTAAGATTGATTCTGAATCCGTACGTCATAAAAAGATTTTGGTTGTGGAGGATATCGAATCGAACTTTGCCCAGTTGAATATCTTACTGAAGAAAGAGTATACTATTCTGTGGGTGCGTAACGGACAGGAAGCAATCAATAGCTTTATTCGGGAAAAACCGGACTTGATATTAATGGATATTCGTATGCCTGTGATGGATGGCATTCAGGCTACAGAGAAGATTCGAACTATTTCTCTTTCGGTTCCTATTATTGCAGTCACTGCCTATGCGTTCTATACGGAACAGCAACAGGCTATTCAGGCTGGATGCAATGCAGTTATCTCCAAACCATATTCTTTGGAGAAACTGAAAGAAACGATAGAAACCTATATCGGATAATTAATTTTCTAAAAGGAGACCAACATTCTGAAAGTTAGATTGTTATTAAAGTAATAATAACAATCTAATTTTTGTTGGAATATGGAGAAAGTGAAAAAGATAGTCCTCATCGGAGCTAGCGGCTTTGTTGGTTCCGCTCTGCTAAATGAGGCATTGAATCGTGGCTTTGAAGTGACAGCTGTAGTTCGTCATCCCGAGAAAATAAAGATAGAGAACGAGCATCTGAAAGTAAAGAAAGCGGATGTCTCTTCGCTCGATGAAGTATGCGAAGTTTGCAAAGGAGCGGATGCCGTTATCAGTGCATTCAATCCGGGATGGAATAATCCTGATATATATGACGAAACCATCAAAGTATATCTGACTATCATTGATGGAGTGAAGAAAGCGGGAGTAAATCGCTTCCTGATGGTAGGTGGTGCCGGATCACTGTTTATTGCGCCGGGATTGCGACTGATGGATTCGGGTGAAGTTCCTGAGAATATCCTGCCCGGAGTTAAAGCTTTGGGAGAGTTTTATTTGAATTTCCTGATGAAGGAGAAAGAGATTGACTGGGTATTTTTCTCTCCGGCAGCAGATATGAGACCGGGAGTACGCACCGGACGTTACCGTTTGGGCAAAGATGATATGATTGTGGATATCGTGGGTAACAGCCATATTTCTGTAGAAGACTATGCGGCTGCAATGATCGATGAGTTGGAACATCCCAAGCATCATCAGGAGAGATTTACGATTGGATATTAATGAAAAAATGGCTTGAAACATACAATACAGAGTATGATTCAAGCCATTCTGTTATGATGGATATATCTCTTATATTCTATCGAGCACAGTCTTAATCAGTGTATCGATTGTATTCTTATATCCGGTATTAGCCTCTTTGATCAGTCGGTTGGCTATCACCATGCAGACGGTCATTGCCTTATGTCCCATCAGTCGGCTAAGTCCTGCAAGTGCCGAACTTTCCATTTCAAAGTTGGTAATCTTAAAGCCTTTATATTCAAATGCTTCAATCTTATCATTTTGTTTCGGGTCTGCTAACGGAATACGGAGTTCACGTCCTTGTGGCCCAAAGAAGCCTCCTGCGGCAATCGTTACACCACGTACCATATCTTCTTTAGCAATCCGGTCAATCAGTTCTTCACTGGCATCAATAACATAAGGCGCAGGGGCACACATATTTCCCGACCAGCCCATGTGATTAAGGAAAGCACGTTCGAAAGGAAGATCGCATACCGCATTGCGTCCGGCGTAAAAATTCAATAATCCGTCGAAACCGATAGATTTCTGTGAACAAACGAAGGTGCCTACCGGAGTATTTGGCTGCAAGCCGCCGCACGTACCGATACGTACTAACTCCAGTTGGCGGAACTTTTCTTTTTCTTCCCGTGTCTCAAAGTTGATGTTGGCAAGTGCATCCAGTTCGTTCATAACGATGTCGATATTGTCGCAACCAATTCCGGTAGAAACCACTGTGATTCGTTTACCTTTATATGTACCCGTGATTGTTTTGAATTCGCGGCTTTCCACTTCGCATTCTTTGTTTTCAAAGTGAGAAGCTACGAGTGCTACACGTCCTGGATCTCCTACAAGGATCACTTTATCTGCCAGCCATTCGGGCTTTACGTGAAGATGGAATACCGAGCCGTCTTCGTTGATAATCAGTTCAGAGGATGGAAAGTACTTTTTCATGTTATTGAACGGTTTTAGTTTTACAATAAGTCGTATATATAAATAGAAACGCCGGAACCGGATTTTAGTTCGGAAGAGGTATCTTTCTTTTCTTTTGCAAGTTTGTCAAAGAGAAGATACGCAGATGAACTGAATAGGAATCGGGTTCCAGCGTTTGGTAGACTATTTACTCAAAGGCTGGTTGGTGGTACCACCAGTCGTTGGTTTGGCAATGTTTTCGCGCATTGAAGTATCGGCTTCGATATTTTTCATACGGTAATAATCCATTATACCCAGATTGCCGCTACGGAAGGCCTCTGCCATTGCTTTAGGTACTTCCGCTTCCGCTTCGATTACTTTGGCACGTGCTTCCTGTGCCTTAGCTTTCATTTCCTGTTCGGAAGCGACAGCCATTGCACGGCGTTCTTCTGCTTTAGCCTGTGCGATGTTCTTGTCTGCATTAGCCTGGTCAATCTGCAAAGCTGCACCAATGTTTTTACCTATATCGATATCCGCGATATCAATAGACAGAATTTCGAAAGCTGTTCCTGCATCCAATCCCTTGCGGAGTACAAGTTTAGAGATAGAATCCGGATTTTCGAGTACTGACTTGTGGTTTTCCGAAGAACCGATAGAGGAAACGATACCTTCACCTACACGGGCAAGGATGGTATCTTCTCCGGCACCACCGACCAGCTGCTTGATGCTGGCACGTACTGTTACACGAGCTTTCGCTATCAGCTGGATACCGTCTTTGGCTACTGCAGTAACAGGAGGAGTATCAATCACTTTCGGGTTTACAGACATCTGAACAGCTTCAAACACATCACGTCCGGCAAGGTCGATAGCGGTTGCCATCTGGAATGACAGCTCAATGTTGGCTTTCGATGCGGATACCAGCGCATGTACTACTTTTTCTACATGGCCTCCGGCAAGGTAGTGGGCTTCCAGTTCATCACGGGTGATGTTCTTCAATCCGGCTTTGTGGGCTTCGATCATGCCCGGAACAATGATATACGGCGGAACATTACGGATGCGCATCAGGAAGAGTTGAATCAACGAGATGTTAACGCCTGATACTTTAGCCGACAACCAAAGGAAGAACGGCACATAATGGAAAAATAGTATTAGGAAAATAATACCTCCAACAATCAGAACGATAGGTAAGTACAAAGATGTTTCCATTGATAATTTATATTAAGTGAATATTATATTTTGTGTTTCTCAACCAGGATGGTACCGTCAGTGATGCGGCTCACAATGATGGGAGTTTTTTCATTGAGGAAGCCATCTATCGATCTTACTTCCACGATGTTACCGTTAATCTCAGCATAACCGATTTGTGCCAGGCGGGTAGTGCTGATTCCTGTGTCGCCTACCTTGACGCTCTTTTCCGCACTGCGGTCTACTTTCGAGTCAATATCTTTTTTCAAAGCCAGCTTATCCAGCATCTTCGAACGCATGAACCAGATAAGCGAGCCGATACAGGCGACAGCCGATATCCCTAAAGTGATAAATCCTCCTGCCATACCCAGATTGGCGAAAGCGTAATAGTTGGCATAGAGAATACAAGCAAGTGCTGAAATGCCAGCCAGGCTAATCCCCGGAATGACAAACAGTTCAACCAAAAATAGTATTACTGCAGCAATGATGAGAACGGTGATAATCAGTATGTCCATAACTCTGTATTATTTTGATTTTGTTTTTTCGGCATTACGCACACTTACTCCAAGAGCATCCAGTTCTTCATTCATTTGCAGAATTCTTTTTTCCAGATCAAGGATTGCGGGAGCGAGTTTTTCTTTTCCTTGTTGGTTGGCGCTTGCATATTGCTGGCGCAGACCGTTCAGTTTATCTTCCTGTTGCAGATAATCTTTTTCCAGTTGCCGGTAACTTTGGAACAGTAGCTTTGCTTTGGGAGATTTGAAATCACTCAACAGATAATAGGTCGTGTTATCATCGATGACAAACTCGAATTCAACCACACGACGTTCCTGTGGCTTATGATTGATTACCTCTTTCAGACGTTGCAATGCTTCTGTAACTGTATTTTCATCTTTCCAAGTTTCCTTCAGTGAATGAATCTGCGCCAGACGGATCATCTGCTGCGGGTCCATCGCCTCATAATTATAAGTCTGTTTAGATGAATTAGGAATGAATACATAGATGCAGACCTTCTCTTCGGGCTGGAAACGGTCGGAGGCAAACCAACCCAGATTATTGTATTCGTCAATGACGTACATATAATCGTTATAAGGTGAATTGAACGGCATTCCCACATTTTCCGGTGTCAGATAAGAGTCTGTATTTGTGTTGTAGCGAGTGACAAAAATATCATACCCTCCCAGTCCTTCGCCATCGGTTGCATAATAAATAGTAACACCGTCCGATAGTACAAACGGGTAGTTGGCATTTCCGGATTCGTTGATGCTGCCGGGCAACGGGCGACCGTTGCTCCATTCATTCAGTAATTTATTCTTGGAGAATATGTCCAGATTTCCTCTTTCTCCCTTTTCGCTATAATAGATTTTATTACCGATTTCTGTTTCATAAACTGTTCCCGGATGATCTCCTTCGGTCTGGAAGAATTCGTTGAACGTAAATAGCTTGCCGGACTCTTCACTGATCTTGTATGCGCTTAGGAAATTTGCTTTATCTACCACGAAACTGTCGATAATACACACGTCTTCTACTCCTTTGAGCATACGCAGGTCAGCTTTGCTCTTTTCCAATAGAGCTTCAGCTTCTTCTGTCGATCTTTTGCGTTTGCTGAGATCGGCGATATATTCTTCGAAGCAGTTGACTGCATCTTCGAAACGATAAGTATCATTGTAGGCTTGTCCCAGATATAGTTGCCCACCGGCTACCCGTCTTTTTACAGCGGTTTCGAGATACTTCACGGCTTCTTCCGGTTCTCCTGTTTTCAGGCAGCAGACACCGTACCAGTAGCTGTAGTTACCATTGGACGGTTGAGATTTGGCATATTTCTGAAATACGGGTTTGGCTTGTTCGTAGTCACCTTTTGTAAATAAGGTGCGTGCCTGTTCCAATGTTTGTGCAGATGCTCCTCCAAGGAAGAAACTGCAAATTAAAAATAGAATATATTTTCTTTTCATTGTTTTATTCACTAATCCATGCATCAATTGTTCAAAAGTACAAATTTATTAGAAATAAACCCTTTTTCAGAGATTCTATTATGTTAATTCTTCTTTAAATCATTCTTTTCGCTTACTTTTGCAGCCGATTTTTGAAGATATGACACAATTTACGGAAGAAGAGAAGACGATCCGCCGTATTGAACGGCGATTCAATAAAGGAGTGGTGCAGTATGGACTGATAGAAGAAGGGGACAAAATCCTTATCGGACTGTCGGGCGGGAAAGATTCGTTGGCACTTGTAGAGTTGCTGGGCAAGCGGGCGCGTATTTATAAGCCTCGGTTTTCTGTGATAGCTGTTCATGTGGTGATGAATAATATTCCTTACCAAAGTGATACTGAATATCTGAAAGCATATTGTGAATCTTTTGGAGTGCCTTTCGTACAGTACGAAACGTCCTTTGATCCTGCTACGGATACGCGTAAGTCTCCCTGCTTTCTTTGTTCCTGGAATCGTCGGAAAGCTCTGTTTACGGTTGCCAAGGAGCAAGGATGCAATAAGATTGCTTTAGGACATCACATGGATGATATTTTGGAAACATTGTTGATGAACATTACTTATCAGGGGGCATTCAGCACGATGCCGCCCCGCTTGGTGATGAAGAAATTTGATATGACAATTATCCGACCGATGTGTATGGTGCACGAGGCTGATCTGATTGAACTGGCTGCATTGCATGACTACCGAAAACAAGTGAAGAGTTGTCCTTATGAATCACAGTCCAGCCGAAGTGATATGAAAGGTGTTCTGCGGCAGTTGGAAGCGATGAATCCGGAAGCTCGCTACAGCTTGTGGGGGAGCATGACGAATGTGCAGGAAGAATTATTGCCGGATAAAATAGACTGATAATTACTAATTTTAGTATATAATAAGATGAAAGGTTTCTATACAATTTTATTACTCATTGTATCTAATGTCTTTATGACCTTTGCATGGTATGGGCATTTAAAAATGAAACAAGAGTATTCTTGGTTTGCTGCTCTTCCGTTGATAGGTGTGATTACCTTTAGTTGGGTCATTGCATTTTTTGAATATTCTTGTCAAATACCGGCGAATCGTATCGGCTTTGTCGGGAATGGCGGTCCATTCTCGCTGATGCAGTTGAAAGTGATTCAAGAGGTGATTACTTTGATTATATTTACTGTTTTTACCACTGTTTTCTTTAAGGGAGAAACATTGCACTGGAACCATCTGGCAGCATTTGTTTGCCTGATTGCAGCTGTTTATTTTGTGTTTATGAAATAATTGTTTCAGCCACTCTGAAACAGAGGCTTCGTTTGGCTTCAACAGAGGTGCTGTTTTATATAAACGGAGGCTCTATTCGTATGAAATGGAGCCTCCGTTTATATGCTTATTTGCAAAGCATTTTTCTATTTGGCATCAGGCATATATCGTTTCATACCATCCGTATAGTAAGTCTTAAACTCTCCATTCTCGCCGCTATATATAAAGTAGGCATCGATCATAGGATTTGCTTTACAGAATTTTTCGGCTTCTTCCAGTTCCATTACCATGAAAGAGGTAGCCAAAGCATCAGCCGTCATACAGTCTTCGGCAATCACAGTAGAAGATAGGATACTGTGCTGTACCGGATAACCTGTTCTGGGGTCGATGGTATGAGCATACTTTTTGCCATCCTTATAATAATAGTTGCGGTAGTTTCCCGAAGTAGCCATACCTAAATCTGTCAGGTTGAGTACTACTTGTATATCTTGCTTAACAGCTAATGAGTCGTCGTACGGCTTGTTTATTCCGATACGCCACAGATCTCCTGTCGCATTTTTACCTTTTACTACTACTTCACCACCTATATCTACCATATAGTTTTTGATTCCTTTCCGATCGAGTAGACGGGCTATTACATCTACCGAATAGCCTTTTGCAACCGCACTGCAACTTAACATTACACGCGGATCTTGCTTGACTACCTTTCCGTTTTCCAGCTTCACTTTTTCGTAACCGGTAATCTGTAGCAGGCTGTCTATCATCAATGAATCAGGGAAGGCGCCTTTCTTAAAGCCAAATCCCCAGGCATTGGCAAGAGGGGCTATCGTTATGTCAAAAGCTCCTTTTGTTTCACGGGAGATTTCCATAGAACGGTTGAAGCAAGTTTGGAAAAAGCTGTCTGTCACCAACTCTTCGTTGCGATTGACGCGACTAATGACCGAACTGTCATTGAACGGTGAGAGAGACTGGTCGAAACGTTTTAATTCCGCTTCAATCTCCGGTTTCAGATCAGCGTCATGTTGATACGCGATCTTGTATACTGTCCCAAACACAAAACCACTGGCGGTATTAAACTCTGCTTTTTGGTTACGTCTGGCTAATATCCAGATCGTTGCCAAGATGAGGAAGGCCAGCCAAAGGAAACTCTTTTTTGTTTTCATACGTTTTTCTGTTTTTTTTATTAGAGGAACCAATGCTTATTATTGTAAGAATAGATGTTCTATCAATATTTTTAATCCGATAGCGACTAGAATGATGCCGCCCCATAATTCCGCCTTTAATTTCCGTGCACATCCACAACCACATTTGATACCGAAGTAAAGGCCAATGAGCGACATGACGAATGATACGAATCCGATGATAAGGATAGGAGAGAGGATTTCGGTATAGTTGTTGATTCCGAGCAGGGCAAAGGAGATGCCTATTGCCAGTGCATCGATACTTGTCGCTATCGCCATTGTGAATACGACTTTCGGACTTGCGGGGTTAAATGTCTGACGGCAGTCCTCGTCTTTAAAAGATTCAAGAATCATACGTCCGCCCAAGAAGGCAAGGATAGCGAAGGCGATCCAGTGGTCTACACTTTCTATCAGGTGGCTGAAAGTCTTTGCAAACATCCATCCAATGAATGGCATCAGAGCCTGAAAAAGTCCGAACGCCAAAGCCATGACCAGCATCGGTCTCCATTGAGTACGTTTCAAAATAATACCGCTTGCAATTGAAACAGCGAAACAATCCATCGCTAAGCCTATTGCAAGCAGCCAAATCTCTAGTCCTGTCATTATTCTTTAAAGAGGTAATTTGTAAATGAGGGAATAGGTAATTCCCATGTTATTTGATTTAAATTTTCCGTAGCCGGGCACATACCAAGGGTTGGCGTATTCATTGGTCGAAGCATTTGTCTTATATTTCATGCGTACAGACCAGCCCATATTGAAATTCTTGTAAATGCGTACTTTGACACCTACCACTAATTCAAACCACTGCATAGACCCTTTCATCCCTAAATGACTGAAAGGAACGCTTCCTCCCCAGTAGTCGTCTTCCAGACTCGGATTTCCGATACTTCCTCCCCAAATCGGATCGTCAACCGGCAGGGTCGATACATCATACTTGAATGAACTGAACGCATAGCGGAGACCTACATATAGATAGCTGTTTTTCTCCTTTTTCTTTGCCATCGTATTATAGTCTACACCAATCCGGAAGAATGGGGCGGTCTTACTTTTGTAGTGTATTCCCGTTTCATTCCATGTATCTGTTCCTCCCATACCAAACTCGATGGTCGGGATAAACTTGTTTTTAAGGTTGACGCCTATGCTGACTTCGGAACTCATGAAGTCGCCACCTAGCATTTTACTTCCGATGCCGTATATGTCCACACCGACATACGTCCCATTATAAAACGGGATGGTATCGACTACAGCCTCTTTCTTCTTCTGGTCTCTTTTTTGTACGGGAGTCGGTCGTTGTTGTTGAGCAATTGTCGGGATTCCAATACAAAAGAGGAGTAGCACACTACTCAATCGTAGGAGGCGTGCGGTCGCGATATCTATAGAATATTTGTAAATTCTCAATTTCATTTGTATTGGCTTCTTTATTTTGTATATGTAGAGAATCTATTCTTTCCGAACTATTTTTGGTATTTCCAAATTTGGTACTGAGAATGTTCTGCTTCATCATATATCCGCATTCCATTGATTGAAAATACGGTGTGTTTTTTTGTATAATATATAATGTATCAACATCTTTTTTGTTAGTAGGACTATTCGGATTGTACCAGAGTATAAATACAGTAGTATCGCTGGTATAGCGTAACGGTAACATCAGCGTATGTACTTTTTTCTGGTTGTTGAGAATGATTGAGTCTGTTCCCAATGCTGTAATTGTTAATGAGTCCAGTGTGTCATTTACCCTGAGATCGGTTATCTCGTCAATTGTGTACAATGTGCAGTACATCATGGGGCGTCCCGCCAGCGAGCAATCATTTTCGTCCGAACACGAACTGCCGATGCTTATACCTGCACCAACAATTACTACTATTAAAAAGATACGAATTAAATTCTTCATAATCGGTTATTGGGCGTGAATTAAATTTTCTTTTCTATCTGATAATTGTTCCGTTCGGGGGCATTACGTGAGATCAGTTCTCCCAGGAATCCGGCAAGGAATAACTGTGTACCGATAATCATCGCTGTGAGCGATAGATAGAAATAAGGAGAATCGGTTACAAGCCGGTAGGGGAGACCGTTGTACATTGCGTGCAGTTTGCTGACACCTACCATGATAACGGAGATCATTCCGATAAAGAACATAAGCGATCCTAATAATCCGAAGAAATGCATCGGCTTCACTCCGAATTTAGACAGGAACCAAAGAGAAATCAAATCCAGATATCCGTTGAAGAAACGGTTGAATCCGAATTTGGTAGAGCCATATTTACGTGCCTGGTGGTGTACTACCTTTTCACCTATCTTCTGGAATCCGGCATTCTTTGCAAGGTAGGGGATATAGCGGTGCATTTCGCCATATACTTCGATGTTTTTCACGACATCTTTGCGATAGGCTTTCAGACCGCAGTTGAAGTCGTGCAGGTTTGGAATACCTGATACTTTACGTGCGGTAGCATTGAATAACTTTGTCGGCAGTGTCTTTGATAGCGGATCATATCTTTTTTGCTTCCATCCGGACACCAGATCGTATCCGTCTTCCGTAATCATCCGGTATAACTCCGGTATTTCGTCCGGGCTGTCCTGTAAGTCGGCATCCATTGTGATCACCACATCTCCTTGTGCTTCTGCAAATCCGCAGTAGAGTGCGGGTGATTTACCGTAATTGCGGCGGAACTTGATGCCTTTTACGCAGTCCGATTGGGCCTTGAGTTTTTCTATTACCTCCCATGAACGGTCTGTACTTCCGTCGTTAACGAAAATCACTTCGAATGAGAATCCGTTGGCTTTCATTACCCGTTCTATCCAAGCGTAGAGTTCGGGCAGTGACTCTTCTTCATTGAATAATGGGACTACAACTGATATATTCATTTTTAATAATTATGAATTACGAATTATGATTGGGCCGGGGTATTGTTTTCCGGTCGTGCTTTCTTCATTACCATCAATCCGGTAGGAATGGCCAGTAAACTTCCCCAGAATACATCCCATGACAGGAGTTGCATGGTAATATTGATGGAAGTAAGTGAACGGGCAGTATCTATCGTTTCTTTTATTATCTCTTGATTTTCCATCAAAGCGGGTGTTTTAGTCATCAGTTCGTCCCATAACTGGATATAGGAGTTGATGATAAAGCCGTGGTCAATGAACTGGAAATAGGCGTAGTGTGCAACGGCTACCAGCAGGGAAGCAAACATATACATGAATATGGTAAAGAGAACCGCATGAGAGAATTGGATACTTCCTCCACATATTTTGTCACGATACATCTTCACGTAGTGATAACCAATGAACGGCACTGCCAACGTCAGGATTACAAATAATAGTGAAAGGAAAGGGATGTGAAATCCCAACGGAAATAAAATGAACTTCAATATCCAATAGATTCCCATATACGTGCCAAAGTGCATGGCATATTTCTGTAAATAGCTTCTGTTCTCTGTCATCTTCGTTAATAAATTGCGCACAAAGGTACAAATAATATCGGTTGGTAAAGGGAATATGGTTGTTAAAGTTAATAAAGCAGTAAAAGTTGGCACTCGAATATTTTTTTTGATTTTTAATTGCTTGAAACGTAGAGTATTACTTCCTTTTATGCAAAAAAGTTACCTACAGCTATTGCAGAATCCATAAAAATGCCTACCTTTGCAACCGCAAAACGGGTAAGTCCTATACGGCCAGCTCCCTTCGAATCCTCCAGGGCTTGATCGCAGCAAAGGTAGTTGGTTGTAGCGGCGCGATATAGTAAGCTTACCCACCCGCCTCTTTAGCTCAGTTGGCCAGAGCACGTGATTTGTAATCTCGGGGTCGTTGGTTCGAATCCGACAAGAGGCTCAGAAAGAAAAAAGCATTCAGGTATTTTACTTGGATGCTTTTTCTTTTATATCCTGTGTCGCTCCGGTTTAGCTTTTGATTATTAGCCGGTTATTCAGTATCAGGTTGAAGATACTGTCTCTGAAGGTCCGGGCTACTGGTATTTTGTAAGAGGAGAGGGTCAGCTGATTGCCGTCAATAGCAGTAACCTTTTCAAGATTCACAATATATGAGCGGTGAGTCTGTTGAAAAACATCCTTCGGCAATGAATCATTGAGTTGTTTCAGAGTAGTATACACTACTTCCTTGCATGAGACTGTCTGAATGACAACATAGTTTTCCATGCTTTCAATGTAGAGAATATCCTTGAACAGAATCTTTTTTAATAGTTTGTTGCTCTTCACAAATATATAATCATTCTTTTCTTTTTGCTCCGTTTGTAACAAATCGTAGATTTTGTTGACAGATTTGATAAAACGATCGAAAGATACAGGTTTTAAAAGATAATCCACTACATTAAACTCATATCCTTTTAGGGCGTATTGTTCATAAGCTGATACAATAATAACTTTGGGCGGATTTGTTAGATTAGACAACAGTTCTATACCTGTCATTTCGGGCATTTCGATATCAAGAAACAGAAGGTCTATTTCTTGGGTCTTCAGTATTGTATTTAGTTGGACGGCATCTTCACACTCTCCGGTCAAGGTGAGGAAATCTACTTTTTCGATATACCCTCGCAAGCCTTTTCTTGCTATAGGTTCATCATCTGTAATGATACATTTTATTTTCATATCAATCAGTGTTTATGGTTAATTTAGCGATAAACATATGGTCTGTTTGTTTGAAGTCTAAGCTGTATTTTTCAGGATACAGAAGGTCAAGCCGGCGTTTTAAATTCTCAATGCCTATCCCTTTCTCTTTTTTGTTGGCAGTAGATGGGGAGGAGGATATTGAATTTTTTATCTCAGACTGAATCTGGTTTCCGTCAACTTTGATTTCCAGTTTTATTTTGTAATCTCCTCTTACGTATTTGAAAGCATTCTCGATCAGTGGCTGAAGTAATAAAGGATGTATTTTTTGCTCTTTTAGTTGCGGGTCGAAATATAAATCCAACATAAGCCTTTCGCTCATCCGCAATTGCTGAAAGGCAATATATGATCTCAGGTAATTTATTTCCTGTTCCATCGTCACTTCCTTTTCTATATCATAAAGCTGATATCGCAACAGGTCGGAGAGCTGCTCGATACTTTGTTTGGCTACTTTGTTATTCTCATCCACTTGAAAATAGATGGTATTTAAAGCATTGAACAGGAAATGCGGATGATATTGGGATTTCAGAAATTTAAGTTCGGTCTCCAGTTGGTCGACTTTTACTTTTTCTAATTGAAGGCTTTGCTCGATAAGACTCTTGAATAAAATTCTATTGCGTATCATTATATAATATAGAAACGCCAGGAGAGCTCCTGTCACATTGATCAATGCCGATTCGCCCCATTTGAAAGTCCCGGCCATCGTTATGCAAAACATAATGAATGTATGCATGATATTTAGGAAGACGAAGTTTATCAGAAACACCCATACGTATTCTTTCCAGTTTGCTTTCTTCTCATCTTTGCTTTTGTCGATAAAGAAGCGGGCTACCCGCTTAAAAATATAGTTTAAAAGATAGAAGTAAGCAACAGTGATGCCCAATGCCTGTAAACGTGCTTTTACGGCAAAAGTATCCAGTTCCCATATTCGCTCATTATAAGCGATATCTACAATAATAAATACGCACAAGGAAAGTGGCAGTATTATAAATAGGGTGTTAATCCATTCGTACTTTAAGTTCATTAGTTGCTATTTTAATCTTTGATACTACAAACCTATCCGTTTACTTTCTTCTATTCTGTTTTCATTCTGAGATTTCTTAATCTCTTTGCCTCGATTGAAACGATAACTGAGCGATATGCCTATCATTCTGCTGTCGTTTTTTTCCTGAGACGCGTAATACAGATAGTTAGTCTCCATACTTACATGGGGGCGGTTCGAATGAAATATATCATGTGCGTAAATATACAAACTAAATTTGTTATTGCACAGGTTTTTGCGGACTCCGAGAGATATTGTCCATAAAGGTTTCACTCTGGTCTGTCCTTCAATCATTTCTCCACTATAAAATCCGAGGGCTTCCGCATCCCAGCCGTATGGTAATGTAAATTGATTGCTGATATGTAGCATGGGTGTTGTCACTTCATTTTTTAGTGTTTTCCCAAGTGTTGCCCAACTGAATTTCTTATAAGTTAAAGATCCGTTTATATGGGATGTCCACCATTGGAATGGTTTTAGGTTATTCAAGCCGGCTCTTACTCCGAATGAGTTATTGCCTGATAAATTTTGCGGCATTAGTAAGACACGGTTATTATCTTCGACTAAAAAACTTAACGAGATAGGATCACTCCTGTGAGAGTAGAATACATTGAATGAATATCGTTTTTTGAGTAGCCATGAGATTTCTATATTATCTATTAGTTCTGGTCTTAATTCGGTATTTCCTTGTTCATATAAAAACTGGTCTCTGACCTCAACGAAAGGATTCATATTTCTGTAATTGGGGCGGACGATGCGACGGCTGTATGCCATAGACAAATTATGATTTTCGGAAAGCTGATATTGAACCATCAAAGTAGGGAAGAGGTGTACATAGCTTTGGTTGAATACCGAGTCCTGAACGGCTGAATTATAATTGCTTTTTGTATATGTACTTTCTAATCGTAAGCCTATTTCTGTTGAAAATCTGGCAGACCATTTAGCGTTTAGCTGAAGATACCCTGCGTAGATATTCTCATGATAAGCAAAACTACTGCTGAGATCACTGTCTTCTCTCCAATCACCGGCAATCAGGTTTTTGTATAAGGCATCACTGCTTATATGTACGAAAACCGATTTGAGCCCGGTGGTTATTCCGAACTTGTCAGAGATATCATAGCTCAAATTAGTTTGTCCGCTGTATATTTTAATGTCCCCATTGGTTATACCGGACAATGTGTCTCCTTTTACCGGATGAATACCTGTCTGAAAAAAGGATTTCAGCAGATGGTTATCCTCTTGATTAAAAAGCTGATAATCAAAAGAAGCATCCCATTTTCCTGTTTTCGCAAATTTGTATATCATGTTCGCTCCCCCTATGATATTGGTGTAGCTATAGTCTGGTGTGCTTAACGCTGTTAAGGTTGAGTCGCTTTGAGTCTTGTCGTTATTAAAAAAGTCAGATACAGTCACTTCTTGTTTGTTCCTATTGAGCCAGCTTGATGAGAAGTATGTTCCGATGGCTATCTTCTCCGACAAGTCATAATCGACCCCTGTTTTGATATAATGCCCTTTGTATTGCCGGTTTATATCACTATCAAAATCTTTTCTCAGTTCAAGAGGTTTTAAAGTCATCGGATCCAGGTAATGACCGGAAACCGATAGTTCTATAAAATCTTTTCCCCAATAATAAGAATAGTCGGCATACATATTCAATTTATTGTGGTGAAAGTTCAGAGTCAGGTTTTCATTCCCTTTAGTATGTTTTCCTTGTTCCAGACCGGAGGAAGCTGTAAGGCTTATACCTTGTTCTTTGATTTTCTTTTTTTGAATGTTAATGATGCCCGAACTGCCTGAAGCATCGTGTTTTGATGATGGCTGGGATATCAGTTCTATATTTTCAATAGAACTGGCAGGGATGGAGCGCAGGTAATTGATGAGGTTCTCTCCCGATAAATAGGTCACTTTATCATCCATTAAAACATTCGCCCCTGATTTGCCATTAAGAATAATTGTTCCGTCATTCTGAACGATTACTCCCGGTAGTTTTCTCAGTGCATCCAGTATATTACCGTCCGTACTCAATAGGGCAGATGATAAGTTGACTGTCATCTTTCCCGGTTCGGCCTTGATTGGAGGGCGCTTGCCGATTATATTTACAGTAGACAATATATAAGAATCTTCTTCCAGTGTAATGTCACCCAATTCCAGATTCATGCTTTCCTTGATCTGCAGGGGGATATTTGCTTTCTTATATCCGATCATTGACAAGGAAAGAAAGTAATTGCCCGATTTGACATTTATCATTTTAAATCGTCCGTCCAAGTCGGAGGTCGTCCCTGTTATATAGGTAGAGTCCATACCGTTTGATAACAATATTGTCGCGCCGACTATGGGTGAACTGTCGTTATTGGTTATTTTACCCGATATGACTGACTGTGCGGATATGCTGATTGTCTGAATCAGCAGCATAAGCAGGAAATAGATTTTAAGAGTCTTCATCATTTAAATAGTTTAATTGATTTCTGACCTCAAAATTACCCTGATGGTTTCGCGTACTCAAATTAATCTGATGAATGGAATGATTTACTTGATGAAACGAAAAGGCTTATCTGCTATACAGTATGATTATCAATCATCCGGTTGAGGACTGCTGCAAGAGTCTGAAAACGACGATGCTATTTGTTACTGCTTTTATGATCTCCTCCTGTATAATTTGATGAAAATTCCTAAGACAAACAGCATCATGAATAAAGTAATCCCGAATGCCCAGTAATTAATGACCCGTGACTCTGCGGTAAGTATATAATCACCAGCGAGAAGCCGGAAGCCGTCTATTTTCCAAATGACTACATTATCTTTCAGAACTTTGGCGTTAGAGGTGAGCAGTCTGCCCGGCAGTGTCAACTCAAATTGTATAGCATGATAGAAGACTTCGGCGATGTTGATTTTCTCTTCGCACAGGGCATCCATCATTTCTTTATTTGTTTTATAAAGGTCCGAAAAGTATTTCGTACTGCAAGCTTTATCAAACATACCGCAGACCTCCTCGATATCAGCGTCTCCCATACTGTCGCCTTTTTCTGACGAATGTTTCTTGTAGACAGAATCTTTCAATTCCTCCAGACACTGCAGGCAAGCGGTATCTCCTTGTAAAGAAGTGAAGTGGCGGATGACTTCCCAATTGATCTCATAGACATTGCGGTTATACCATTCTCCGAATTTAGCTTCGAGTTTATCCAGTTTATCATTCATTTCGATGCCGTTCATGCCTCTGAAGGCATCATCGTTTCCATGAAGCCAAATCATTTGCTCTTCCTTATTCAGATAATTGTCAAGAGGTACAGGACCTTTGTCCTGAAGTTCTTTGTAAGTGGCGGTATATATATAATAGGTATAGAACCATCTGAAACTCTTCTTTACCCGTTCCATAGGTATAGCCATGGCACTCAGATGCTCTTTACCTTTGTCAACAGTGAAGTATTCTCCATCTACTCCGGAGAGTTTTTGGCAGGCTTTTACATTCAGCTTTTCTTCTTCGCCCCAGAAGTTGAATTTAATTGTAGAGTCTAGATTTACTAATTGCCAGTTGGCATTCGGTTGAAACAGAAATGGATTATGTGTCTTATCTCCTGCGATGAAAGCGGAATCACCTTGTGCATAGATTTCTCTGTACATACTTCCGTCCCTTTCAACCCGTGAAGTCATCCGATAATAGGTGCTGCAAGAAGTCATGCTAAGTAACAGTAGCATGGTTATTAAGAAATAGTTGGTTTTCATATTCTGTCTATTTTAATCGTTTTTTTTTGATGACTTGTAAGATTTGCATCTTCCGGGATTTCCGGTGTTGTATATATTGAGAGGATAGATAAGTATTCTTTTCCAGCAGTCGCATTTCTTCCCAGTTGTCAGGTAATGGAATGCTGTTTGACCAGTTATCATATTCATTTTGCATTTCTGTCCGGTGAGGGACAGAAGTGAAGCAAGTGTCATTGATGAATAGCAGGAGTAATAATGAGGCGGCAATGCCGGATGCCCATGCTCCTATGAGAAACTTTCTCCGTTTCCTTTCCGGTGAGATCCCGGATATTCTGTTGAGGATGGTAGCGGTCAGTTCCTCCGGATTTTCCAATATCGGCTGGTTACTTTTGACTTCGGTCAGCCATTTTTCATACTGTTTATCTTCTTGTTTCATAAGTCGGGATCTATTTGATTCATTTTATTACGTATGTTCTTTCTGGCAAGGTACAAGGTACTTTTTATCTTTTCGGGCGATAATCCTGTGATAATCTGTACTTCTGCTACCTCCAACTCTTCGACATCCCGAAGCGTGAAAACGAGTTTCTGCTGGGGAGGCAGTTCGTTGGTATATCGCAATATCAGTTCTTTCAACTGCTTGTTGGAAAGAGATATCTCAATATGATCGTCAGAAGGAATATTTACCGAATCGGAAAAGGCGGATTCATTATCCAGCGGAGAATGGCGTAACGAACGCAAACGGTCGTAACAGGTGTTACAGGTGATTTTGTAAAGCCAGGTTGACAGGCGGTTTTCCTGATTGTACGTTTTCAGGGATAACCATACTTTTACAAATGTTTCTTGTGTTATGTCTCTGGCTTCCTCTTCATCACAAAGTAAACGGAAAGCTAGTCGGAATACCAGTGGCTGGAATTCTGAAACCAGTAGGGCGAAGGCCCTTTTGTCGTCCTGCTGACTTCGGCTGACCAGTTCCTGTATTTTTTCCTGATTCATCATTATTTATTCCTGTTTACTATATGATACGTAGCAAAATGCTTCAGGTCGTTTGTAAGTCATCAAATATATAAAAAAATCCCCGGACAACACATTGCCCGGGGGAAAGATATCTGAAAAGAGAATAAAGATTATTTGATTCTCTTATATCCGTATACAGCCAAGTCACCGAGTTCTTCTTCGATGCGGAGCAGTTGGTTATATTTAGCCATACGGTCCGAACGGCTTAATGAACCGGTCTTGATCTGTCCGCTATTCGTAGCTACTGCGATGTCTGCAATCGTTGCGTCTTCCGTTTCGCCGGAGCGGTGGGAAGTGACAGTCGTATAGCCATGACGGTGAGCCATTTCGATAGCGTTCAGAGTTTCGGTCAGCGAACCGATTTGGTTTACTTTGATCAGGATAGAGTTTGCACATCCCTTCTCGATACCCATTGCGAGGAAGTCAACGTTCGTAACGAACAGGTCATCACCTACCAACTGGCAGCGGTCGCCGATACGTTCAGTCAGTTTCTTCCAGCCTTCCCAGTCGTTTTCGCTCATACCGTCTTCGATGGAGTCGATTGGGAATTTGTTGATCAGTTCTTCCAGGTAGTCGATCTGTTCTTCGGCGGTACGTTTCTTGCCTTTGGCACCTTCAAACTTGGTATAGTCGTAGATACCGTCATGGTAGAATTCGGAAGAAGCGCAGTCCATACCGATCATTACGTCTTTACCTGGTTCGTATCCGGCAGCTTTGATGGCTGCGATGATAGAGTTCAGAGCATCTTCCGTACCTTCGAGGTTAGGAGCGAAACCACCTTCGTCGCCTACGGCAGTGCTGAGGCCACGATCTTTCAGTACTTTCTTCAAAGCGTGGAATACTTCGGCGCCCATTCTCAAACCTTCTCTGAATGAGGGTGCACCTACCGGACGAATCATGAATTCCTGGAATGCGATAGGAGCGTCACTGTGTGAACCGCCATTGATGATATTCATCATCGGTACAGGCATTACGTATGTATTTGTTCCGCCGATATAGCGATAGAGAGGGAGATCAAGATAGCTGGCTGCTGCTTTGGCTACAGCGAGAGATACGCCAAGAATAGCGTTAGCACCTAGATTGGACTTGGTTTTAGTACCGTCGAGTGCCAACATTGCGTAGTCGATTCCTCTTTGGTTGAGAGAAGACATACCGATCAGTTTCGGAGCAATGATCTTGTTTACATTGTCCACCGCCTTTTGTACGCCTTTGCCACCGTAACGTTGCTTGTCACCATCACGAAGTTCGAGTGCTTCATGTTCACCTGTGGAAGCACCTGACGGAACAGACGCACGTCCCATGATACCTGATTCCAATACTACGTCAACTTCTACTGTGGGGTTACCTCTTGAATCGAGAATTTCTCGAGCTACAATTTTTTCTATTTTCATCGTTTCTATTGTTTTGAATAATATTTTTGCAAAAGTACGGACTTGACAGAGAGTGGGAAATCACTATAAATAGGTATTCTTTCGAATCATACTCCCTAGATGTCATTAGTCCGGTCTTATTAGATAACAATGTGACGATGCTTTTTGTTTGAATGCGGATGGATGAAATTGGCAGAATTCTAGTCTTCGATAATAACTCCCAACAGCGGAAGCAAGTCCATGGCCTGCAAGGAAGTAATGACAGCTCCTTTCAGGTCGCTGATATTAAGTGTTATTCCGCCGATGCGCGAAGTACGCAGGTCGATTCCACGGAGCGGAGCATGAGAAAAGTCAGCTTCTACCAAATCACAACTGTCGAAGGCGACGGAAGAGAAACGGCAGTCATTGAAACTTCCGTTCCGGAAATGGCAGTGCGAGAAGCGTACCTGATTCATTTTGCTCATCGCCAGATTGATGTAAGAGGCATTACAGTCATGCAATAAAACATGATTCATGGTCGTCTCTGAAAGGTTGGTTCCTAGTAATTTGCAGGCAATGAACTCTACCCGGTAAAGGGAGCTTTCTGCAAAAGATATATTGGACAGGTCGCAGTTCTCAAACCGTATATCTGCCAGCTGAGAAGAACGGAATTTACATTCGCTGAATGTCTGATTCCGGAAAGTGCAGTTCTTGAAACTCTTGTAAGACTTGCTGATTCCCTCTTCTCTTCCTTTGCTGAATATGAGATTTGAGACGGTTTCCTCTTTTTCGAGCAGTTCTTGCAAGGTGCTTGTACTGACTTCCTGTTCCTCCATCATGGGAGGAGCCACACGGACGGGCTTGGCTGCATTTCTTTTGATCATATGATGTAGATATGTTATGTTTATTGTTTTACAAGTGAATATCCCAAGTACAGCATAATGAATCCTACAAACAAGCTGAGGCCTACATAGAGTGAGAGGTAGAAGAAATTATCGTCTTTGATTAACTGAAAGTTCTCATTCATGAAGGTTGAAAAGGTGGTGAATCCTCCACAGAATCCTACGGTGAGAAACATTCTCAGATTGGGGTTCATCAGATTTCCCCGTTCGAAGAGTCCGTAAAACAGGCCGATGGCGAAACAACCGAGTACATTGACCAGAAGTGTTCCCAAAGGGAAGGAAGGTGTCAAGAAATTCTGAACGTAACGCGAGATGAGATAACGCAGAACGCCTCCGGTAAAACTTCCCATACCGATAAAGAGTAAAGTCTTGAGCATAAGCTGACAATTTAAGAGTTATACATTCAAATTGTAGGGATCATCAGCTCCGAAGGGCGGTTAAAGGCTAATCCCATAGCCGGTGCAAAGATAGAAAAAAGATAAAACTATTTGCAGAAGGCTTCAAAATCTTTTTCAAATTGTTTGAACCCTCCGGTGTAAACCTTATCTATCCGTTCGGAAACAATGGATGAGTCATCTTTGTTTTGAAAGGAGAGTACAAAATCACGTAATATCTGCCGGGGAACTTTCTCGATCCAGAAAGTGACGAGTGCATGAGAGAGGATATAGGCGTATTGTTCGTCGGTTCTTTGCTGCTTCATAAATTCCTTTTGGCGGCTGTTGATAAAGGTGAGCAGATCAATGTCCCCCAACATATATATAGTGCGGATTCTTCCTTTTTCGTAATCGGTAAACGTGTGCTGAAGTCCTTTTTTATTAACTTTACAATGCTCAAAATATTCGGCAAGTCCCTCGTTGAACCATATCGGAGGACGTCCTGCCGTGATTTGCAAGGTGAGGTGATGGCTCAGTTCGTGATAGATGACGCCCAGACCTTGTTGGTATTCTTTTTCTCTGCTTAATATGATGGCCTTTTGTAATCTGGATATATACATTCCGTTTGTACTTTTGGGAGGATGTATATTGAATTTGTTCAGATAGACCAGCGCATCTTCCCTTTTGTTGAATACAGTCAATTGAAGATTAAGCGTATCGGGAAGTCCGAATTGTGCATAAAATTCGACTTCATATTGGAGGGTCTGTTCAATCTTCCGGCGTTCTTTGTCCGTAAGCGGGTCGCCTTCATAAGAGATTCTTACAGTCTGCGCATGGAGCAGGTCGCAAAGGCAGATGAAACAGAGGATAAGATAAAATATACGCATATTGTTTCCCTTTATTTTGAGTATTTCTGCTTCTGAAATTTCTTTTTTTCACGTTTGCTCATTTCGAGCATAATCAGTTCATCATCTGTGGCAGATTTATAGGCTGTTTTCTCCTCCAGTTTTACATCCCCCTTGTCCGTGCGGAATACAGGAGTAAAGTGAGAATATGGATAACCTAAGAAGCCGTTTGCATCGAATTTATTGTTATCAAGAAAAAAATAAGAGATGGATACTCCGAGTACTCCGGCTATCCCAATGGGTTGCCCGGTCATGACTTCTTCACCCGTCTGGATGAAGTTTTGACGCATCATAAGGTAAGCGGCAAAGGTATGGTCGGGGTGGTATATCAACAATTGCTGTGGCAGCACTGTCGCACAGGCGACTCCTCTGCGGGTTGCATAGACGGTGTCTCCTTCCTGAATTTGGAATATCATAGTTTTGGCAGATTCCTGAGGAGCGATCTGCCATTGTGTTTCTTCGCCGGTCTTTACAGGAAGTGCATAAGGAGTACTGATCTGAAAGTCTTTGGGGAATTGACCGCGGAAGAACATATACCTGCTTGAAGTCTTGAAAGAATTGCTGGCATTGGAGCCTTTCTCTATTCTGAATACCGTGTTCTTTCCGGGGTTCAAATTGTATGAACGATCATTTTCGCGGAAAAGGTAGTAACTGCACAGGTCTCCGTTGTAATAGTTTAATTCTGTTCCTCCTTCCGGAGTTTGCTCCCATTTCGATTCAATAATGCGCGGAGGCATTTCCATTAATTTTCGCAGAGACTGTGCGGAGGCATAAACGGTAGATAATGTTGTAAGAAGTACCAATGTCGTATATCTGAAGTGCTGTGTCATAATAGTAATATTAGATTATGTGTTATAAAGTAAGATATTTTGCTTGCAAATTTATCAATTATATGCTAATATCATAGCATACTTTGAACTTTTTTGTCTCTGGTATTCAGATTAGATGTAAATTTTAGGATAATTCAATCCGAACCCATGCGGATATTGTATTTTGAACTATATTGTATTCCTTGTCATTGGGCGGTTGTTAGTGTTTTATCTGACTGTCTTTTCTATGATATCCTGCTTATATTTGTATCTTTTCTACCTTTCATTGTCTTACCCTGGATTTGGTTGACTACTATAAGTATCAACTAAAATGAATAAAAGATGAAAAAGAGTGACATGAC
>ERZ808035.155-NODE-155-length-81560-cov-9.813924_pt1 | contig 81560 bp, 82 predicted proteins | sample MGYA00380189_ERZ808035 | MGnify/ENA primary metagenome ERZ808035 (study PRJEB31490, sample SAMN06133407) | mouse gut metagenome | isolation source: M5_1 | host: mice | place: China: Chengdu | collected 2015-05 ... | reverse complement strand
AATTGTAAGACATTTCTTGATTTAAGTAAAGAAATTGACGGCGATACGAAATATAGATACACAGTGATAACAAGTGCGGAAGGTAACGATATAGTAACCAAAAAAATGAAAGTACAAAGTGGCGAATTTTATATAAGATTAGCTGCATACTATCAAACTTGCAATGTATATAAAATATGGCTGGAGGATAAGGATGTTATATAAATACATAAGCGAAACAGAAATAGAAAAAGCACCGCTGTATATCAAGGAAAACGGTACGGTTATAAGCAACCCACCTGAGGACAAGCTCAGGGAATTAGGCTACAAGGATTTAATCATTGAGCCTTGCCCCGAAACACAGGAGGGCTTTTACAGAACACCGATATATACAGACGGTGAGGTTATTACTCAGAGTTGGAGTGAGGAAATTAAGGACGGTGAGAATGATTAAAAGTGGCTGAGAAAATTATTGAAATCGTACTTAGTACAGTTATTCCAAGTCTGATAACAGGACTTTGCGTATATGTCAAGGGTGTTAAGAAAAACAATAATGCTCTCAAGGAGGGTATGCTTAGTCTGTTAAGAGCAGAACTTATTCGCCAACACGATAAATGGACTACACAGAATTATTGCCCTATATATGCAAAGGATGCTCTCAGCAAGGCATATAACGCATATCATCAGCTTGGCGGTAATGGAACAATGACACAGATTTATAATGAAACTATGGCTCTTGAAACAGAGCCTAAAGTGAATAACGAGAGTGCCTGAGTGCCGTAGCTTAATTGCTATGGCATTTTTCTTTTAGGAGATATTATGGCGGTTTTAAAAATAAATGATATTCAAATAGCAACACCTTCAACTTTGAAAGTAACCTTGCAGGATATTGACAGTGACGACACTGGCAGAAACCAAAAAGGCACGATTGTAAGGGATAGAGTAGTCGGAGGTGCTGATGCAAAACGTAAGGTAGAGTGCACTTGGAAGGCACTTACAAGTTCTGAAACAAGTAAGCTCCTTAAGGCTATGGATGGTGTGTCTTTTAATGTGACTTATCCTGACCCTTATACAGGTACAACAAGAACAATGAAAGCCTATGTGGGTGACAGGTCGTTGCCTATTTATGTAATGCGACCTGATGGCTCTTATGTATGGGAAAGTTTGACTGCTAATTTTGTGGAGTATTAATTATGTACGAGATTGAAAACAATATATTAAATGCCTTTGAGTCGGATAACAGAGAAATTGCAGTTCGTTGTACTTTTAATGATAACTCTGTTATAGATGGCGAGTATATAAAGAAAATTGAAATTACAGATATTATCAGTGGTGATACCACATTATCTCTTGGCAATACCTGCAGCAATCAATTAAAACTCGATATGTTTTTGCCTGATGATTTTGTTGGCTTGGGCAATGCAAAAATCAAGGTTGAATTAGGTATCGCTGTTGATAACAACATAGAATACGTGCCTATGGGAATTTTCTATGTTGACAGTTTTAAGAGTAACAGTGATTTTAAATCCGTTACAATTACTGCCTACGATGCAATGCAAAAGGTTTCCGAGCTTGGCGATACATATAAGTGTAAGCTTTCTGCAAATAATGTATCTCCTATTGATGTGATTAATGATATTGCAGAGCAGGCAGGTTTAACAACTGAACTGTCATCCGCTGAATATGTCAATACCGGTGCCTTTCTTGAAAAAAGGGCTGTTGCTAATGTTTCTGTTTCACCCAGAGCAATGTTAGGCTATATGGCAGCTTTAATAGGCGGTAATGCAAAAATTGACCGCAATGGTAATGTTACAGTCAAACTTTTGAAAAATATAGGCTACACGATTAGCGGTGACACTCAGTTTATGAGTGGCTTCACTAAAAACATTACCGCTGAATTACAGCCTGCATATTTAACAAGTGGTATTCAGAATAATGATGGTACGGACAAAGTAGTCACAGTTGGAAGTGGAACATTCGGTTTTAATTTCAGCAATCCGTATTTTACAACTATTATTGCTGAAAATGTGTTAGGCATTTATGCAGAGCAAATTAGTTTCATTACTGGCTCGGTTAACTATCGCTGTAATCCTGCACTTGAAAGCGGAGATATAGTTTTAGTGGAGGATAAGCTCGGTAATTACAACAATTTCCTGATTAAATCACAGACAATAACAATCAGTGGGGGACTAAAATCAGTCCTGAATTGTGATATTGATACAGAAGCAAATGCTCAGTTTATATCTGCACCAAGGAACAAAACTGTTTCACAGTCTTTCAGCAACTTTGACAGAATGTATCAGGATATTATCAGTAAGTTAACTGGAAACCAAGGCGGATATGTTAAGTTCGTATATGATGAATATGGAAAAATGCGAGCAATTGCAATTCCGAAAACAGACATTGACGTCAGCTGGGATAATGAGTCGGGTAAAGTTATATCAGCGGAAAATGTACCGATGTGGGTTTGGAGCAAGGGTGGACTGTCTTACAGTCCTGATGGCGGAACAACATACAATGTTGCTATGAACAGCGAGGGACAGATTTTTGCTAACTATCTTCAATCGCCTTTAGGTTATATCGGTAATTGGATATTGAACAAGGAAAAAATATTTCAGCGTGTGAAGGTCGGAACTACTACTTATGAATTTACACTCAAAGCAGATAACAACAGTAGCAGTCAAACTAAAAAAGCCATCTATGCTAATACCTTTACTAATAACAGAAACAGTGATTCGGGTGATGCGGACTATTACAAGACTGAGAACTTCTATGTACGCCGTAACGGTGAAGTAATGTTTCAGGATGGAGTAATTGCAGGCTGGAATATAAACGAAAATGGATTTTATAAGGATGACGGCGATTACAGAGCTTATATCGGAAATCCTGAAAGTTCCAAACGCTGGGTATTCTCTGTTCAAAAAAAAGAAACAGATGGGGAATATTATGGTAAGTTTCGTGTGAATGCCGAAGGAGAAACTTATATCGGTAATAATCTGATTTTAGCCACAAGTATTGTTGATGATGATGGTGATGAAATTGTTAGTCCTTATAGAGATGGCAGTTTTGTATTTGGCTATGGTTCTTACAATAAAAATTATCGTACATTTTTAGAAGGCGGAGCTGTGTACTTAAAGTATAGAGGTGATAAAGGTGCAAGCTTACAAATTCAGGAAAATAATGCAACTATATTTACCATTGATAACAGGAGTTCTTCATTTGATGTAGGAACAGGCAAAAGAAATACAATTTGTTCTGCTGGTGGATTTGTTCTTAGTGCTAATGGTGGCAATAATGCTATGTACTTGCACGCAAGCAGAATTGGATTGTATGGAAATACAGTATTAAGCAATGACGCAACTATAAAAGGTGATTTGACGATAAATGTACATTCAACGAGTGGATTAGCTCCTTTGTACGTAAATTCAAGTGGTGTAATAAGTCCTACATCATCTTCAAAACGATATAAGGAAAATATTACTGAAGAGCTTGAAGATTGGTTAAATCCTGAAAGGCTTTATGAGTTGCCTGTTGTTCAATATGATTATAAAAATGAATTTAAAGATATTGAACTTGTAGCTGGAACTCAGATAGGTATTATTGCAGAGGATGTTCACGAACATTATCCAAACGCTTGTATATATAATGAAAAGGGTGAGCCTGAGTCTTGGCAGGACAGAATAATGATACCTGCTATGCTTAAGCTCATTCAGGAACAGAAGAAAGAAATTGATAGTTTGAATGAAAGATTGACCTTACTTGAAAATTCAATAAAAAACAGAGCAGATTAATTCTGCTCTGCAAATTCTTATTCATCTAAAAAATCAATTTGAGATAAATCATCAATATATACTAAATTATCGTCTTTGTCCCAATAACAATATTTGCCAGCATCAGGACAGTTTCCTTTTATGATACAAACCATTGTTATTTCTCCGTCAATAAATGCTCTTTTATATTGTTCACAATGTCTATCTTCGAGGGATGGTTTAACGTATTCATATTCGTATTCTACTCTGTATGAATCAGCGAATTGTGTTGATGAAACCTCTTCGATTGTTGTTTTATCTGTTGTATTTTCAGTAGTAGTCTCCGTCGTAGATGTAGGCTGGGGAGCACCTAAGTGCTTTCTTGTAGTGCTCTCTTCTGTTGTACTTTCAGCTATTGCAGTATTCTCGGATGTGGCTAATGCCTGCGAAACAGCAGCGTTTACAAGCTCTTCAGTATGCTTGTCATTGTTTTGCTTAACAACAACCCCAACACCTGTCGCTGTTCCTGCTGTTATAACAACAGATATTACTATGGCAATAATTTTAGTTTTCAAATCAATCACCTCATCATTTAATATAAGAATAACATATACTTTCTTGATTTTCAAGATAAATAAGGAGCTGTTCTATGAAAAAAGAATTTAGTAAGGTTATTGTTGTTATTGCCGTGCTCATTGCACTGCTTAACAATGGTGTATATTGGCTTGCGATTTTTATGGGCTTTGAGCCTGACAGTGCTGTGCCTATATCGGCAATGGTACAGATATTCGGAGCAATTTTAAGCTACTGTCTGTATCAGTTAGGACTCAAGAACAGTCGCAACAAATACGGCATTGATGCCGAAGGACAACCATATAAGGAGGAAACAATTTATGAGAGAGAAAATTAAAGCGTTTTTTGTTAAGGTGAGGAATTATATTCTTAACGAGAAAAGAATTAAAAAATGGCTGTTACAGGCTGTCGTATTGGCTGAAAAGCAGCTCGGTTCAGGTACTGGAAAGGTTAAACTGTCAACTGTATATGATATGTTCATTGTAAGATTTCCGATTGTGTCTAAGCTCATATCATTCGACACATTTTCATCATTTGTTGATGATGTGCTTGGGACAATGCGTGAACTGCTTGAAAGCAATAAATCTTTAAAGGAATACATAGATTATGGCGTATAAAGTAATTGATTTAAACGAGCATATAGGCAGTGTTAATTTTAAGGCTCTTGATATAGATGCCATTATTTTGCGAGTAGGGTACAGGGGATATGCTCCTGAGGGAAAACTAAAGATTGATAATAAGTTTAAATCGTATATCAAGTCCTGCAATAAGTATCATATCCCTGTAGGAGTATATTTTTTCTCACAGGCTACCACTGTTGCCGAGGCAAAGGCAGAAGCAAAATTTGTTTTGAGAAATATATCTGATTACAGGGTTGACCTGCCAGTATATTTTAATGTTGAATATGTAAAAAACAGTAAAGGCTTTACAGGCAGATTATACAACAAGCAAATCAGCAAAGAAAAGCAGACAAGAATTGCAAAGGCATTTTGCGATACTATATTAATTAATGGCTATGAAGCAGGTGTCTTTTCAAACTATGATTTTTTCAAGAATAAGTTAATTGCTGAACAGCTTAATAACTATTCATTGTGGATTTCATATTACTCAGCTAAGGGAGTTCCTGTAGTGGCAGGTGCTGATTTTGATATGTGGCAGTACACAGATGATGCCGAGATTAAAGGCGTTACAGGAATGGTTGCTGTCGATTGCCTTTATAAAGATTTTATATGGTGTCAATATGCAACCACAGCAGATTTGAATTATCGCAGCTCTGCTAATCTGCATTTAAAGGATTACAGCGGAACTTTAGCTGAAGGTACAGTGGTTGATGTTCTTACAGGCAGTGAAGTAATCTCGGATGGTTACGAGTGGGTAAAAATCAGGCTTGACGATAAAATGTATTATGTTGTTAAACAGCATTTAAGGAGGGTTTAAAATGACGCTTGATAAGTTTTTAACTACGTATAAGGTTGGCAAGTCATATGACTATGCTAATACAGGCTACAAGGGCGAATGTGTTTCTCTTGTGAAATGCTATATCAAAGATGTTCTTGGTGTAGCACCACAGGCGATAGGCAATGCAAAGGATTATTGGCTTAACAGAAATAACAGTTACATTGCAAATAATTTTACAGCAATTGCTAACACACCTACTTTTGTTCCTCAACGTGGTGATTTATTCGTTCGCACCAGTGGTACATACGGACATATCGGAATTGTGCTTGAGGCAACAACGAGTTATTATTATACAATTGAGCAAAATTATAACGGTTGCAGAGTTGTTAAAAATATCAAACACACAGATTGGAGCAATGTTAATTTCCTAAGACCTAAAAATCAAAAGAATATTAACAAAGTAACACCTGAATTTGAAATTGCAGAAACCTATACACTCATCACAGATGTTAAGGTGAGAGTGGATGCAGGAACAAACAGTGCACAGAAGAAAAAAAGTCAGCTTACTGCTGACGGACAGAAGAATGCACTTAACCAAACAATGGCAGTGCTCAAAGCTGGTACAAAAGTAACCGTGCAAGCCATTAAGAAAATCGGTTCTGATATATGGGTGAAAATCCCCAGCGGATGGATTGCATTTTACTATCAAGATGAATTGTTTGTGAAATAAAATATTCCCTATCTCTTGAATGAGGTAGGGAGTTACTTTGTTACAATATGTATAATTAGGACTTCCACATTGGTTAAAAGTCTTTTTAATTTGTTGTAATCTGTAATTGCTTGTAATTCCACAAAGTTTGTTTTTGCGAAATTCTGTTCCACAAAAGTCCCACAAAATGTTTTTTGTTTTTTGTGAAGGAAAATAAAAATGGCTCAAAACATACCGTTTTAAGCCAAATAATCTGGAGCTGATAACCGGACTTGAACCGGTGACCTCATCCTTACCAAGGATGTGCTCTACCGCCTGAGCCATATCAGCAAAACGTGGCGACCCGGAACGGGCTCGAACCGTCGACCTCTAGCGTGACAGGCTAGCGTTCTAACCAACTGAACTACCGGGCCACATCTTGCGAAATGTATTATATATTAACTTTTCATAATTGTCAAGAGTTTTCTTAATATAAGTTTTGATATTTTTGTAACTTGAAAGTGCCGCACTATTAAGGTATAATATAAATAATATTTTTTAGGAGAATTTTTTATGCGTTTAACAAAAGGTGCTTCTGAAAGCACTCATAAATATATGATAGATGGTATACGTTATGTATGTGATCATTTCAAGGAGCGCGCCCCTGGTACACACAGTGAGCGCTCTGCCCAAAAATTTTTAAAGGGTGAGCTTGATCAATGGGCGGATGAGGTTGAGATGGAGGATTTTAATCTGCACCCGAATGCTTTTATGGGCTGGATTCCCCCTGCAGGAATTATCGGTATCCTTTCGGTTATTTTCTATTGGCTTACATACAAGGGTGTTGTGAATAATTCAGCCCTCGCCGCTGTGGCAGTTGTGCTTACGTGGTTTGCCCTGTCCTGTCTTGTGATAGAATTTTTAATGTATAGGGAATATGTTGATTTCCTTTTCCCAAAAAAGGTATCACGCAATGTTATGGCACGCAGGAAACCCACAGGTGATGTTAAAAGACGTATTATTTTCTGCGGTCACACAGATGCGGCGAATGAATGGACCTATTCTATTCACGGCGGTATCAAAGCACTTGCTCCTGTTATGGCAGGCTCTATCGGTGGCTTGATTGGTATTTGCATTTTTAATATTATATGGCTGATTTATGACCTTGCAGGCGGTCTTTACGCTTCAAGGTTCTGGCTTGTAATCGGAATTATTCAGCTTGTCCTTATTCCGTTTTTTATTGCTATTCTTTTCTTCATTAATTGGAAGGTTGTGGTTGACGGCGCTAATGATAATTTAACTGCCGATTATATTGCAATGTCAGTTCTCAAGGAAATGGCTGAAAATGATAAGAGATATGAAAATACCGAGGTTTGCTGTCTTCTGACAGGCTCTGAGGAAGCAGGACTCCGTGGTGCAGTAGCTTATGCAAAGCGCCACGAGGATGAGCTGAAGGCAATTGAAACGGTTGTGATTTCTATGGATACAATGCGTGAAATAGAGCAGCTGCAGATTTATACACAGGGCTGTACAGGCACGCAGAAAAATTCAAATGCAGTCGGTGAGCTTTTGTATGAAGCAGGTGTGAACTGCGGTATTGAAATGAAGGAAACCGATATTTACCCCGGTGCAGTTGATGCTGAGGGCTTTTCACGCTATGGTATCGAGGCTGTGGGCTTCTGCGGTGTCAATCACGACCCTAAAACATATTATCATACAAGACTTGATACAGCTGATAATATGAGTGAGGAATGCATTAACATTTCTCTTGATATTTGTCTTGAGGCTGCAGAGCTTTATGATTCTATGGGTGGTATTGAAGGCTTCAGAGCAGAAGGTAAAAAACGCTTTAAGAAGGGCTATAATAAGTAATTGTTATTTTATGAAGGATTTACATATACACATTGAACGCGGTCCATACACCATTGAATGGATTGAAAAGTTTATAGATAAAGCAGTGCAGATGGAGCTTGAAGAAATCTGCCTGCTGGAGCACAGCATTCGTTTTAAGGATTTTCACCCCACCTTCAAAGAAGCCGCAGAATATAATCTGTATCAGAAAAAATGGTTTAACGGTAAGGTGAAAACTGCCCAAACACTTGATGCTTTTAAAAAACTTGCCACTGAAATCAGGGGCAGGGAATATCCCGTTAAAATCTCTTTCGGTCTTGAAATCTGTTATTTTGAGCAGCATCAGGAGCTGATAAGGGATTTAACCTCAGATGGCTTTTTTGATTATCTTTTAGGCTCTGTTCACTGGGTTGATAACTGGACCTTTAATCAGCGTAAATATCAGTGGCTCGGCAAAGACGTTAATCATATTTATAAGCGATATTTTGAAACGGAAAATTCGCTTGTTGAAAGCGGAATTTTTGACATTATTGCACATCCCGATTTAATCACCTGCCACGGTCTTTACCCAAGCTTTGATTTATCCGATACTTACAGGGCATTGTGTGAAAATATAAAAGCACATAATATGTGTCTTGAAATGAATACCTCAAAGGGTTTTGGGGTTAACAAACCGTTTTTTGATATTGCAAAGTCTGTCGGTGTTGATTTTTCAACAGGCTCGGATGCACACCGACCCGAGGACGTCAGCAGAGAGATTAAAGAGGTCACTGCTCTTATATCCCATAGCTGAAGGTGACAGGGTCTTTAAACAGCGGTATGAGGGGCGGCATAAAGGAGAAAAGTATAAATAAAATACCGATAACGGCAAAAATCGCTATACCTATCTTTTCAGCCTTTTCAAATTTGCCTGATTTTATCATAAAATAATCAACTGTAAATGCGGCGGCAATGCCGATGAAAAAGGATACTATATTTAAAAACGGAATATTTCTTCCTATTATTCCGTTGTAGGAATAAAAAAAGCTTATGATTGCAAGCATACCTGTTAAAAGCCCGATAGCTTTGCCAAACCATAGGCTTTTGTTTTTATTAAGAATTTTATATTCAATTACGGACCAGATAAGGTAGGGGAGATAAAGCAGCTTTAAATGTTCCCAGGTACTTTCATTGACAGGGAAAAATAATCCGACAAAGCTGTTGTATCCGCACCAGCCATAAACAAAATGAAACAGGCTTCCCAGTACTCCCGTAAAAATAAATCCCAAAATGCATTGTCTGAATAATTTATTTCTCATATCATCACCACTGTAAATATATGCAGCACGGTATACTTTATTTATTGTTTTTGATGAATTAACAGTATTTTAATAACTTTATGATAATATATATTTATAGATATGGAATTTTTAAGAAAGGAATTTTATGAAGAAAATAAGAAATTTAAAAATAAAAAACTTTATATTCCTGTTTTTTGCAGGTGTGATTAATGCCGTTGGCGTAACCATGTTTCTGCAGCCTGTTAAGCTGTATGACAGCGGTGTGTCAGGCACATCCATGCTGCTTGCACAGGTTACACCCGAATACCTGCCGCTTTCTGTGTTTTTGGTGCTCCTCAATGTTCCGATATTTTTGTTCGGGCTTAAAAAGCAGGGCTGGGAATTTACAGTGTATTCCATTTTTACGGTTGGTATTTATTCACTCAGTGCGTGGCTGATTACCGATGTTCTGCCTGTTGATGTAAGCACAGTGTCACCGCTTGCAAAATCAGATTTGTTTTTGTGCGCCATTTTCGGCGGTCTGATTTCAGGACTCGGCAGCGGTCTTGCCATTCGTTTCGGCGGTGCTATGGATGGTATAGAGGTCCTTGCAGTGGTTTTTGCAAAAAAGATAAATATGACTGTCGGCTCCTTTGTAATGGTTTATAATGTTATTCTTTATGTTATCTGCGGAATTGTTATTCATAGCTGGATTTTACCGCTTTATTCCATAGTTACATATGTTGCGGCACTGAAAACAATTGACTATATTGTTGAAGGCTTTGACAGATCTAAGTCTGCATTCATTATTACAACGAAGCAGGAGGAAATCTGTGAAAAGCTTTCCGCAACCTTTGAAAACGGTATTACATATTTTGATGCAAAAGGCTATTATTCCAACTCAGACAGAAAAATTATATACTTTGTAATCAATCGTTTTCAGGTTAGTAAAATGAGAAATCTGGTTCACGAAATTGACCCCGATGCTTATATTTCAATCAGTGAAATAGCGGATGTGTTTAAGGTTAATCACGATAATAAAAAATAATTTACTCTAATTTATTAATTCTCTCTTGACTTTTTATTAAAGTTGTGATAAAGTAAATCACGCACGGAAAGTGCATTATACTTGACAGGTAAAACCCGTCAGCTTGCAGAAGTACTCAAGTTGGTGACGAGGCGCCCCTGCTAAGGGCGTAGGTCGGGTAACCGGCGCGAGAGTTCGAGTCTCTCCTTCTGCGCCAAATAAAAACAGACACCTTTTTGGTGTCTGTTTTTATTTTACTTAGAGAGATGAGAAACAAACTCCAAATTCACTGCATAATTTATTGCTATCGCAATGTAGGGAACAGGTTTCCCGTTCCGATAGAAGGTAATTCCTAATTCTCATTTTATGGTTATTTTAGTATAAATTGGGTGGGATTCTCTTCTCAGCTAACGAAAGGTCCACCGGACCTTTCTCCTAAAAATATCCAGCAGCAAGCTGCACGATATTTTTAGAGTTCGTTTCGAATCCCACTTATTTACAACAACAAAAAAGAGAGTACAAAGTGTACTCTCTTTTTTGTTGGCGCAGAGGGTGGGATTGCGTCAAAACACATTACGTGCTTGAATACTTTTGTAAAACAAAAGCATAATAAGCACTTCATATGTTTTTCCTTTTCCCACAAAGCAAGGCTTTGTGGGAGCCCTGAAACAGGTGGATTAGAATTGACCCAACCACACAAAATAAAAAAGACATCCGAACGGATGTCTTTTTTATTTGGCGCAGAGGGTGGGATTCGAACCCACGCGCCCTTTCGGACAAACGGTTTTCAAGACCGCCTCGTTATGACCACTTCGATACCTCTGCGTTTGGTGCTCAATAATATTACCACAGTAAAAGCAACTTGTCAACCCTTTTTTGCAAAAAATAAAAGCTCCTTGGTACAAGGAGCTTTTCACTGATAAATCAGTCCTTCATTGCTGCAAAACATTCGCTGCAGTAAACGGGACGCTCACCGTTTGGTACGAACGGAACTTTGCATTCTGCACCGCAGTTTGCACATACTGCATCGTGAAGCTCTCTCGGAGCTCTTGCAGCTGCCTTTCTCTTGTCACGGCATTCCTTGCATCTTTGCGGCTCGTTTACGAATCCCTTTTCTGCATAAAATTCCTGCTCGCCTGCAGTAAATACAAAATCGTTGCCACAGTCTTTACAGGTCAGTGTCTTGTCTTCAAACATTTTAAATTACCTCTCATTCTTAAAGCTCACAGCTTTACATTGCTTAGTTTTTTGCGAACTCTTTGTAAGGCATTGTCTATTGCCTTAGGTGTTTTAGTTAATCGCTTCGCAATTTCATTGTAACTGCAGCCGACAATATGAAGCCGTAAGACTTCATTTTCAAAATCCGAGAGATTCTTTTGAAGAACAGAAGTTAACATTGAAACGCTTTCTCTGGCAATAAATATATCTTCTGCACTGTCAAATCCGTTTTCAATGGGGATTTCCTCCTCCATATACTCAACAACATTTTGTACCGGAATGTCCTTAAGCCTTCTGAATTTCCGCAGTGCAGTCTGCATAGCATTATCAACACAGATTTTAGCATAGGTTTTGAAGCTTGCACCTTTGCTGCTGTCATATGACTTTATAGCAGCAAGAAGACCAATCATACCCTCCTGAATCAAATCCTCCCTTTCCATAGGGGAGTCTTTATATTTGGAGGCGGTCATTTCAACCATTGCTCTGTAATCCTTGATGATAGCTTCCTGCTTTTTTCTATCACCTGATTGCGCATTTGAAAGAATTTGGTCGTATGGTTTTTTTATATCCATTGACATAATCCTCTCCCACCTTAATATAAATAATAACAGAATAATATATTATAGTCAACTAATTTTTTAAAAATCAGCCGAAAAATTTATGCAAAATCAACAAATATTACAAAATCCCGGCTTTAATAGTCGGGATTTGTCGAAAATGTCTTTTAAACATTGAAGCGGAAAAGAACAATATCTCCGTCCTTCATAACATATTCCTTGCCCTCTGACCTTACAAGTCCTTTTTCCTTAGCGGCAGTCATGCTTCCGCATTCCATCAAATCCTTGAAAGCAACAACCTCGGCTCTGATAAAGCCACGCTCAAAGTCTGTGTGTATTTTGCCTGCAGCCTGCGGTGCTTTCGTGCCGTTTTTGATTGTCCATGCTCTTACCTCAGGCTTGCCTGCTGTGAGGTATGAGATTAAGCCAAGCAGTGCATAGCTCTTTTTAATCAGTCTGTCAAGACCGCTTTTTTCAAGCCCCATATCAGCGAGGAACATTTCCTTTTCCTCATCATCTAGCTGAGCAATTTCAGCCTCCATTTCAGCACAGATAGGCAGTGTTTCAGCACCCTCTGCAGCAGCAATATCCTCAACTGTTTTATAGAAAGGATTGTTCTCAATTCCGTCGGTGAAATCATTTTCGCCCATATTGCAGGCATAGATAACAGGCTTGATTGTCAGCAGTGACACCTCTTTCAGATATTCCTGCTCGTCATCGTCTATCTCAATGCTTCTTGCAGTTTTGCCCTGCTCCATTTCAGCCTGAAGCCTTTCCAGAAATTCAACCTCAGGTGCAAGCTTTTTGTCACCCTTCATTGCTTTTTTTCTGCTGTCAATTCTTCTTGAAAGAATATCAAGGTCTGAAAGAATTAATTCAAGATTGATTGTTTCAATATCCCTTGCAGGGTCTATGCTTCCGTCAACGTGGGTGATGTCGTCATTTTCAAAGCAGCGTACAACGTGAATGACCGCATCAACCTCACGGATATGCGACAGGAATTTGTTGCCCAAGCCTTCGCCCTGAGATGCACCCTTAACAAGTCCTGCAATGTCAACAAATTCAATTGTTGCAGGGGTGAATTTGTCAGGCTCATACATTTCTGCCAGCTTATCCAGTCTTTCATCAGGCACGCAAACCATACCTACATTGGGTTCAATGGTGCAGAAGGGATAGTTAGCGCTTTGTGCACCTGCATTCGTTATTGCATTAAACAGTGTGCTTTTGCCCACATTCGGCAATCCTACAATACCAAGCTTCATATGTAAATCTCCTTAGAATAAAAATCTGTTTGCATAATCCCATATATTATATATCAAAAAAATCAGATTTACAAGTGCTAAATGCTCTTGACTTTAAGGGTCAAATAATATATTATATTTCTAATAATTTTTTAGATAGTGTAAAGCTTTGCTGTAATTTGTCGGGGTTTGACACTTTATATGCAGAAAAGAGAGGCGAAAATTATGAAACTCAATGGTTCGCAGATTGTTCTTGAGGTTTTAAAGGAACAAGGGGTAGATACTATTTTCGGCTACCCGGGCGGTACAATTCTGAATATTTTTGATGAGCTTTATAAGTATGGCGATACATTTAACCATATTCTGACAGCTCATGAGCAGGGTGCTTCACACGCTGCAGACGGCTATGCCCGTGCAACAGGCAAGGTGGGCGTCTGCTTTGCAACATCAGGTCCCGGTTCAACGAATCTTGTCACCGGTATTGCAACTGCTTATATGGATTCCATTCCTGTTGTTGCAATTACCTGCAACTATGCTACAGAAGGTCTTGGCAGGGATTCCTTCCAGGAGGTTGATATTACAGGTATTACAATGCCGATTACCAAGCATAACTTTATGGTTAAGGATGTAAATGAGCTTGCTGATACCATCCGCCGTGCTTTTGAGATTGCACAGAGCGGACGCAAGGGTCCTGTTCTTGTTGATATTCCCAAGGATATTACCGCGGCAATGTGTGAATATGAGCCGCAGCCTAAAATTGAAGTTAATAATCACAAAACACCAAAGGAAAAATGCCTTAAAAGAGCAGTTGACCTTATTTCACAGGCTAAAAGACCGCTTATCTATGTTGGCGGCGGTGCAATTCTGTCAGAGGTTGGTGAGGATTTAATTACCTTTGCTGAAAAAATTGATGCACCTGTTGTATCCTCACTTATGGGACTTGGTGCAGTACCGAATGGACATCCGCTTCATCTCGGTCTTATCGGTATGCACGGTCATTTTGAATGCAATAAGGCTGCTCACGATTGTGATGTGCTTATTACCTGCGGTGCAAGATTTTCTGATCGTGTTGCAGGCAACAGAGCAAAGTTTGCTCCGAATGCTGAGATTTTACATATTGATATTGATTCAGCCGAGATGGACAAAAATATTGTTTCAAACTACCATTTAAGAGGCAATTTGGCTGACATTATTCCTATGCTCACACGTGAGCTTGAGCAGCTTGACCACAGCGAATGGAGAGCTGAAATTGAAGGCTTCAAGCGTCCTTTTGTTCAGCTTCAGATTGGGGACTATGTTAATCCGCAGGCAGTTATTGAGGCGATTGATAAGAAAACACCTGATGATACTGTTGTTGTTACCGACGTAGGTCAGCATCAGCTATGGGCAGCTCAGTTCTATAAATACAAGCTGCCGCGTACACTTTTAACATCAGGCGGTTTGGGCACAATGGGCTATTCAATGGGTGCTGCAATGGGTGCTGCAGTCGGCTGTCCTGATAAACGAGTTATTATGTTTGTAGGTGACGGCGGTTTTCATATGAATTTAACCGAGCTTGCAACAATGGCATCCTATAACATTCCTGTTATTATGTTTGTTATGAACAATACAGTTTTAGGTATGGTGCGCCAGTGGCAGAAGATTTTTTACGGCAATCGTTTTTCTGATACCGACCCGCACAGAGCAACTGATTTTGTTAAGGTTGCCGAGGCTTTCGGGGTTAAAGGTATGCGTATTCATACCAATGACGAAATTGATGCTGTTATTGATGAGGCTCTTAAGGTTAACGGTCCTGTGCTTATTGAATGCAGAATTTCACCGGATTCAAATGTTCTTCCGATGATACCTCCCGGAGGCTCTGTAAAAGATATTAAGGAGGAGATGTAATTATGGCAGAAGAAAAGCTTGTTTTGTCTGTTCTTGTTGACAATGTTTCGGGTGTTCTTCAGCGTGTGGCTGGTCTGTTCTCAAGACGAGGCTATAACATCAGCTCACTTACAGTGAGTGAAACGGAGGATCCTGCTTTTTCAAGAATGACCATTGAATCCTATACCGAGCCTGAAAACTTCAGACAGATTAAGGCTCAGCTTCTGAAGCTCGAGATTGTCAAAAAGGTAGCAGAGCTTACGGATGATAAATCTGTATCAAGCGAGCTGTTGTTAATCAAGGTTTCGGCAGCGGGTGTTGAAAAGAAAAATGCTCTCCTTGCACTGAATATGCGTTACGGTGCAAGAGTGCTTGATGTATCCATGACTACAATGACGCTTGAGTTCACAGGTGCAGGCTCTACCATTGATATGTTTGTTAAAGAGATTGAGGACAGCTTCGGCATTGTTGAGCTTGCCCGCACAGGTATCACGTCACTTGAGCGCGGTGAAGGCTCATTTACCGATGATATATAAATAAGGAATGAAACAAAAGAAATAAGGTGAAAATTATGTCTATGACTATGACACAAAAAATATTGGCAGACCATGCAGGGCTTGACAGTGTTGTTGCAGGTCAGCTCATTGAAGCAAAGCTGGATATGGTTTTGGGTAATGACGTTACCTCACCGGTTGCCATTAATGAAATGAATAAATTCGGCAAAACCGATGTTTTTGATAAAACAAGAATTTCCCTTGTAATGGACCATTTTACTCCGAACAAGGATATTCAGTCTGCTGAAAACTGCAAGCAGGTAAGAGAATTTGCCAAGAAGAATGATATTCTCCACTATTACGATGTAGGTAATATGGGTATCGAGCATGCTCTTCTTCCTGAGCAGGGCATTGTTACGGCAGGTGACTGCATTATCGGTGCGGATTCACACACCTGTACATACGGTGCACTGGGTGCTTTTTCAACAGGTGTCGGCTCAACAGATATGGCGGCAGGTATGATAACGGGTAAGGCTTGGTTTAAGGTGCCTTCTGCTATAAAGGTTGTTATCACAGGTAAAAAGGCGCAGTGTATTTCGGGTAAAGATGTTATTCTTCACCTTATCGGAAAAATCGGCGTTGACGGTGCTCTTTATAAGTCACTTGAATTTACCGGTGACGGCATTAAGGAGCTTTCCATGGATGACCGCCTTTGTATCTCAAATATGGCAATTGAATGCGGTGCCAAAAACGGAATTTTCCCCGTTGACGAGGTTACACTCGAATATGTTAAGGACAGAGGTCAGAGACCTTATAAGGTTTATGAGGCTGATGAGGATGCTGCGTATGATTCGGTTGTTGAGATTGATTTAAGCAAGCTCAGCCCCACTGTTGCCTGTCCTCATCTTCCTGAAAATACAAAAACTGTTGATGAGCTTGGCAAAATTGAAATTGACCAGGTTGTTATCGGTTCCTGTACAAACGGCAGAATGGAGGATATGCGTATTGCCGCATCTATTCTCAAAGGCAAAAAGGTTGCAAAGGGTGTTCGCTGCATTGTAATCCCTGCAACACAGACCATTTATCTGAACTGCGTGAAAGAGGGTCTTGCCGAGATTTTTGTTGAAGCAGGTGCAATCGTTTCAACTCCTACCTGCGGTCCCTGTCTTGGCGGTCATATGGGTATTCTTGCAAGCGGTGAAAAGGCAGTTTCCACATCCAACAGAAACTTTGTAGGACGTATGGGTCATACAAAGAGTGAAATTTATCTTGCATCACCTGCAGTTGCGGCTGCTTCTGCAGTGAAGGGTTATATTGCAGATCCGAGAAAGGAGGCTTAATTATGAAAGCAAAGGGTTTAGTTCATAAGTTTGGTGATAATGTTGATACAGATGTTATCATTCCTGCACGTTACCTTAACAAGAGTGACGAGGCTTGGCTTGCCTCCCACTGTATGGAGGATATTGACGCTGATTTTGTAAACAGAGTTAAAGAAGGCGATATTATGGTTGCCGAGGCTAACTTTGGCTGCGGTTCTTCAAGAGAACACGCTCCCATTGCAATTAAGGCTTCCGGTATTTCCTGTGTTATCGCATCAACCTTTGCGAGAATTTTTTACCGCAATGCTATTAATATAGGTCTTGCTATTCTTGAATGTGACGAGGCTGCAAGAGAAATTAAAGCGGGAGATGAGGTTGAGGTGGATTTTGACAGCGGTGTTATTTCCGATAATACCACAGGCAAAACCTATCAGGCTCAGCCATTCCCTCCGTTTATTCAAAATATCATCAAAGACGGCGGTTTGATGAAATCCATTAATAAATAATTGAGGCTTGATATGCAATTGATTTTATCCGAGGAGAATTTGCATCACTTATGGGGCTCTGCCACAGAATACTGGTTCTCCCGTACCGATTACACAATACATAAATACAGTGATTTACCCAGCGAAGATCATACTGTACTGGTTGAGCACGGCTTTATTCCGTTTTTGACAATCAGCAATGAGGAGGTTATCAGGGCTTATATGAAATCCCTTGATAATCCCAAGCTGTCCGATAAGCTTGACGGCTTATCATCAGAGGAATGTGTTGAAACCTTCTGGAAGTATTTTAATGCTTATGAGGATGTTTCATCAGGCTTCAGCGAATTTGAAAAAAAGTTTGTTGAAAAAAAGTTTACTGAATGGTGCATAGAAAATGCTGTTGAATATAAGGTGATATAAAATTACACCCATTAACTTGATTGTTAATGGGTGTGATTTTTTTATACATAGGAATGCTCAACTGTTACAATCAGATTTACACTGCTGTCTGTTTTTTCATATTCGGCTTTCAGTTCGTTCAGTATATCTGCCGTGGTCTTTTTGTCATAGGGAACTACCAAATCAAAAAGCAGGGTGTTGGTTTTGCCTTTGACAAGCCTGAACTCGTGAAAGCTGTAATTTTCATTTATTTTTCGGATGACTTGTTCAGTCATATTCTTGTAATAGTCAACCGTTTCATCGTCAACAACAATCGGGTCCATATGAATACAGATTACAATATGAAGCTCGCTTGAAATCCTTTTTTCAACACGGTCTATAACGTCGTGAATTTCAACAATGTCTGCGTCGGAGGGAACCTCTGCGTGTGCCGAAGCGATAATTCTTCCGGGACCGTAGTCATGAATGATTAAGTCGTGAACACCGAGTATAAGCTCTTCCTGCAGCATAATATTTTCAATGCTTCTTACAAGCTCTTTGCTTGGCGCATTGCCGAGAATTTTACCTGTTATATCACGCACAATTCCGACACCCGAGCTGAATATGATTACAGCCACTGCAAGACCGATTATTCCGTCTGCTCTTTTTAAAGGTGTAAATGTTGAAATCAGCAGTGCTGCCATTGTTGCGGCAGTGGCAATGCAGTCATTCAGGCTGTCCTGTCTTATGGCTTTCAAATTCAGATTATCGGTTTTTTTATAAAGAATATTATTGAAAAAAGCCATATAAAGCTTGATGCCGATTGCTGCTGCCAGCACAATTATATACCATATATTGAAGCTGATTTCCGAGGGATTAAGTATTTTTACAACCGAATTTTTGGCAAGCTCAAAGCTCATTAAAAAGATTAAAAAGGATACTGCAAGGGCGGTTACATATTCAAATCTGCCGTGCCCGAAGGGGTGCTCCTCATCTGTCGGCTTGTTTGCAAGCTTGCTGCCGAGAATGGTGATAATTCCCGAGCCTGCATCTGACAGGTTGTTGACTGCATCTGCTGTTATGGAAACTGCACCGCTTATACTGCCTATCGTGAATTTGAAAATACACAGCAGGGTGTTGCAGATGATTCCGAAAATACCGCTCAGTATTCCAAGACCTTCTCTTTCATTTTTCGATTTTTTCAATGCCAGCTTGATTAGAAGTTTTGACATATTTATATCACGGCTTTCTGTATGAATGTGTAATAGATAATTATATAAATACCTTTATAACATATTTTATTCTTTAAAACAACTTATTTTTGTGTTATAATGAATAAAAATTTTATGGTGATGAAATGAAGAAACTACTTATTATCAACGGCTCCCCCCGTGAAAAGGGTGTGTCAGCAGAGCTTATGAATCAGGTTAAAAGATATTTTGCAGATTGTGATGTTAAACAGTATGATACCTACAAAATGTCACCTGCACCCTGTACGGACTGCAAATACTGCGAGTATCATCAGGGCTGTTCAAATAAGGATTTGGATATATTCTTTGAAGATTTCGAGGATGCCGATTATATCGTGTTTTTCAGTCCTGTATATAATAACTTTTTCCCTGCACCCTTAAAGGCAATTATCGACCGCTTTCAGCGCTATTACAGTGCAAGGTTTAAGCGTGGGGATAAGCCGCCGATTAAAAAGCCCAGAAGAGTCGGGGCTGTGATCTGCAGCGGCTCCAACGCAAGGCAGTGTGCCGATTATATGGTTTCAACCTTAAAGCAGGCTTTTACCGTGCTGAACGGAGAGGTCTGTTCAAGATATTATATTCCGAATACCGATTCGGGTAACTATACCTTCAATATTACCGAGCTTGAAAAATTTGTTCATTTTCTTAAAGGTTAAATGATTATTGAAAATTTTATCGGATTATGGTATAATTAAACGAGAATTGGAGGTTATAAAAATGAAAAAAGTAAAAGCTATAGGTGCAGTTATCGTATGTCTTTGTCTTATTGCAGGTATATTTGCAGGCTGTTCAAAAATTTCCTTTGAAGGAAAATGGATATCAACAATTGATTTGACGGAAGAGTTCTGCGAAGCTGCCGATATGTCGGGTGATGCTGAAATGGGTCAGTATTATGATAAGCTGAATATACCGTTGTCTGTTGATGTTATTTACACTTTTTACAGTGATAACAGCTATACCTGTGCTGCTGATGAAGAAAAGTTCAAGGCTGATTTTGATGCGGTTGCTGAAAAATACATCAATTATATGATTGAAGGAATGTATAAGTATGCCGAGGCTCAGGGTATGAGCAGAGATGAATTTGATGAATATTATGAGGAAGAAAACGGCGTTTCGGTTCTTGAGGATATTACTGCAGAGTTTGAAGCAGAGGTTCCATCCGCTTATTATGAAATGATTGATGAGTTGACAGAAACAGAGCCTCAGCATCTTGGAATTAAGGATGACAGATTTTATCACACCGATGATAATGGCAATGAGCTTGGCTATCAGACATTTACCTTTGAGGGCGATACCCTCACCATAACAGGCGAGTATGATATGCAGGATAATCCTGTTGATGAGGAGGAATATCCAATCGTATTAACCAAAATGGCAGAATAGCAGAAAGAATATATTTATACCGCTGATTTTCAGCGGTATTTTTTGTTTGTGTATGCACAATGTCTGTTTTTTGTGCTTCATTCATATATAATTTATATATTATTTATTGAATATTATTATTAGTTATGTTATAATACGTTGAATATATTATGGAGAAGTATGTATGATTATTCTCGGTATTGACCCCGGGTATGCAATTGTGGGCTGGGGTGTGCTTGAATACAAGGCTAATAAATTCCGTGTTCTGGGCTATGGCGCAATTACCACCGATGCCCATACGCCTTTTCCTCTCAGGCTTCAGACGATTTATAACGATATGTGCTATTTGTTTGAAAAATACAAGCCTGAGGTTATGAGTATGGAAAAACTGTTTTATAATAATAATGCCAAAACAGTTATTGATGTTGCACAGGCGAGGGGTGTTATTACCCTTTCTGCACAGAACTACGGTGTTGATATTTTTGAATATACACCGCTGCAGGTTAAGCAGTCTGTTGTAGGCTACGGCAGGGCTGAAAAGAAGCAAGTGCAGGAAATGACGAGGGTTATGCTCGGCCTTGCTAAAATTCCGAAGCCTGATGATACTGCCGATGCTCTGGCAATGGCAATCTGCCACGGTCACTGTTCAGGCTCACTGATAAAAGGATTATAAAAGATATAAGGTGATAGTATGCTTTACAATATAAGAGGCAAATTAACAGTAAGTGATGTTAATTTTATAGTTGTCGAGTGCGGCGGTGTGGGCTTTAAATGCTTTACTACTCTGAATACGGTTAAAAATATAGGCAGAACCGGTGATGAGGTTAATGTATTTACATATCTTGCAGTTCGTGAGGACGCAATGGATTTATACGGCTTTGCCACTCTTGATGAGCTTAATGCCTTCAAGCTGCTTATCAGCGTGTCGGGAATCGGACCAAAGGCTGCCGCAGCAATTCTTTCCGAGCTTGCACCTGACAGACTGGCGGTTTGTATTGCATCAGGTGATGCCAAGGCTATTACCAAGGCTCAGGGTGTGGGGAAAAAGACTGCTGAGCGTGTTGTGCTTGAGCTGAAGGACAAAATGGGCTCAATTGCAGTGGGTGATACATCTGATGTGGTAAGCTCTGTTGCTTCTGTCGGCGAAAGCTCAAATTCTGCTGAGGCGGTTGAGGCACTTGTTGCCCTTGGCTATTCTCAGAGTGATGCGGCTGTGGTTGTGGGCAGTATGGATAAATCGCTGACAGTTGATGAAATGATTAGAAACGGATTAAAACAGCTTGCTAAAAAGCTTTAAGGGGGTAATGCACCGTGCAGGAAACGGAAATGGATTTTGAAAACAGAATAATTACCTCTGATTTTACACCTGAGGATAATGATATTGAAAATTCGTTAAGACCGAAAACGCTTGATGATTATATCGGTCAGGATAAAATTAAGGAAAATTTAAAAATATATATTGAGGCGGCAAAAGGCAGGGGAGAGGCACTTGACCATGTTCTCCTCTATGGACCTCCTGGACTTGGAAAAACCACACTTGCAGGTATCATTGCAAATGAAATGGGCGTAAATATAAGAGTTACCTCAGGTCCTGCAATTGAAAAGCAGGGGGATCTTGCTGCACTGCTCACGAATCTGCAGGAGGGTGATGTGCTTTTTATTGATGAAATTCACCGCCTTAACCGACAGGTTGAAGAGGTTTTGTATCCGGCAATGGAGGATGGTGCACTGGATATCATTATCGGCAAGGGACCGTCTGCAAGGTCAATACGTCTTGATTTGCCGCATTTTACGCTTATTGGTGCTACAACACGCTCGGGTCAGCTTTCTGCACCGCTGCGTGACCGCTTCGGTGTAATCTTCAGGCTGGAGATGTATTCAAACGAGCAGCTTGCAACGATCGTTACACGCAGTGCGGGAATACTTGAAATACCCATTGACGAAAAGGGTGCGCTTGAAATTGCGTCACGTTCCAGGGGAACCCCCCGTATTGCCAACCGACTTCTTAAAAGAAGCCGTGATTTTGCACAGGTTAAGTATGACGGTGTAATCAGTCTTGAGGCTGCGGAGGATGCGCTCAGTAAAATGGAGATTGACGGACTCGGTCTTGATAATATTGACAGAGTGCTGTTGACAGCAATGATAAAAAATTTCAACGGCGGTCCTGTGGGGCTTGAAACCATTGCCGCATCTATCGGCGAGGAAGCCGTTACAATTGAGGATGTTTATGAGCCGTATTTAATGCAAATCGGTTTTCTTTCACGTACACCGAGAGGCAGGTGTGCAACTGCTCTTGCTTACAGACATCTCGGCTTTGAGCAGGACGGACAGCAGACATTGATTTAAAATTTTTATTATTTATTGTGAGGCGTTTGTATGGGAAAATTATTTGGTACTGACGGTGTCAGAGGAATAGCAAATAAGGATTTGACTGTTGAGCTTGCTCTTAAAATAGGCAGGGCGGCTGCAATGGTTTTGATTAAAGAATGTCATTCATCAAAGCCTGCAGTTTTAATCGGAAGGGATACAAGGGCGTCAGGCGATATGCTTGAGGCGGCACTTACAGCAGGCTTTACTTCTGTTGGCTGCAATGTTGTATCCATCGGTGTAGTGCCTACTCCTGCAGTGGCTTATCTTACGGTAGAGTATGGCTGTGAGGCAGGTGTTATGATTTCTGCATCACACAATCCATGTGAATATAACGGAATTAAAATTTTTCAGAAAAACGGCTATAAGCTTGATGATGCAATAGAAGAGGAAATTGAAAATATTATTCTCAATGACAGTGAGGAAATTCCTGTTAAGCTTGGCGGAGAGGTAGGCAACAGAGTTTACTGCAAAACCGCACTGAGCGATTATGTATCTCACGTTATTTCCACTGCATCAGTCCGCTTTGACGGAATGACCATTGCTCTTGATTGTGCAAACGGCAGTGCAAGCGTATGTGCAAAGGATATCTTTACAGGTCTTGGTGCAAAATGTATTATGCTGTCGGATACACCTGACGGCGAAAATATCAATCTGAAATGCGGTTCAACACATCCCGAGGAGCTTATGCATTTTGTTAAGAATGCATCCCTTGATTTAGGTCTTGCCTTTGACGGTGATGCCGACAGAATGTTAGCTGTGGATGAAAACGGCGAGCTTGTTGACGGTGACAAGGTTATAGCAATCTGCTCTCAGCGCTTGAAGAATGAAGGCAGACTTGCAAAAAATACGGCTGTTGTTACGGTTATGAGCAATATGGGCTTTTTCAAATTCTGTAAGGAAAATGGTATTGACTGCGCAAAAACCGCTGTCGGCGACAGATATGTTTTGGAGCGTATGATTAAAGAGGGCTATAATATCGGCGGTGAGCAGAGCGGTCACGTTATTTTCCTTGACTATGCTACAACAGGTGACGGTGAGCTGTCAGGTGTTCAGCTTGTTGAAACGGTTGTCAAATCGGGCAAAAAGCTCAGTGAGCTTGCTGCTGTTATGAAGGTTTATCCTCAGGTGCTTATTAATGTCGAGGTTACTGCTGAGGGCAAGCAGAAATACAACAATGATGAATATATTATTTCTGCTGTGCAGGAGGCTGAAATGGAGCTTTCAGGCGACGGCAGAGTGCTTGTTCGTGTAAGCGGAACAGAGCCTTTGGTTCGTGTTATGCTTGAGGGTGCGGACATTGAACAGATTACAAAGCTCGGCAACAGAATTGCCGATGTTGTTAAAGAACGATTAGGATAATTAAATTTATGAGATATGCAACAGAATGGAAGGATTATGAGCTTATCGACTGCTCCTGCGGTGAAAAGCTCGAACGCTGGGCAAGGGAAATTCTGATTCGACCCGACCCTCAGGTTATATGGAAAAGTGAAAAGGAGCACAGACTCTGGTATCAGCCAAGTGCCAGATATAACCGTTCAAGAACAGGCGGCGGCAAATGGCAGGTGTTTAAGCGAATGCCTGATGCCTGGCAGGTGAGATATAAGGATTTGACCTTCAATATCAAAACAATGGGCTTCAAGCATACAGGTCTGTTCCCTGAGCAGGCTGTTAACTGGGATTACACAAGAAAGCTTATCCGTGAAAGCGGACGTGAGGAGGTTAAGGTGCTTAATCTCTTTGCCTACACAGGTGCTGCAACAGTTGCCTGTCTTAAGGAGGGTGCATCTGTTGTTCACGTTGATGCTTCAAAGGGGATGACCCAGTGGGCAAAGGAAAATGCAAAGCTCAGCGGTGTTGACGGTGAGGATGTCCGCTGGATAGTTGATGACTGTATAAAATTTGTTCAGCGTGAAATCAGACGCGGCAACAGGTATGACATAGTTATTCTTGACCCACCAAGCTACGGCAGGGGACCTAAGGGTGAAATCTGGCATCTTGAGGACAGTATTTACGACTTTGTAAAGCTGGTTTCACAGGTGCTCAGTGATGAGCCCATTATGGTTTTACTGAATTCATACACAACGGGATTGTCAGCCTCTGTTATGAAATATATACTTGATGATGTAATTACAAAAGAAAAAGGCGGTAAGGTAGAGGCGGATGAAATCGGATTACCCGTTACATCCAATGGTCAGGTGCTTCCCTGCGGTTCCTCTGCTATATGGACAAATGGCACTGATTGAATTTAAAAATGTTGATTTTTCATATATGCTTGATGATGAAGATTCTGACAGCAGCAAGGATAATGCTGCAGAAAATAATTCAGGCAGGGAAATCAGGGTTTTGGAAAATCTGAATCTGAGCATTGAAAAAGGCTCCTTTGTTGCAGTGCTCGGTCATAACGGCTCGGGCAAATCAACGATTGCCAAGCTTACAAATGGAATATTGTTTCCTAAAAGCGGTCAGGTGCTTGTTGACGGGCAGGAAACAAAGGATGACGATACAATCTTTGATATAAGAAAAAAGGTTGGTATGGTATTTCAGAATCCCGATAATCAGATTGTTTCCTCCATTGTGGAGGAGGATGTTGCTTTCGGTGTTGAAAATCTCGGTATCCCATCCGACGAATGTCGAAAAAGAGTGGACGAGGCTTTGAAAACTGTGGGTATGTATGAATACCGAACAAAATCACCAAGTAAGCTTTCAGGCGGTCAGAAGCAGCGTGTTGCCGTGGCAGGTATTATTGCTATGAAGCCTATGTGTATTGTTCTTGATGAGCCCACAGCCATGCTTGACCCGAGCGGCAGACGTGAGGTGATTGAAACCGTTAAGATGCTCAACCGTGAGGAGGGCATAACAATCATACTTATAACCCACTATATGGATGAGGCTGTTCAGGCTGACAGAGTAGTGGTAATCGACAACGGAAAAATAAAAATGGATGACACGCCTGAAAATGTTTTTTCAAAGGTTGATGAGCTTAAAGGGCTGGGGCTTGATGTTCCGCAGTCAACGGAGCTTGTGCACAGGCTTGGCATAAAGAGTAGCAAAACAGTGCTCAATGCCGACTCGTGTGTGGAATTATTAAAATCTCAGTTAGGAGCAGAATGATGGCATATCTCGTCTGTGAAAATTTAAAATATTTATACAGCGTGGGTACTCCCTTTGAAACGGCTGCTATTGAAGATATTAACCTTTCTGTTGATGAGGGTGAGCTTATCGGCATTATCGGTCATACAGGCTCAGGCAAATCTACACTTATTCAGCATTTCAATGGTCTTTTGCAGCCCCACGGCGGCAAGGTTTTTGTCGACGGCAGGGACATATGGGCAAAGGGCAATAAAAAGAATATAAGACAGGTTCGCTTTGCGGTGGGTCTGTGCTTTCAGTATCCTGAATATCAGATTTTTGAGGATACGGTTTATAAGGAAATCGCTTTCGGTCCGAAGCAGATGGGGCTTGACGATAAAGAAATTGACAGAAGAATAAGAGAAAGCATTCAGTATGTAGGTGTTTCACCTGATATTCTTGAAAAGTCACCCTTTGATTTGTCAGGCGGGCAGAAAAGAAGAGTTGCCATTGCCTCCATTATTGCAATGGAGCCGAGGGTGCTAATTCTGGATGAGCCCTGCGCAGGTCTTGACCCAAAGGGCAGGGATACCATACTTGATTTGATTAAAAATTATCAGAGGCAGAAGGGCAATACAGTTCTTTTTGTTTCCCATTCCATGGAGGATGTTGCCAAAATCTGCAGCCGTGTTCTTGTTATGAATAAGGGCAGTGTGGCAATGTTCGGCGATGTTGACAGTGTTTATTCCCGTGGTGATGAACTGAAAGAAATGGGGCTTAATGTGCCTGAAATTACAGACATTTTCCTTAAGCTCAAAGCAAGCGGTGTTGACTGCAAAACAAATATTTACACCGTTGAGCAGGGTGTTCAGGAATTTAAAAGGCTTACAGGGAGGTACTGCTTGTGATTAAAGATATTACGATCGGTCAATATTTCCCGGGAAACTCTCTGCTGCATAAAATGGATGCCAGAATGAAAATTATTCTGGTGCTTTGCTTAATTGTTTCACTTTTTATCTGCAAAAATGTTGTTTCTCTGGCGGTTATGGTTTTGCTGTCAGTGGTTATTGTTGCAATATCAAAAATTCCCCCAAAGACCATTGCCAAAAGCATTAAACCGCTTATTATAATCATCCTCATTACAGCGGTGCTTAATCTGTTTTACGGCTCCGGTGAACCCCTTGTTCAGCTTGGCAGATTTAAAATAACGCTTGACGGCATTGAAACTGCGGTATTTATGGCAGTGCGCATTATTCTGCTTGTGGTTATCAGCTCACTGCTGACCTATACTACATCACCCAATGAGCTGACCGATTCGCTTGAAAGACTGCTTAAGCCGTTAAAGCTTGTTAAAATTGATGTTCATTCCATCGCAATGACAATGACCATTGCACTGAGATTTATTCCTACACTGGTTGAGGAAATTGATAAAATTATGTCTGCACAGAAATCCCGTGGTGCAGATCTGGATTCGGGTAATTTGTTGCAAAGGGCTAAGGCACTGATTCCTGTGCTGATTCCCTTGTTTGTTTCATCCTTCAGAAGGGCAAATGAGCTTGCCTATGCTATGGAGTGCCGCTGTTACCGCGGCGGTGAGGGACGGACAAAAATGAAGGTTATGAAAATGACAGCAAGGGATTATATTTCTCTGGCTGCAGTTATATTTATTATGGCAGCTGTTATTGTGCTGAATAAGGTGTTTGCAGGTTTGATATGAGAAATTTGCTTATAACAATCAAATATGACGGTTCAGCTTATCACGGCTGGCAGGTGCAGAAAAATGCTCTGACTGTTCAGGAGGTTTTTCAGAATGCTGTGGAAAAGGTGTTTGGCGAAAGGCTTGATGTCAGGGGCTGTAGCAGGACAGATTCAGGCGTTCATGCAAATATGTATTGTCTGACCCTTGAAACAGATATGCGTATATCGGAAACGGGTGTGGTTATGGCGCTTAATACACATCTTCCGAAGGATATTGCGGCAGTTGACTGCTGTGAGGTTTCTGCTGATTTTCACCCACGCTATTCCTGTGTTACCAAGGAATATGTTTATAAGGTTTATAATGGCGAAATCAGAAATCCTTTTTTTGCCGATTATGCACTTCATTACAGATTTAAGCTTGATGCGGATTATCTCGATAAAGAGGCTCAGGTTTTTGTGGGCACATATGATTACAGCGGCTTCTGCTCAGCGAAAAGTGACGTTGAGGATACAGTAAGAACCGTCAAAGCCTTTCACGTATGGCGTGAGGGTGATATGGTTTATTTTAAGGTTGAGGCAGACGGTTTTTTGTATAATATGGTAAGAATTATGGTCGGTACACTTCTGTTTGTTGCTCAGGGCAAGATAAAGCAGGGTGAGCTGGCAGACATTATAAAATCGAAGGACAGGACCAGGGCAGGTAAAACAGCACCTCCCCAGGGGCTGTATCTGAACAGAGTTCATTATTAAGGCGGTGAAAATGTGGCAGGCAATCAAAGAAAAATTGAACGTGAGGAAAGACGTGAGAAAAAAGAAAGAAAGCATAAGCTTATTGTTTGGATAATCATTGCGGTTGTTGTTCTTGCACTGATTATTATGAAAATCTGTGAGGTTAACGTCAATTCAATCAAGGATCATTTTACAGATGAAAACGGAAATTTTACATTAACCGAGGGTGTGGTTACAGATAACTTCCCTTTCAGCCTGGATGCATCACAGAATGTGAAGGTGACTGATTATAATAATCTGCTTGGTGTGCTTACACCGAACAGCTTTACTGTCCTTGACAGCAAGGAAGCCTCTGTCAATTATGCCTTTGAGCACGGGTATTCAAATCCTGTGCTGGCTGTGTCCGGCGTTTATTCACTGGTGTATGATCAGGGCGCAAAGAATTACAGGCTTGATACTACCTCTCAGCCTGTATATGAGGAGGAAACAGCAAGACCGATACTCTGTGCAGATGTTGCTAAAAACGGCACTGTTGCACTTGCCACAACATCAAAGGAAAAGCTATGTGATGTAACCATCATTTCAAAAGCACTTAAAGAGGAATGGTCCTTTAGTGTTTCGGAGGGCTATATTGTTGATATTGCACTGAATGACAGTGGAAAATCGCTGGCAATTGCAGTTGTTAACAGTGTGAATGCGGAGCTTGTCACTACTGTTTATACATACAGTGCAGGCAGCAGTGATGGGGGAGAAGCTGTTCAGCTTCCGTCAGGAACACTTGCCGAAATCAGATATGCAGGCAGCAGTATCTGGTGTGTCGGTGACACCTATCTCGGTGTTATACGAAAAGGTGAATTTGCTCCTGCCTTTGAACAGGAGAGTATAAATACAATCTGCTATGATTTTACATCATCAGGTGATTTGCTGATTGCCTACGGTGGTTACAGCAATTCAACAGACTGCACACTTTCTTATGTAAAATCAAACGGTAAGGTTAAAAACAATATAAGTCTTGCTGCCAATATTAAGGATATTTCAGCAACCGCAGGCTTGGTTTATGTTTTAACTACGGATGAAATTATCAGCTATAATTATAAGAACGGCGAGGAAAAGGGCAGATATGACAATAATGATTCTGTCAAATCAATCTGTGCTTTAGGCTCATCAGTATATATTCATAAGCAGTCTGTTATTGACAAAAAGTAAATGATTATGTTTAGAGAGGTATGTGATGATTAGTTATATTGACATTGCTTTTTTTGCAATGGCTGTTATAATGGTAATAGCAGGTGTAAAAAAAGGCTTTCTTGTTTCACTTTTAAGTATGGTTAAATTTATAATAATTTTACCGCTGTCATACTTTCTCAGTGATTATGTAAAGCCGTATATCCCTGCGGAAATTATAGAAAAAGTACCTGAAGCGGCGGTTGAAGTGATTGCTTTTCTGATTTGCTTTATTGCTTTGGCGATAATCGGTACAATTCTTTTGTCACTGCTGAAAAAGCTGCAGAAGGATAAGGATTTGCCGCTGCATAATACCAATGCTGTTTTAGGCGGTGCATTTGGTTTTGTTAAAGCACTCATCATCATTTGCGTATTCTCTGCTGTAATCGGTGCTGCAGAGCAGTATATACCAAAGGACAGTGCTTTTATTGAAATGGTGCACAGCAGCTATGCTGTTGATTTAATAAAGGATATCAACCCATTTAATTTATGCTTAGGAGGTATAAAATGAGCAAGTTCAATGAGAATGTTAAAGATTTGTTTGATAACTGGAATACTATACCGAACTGGCTTTGCTTTTTGCGCATTGCCCTTATTCCCGTGTTCACAACTCTTTTTATAAAGGGCAGCTACATACCTGCTTTTATTCTGATGATTGTGGCAGCTTTAACCGATTTGCTTGACGGTAAAATTGCAAGAAAGTACAATATGGTATCCAACCTCGGCAAAATTCTTGACCCGATTGCCGACAAGCTTTCACAGATTGCCATTGTAATTATTCTTATTGTTAAGTTCTGGGACGGCTATTTGAAATACATTCTGTTCCTGTTTATTGTTAAAGAGCTTTTGATGGTGCTTGGCGGTGCTCTGCTTATGGCAAAGGGAATGCGCCCTGTTGCTGCTGAAATGTGGGGCAAGGTTGCCACAACCGTATTTTATGTGTTTATGATTGTTATTATTGCACTGGGCGGCGAGGGCTGTGCTCTTTATGATGTTGCATTCTTCAAGCCCTTTATTCTTCCTGAGTGGCTTATTACTGCAATGGTTGTAATCTCTGCACTGCTTGCATTTGTTTCACTGTTCGGCTACGCTCCCGGCTTTATTCGCCAGCTTAAGGAAAATAAAGCGAATAAACAATAAAAGGTCTAATAAAAAATAAATAAGTTCATACTAATATATAATATCTGTTATTACAACTACTCTTGGTGAGGTGATTTAATGAAACAACAAATGTGTTCCCGCTGCGGCGAGCGACCTGCGGTTGTATTTATTCAAAAAATGGAGGGCGACAAGGTTACGCCTGAAGGACTTTGCATCAAATGTGCAAGGGAGCTGAATATCGGCTCAATCAATCAGATGATTGACAAAATGGGCATTTCCGATGAGGAACTTGAAATGGCATCAGAGCAGATGGCAAGCTTTATGGAAAATATGGGCGATTTCAACTTTGACAGTCTTGGCGAAATGTTTAATCCCGATAATATGGACGGCGCACAGACAATGCCTTTTACAGAGCTTTTCGGAGGGACTTCCGAAGATGACGGCGACAGTGCCGATCCCGATACTAAAAAGGGCAGTAAAAGACGTCAGAAGCGTGCTAAGAAAAATTCACAGGATGAAACAAGAAAGTTCCTTAACACCTATTGCAACAATTTAACCAAAAGAGCAAAGGAAGGAAAAATTGATAATATTATCGGCAGAGAAAGTGAAATTCAAAGAGCTATCCAGATACTTTGCCGCCGTACAAAAAACAATCCTTGTCTGATTGGTGAGCCGGGTGTAGGTAAAACCGCTATCGCTGAAGGTCTTGCAATCCGAATTGCCAAAGGTCAGGTGCCTGCCCGTCTTGCGGATAAGGAGATTTATCTGCTGGATTTGACTGCACTTGTAGCTGGTACTCAGTTCAGAGGTCAGTTCGAGGGCAGAATTAAAGGTCTTGTTGATGAGGTTAAACACGAGGGTAATATTATCCTGTTTATTGATGAGGTGCATAACCTTGTGGGCACAGGTGACAGCGAGGGCACAATGAATGCCGCTAACATCCTAAAGCCTGCACTTTCACGGGGCGAAATTCAGGTTATCGGTGCAACCACCTTTAATGAATACCGCAAATATATTGAAAAGGATGCTGCTCTTGAAAGACGTTTTCAGCCTATTAAGATTGAAGAGCCATCAATAGATGATGCATACAAAATGCTTCTTGGTATCAAGGGCTATTATGAGGATTATCATAAGGTACAAATCAGTGATAGCCTTGTATACAGAGCAGTTACTATGTCTGAGCGATTTGTAACTGACAGGTATCTGCCCGATAAGGCAATTGACCTGCTTGATGAAAGCTGCACCAGTGCAAACCTCCGCAATCCTGCTATCAGTCAGTATCAGATGGCTAAGGACAGAAAGCAGCTGCTTGAAAGCAATATAGAAAAGCTGTCTTCACCTGCAGAAAATGAGGTTATTGACTACGAGCTTATAACAAAGCTGAAAAGCGAAATCTTTCAGCTTGACGGCACTCTGCCTGAGCTTGCTGAAAAGGCAAAGGATAATCAGGTGCTTGAGGCTGACCTTGCCAAGGTTATTTCCTTGTGGACAGGTATACCTGCCTCAAAGATTGAGCAGAATGATATTAAAAAGCTTGCATCGCTTGAGAATGAATTAAAGGCACATATTATCGGTCAGGATGAGGCGATTGAAAAGGTTTCAAATGCTGTTCGCAGAGGCAGAGTTCAGATAAGCCCTAAAAAAAGACCGCAATCCTTTGTCTTCGTCGGTCCCACAGGTGTAGGTAAAACCGAGCTTGTAAAAAGACTTGCTGACGCACTGTTTGACAGTCCTGATAATTTAATCCGACTTGATATGAGTGAGTTTATGGAGAAATTCAGCGTGTCAAGAATTATCGGCTCACCTCCGGGCTATGTGGGCTATGACGATGCAGGGCAGCTTACAGAAAAGGTCAGACGCAAGCCTTACAGTGTTATTCTTTTTGATGAGATTGAAAAGGCACATAAGGATGTTCTCAATATTCTGCTTCAGATTCTTGATGAGGGCAGAATTACCGATGCTCAGGGCAGAACCGTTAATTTTGAAAATACGGTAATTATTATGACCTCCAATGCAGGTTCAACAGATTCTGCTTCTCTCGGCTTCAATAAGTCAGCAGGGGATATTAATAAAGAGGTTACGATGAAGGCACTTGAAAGATTTTTAAGACCTGAGTTCCTTGGCAGAGTGGATGAAATCGTTATATTCAATCAGCTTACCCATGATAATTTTGAAAAGATTGCAAGACTTATGCTTGATGAGCTTGTGGAAAGTCTTAAGGATAAAGGAATCAAATTTGTTTATGATGATTCTGTTCCTGTTTTTCTTGCTAAGCAGGCATTCGGCTCAAAGAAAAATGCACGCGGTCTGCGTGATGCCGTAAGACGTGAGATTGAGGAAAAACTTGCAAATGCCATTGTTTTTAATGCAGACACTGATATTGAAAGCTTTTCTATGTGTGCTGATAATGAAATCAAGCTTTCAATTAACTGACGGACTGTTGAATGAGGAGAATTTAAAATGTTTATTTTGTTTGGAACTATCGCAGTGCTGATTATTTCTGTGCTGCAGATATTAGTGTTTGAAAAAAAGAAAAGCTTTGGCAAATGCCTGCATATCTTTTTGAAAAATGAGTTTGTTGTTAATCTTGTGTCCCTTGCTTTACTGACATATGTGTTTAAATATCAGCACATATTTGTTACAAAAGGATATGGTGTGACCTCATTTATAAAGTATTTTCTGCTTGCCGTGGTTGTGGGAATCTGCTTTATGCTTTTGTGCCAGTTTACTGAAGGAAGACTTGTTTTCAAAAGCAGTGAGGTTAAAAAGTCACACGGTGCTAAAGCTGTGCGCATAATATCTCCTGTATTGGTATGCCTTGGCAGTGCTATGTATTTTGCTACAATCTGGTCAAGAAAAGCATTTGGAGAAATTAGCGGTGATCAGCTTCTTATCAATCTTTTATCTCCCACAACAGGAACAGATGTTACGGTTTATGAAGAATGCTTTGAGGGTCCTGTTTTTCAGACTATGTTGGTTACTGCCATATTCTGCCTTTTGGTTTTCTCCAAATTTACAGTTTCATATGTAAATCTTGGCAAAGCAAAATGTGTGTTTAATGATTTGTGGAGAAGAATTATCAGCCTTGTGCTTTCTCTGGCTGTTCTTGTTGGCGGTGCATTTTATTGCTATAACGGTCTGAAACTCAGAGATGTTTATCTTTCATATTTTGCAAAGTCTGATATGATTGAAACTACATATGCAGACCCCCGTGAGGTTAAGGTCACCTTCCCGGAAAAAAAGAGAAACCTCATTCATATTTATCTTGAATCCATGGAAAACTCATTCCTTTCTACTGATCTCGGCGGTTATATGGAGACAAATCTTATGCCTGAGCTTACAGAGCTTTCCTATGAGGGTGTTGTATTTTCTCATAACGACAGCAAGTTCGGCGGTCCTCAGCAGGCAACAGGCACACAGTGGTCCATTGCTTCCATGGTTAACCAGTGCACAGGTCTGCCGATGAAAACACCTGACGGACCAAACAGCTACGGCTCAAAGGATAATTTCCTTCCGGGTGCGTGCACGCTTTATGATTTGCTTAAGGAGCAGGGCTATGAGCAGACTGCAATGTTTGGTGCAGATGCGCAGTTCGGCGGACTGAGATATCTGTTTGAGGCGCACGGCGATGTTAAGGTGTTTGATGTTAAATATGCAAGAGAAAATGGTTATGTTCCTGAGGATTACAATGTTTGGTGGGGCTATGAGGATGATAAGCTCTATGAGTTTGCCAAAGAGGAAATAACAAGACTTTATGAAACAGGCAAGCCGTTTAACTTTACTATGGAAACTGCTGACACACACCGTCCTAACGGCTATTTAAGCCCGAATGCTCCTACGCCTTATGACAAGCAGTATGCAAATGTTATTGCCTACAGCTCAAGCGAGGCAGTTAAACTTATCAGGTGGATTCAGGAGCAGCCGTTCTATGATAATACGACGATTGTTGTTATCGGCGACCATTTAAGTATGGATACTGAATTTTTCAAGGATTTTGACAAAAAATATTTCAGAAATCAGTATAATCTGATTCTTAACCCTGTTCAGGGTGCTGACAGTGTTTCTGAGTCTGTGTGCAGAAACAGACAGTATGCAAACTTTGATTTGTTCCCCACAATCCTCTCAAGTATGGGTGTTCAGATTGAGGGTAACAGACTCGGTGTAGGAACGGACCTTTTCTCAGGTGATAAAACAATTATTGAGGAATACGGTCTTGATACAGTTAATCTTGAGCTGCAGAAGAAGAGTGATTACTATAATGCTAAAATTTTGAACGGTAATACAGTTCCGAGATCACACAGAACAAATAACCAGTGGGCAGAGTATGAGTCCAAGAATGCAGTATCAACAACCAAGCCGTCAAAAGCGGCAGATGCCTCAACAACAAGCAAGGCGCACGGCACAACGGTTTCGCAGCCGTCAACCACTCTGCACGAAACAACTGTAAAAGGAAATTAATGAAAAATTTTAAATAATTTTCAAAAAACACTTGACTATTTGACGGACATTAGTTATAATAATGTCCGTTGCACGCGGGTGTAGTTCAATGGTAGAATCCCAGCCTTCCAAGCTGGTTGTGTGGGTTCGATTCCCATCACCCGCTCCACATATGCGCTGATAGCTCAGCTGGATAGAGCATCTGCCTTCTAAGCAGAGGGTCGGGGGTTCGAGTCCCTTTCAGCGTACCATTCTTGTGGAGATATTGTTTTTGCGCTTTATCTCCACTTGAATTTCATTATCGGGCACATAGATTATTGTCTGTGTATTCTGTTATCGTAACAGCACTGCGGTGCTTTTACATATATGGTGGGATTAGTTCAGTTGGTTAGAGCGCCAGTTTGTGGCACTGGAGGTCATCGGTTCGAATCCGATATCCCACCCCACTTCTTTAATAATTACTCTATTGCAGAGGTATCCCATATAATGGGGTGTAGCCAAGCGGTAAGGCAACGGACTTTGACTCCGTCATGCGTGGGTTCGAATCCCGCCTCCCCAGCCACGCCCTGTTCAATTAAATATGGGCGAAACGGTTCATTAGCTCAGATGGCAGAGCACTTGACTTTTAATCAAGGTGTCCGGGGTTCGACTCCCCGATGAGCCACCAAGATAAAGCATTGAAATTTTTGATTTCAATGCTTTATCTTTTTTATTCTTAAAATTCAGTTAAGTTTATTGAAATCTTTTTTTCATAGTGTTAAAATATTTTTAAAGATTTTTAAATTTGTTTGTAACAATATGTTGTATTTTTTACACTTATATAATGACGGTGCTGATAAACAAAAATTTTTATGGAGGTTAAAATATGAATAATATATTCAAATCAATTGTGTCTGTTCTGATTGCTGCTGCAGTTTTGACAAGCAGCAGTATGATTGCGTTTGCTAATGATATTGATGCTGATGGCTCTTTGGCTACGAACCAGTCAGCCGTGCTTGAAGAAGCCGAACAAAGTGTGTCACTTGCGGCTGAAGCAGTGCCTTCTACTGAGGATGCTGATGATAAAGACGAAGAAAAGCCTTCAGAGCCTTCTGCTGAAATTCCTGAGGACAAGCCTGCCCCACCGCCTGTAGAGGAGCCTGAGGAAAAGCCGGTTGAAGACAGCTTTGAGGTCACACTTTCAAAAACAAAAATGACCTATTCCGGTGCTGTTCAAAAACCGACTATAACCGTAAAAAATCAGGAGGGTGCAAAGCTTACATATGAAAAGGACTATACGCTTGTATACTCAAATTCAAACTCAAAGAATGCCGGAACATATAAAGTAACCATTCATTACATCGGCAAATATTCCGGTTCTTATGATTATGAATACGAGATTGTGCCCAGAGAGAGTGTGAAGCCCGTTCTCAACAGAACCGTTATCACAAAAACAGGTACAGTACAAAGACCAACCGTTACAGTGAAGGATGATTTGGGTAATAGTCTTACATATAAAAAGGACTTTACAGTAGATTATTCTAACTGGAACTCAAAAAATGCAGGTACTTATAAGGTAACTGTTAAAATGATTGGCAATTATAAGGGTACGAAAACATATAATTATTATATTGTTGACGGCAAAATTACACTTTCAAGAACTAAAATTAATTATGTCGGCACTGTTCAAAGACCAACTGTAAAAGTAACAGATGCCAAGGGCAAAGCCTTAACCTATAAAAAGGATTTCACAGTTGATTATTCAAATTGGAGTTCTAAGAATGTCGGCACTTACAAGGTCACTGTTAAAATGATTGGTAAGTACGCAGGCTCTGCGGTTTATTCATATCAGATTGTTCCACAGACAAATGTCACACCAAAGCTTAACCGTATCGACATTAAAAGGACAGGCACGGTGCAAAGACCGACTGTAACTGTTAAGGATTATAAAAATAATGCATTGACCTATAAAAAGGATTTTACAGTTGACTATTCCAACTGGAATTCAAAGAATGAGGGTGTCTATACCGTAACGGTTAAGCTTATGGGTAATTACGCAGGCTCTCATACATATAAGTATTATATTAATGACTCCAATTATCTTCCGCTTAATACAACAGCTACCCATATCAGCCACGAATATTCTAATGTTAAAAAAGAAATTTTCGGCAAATCTGTGCAGGGCAGAAATCTTGAAGCGTTTATCATTACGCCGTCAAACGGAAAATATACCAAAACCTTTTTTATGACCTTTGCAATTCACGGCTTCGAGGACAGCTACAGCAGGGACGGACAGCTCCTGACTGCTGAAGGCAACAAGCTTGTTGAATACTATGCCAAAAATCCTAAAATGCTTAAAAACTACAGGCTTGTTATTGTTCCTTGTCTGAATCCCGACGGAACGATTGCAGGTGTGAATAATCAGCGTGCCTGCTCAACTGCTTTCGGCAGATGCACGGCAAAGCATATTGATATGAACAGGGACTTTGCTTCCTTCCAGGCAATGGAATCACGTTATCTTAAGGATTTTCTTAATAAGTACAGACCTGATGTATTCACTGACTTCCACGGCTGGCTCGATGAAACAATCGGTACAGGTGCTCTTTGTAATATTTATAATAAGCATCTCGGATTGTCTGATAAGCTTGTTGACCGCTATGCAACAACAAGCGGATATCTTCACGGATATGTTCACCAGACTTATGGCTGCCCGTCAGTTCTGCTTGAGTATAAATCGCCAAAGCATATTGACCACAAGCAGACCTATTCAGCCATCAATGAAATCATTAACTACTATAAATAGGTATAATAAAAACGTCACCGGAAATTTTCAGTGACGTTTTATTATTTTTAACCTATTAATCAAGTGTTTTTTTGTATGCAAGCAACTCTTGCTCTGTCACATAACCGCTGAGTGCACCAACCTCTGTTACGGCTTTGCCGCCTGTAACATTTCCGAATTTGATGCAGTCCTTTAAGCTGTAATCATAAAACAGTCCGTACATAAAGCCTGCGAGGAATGCATCGCCTGCACCTGTGCTGTCAACATTTGTAAATTCCTCAATGCTTGGTACAAAGAAGTTTTCATCACCGTCAATTCCTATGCAGCCGTCCGCATCAACCTTAACAACAACCTTGTCAAAATACTGCTTTAATGCCTTTGCGGCATCCTCGGGTGTGTCTGTGCCTGTTATTTTCATAGCCTCTTTTCGGTTAGGGGTGTAGTAATCCGCAAGCTCAAGGTAGTCATGGTATTTCTCAATGCTCATTTCATCATCCCAGCCCGTGTCAAGCACAAGGATTGTGCCTTCCTCTTTCAGCTTTTTATAAACAGGCAAAAAGCCGCCGAGCTGCATCATACAGATTTTGCTGCCCTTTGCAATATGATAAAAGGTTTCAAGTGCACTTTCATCCGGCTCAATATTGCCCTTGCCGTATGTATAGAAGGTTCTGTCCTTGGGAAGAATGATTGCCGAGGTAATATTGAGGGGGATGTCATTACCGCTGTAAAGATTTGTCGGATTTACACCGTTTTGTGTGAATTTCTCTTTTGCAAAATTTGAAAAAATATCGTTGCCAAGCTCTGTTGCGATTTTCGTGCTGATGCCGAGCCTGCCGAGATTAATCAGTGTTGCAGGCAGTCCGCCGCCAAGCTGCAGCGAAAAATCCTTGCAGTAAAGCTCCTCACCCACGCCTGCAAGCCTGTCAAAGCCCTGATAAAGTAAATCAACATTTGTTGCTCCTGCTCCTGCTATAAATGCCATTATTTCCAATCTCCTGTATAGTTTTTGTTCAGCTTCAAATATTCGCTCACAAGCTTTTTTGCCAGTGAATAGCTGTTGACAAGGGGATGCAGTGTCAGTGCCTCCACTGCACACTGAACGGATTTTTCCCTTATTGCCTTGCTTGCAAGTCTTTCGTAAATTTTGACACGTCTTATCAGCTCGATATTCTGCTCATCAAGGTTATCAAATTTATGTGGGACAGCACCATTTTCAGTTATATCACAGGTTACCTCAATGACATCTGTGTCTTCAAGCTCTTTTATTGCACCGTTGTTTGGTACGCAAAGTATCATACTGTCTGTTGCATTGCTCTGTGCGATTTCTATAAAATTAAGTGCAACTGCTGCATAGCCGCCAAAATCCTTCTGATAAATATCAAAGTGCCATGGCTCCTGCCTTTTAACGCCTGTTTCACTTGCCATATAATTATTTTCACGAATACCGTACCAGTATTCAAATACCTTAAAGGCTTCATCAAAATTGTTTTCAATATCAATGGTGCTGAGTGCCTCTGTCATTTTTTTGTTGATTTCACAAATCTGCTCGCCTCTGGTTTGCTTTGCGTTCAGAATGTTTTCAACAGCCTTTTCACGATAATAGAAATAATAGAGATATTCGTTAAGAATACCGCCTCTTTCTTTAAGAAGCTCCTTTTCAAAATATCTCATATCGGTTTTTACATAAGCCTCATCATTTTCAATCAGCTCTTCCATAATCTCTCTGCCGTTCAGGGTGATTGATTTGAAATAGGATAAGTGGTTCAGACCGTAAACCTCGCCCTTTGCACTGCATTCCTCAGCAGAGTAAAGCTTTTCAAAGGAGCGCAGCATACCTGACGGTGCGTCACATATGCCGTAGGTGAAATCATAGCCCATATCTCTTAAGGTCTGGCTTACAACACCTGCGGGATTGGTGAAATTGAACACCTTGCAGGCAGGCTTGGCATACTTTTTTATCAGCTCACAGTATTCAGCCAGTGCCGATACAGAACGCATAGCAAAGCTGAGACCTGCCGCACCTGTTGTTTCCTGACCTAAAAGACCAAGATTAAGAGCAATTCTTTCATCCCTTACTCTCATTTCATCGCCGCCGACTCTTATAGTAGTGATAACATAGTCCGCATTTTTTACTGCTTCAATGGGATTGGTTGTCAGCGTGAATTTCAGCTTGCTGTACAGCAGATTTGAAACCTTTTTAGCCATCTTTCCATAAATATTAAGCTTTTTTTCATCGTTGTCCATAAAAACAAGCTCATCAATACTTAAAGCTTCGGCTTTTTGTGCAATGCTCTTTGCCAGAAACATAGAGCGAACACCGCCTCCGCCGATAACAGTCAGCTTCATTTTATCCCATCCTTTTTAAAAAAATTCATACTTATTATTACATAAATTTCCTTTAAAGTAAATAGATAATAAGAACATTTTTTTGTTGACTTAAAAGGGTCAATATATTATAATGTATGAGGTAAAAATATGTAGGAAAGGGTTGAACTTATGACTTTGCTGATTAAAGATGCCATATGTTATCTTGACGGGAAATTCAAAAAGTCAAGTGTTCTTATCAAGGATGGACTAATTCACAGCCTTGGTGTTTCTATTTCCTTTGAAAATATTGACCGTACTATTGACGCTATGGGGAAGTATTTTTTAATTCCGGGTTTCGTAGATGTTCACACACATCTTAGAGAGCCCGGTTTTTCTTATAAGGAAACCATAAAATCAGGCTCTATGGCAGGTGCGAGAGCAGGCTATAACGTGCTTTGCACAATGCCTAATCTGAATCCTGCACCTGACTGCACGGAAAATCTGAAGGCACAGAACGATATTATTGACAGGGATGCTGTCATTGATGTGCTGCCCTTCGGCACAATCACTAAGGGTCGTAAAGGTGTCGGCGAAACGGTTGATTTCAAATCAATGGCTGATGCGGTTATCGGCTTCAGTGATGACGGAACAGGCGTACAGACCGATGAACTTATGGAACAGGCTATGATAGAATGTGCAGAGCTTGGCAAAATAATATCTGCCCATTGTGAGGTTAATGACCTTTTAAAGGGCGGTTACATTCACGATGGTGAATATGCTAAGCTTCATAATCACAAGGGTATCTGCTCTGAAAGTGAGTGGGCACAGATTGAAAGGGATTGTCTGCTTGCTGAAAAAACAGGCTGTCAGTACCACGTGTGCCATATTTCAACAAAGGAAAGTGTTGATATTATCCGCCGTGCCAAGGCAAGGGGCGTTAAGGTCACTTGTGAAACAGGTCCTCACTATCTTACTATGTGCGATATGGATTTGCAGGAGGACGGCAGATTTAAAATGAATCCGCCATTAAGGTCGGCAGAGGACAGGCAGGCACTTATTGACGGTGTGCTTGACGGTACGGTTGATGTTATTGCAACGGACCACGCACCTCATTCCGCAGAGGAGAAGAGCAAAGGGCTTGAAAAATCGGCAATGGGTGTTGTAGGACTTGAAACTGCCTTTGCAGTGCTGTATACTAAGCTTGTAAAGACAGGCATCATCACACTTGAAAAGCTTGTTGAAATGATGTCGGTCAAGCCGCGTGAAATATTCGGTATAGAGGGCGGCAGAATTGCTGTGGGCGAGCCTGCAAACCTTTGTATGCTTGATACTGAAAAGCAGTGGACTGTCAACCCTGACGAATTTGTTACAATGGGCAGGGCTACCCCCTTTGAGGGCTGGGAGCTTTGCGGTGAAAACCTTTTGACTATATTAAGAGGAGAGATTGTTTATGAAACCATATGATAAAAAAATTGTCCTTGAAAACGGTAAGGAATTTTATGGCTATGGCTTTGGTGCAGACAAAGAGGCTGTCAATGAACTCGTTTTCAACACCTCAATGGTGGGCTATCAGGAAATTATTTCTGACCCGAGCTACACAGACCAGATGGTTTGTATGACCTATCCGCTTATCGGCAACTATGGTATTACCGATGAGGATTTTGAAACAAGAGTGCCGACAATGGGCGGTCTTATCGTTCGTGAATATAATGATTTGCCGTCAAACTTCAGATATACAAAAACGCTTTCCGAGGTGCTTGATGAATATGACATTCCTGCAATCAGCGGTGTGGATACCCGTATGATTACAAGAATTATCCGTGATGAAGGCTCACAGAAGATTTTAATCTGTGATGCGGATGTGCCCTATGAGGAAGCACTCAAAAAGGTTAAGGATTATGTTATTCCAACCGATATGGTGTCACGTGTCAGCTGTAAAAAGCGCTGGTATTCAAGAACACCAAACCATAAGTATGACGTTGTTGCAATCGACTGCGGCATTAAGCATAATATTATCAGAAAACTCAATGAAAAGGGATGCAATGTAACGGTTGTGCCTTATAACATTACTGCTGAGGAAATTTTGAATATGCGTCCTGACGGACTCTTCCTCTCAAACGGTCCCGGTAATCCCGAGGACGTGCAGACTGTTATTGAGGTTGTTAAAGAGCTGAAAGGCAAGCTGCCGATTTTCGGTATCTGCCTTGGTCATCAGATGATTTCACTTGCGCTCGGTGCAAAGACCTTTAAAATGAAATTCGGTCACAGGGGCGGTAATCACCCTGTTAAAAATCTTGAAACAGGCAAACTGGAAATCACTTCACAAAACCATTCATATGCAGTTGATGCCAAGTCGCTTGAGGGTACAGAGCTTACACTCACACATTTGAATCTTCTCGACGATACAGCAGAGGGTGTCAAGAGCGAAGAAAACAAAATCTTCTCCGTTCAGTATCACCCTGAAAGTGCACCGGGTCCGCAGGACAGTGCATACCTGTTTGACAAATTTATTGACATAATGGAAAAGGAGGCAGACTGATATGCCAAAAAGAACCGATATACATAAAATATTAGTTATAGGCTCAGGTCCCATTGTTATCGGACAGGCTGCCGAGTTTGACTATTCAGGCACACAGGCTTGTCTTGCGCTCAGGGAGGAGGGCTATGAGGTTGTACTCATTAACTCAAACCCTGCTACAATTATGACAGATACCGACATTGCCGATAAGGTTTATATGGAGCCTCTCAATCTTGAATATGTAGCACGTATCATCCGCCACGAAAGACCTGACGCAATTCTGCCGTCACTTGGCGGACAGACAGGACTTAACCTTGCAGTTCAGCTTGCTAAAAAGGGTGTGCTTCAGGAATGTGATGTTGAAATCCTTGGTACAAAATTTGAGGCAATTGAGCGTGCAGAGGACAGAGAGCTTTTCAAGGAGCTTTGCGAAAGCCTCGGCGAGCCTGTTCTCCCCAGTGAAATTGCAGAAAATCTTGAGGACGGCTTGGCTGCAGCAAAGCGTATCGGCTTTCCTGTTGTTCTTCGTCCTGCCTTCACCCTCGGCGGTACAGGCGGCGGCTTTGCCGATGATGAAGAAGAATTTGTACTTATGATGAAAAATGCCCTTGCACTTTCTCCTGTTCATCAGGTGCTTGTTGAAAAGAGCATTAAGGGCTATAAGGAAATTGAATACGAAGTAATGCGTGACGCTAATGATACTGCAATTACTATCTGTAATATGGAAAATATCGACCCTGTGGGTGTTCATACAGGTGACTCCGTTGTTGTTGCTCCGTCACAGACACTTACAAACAAAGAGTATCATATGCTTCGTGACTCAGCTCTTAAAATCATCAGAGAACTGAATATCGAGGGCGGCTGTAATGTTCAGTTTGCACTTGACCCGCATTCATTCCAGTATTATCTCATTGAGGTTAATCCAAGAGTATCCCGTTCGTCAGCTCTTGCATCAAAGGCTTCTGGCTATCCGATTGCAAGAGTATCAGCTAAGATTTCAGTCGGTATGCACCTTGATGAAATCCCGATTGCAAACACACCTGCATCCTTTGAGCCGACGCTTGACTATGTTGTCACAAAGATTGCACGCTTCCCGTTCGATAAGTTTGCAGATGCCAACAATACGCTGAATACCCAGATGAAGGCAACAGGCGAGGTTATGGCAATCGGCAGAACGATGGAGGAAAGCCTGCTTAAAGCTGTTCGTTCACTTGAAACAGGCGTCTGCCACCTTTACAGCAAAAAGTTTGATACCTATACTGAGGATGAGCTTTTGGTTTATATCAAAAACGGCACGGATGACAGACTGTTTGCCATTGCTCAGCTTATCCGCCTTGGTGTTGATTTAATCAGAATTTACAATGCCACAAAAATTGATATGTTCTTCCTTGAAAAGTTCAAGAACATTGTTGATTTTGAGTCTGTTCTTAAAGCCAATAACGGCGATATTCAGACGCTTAAGGATGCTAAAAAAATCGGTATGAGCGATGAATATATCGGCAGTGTATGGGGCTTGTCCCAGGCAGATGTATTCCATCTCCGTAAGGAAAACAATATTTTCCCTGTATATAAAATGATTGATACCTGTGCATCTGAGTTTGACTCCTATGTGCCTTATTTCTACTCAACCTATGAGGAAGAGAATGAAAGTATCATTTCAGATAAAAAGAAGATTATCGTTCTCGGCTCGGGTCCTATCCGTATCGGACAGGGTGTGGAATTTGACTATTCAACCGTTCACGCAATCTGGTCAATCCGAGATGCAGGCTATGAGGCTATCATTATCAACAATAACCCTGAAACCGTTTCAACCGACTACACCACATCAGACAAGCTCTATTTTGAGCCGCTGACTGTTGAGGATGTTATGAATATTATCACCCTTGAAAATCCTGAGGGTATTGTAGTATCTCTCGGCGGACAGACTGCTATCAACCTTGCACCGCCTCTTGATGCACTGGGTGTTCCGATTATCGGCACAGACGTTGCTGCTATCGACAGGGCAGAGAATCGTGACAGCTTTGAAAAGGTTATGGAGGAGCTTGGTATTCCGCAGCCAAAGGGACTTGCTGTTACCGATATTGAAGAGGGTGTGCGTGTTGCCGAAAGCATCGGCTATCCTGTATTGGTTCGTCCGTCCTTTGTTCTTGGCGGACGTGCAATGCAGATTGTTGCTAATGAGGAGTCACTGCGCCACTATCTGCAGACAGCCGTTGAAATCAATACAGAGCAGCCTGTTCTGGTTGATAAATATATTATGGGCAAGGAGCTTGAGGTTGACGCAATCTGTGACGGTACAGATGTGTTTATTCCAGGTATTATGGAGCACGTTGAGCGCACAGGCGTTCACTCGGGTGACTCAATTTCCGTTTATCCTACCTTCTCCGTTCCGCAGTCCGTTAAGGATAAAATCCTTGATTATACAGTTAAGCTCGGCAAGGCAATCGGTATCATCGGTCTTTATAACATTCAGTTCATTGCCGATGAAAATGACGATGTTTTCGTTATTGAGGTTAACCCCCGTTCATCAAGAACCGTTCCGTTCCTTTCAAAAGCAACCTCAACACCTATGGCGCATATTGCCACACAGGTTATTCTCGGTCATTCACTGAAAGAGCAGGGTATTACCGAGGTTTATCCGCAGGAGAAAAAGCGTTGGTACGTTAAAGCACCTGCTTTCTCCTTCTCAAAGCTTAAGGGTATGGATACCTACCTTTCACCTGAAATGAAATCAACAGGTGAGGCTATCGGTTATGATAAATCACTTACAAGAGCACTCTATAAGGCAATTCAGGCGTCGGGTCTGAATGTTGCCAACTATGGTACAGTGCTTGTAACAATTGCCAATCAGGACAAGCCAAGAGCTTTACCTCTCATCAAGCGTTTTTATGAGCTTGGCTTTAACATTGAAGCTACGGAGGGTACTGCAATGTATCTTAAGGAGCACGGTATCAGAACCCGTGTCCGTGCTAAGCTTACACTGGATGAAAGTGATGAAATTCTTATGGCACTGCGTCAGGGTCATATTGCTTATGTTATCAATACAATTGACATCAATGCAGGCGACTCACATTCAGACGGCAGTGAAATCCGCAGAGCAGCAGTTGAGAATAATGTAACCATGTTTACCTCCCTTGATACCGTTAAGGTTCTCCTTGACGTTCTTGAAGAAATTACACTTGGCGTATCAACCATTGATGCAGATTAATAAGCGAGAGTAATAATTATGTACAAACAAAACATTTATAAAATTTTATCGAATAAGAAAATTGCCAGGGATGTTTTTGAAATGGTGCTGGAGGGTGATACACAGTATATCACCGCTCCGGGTCAGTTCATCAATATTCAGCTTGAGGGCAAGTTTTTAAGACGTCCTATATCCGTTTGTGATTATGATGATACTACAGTCACAATCATTTATAAGGTTGTGGGCGAAGGTACTGAAATGATGTCAGCACTGCCTGTGGGCGAAACACTTGATGTTTTAACAGGTCTTGGCAACGGCTACGATATTTCAAAGGGCACCAAGCCTATGCTTATCGGCGGCGGTGTCGGTGTTCCCCCTATGTATAACCTTTGCAAAAAGCTCATTGCAGCAGGTCAGAAGCCTGTTGTCATTCTCGGCTTCAATACAAAGGATGAGATTTTCTATGAGGATGAGTTTAAGGCTCTCGGTGCAGAGGTGCGTGTTGCTACTGCTGACGGCTCTTATGGCATTAAAGGCTTTGTAACCGATGCCTTTATTGATGATTATGATTATTTCTACACCTGCGGTCCTATGCCTATGTTCAGGGCGATTGAAGCAAAGGTGACTACATCGGGACAGTACAGCTTTGAGGAGCGTATGGGCTGCGGCTTTGGTGCTTGTATGGGCTGCAGCTGCAAAACAAAATACGGCAATAAAAGAATTTGCAAGGACGGTCCCGTTCTGGTAAGGGAGGAGATTATATGGTAGATTTATCTGTTTGCCTTGCGGGTATGAATATGGACAATCCTGTTGTTCCTGCATCGGGTACCTTCGGCTTCGGCAAGGAATTCAAGGACTTTTATGATATAAATATTCTCGGCTCCTTCTCTTTTAAGGGCACAACAAAGGATGCACGCTTCGGCAACCCTACACCGAGAATTGCAGAGTGTACCTCAGGTATGATTAATGCTGTAGGTCTTCAGAATCCCGGTGTTCACCACGTTATTGAGCACGAATTGCCTGAAATGAAGGCATATTTCCACAAGTCTGTTATTGCAAATGTTTCGGGCTTCAGTGTTGAGGATTATGCCTATACCTGTGAGCTTCTCAATAAGGAGGAGCAGGTCGGTATTTTAGAGGTTAATGTTTCCTGCCCCAATGTTCACGGCGGCGGAATGAGCTTTGGCACATCACCTGAATGTGCGGCAGAGGTTACAAGGGCAGTCAAGGCTGTTACAACAAAGCCGGTGTTTATTAAGCTTTCGCCCAATGTAACGGATATAGTTTCCATCGCAAAGGCTTGTGAGGAGGCTGGTGCAGACGGCATCTGCCTGATTAATACAATGCTTGGTATGCGTATTGATTTAAAAAGACGTCAGCCGATTATTGCCAACAAAATGGGCGGCTTCAGCGGCGATGCAATTTTCCCTGTGGCTGTCAGAATGGTTTATCAGGTTGCAAAAGCCTGCAATATTCCTGTTATGGGCTGCGGAGGTGTTTCAAGTGCAAAGAATGTGATTGAAATGATGATGGCAGGCGCAACAGCCGTTCAGGTGGGTGCTGCCAATCTGGTTAATCCGTATGTATGCAAGGATATAATCGAGGCTTTACCGCAGGAATGCGAAAAGCTCGGTATAAATAAATTAAGTGATATTATAGGAGTGATTGATTAATGGGTAAGGACGTTATTATTGCTTGTGATTTTTCTTCTGCAGAGGATACCTTTAAGTTCCTTGATAAATTCACAGAGGAAAAGCCGTTCGTTAAAATCGGTATGGAGCTTTACTATGCTGAGGGTCCGTCAATCGTAAAGGAGATTAAGCAAAGGGGACATAAGATTTTCCTTGACTTAAAGCTTCACGATATTCCGAACACTGTTAAAAAGTCAATGGCTGTGCTTTCAAAGCTTGATGTGGATATGACTAACCTTCACGCAGCAGGCACTGTGGATATGATGAAAGCTGCACTGGAGGGCTTGACCCGTGAGGATGGCACTCGTCCGCTGCTTATCGCAGTTACACAGCTTACCTCAACAAGCGAGGAAAGAATGCAGAATGAGCTTTTAATTAACGCATCCATCAATGACACGATTGTTAAGTATGCAAACAATGCGAAAGAGGCAGGTCTTGACGGTGTGGTATGCTCTCCCCTTGAGGCAGGTATGGTTAAGGACAGCTGCGGCAAAGCCTTTATGACAGTCACACCGGGTGTAAGATTTGCAGATGGTGAGGTTGGTGATCAGGTTCGTGTTACCACTCCTGCAAAGGCTAAGGAAATCGGCAGTGACTATATCGTAGTCGGCAGACCAATCACTGCAAGCGATGACCCTGTTGCGGCTTACAGAAGATGCGTGGAAGAGTTTGTAGGATAAGGAGAAAGAATATGGAAGGCTATAAAAGAGAATTTATAAAATTTTTAGAGGACGCAGGCGTTTTGAAGTTTGGTGATTTCACTGCAAAAAGCGGAAGAAAAATTCCTTATTTTATCAACGCAGGTGACATTAAAACAGGCGAGCAGATTCAGAAGCTCGGCGAGTTTTATGCAAAAGCATATTTTGAAAAAATCGGCAATAAAAAGACTGTGCTTTACGGTCCTGCATATAAGGGTATTCCGATTGCCGTTTCCGTTGCAGTGTCCCTTGCAAAGCAGGGTCTTGACGTTCCGTTCTTTTTCAACAGAAAGGAAGAAAAGGACCACGGTGAGGGCGGTGTTTTTGTTGGTTATACACCGAAAGCAGGCGAAGAGGTTGTTATTGTTGAGGACGTTATTACAGCAGGAACAGCTATCAGAGAGAGTATGTCCATCCTCTCAAAGCTTGAGGGTGTAAAGGTTGCCGCTGTATTTGTTATGGTTGACCGCAAGGAAAAGGGTCAGACCGAAAAATCTGCTATGGCAGAGGTCGGTGAAGAATACGGCTTCCCTGTATATTCGGTTGTTGATGTTTATGACATCATTGAGTATCTTGAAGAGGATGAAAGCAACCGTGAAAATGTTGAACGCATAAAGAAGTATCTTGAAATCAACGGTGCAAAGGACTAAAGGAAAGGGCTTATACAATGCGTCATTTACTTGATACAACAGATTTATCTTTAAAAGAAATTGATGATATGATAGCAACTGCTATGGATATTATTGATAATAAAGAAAAATATGCTCATATCTGCGACGGCAAAAAGCTTGCAACCTTGTTCTTTGAGCCATCAACAAGAACAAGGCTTTCCTTTGAGGCTGCAATGTATGAGCTTGGCGGCAATGTTCTCGGCTTCAGTGAGGCTGCCTCATCGTCCGCATCTAAGGGTGAAAGCGTTGAGGATACAATCCGTATGGTTTCCTGCTATGCAGATATTATTGCAATGCGTCATCCCTTTGAGGGTGCTCCGAGAGTTGCAAGTCAGAAAAGCGGTGTGCCGATCATTAATGCAGGTGACGGCGGTCATTCTCACCCTACACAAACCCTTACCGATCTTCTGACCATCTATCGTGAAAAGGGCAGGTTTGAAAATCTGACTGTGGGTCTTTGCGGCGACCTCAAGTTCGGCAGAACTGTTCATTCACTGATTAAAGCAATGTGCAGATATAAAAATGTGAAGTTCATTCTTATTTCACCGAAGGAGCTTGCAGTGCCTGATTATATCATCACGGATGTGCTTGATAAGTGCGGTGTTGCATATGAAGAGGTTGAAACAATGGAGCAGGTTATGGATAAGCTTGACATCCTCTATATGACCCGTATTCAGCGTGAACGCTTCTATTCCGAGGATGAGTATTTAAAGCATAAGGATGCCTTTGTGCTTGACCTTGATAAGCTGAAAACAGCCAAGTCGGATTTAACCATTATGCACCCTCTGCCGAGAGTGAATGAGATTGCACCTGAGGTTGATGATGACCCGAGAGCTAAGTATTTTATTCAGGCATTGAACGGTAAATATATCCGTATGGCTTTAATTAAAACCCTGCTTGAATGGGGAGGTGCTCTGTAATGAATATTGATGCGATTGAAAACGGTTATGTTATTGACCATATCCCCGCAGGCAAGGGTATGAAGGTTTATGAAATTTTAAATCTCAGCTCGCTTTCCTGTCAGGTTGCAATTATCACCAACGCCAAATCAAAGAAGGATGAGGCGAAGGACATTATCAAAATCAATGACCTTATTGATCTTGATATGGATGTGATTGCCTATATTGCACCAATGGCAACAGTCAATGTCATTAAAAACAGTGAAAGGGTAGAGAAAAGGAGCCTTTCACTGCCTGATGAGCTTGTTGATGTTATCAAATGCCCCAACCCAAGGTGTATCTGCAACAATGAATCCATATCTCATATTTTTAAATTAACAGATGAAAAGGGAACTTATCGCTGTCTTTACTGCGAAACAAAAGCAAAATAGTTTTAGGTCGTGTGTGTTATGAGTGGTAAAAATAAACTTGCTTGTTCTAAGGAAACTGAAAAAAGTATTGCTGATGCATTAAAGGATTTAATGCAGACAAAATCCTTTGAAAAAATATCTGTGTCTGATATTACGGATTACTGCGGTATTCATCGTCAGACCTTTTATTATCATTTTACAGATAAGTATGAGCTGCTTAATTTTGTTGTGCATAATGAACTGATTGAGCCTTTGCTGTTAAATTTTACACTTGATAATATGTATGACAAATTCACGTTTATGTTTAATGTGATGAAATCCAATCAGCAGTTCTATCATTCTGCTCTTAAAATCAATGCAGGTGAGCTTTTTAATTTTGTCAGCAGATTGGCGGCGGATCGTTTTATTGACCTTTTTGCTGAAATTGAAAAAAGCAATAACATTCCTGCAAAAAATGAAACGGATAACAAAATGCTTGCTGAGTTTTTTGGCTTCGGCATATCGGGTGTTGTGCTCGAATGGGCACAGCACGGTATGAAGGATTCACCCGAAATGCTTGCAGAAAGAATAAAAAATATTATTGATGACTGCAAAAGGCTTGCAATATCAAGATTATAGTAATAAACCTCTGACACAATTCTGTGCGTCGGAGGTTTATTTTTTATGGGAGAATATAAGACATAACAAAAGCCAAAACAATAATGTCAGCCAAACTTTTTTATTACAATAGTGTAACCTTTGTTGTCTAAGAATGTCAGTTATGATATTATTTTTATGATAGAAATTTTTAAAGGAGAAAAGGGTATGGAAAGAAAAGTAGTTATTTTTGATCACCCGCTTATTCAGCATAAGCTGAGCATTCTTCGTTCAACAGAAACAAGCACAAAGGATTTCCGTCAGCTTGTTAATGAGATCGCAATGCTTATGACATTTGAGGCTACAAGAAATCTGCCAACCGAGGAAATTGAGGTTGAAACGCCCTGCGGTATTGCAAAATGCAATCACATTGCAGGAAGAAAGCTTTCATTCGTTCCGATTTTGAGAGCGGGCTTAGGTATGGTTGACGGCTGTCTTCAGCTTGTTCCTGCGGCTCGTGTAGGTCATATCGGTCTTTACAGGGACGAAACAACACATACACCTGTTGAGTATTACTGCAAGCTGCCAAAGGATATTGAGGAAAGAGATGTTTATGTTGTTGACCCTATGCTTGCAACAGGCGGCTCAGCTATTGATGCAATAGGTCAGATTAAGCTCAGAAATCCGCGTAAAATCGTATTTATGTGTATTATTGCTGCTCCCGAAGGACTTGAAGCGCTGAAAAAAGCACATCCTGATGTGGATATTTATTGTGCAGCACTTGATGAAAAGCTGAATGAGGATTGCTATATCATACCCGGTCTTGGTGATGCAGGTGACAGAATTTTCGGTACAAAATAAAATTATTAATAATTGTTTATAATTGAGGAGAAACTTATGGCTAAAGAAAAAATTAAAATCGGTCAGGAGGGTATCTATGATGCCCGCAAGCTTGGCACGCCTAAAATGGTTGTTCTCGGCTTTCAGCATATGTTTGCCATGTTCGGTGCTACGGTTACTGTTCCGCTTTTGACAGGACTGAGTATTTCAACCACACTTTTATTCGCTGCACTTGGCACGCTTTTGTTCCATTGCTTAACAAAATTCAAGGTGCCTGCTTTTCTTGGCTCATCCTTTGCCTTTATCGGCGGTTATCTTGCTATTGCTCCGTGGATTGAAAATGCCGACGGCACCAAAACAGCCAATAAAGAGCTTCTGCCTTATGTCTGTCTCGGTGTAGCCTGTGCAGGACTGCTTTATCTTGTTCTGGCAGCACTTATTAAGATTGTCGGCGTTAATAAGATAATGAAGCTGTTCCCGCCTGTTGTAACAGGTCCTATTATTATGGCTATCGGTCTCGGTCTTGCACCCTCAGCAGTTAACAACTGTAAAACAAACTGGTGGCTTGCCCTTGTTGCGCTTGCCCTCGTTATTATCTTCAATATCTTCGGTAAGGGTATGGTTAAGATAATTCCGATTCTCCTTGGTATCATCGGTGCATACATTGTTGCTGTACTTGTGGGCAATGTCGGCGGAGTTGAAGGCTTTGCCATTGATTTCAGCGGTGTTAAGGAAGCTGCGTGGATTGGTAATCCTATTGAATGGTCATCAACCGTATTCGGCGGTGTTCACGATAAATCCCTTGCTGTTTCTGCAATCATTGCCATTGTGCCGATTGCTATTGCTACCATGATGGAGCATATCGGTGATGTATCGGCAATTTCTGCAACAGTAGGCAAGAACTACATTTCCGATCCCGGTCTTCACAGAACCCTTTTGGGTGACGGTCTTGCAACAACACTTGCTTCACTCTTCGGTGCTCCTGCCAATACAACCTACGGCGAAAATACAGGTGTGCTTGCACTTTCAAAGGTTTATGACCCGAGAGTTGTAAGAATTGCTGCGTATTTTGCCCTTGTGTTCTCCTTCTGCCCTAAGTTTGCTGCTGTTATTGAATCTATCCCCACAGCAGTTGTAGGCGGTATATCATTCGTGCTTTATGGTATGATTTCTGCAATCGGTGTAAGAAATGTGGTTGAGGCAAAGGTTGATTTCTCCAAGGCTCGTAACACAATCATTGCTGCTGTCATTCTTGTTGTTGCACTTGGTCTTACCAATGGTATTACATTCTCAATCGGTTCAAATACAATAACATTGACTTCACTGGCTTGTGCTTCAATTGCAGGTATTGTGCTTAATGTTATCTTCCCTGAAAAGGATTTCAATCCCGAAAATGCTTTTCAGTCAGTAACCGAATCAAAGCAGATAAATGTGAATGAGAATAAAAAGAAAAAATAATTTCCCAACGGACAGGCTTCTGCCTGTCTGTTTTCTTTCTGTTGAATAATGCTAACTATTATGTTAAAATAGAATTATAAATTTTGAAAGGGGTAATGGTATGAGAAATCATCAGGTTACGAATGTTCAGCCGCTGTTAAATGAGGACGGCTCTCTCCGTGAACCGGGCTGGAGCACACAGCTCGTTCAGGTTTATGACAGAGCAAAAATCAAAAAGAGAAAAACCCGTATTAAAGAATGGGACTATTATTCGGTTATCTCAAACAAACACAATATTGCCGTCTGCTTTACTGTGTCCGATTTAGGTTATTTAGAGCTTGAAAGCGTCAGCTTCCTTGATTTCTCAGCTCCGAGAGAGAATACGCAGGGCAGTATGGCACCATTTCCGATGGGAAAGCTGAAAATGCCGCCCTCATCTGTAACAGGTGATGTTTCGGTTCAGAATAAAAGCCTTGCCGTTAAATTTATCGTTAGGGATAATAAGCGTATTATCCTCTGCGATTTCCCTGCCTTTGACGGAGGTAAGGGCTTGAAGGTGAATATATCACTTGAAAATAATCCTGCTGACGATACAATGGTTATTGCTACCCCTTGGGCTGAGGACAGCAAAGCCTTTTACTATAATCAGAAAATCAACTGTATGCCTGCTTCCGGAAAGGTTGAATATGACGGCAAAATCTATGAATTTGACCCGTCAACGGATTTCGGCGGACTTGACTGGGGCAGGGGTGTCTGGACCTATGACAATACCTGGTATTGGGGCTCAGGCTCAGGTGTTGTTGACGGTCATCGCTTCGGCTTTAATATCGGCTATGGCTTCGGTGACACTTCCGCAGCAAGTGAAAATATGCTTTTCTATGACGGTGTGGCACATAAGCTTGATGATGTAACCTTTAACATCAGCCCGAATTACATTGACAAATGGACCTTTACCTCATCAGACGGCAGGTTTGAAATGGATTTTGAGCCGATTATTGACAGGTCTGATTATACAAGTGCTGCCAACATCATTGTAACAGACCAGCATCAGGTGTTCGGCAGAATGACAGGTAAGGCTGTGCTTGATGACGGAACCGAAATTCATATCAAGGATTTCCTCTGCTTTGCAGAAAAGGTGCATAATAAATATTAATTCATTTCCTATTCCCGAACCTTTTGTTCGGGATTTTTTGTTGACAAAATTTATACATTGTGTTACAATGTATATGCATTGGAAATCAAGGTATAAATACTGGAGGTATTTTTTATGAGATACAGTAAAGAACTGCTTAAGGGCAGTACACCGATTTTGGTAATGAGCGTTTTAAGAAATCAGGATTTATATGGCTACAAAATTATCCGTGAGCTTGAAATGCGCTCAGAGAATGTTTTTGAAATGAGTGAGGGAACACTTTATCCCATTCTCCATTCTCTTGAAAAGGAAAAGTTTCTTGTTTCCTATTGGGAGGAGGTTGACGGCAGACGCCGCAAATACTATCACCTTACCGATAAGGGTCAGAAGCAGTTTGAGGAAAAGAAGAAGGAGTTTATTGCTTACAGCAATGACGTTAAAAAGGTGCTTAGCTTCGCCTGAGGTATCCGTATGAAAAAAGATGATTATATCAATTCGGTCCTGTCTGCTTTCGTCGGCAGAAACAAGGGGCAGATTAAGGCTGAGCTTGAAGCACATCTGGCGGACAGAATTGAAAGATTTGTTGAAATGGGCTATACCGAAGGTCAGGCAGAGCAGATGGCGGTTGAAAAAATGGGAGACGGCAAAATTGTGGGTGCAGGAATGACTAAAATTCATTCCAAAAAAACAGTTACCGATATCAGCTTCATTCTGTTTTTTGTCTATGTCGGATTAACAGCTTTATTGTCTATGACCATTCTTGCCTGGGGCAGTGAGGTTTGTCTGCTGACCTTGGGTGCAGAATATGCATATTTTCTTTTAAGCATTATCAGCTTGCTGACAGCAAATCGCCTTAAAAGCAATGTGCCTGCAGTGATTTCAATTGTTTTCACATTATTGCTGCTTGTAGGCAAGGTTGTTTTCGGCTTTCGCTCCGTTCTGCTTTACGGTGTGTATTTTATTATCAGCGGTAATATTGATGATTTTATCATTATTTCTCAGCTGCAAAATAACAGTATAACAAGTAATCTTTTGTTTGCGTTCACAATTCTTTTTGATTTGCTGTGGATTCTTTCCTATGTGTTCACGTTTATAAATGTTTATAGATTAGATAAGCTTAAATATTCCAAAAAGGATGTTTTGAGAGAAAGCAGCTTTAAAAAATCAATATCTGCCGTGCTGATTATATTTACCGTAGTCACTGCAGTGTTGTTCGCATTTAAATTGTCTGACGGATACGGTGAATATCTTGACGGAACTGGTGATTCTTACTATAGCGGAGTATGTATGATCGAAAGTGATGAAATCTGTGATATTGAAGAATGCTATTATGCTTCTGAATCATCACCGCAAATTTTATGCAAAGACTATGATTGGGACACATTTGCTGCTTCTGCTGAGGGATATAAGATTGTATTTGAAAATTGTATTGAGAGTAAAAAAGCATACAACAAGGCAGTGAATTACAGCTTTTATACCCTGAACTGTCAATATGTCAATTCTAAAAAATATGTTGCCGCCGTTCCTGTTCGTTTTGAAAATGACAATACGGTACCCTGCTTTGATAATGTGCAGTGGTACGATACGGCTACGGTGAAAGAAATAACAGGCAGCCTTGATCGTGACGCCGATATTGTAAAAACAATTGATTATTCTGTTGAAATATGCAATGTTGCATCGCTTGATAATGTTGATGCTGCAGAGTATGCAGCAGGTGTTCTTGAAAATCTCAATCTTGGGTATCAATATCTGGAGGATGAGGATATAAAAAGAATAGAGGGGGCAACCAACAGTACTTACATCGGAGATGAAGGAAGCGGTATTTACATTTATCATTTTGTAATGAATGACAGCATAGATTTCTGTATTGCTTACCCTGAAAGAACGGTCGTTTTTTCATCTGATGATGAAATAATCAGCGAACACAAACTTATATCAGGCTATAAGCAAATCAGCTCCTTGAGGTAGATAAATGAAAAAAGATGATTATATAGAAGCGGTTTTGTCCTCCTTCAAGGGCAGAAATAAAAAAATGATTAAGGATGAGCTAAGCACGCACCTTGATGACAGAATAGAACGATTTGTAGAAATGGGCTATTCCCTCAGCCGTGCTGATGAAATGGCAGTTGAAAAAATGGGAGACGCCAAAGAAGTGGGTGTTAGTCTGACAAAGCTTCATTCAAGAAAATCCGCTGCCGCTGCAAGCATTATTCTGTTTTTGATTTATGCAGCAATAACACTATTCTTATTGTTTCATTTATGGCAGTGCGACGTGAATCTTTATATGCTCTGCGGTGAAGCAGCATTTCTGATTTTAAGCGTAATAGGTTTGCTGTCTTCAAACAGGTTAAAAAACAGCTTTCCTGCCGTTATTTCGTTTTTGTTTACCATTGTGATGATTGTTACAAAAGCCTTTATGGGCTTTCATTCCATACTGCTTTTTGGTGCTTATATTCTTTTAAGCGGCAGACTTGATGAATTTTTGATTATAACACAGGTTGATAATAAGCTTGATAATAGAATTTTGTTTTATTTAACAATTGCTTTTTATTCACTTTGGCTGATTGCTCATATTTTTACTTTTTCAAACATATTTAAGTTTGAAAAAATAAAATATGCAAAACAGAACTTACAGCAGGAATCCGTTTTTAAAGGAATGATAATAATGGCAGCAGTTTTCTTTACCGTTATTACTATTGTGCTCACCGTTTCAAAGCTGACGGATGACTATGGTATGAGCTCCCAATATGAGAACGCATCTTACTATGACGGCGTTTGCATTCTTGAAAGTGAAGAGGAATGTGATATTGAAAGCTTTTATTACAACAATTTTAATCTTTTATCAAAAAGATACCTCCATAATATGCCGGATAAATTTGAATTTGGTGACAATACTTTTGGCGGCGGCTCTATGTCTTATGACAATCGTTACAATGACAGCCTGACTTATATGCGGAACAATTGGGATATAAACTATTATACCTATTCCAAAAAATATATTGCCGTTGTTCCGTTTTGCATTGATGAAACAGCATCACCTGACGATGAACAGAATTATTATCAGCCCTGCTTTGACAATGTAAAATGGTATGATACTGCAAATACGGAAGAGATAACTGTTGCCATGAACCGTGACACTGACCCCATTGATACAGGCGTAACCGTTGTTGGATTATACGATGTAAAAGAAGAGAGTGATTACGGGATTGTTTATGATATAAGAGATATGGTCTGGGGGCTTTGCACACCCGGTGAAGGGCTGAACGAAGGCTATGAGAGCTTCAGCGAAAACGATATAAAACGCTTTGAAGCTATTACCAACAGCAAATATCTTGGTGATGACGGAAACGAAACACATATCTACCATTTTATGATTGATGATAGAATTGATATGCTGGTTTTCTTCCCTGAAAAAAAGGTAACTTATTATCACGGATATGAATGCTTGTTAGAGCATTCCTTTGAAAGATCCCCTATGTACAGATAATAAAAATAAAAGTCGTTTTATAACGGCTTTTATTTTTATGTAATTTATTTGTAATTATTTTAAAATATATATTTATTTTATTAAAAATATCTGTTATAATGTTATAAATATGACTAAAAGAATACTGCAAAGGAGGGTGAATATGAAAAAGGTTAAAATTCTTTTACTTGCATTTGTAATATGCTTAACCTTCACAGGCTGCAGCAGCTTTCGCATTTCCAGCATTGATGATTTGATTTCACCCGTTTCACCAAGCGGTGATGATGCAGGTATTCTTGCCGCTGTCAATGAATATTCCAAGGGCGGCTATTCCATAAAAATTCCGTCCTCGGGCAAATACACAACCTCCTTCATTCTGCACGATTTAAATAATGACGGCAATGATGAGGCAATCGCTTTTTTTGAGCAGAATGACAATCTCGGAAAGGTTGATATGGCTCTGCTCAGCAAAGCTGATGGTGCATGGCGTGTCGTTGATAATATTACAGGTGAGGGTGTTGATGTGAATTGTGTTGATTTCAGCGACCTTAATCATGACGGAACGGAAGAAATCATTGTCTGTTGGGGTATTATTTCAAAATCCACAACATCAAACCTATGCGTTTATTCGGCAGATGATAATTTAAAGCTGAATCTGATGACGGATTCTATTACAGCAGGCGAGTTTATTTCTGTGGATATCAACAGTGACGGAACAAATGAACTCCTTGTTTTCAATTTCGGCAGCTATTCCGACGCACCGAAGGCAGAGCTTTATTCGCTTGCACAGGGAAATAAACGTCAGATAGGGGAAACAAAGCTTGACAGCTCAATCATTTCATTTTCAAAGATTACCTGCGGTAAGACTGACGAGGGTATGAGTGTTTATGCAGATGCAATCAGAGCGAACGGAGCCTCAATGGTGACAGAGCTTCTGTATTGGTCAGATTATTATGATTCAATCATTTCACCGTTTTACAGCTATTCAACAGGCAAAACAACCGAAACCTCCCGCAACAATATGATAACCAGCCGTGATATCAACGGCGACGGTGAAATAGAAATACCTGTTGATAAATCTGTTTCAGGTTTGCCTGACAGTGTGACGGCACAAAGCTGGGTCGGATATGAAAGTACAGTTTTGAAACACAGAGCATATTCCTATGCAGTCAGGGATGACGGCTATCTGATTGTGCTTGATGATGAGCTGTTCTCGAAGGCATATATTAAATATGACAGTACAAAAAGACAGCTTGATGTAACAGACGGCAAGAATAAGGCGTTCAGCATCATCACCGTTATGAGAACGAATTATAACAGCGATGATTACAGCGGTTATACTGAAATCAGCAGTGACTCCGGCTTGGTTTATCTTTGCAGTGTCACTGAGAATTCAAAAATTAATGTTACAGTTGATGATGTTAAAAATATTTTCAGAACTTATTGATAGGAGGAAATGTTATGAAAAAAGTTTTGGTAGCTGAGGATGAGGAGTCTATCCGAGAGTTTATAGTCATTAACCTTACACGAAGCGGTTATGAGGTTGAGCAGGCTGAAAACGGAGCCGTTGCCCTTGAAAAATTTATGAGTGACGAAGCTGCTTATGATGTGGCTATTCTTGATATTATGATGCCTGAGCTTGACGGTCTGACTGTTTGTAAGGAGCTGAGAAAGCGTTCATCAGACTTGGGTATTATTATGCTCAGTGCAAAAACGCAGGAAATGGACAAGGTTACAGGTCTTCTTTTCGGTGCTGATGATTATGTTACCAAGCCGTTTTCTCCCAGTGAGCTTATGGCAAGGGTTGATGCGGTTTACCGCCGTGTTGAAATGACAAGGGGCTTCAGAAAGAATGATACTACCGGTGATTCTATTGTTCTTGATGAGTTTGAGCTGAATCTGCGCAACAGAACCTTATCTAAAAACGGAGAGCTTATTGAGCTTACACAGGTAGAGTTTCAGATAATAGAGCATTTCTTCAAAAATCCGAATGCAGCTCTTTCAAGAACTGAAATTCTTAAAACCGTATGGGGTGCCAACTATTTCGGCGATGAAAAAATTGTTGATGTTAATATCCGCCGACTCAGAATGAAAATAGAAACAAACCCTTCAAATCCGACAAGACTTGTTACAATATGGGGTCTTGGCTATAAATGGATAACAGATAATCAGTAATCAAAAGGCAATTAATAAAATGAAGAAACCGAGCATAAAAAAACTGCACATACATAAACCTGAGGGTATTACACTGAGATGGCTTATCAACATCATCGGTGTTGTTGCTCTGTTTTTTATTATTGTCTTTATTATCTCTGTTTCTGCCTTAAAATCTCACTATTATGCAAATGTTGAAAGTATTTTAAGCTCCGGTGCCTCTACAACAGCGGTGAGCTATTTTACCAATAATCTTGAGGCAGGCAATTCTCTTGAGCAGTCTGCTGCCGAATTTATTGACAGCTACAGCTATAAGGACAAAACTACTACCTGGATTATCGACAGTGACGGTGAGGTTATTCTTTCATCCAGCGGCTTTGCTATTGAAAAGCAGAATATGCCCGATTATACACAGGCTCTTACAAATGAAAAAGAGGTCGGCAAGTTTGTGGGCAGGCTTGATACAGGTGAAAAGGTAATGGCAATCTGCCGAATTATAAAAAATCCGCAGGGTGATATTGCAGGTGCTGTTCGTGTTATGGCATCGCTTAAACAGGTTGATGCACAGATATTCAATCTTATTTTCCTTATTTTGATTGGTCTGATTGTAGTTTTTGTAATTATCATTCTGTCAAACCTGTTCTTTATCCGTTCCATTATCATTCCTGTTAAAGAGATTAATGAAACCACAAAAAAAATCTCGCAGGGTGATTATTCGGTACGAATTGAAAAGAAATATAATGATGAAATCGGTAATCTTTGTGATTCCATTAACTCAATGGCTGAAGAAATTTCAACCACTGACAAAATGAAAAATGATTTTATCTCCACGATTTCCCACGAGCTGAGAACACCGCTGACTTCCATTAAGGGCTGGGGTGAAACCTTAACCTTCGGTATGGATGATTCTGTCGATGAAATTACAAGAAAGGGTCTGCAGGTGATTGTTAAAGAAGCAGGCAGGCTGGAGGGCTTTGTTGAGGAGCTCCTCGATTTCTCAAGGCTTCAGAGCGGACGAATGAAATTAAAGCTTGCCAAGACCGATATTTTTGCAGAGCTTGACGAAACTGTTTTCACCTTCAGAGAGCGTGCTATGCGTGAACAGATTGAGGTTAAATACAGTATTCCCGAAGTGCCTGCCATTGCCGATGCCGATGCCAACAGGCTCAAGCAGGTGTTTATGAATATTCTTGATAACGCACTCAAGTATTCCCGCGCACCAAGCAAGATTTTCGTTAAGGCACAGTTTACTCAGTATGAGGGAAGGAGCTTTATCAGTATCGCAATTGCCGATCAGGGCTGCGGCATCAGTAAAGAGGATTTGCCCCACGTTAAAGATAAATTTTATAAAGCAAATGTTTCTGTAAAGGGTTCAGGTATCGGACTTGCAGTTACAAATGAAATCATAAATCTTCACGGCGGACGTCTTGAGATTAACAGTGAAGAGGGCAAGGGTACACTTGTTACAATTTACCTTCCTATTGAAAATACGCCAACAGAAAATGAGTTGCAGGATATTGCTTCTCAGGCAGTTGATGAGGAAATAAACGAAGGTATGGAAATGAAGGGTTAAACTATGAGTGATAAAAAGACACATAAAACCTCAGTGGGCGGACAGGCTCTGATTGAGGGTGTTATGATGCAGGGACCAAAGGGCGTTGCAACTGCTGTCAGAAAGCCTGACGGTGATATTTGTGTTGAGCACCACGAGGTTAAGCATTTAAGAGATAAAAATAAATTCTGGGGCTTTCCGCTTGTCAGAGGTATCGTCGGCTTTTTTGAATCCATGATGCTTGGCTACAAAATGCTTATGTATTCTGCTGAGGTATCGGGTATGGAGGATATCGAGGATGCAGAAATGAATAAATTTGAAAAGTGGATTACCGACAAGCTTGGTGACAAGTTTATGACGCTCATTATGGGTATTGCAACTGTGCTTGGCTTTGCACTTGCTTTTTTGATTTTTTTCTACCTTCCTGTTCTGGCGTTCAACAGGTTCAATGCTTGGGCTGATGGATCATTGACCCCTTGGCAGGGTACGATTGAGGGTGTAATCAAAATCATTATTTTTGTTGTGTATATCGCCCTTGTCAGCCGAATGAATGATATTAAACGTACTTTTATGTACCACGGTGCTGAGCATAAATCCATTGCCTGCTATGAAGCCGGTCTTGAGCTGACTGTTGAAAATGTAAAAAAATGCAGCCGCTTTCATCCACGCTGCGGTACTTCCTTTATATTTGTGATGCTGATACTCAGCATTGTTCTGTCAACCCTGCTTTCAAAAATTTTTCCTGCCGTTGCAGAAATAAGAGTATTATGGATGCTTCTTAAAATAGCATTTTTGCCCGTTGTAATGGGTCTTGGCTATGAATTTATAAAGTATGCAGGCAGACACGATAATTTGTTTGTCAAGATTGTTTCTGCTCCCGGCTTATGGATGCAAAGGCTTACAACCAAAGAGCCGACCGACGATATAATTGAGGTTGGCATTGCGTCATTGAAGGCAGTAATCACCGATAATCCGGAGGACGATGAAATCAAATGACGTTAAAAGAGGCTTATAATTACGGTACATACTTTTTGTCCTGCAACGGTATTGACGAGGCGGAGTTCAAATCCTTGTGTCTTGTCTGCCATCTTGCAGGTATCAGAAATAATCAGTTTGAGCAGCATATGCAGGATGAGATAATTATGAAACGCTTTGCAGATTTGCTTTGGCGTGTTAAAAGCGGTGAGCCGCTGCAGTATGTTATCGGCAAGTGGGACTTTTATGAAAGCGAGTTCTTTGTGGGCAAGGGTGTTCTTATCCCAAGACCTGAAACGGAAGAGCTTGTGGAGCTTGCTGTTAAGCATATTAAAACTCTGGGCAAATGTGTTGTTTATGACCTTTGTGCAGGCTCAGGCGCAATCGGTGTCAGCATTGCAAGGGCTTGCCCCAATGCAACAGTTTATCTGATAGAAAAAAGTGCAGATGCAATGTTCTACCTTTTAAAAAATGCGGATGGCGTTGATAATGCAAAGGTGATATGCGGTGATATTGCAAATGATTTCGATTTACCGCAGGCAGATGTAATCATTTCTAATCCGCCTTATATTGAAAGCAATGAAATCAGCTCCCTGCAAAGAGAGGTGCAGTATGAGCCTTCCATAGCATTGGACGGCGGTGCTGACGGACTTGATTTTTACAGAATTATCAATGACAAATGGGCACATAAGCTTTTGCCTGAAGGAATGCTTTTTCTTGAAATCGGCAATAATCAGGGTGAAAGTATTTTAACCGTGCTTGATAATTATAAAGATATTAAAGTATTAAAGGATATGTACGGCAATGACCGAATGGTTACTGCCGCAGGAAAGGAAAACTGATATGCTTTCTGTTTTGACGTATATAAGAGAGGGAATGTATTATGAAGCGGTTATAGCTGTTCTCTCAAGATGTTTTATTGTCTTTTGCTGTATGCCTATTCACGAGCTTGCACACGGCTTGATTGCCGATAAATGCGGTGATAAAACCGCAAGAGCACAGGGCAGATTAACAATTAATCCTTTTGCACATCTTGACCCGATAGGTACAATTATGATATTCTTATTTGGTATAGGCTATGCAAAGCCTGTGCCTGTTAACCCTGCAAGGCTTAAGCACCCGCGCAGGGATATGGCTTTGATTGCTCTTGCAGGACCTGTTAGCAATCTGATTATGAGCTTTCTGTGTGTGTTTGTATATTTCGGCATTTACAGATTTGCACCCGATAGCAATGTTACCAAAGCGGTCCTTACCTTCTTCAGTTTCGCTGCAATGGTAAATGTTTCGCTGGCTGTATTTAATTTGCTGCCTATTCCGCCCCTTGACGGTGCTAAGGTTCTTGGCTCTGTTTTGCCTGATAAGATATATTTTAAAATTATGCAGTATGAAAGATATATTATGATCGGTATGATGGTGCTTTTATTCCTTGGTGTATTCAACCGTGTGATTTCTGCAGTATCTGGATTTTTAATTGATATTATGTCAATCATTCCTCAATTGATTTTTGGAGTTTAAATGGAAAAGTTAAGCTATAAAATTGATGTGTTTGAGGGACCTATGGATCTCCTTTTACACCTCATTTCAAAGCATAAACTGAATATAAATGATATTCCTATTGTTGAGCTTGTGAACCAGTATGTTGACTATGTCCGTCAGATGCAGGAGCAGGATTTTGATGTTGCAGGTGAGTTCCTCGAAATGGCTGCAAGGCTTATCTATATCAAAACCGTTTCTCTGCTGCCTAAGCACGAGGAGGCGGAGATATTGAAAAAGGAGCTTACAGGCGAGCTGATTGAATATCGTGATTGTAAGCTGATGGCTGAAAAGCTTTCACATCAGACGGATGGCTTTAACCGTTTTGTTCGCCCTGCAGGTGAGGGCTATGTCAACTATGACTATGAACGCTTTCACGAGGGTGAGGAACTGCTCAGTGCATACATCAGTGCTGCAGGCAGAGGAAAACGCCGACTGCCGCCGCCTCTTGACAGCTTCAAGGTTATTGTTGCTAAAAAGTTTGTTGCAGTTGCTTCTAAGGTAAATACCGTAATGCGCAAGCTCTGGAGTGGTAAAAAGGTTAAGTTTTTAAATCTTTTCAGTGACGCACAGACAAAGAGCGATATGGTTGCAACCTTCCTTGCAGTGCTGGAGCTTGCTAAAACAAAAAAAATTACCATTGAGGGTGAAATGCAAAACCCGACAGTACAAATTGTTAATGAGGTAAATGATATTGAACAGTAATAGTGTTCTTGCATCGCTGGAGGCAATGCTCTTTGCAGCAGGTGATCCTGTCGAGCCTGCCAAGCTTGCCGAGGTGCTGGATATAGATGTTGAAAATGTTATAAAAATGCTGGGTCATCTTGAGGCTGATTATGACGAACGGGGCAGCGGTATCCGCTTAATTCGCGTCGACGGCAAATATCAGCTTTGTACAAGAGAAGCGTACAGCGAGGAGGTAAGGGGACTTCTTGAAATTAAAAAGAATACGCCTCTTAGTCAGGCAGCCTTTGAGGTGCTTGCCATTGTTGCTTATAATAAAACCGTAACCCGTTCTTTTATTGAGCAGATTCGGGGTGTTGACTGCAGCGGTCCTGTTTCCAACCTGATACAAAAGGGGCTGATTGAGGAAAAGGGCAGGCTTGATTTGCCGGGAAGACCGCTTGTTTATGGTACAACTGACAGGTTTTTGCGATGCTTTTCACTGAACAGTCTTGATGATTTGCCCGATTTGCCTGAGGAAACAGAAAAGAATGATGATAATCAGACATCACTTTTCAGTGAAGAGAATGATAAGGTTTTAATACAGACTCAGTCACCTGAGCAAAAGGATGGTGAGGAATGAAAATATTTTTAATTGTAGTCGCTGTTCTTGCACTTATTATTGCTGCAATCTGTTCGCTTTCTGCAACGGTAACGCTGGTTTATGATAAGGGCTGGAGTACAAAAGTCAAGGTCCTGTTTATTGAAAAGGATATTGTTCTGTCGGAAATATTATCCTTTATTATGTTCCCGCAGAAAAAGGCGCAGGAGGTTTCTGACAAAAAAAAGGCAGAAAAAGCTGAGAAGGCTGATAAAGAAAAAAAAGCAGAGGAGCCGAAACCACCCGAAAAAACAGCGGAGGAAAGCGCTTCTGCCCCAGCTGAAGAGCAGGGTGAAAAGCCTGTACCTAAGGCTGAAGAAAAGAAGGCAGCACCGAAAAAATCAAATCCTATCAAAAAATTATGGGATGATGAGGGTATAGTAGGTATTCTTTCTTTGGTGTCAAATCTGCTTGAAACTGCAAATTCTGCAATTTTAACCTTAATTAGGGGTTTACATATTTACTCACTTTATGTTATGATAATAGTAGGCGGCGGTGATGCTGCTGACATTGCTCAGGCTTACGGAACGCTGTGTAAGTATTATTATCCTGCTAAGGGTATGATTTTAAGCACAATGAAGGTTGATAATTATGACGATTATATTCAGCCTGATTTCATAGCTCCGTCAACAGAGTTCGGCTTTCAGCTTATAGCCAGCATTAATGTCGGTCTGCTGTTAAAGGTTGCACTTAAAGCAGCATTTATTTTCTTGAAAAATTTAATTAAAAATAAAAATGTAAAATAATAAAAGGGGAAAAATGATTATGAAAGAAACTCCGGTTAACAAGATTATGGAAAACACGCTTGAAAAAATGCGCCAGATGGTTGACACATCAACCATTATCGGTGATCCTATTGTAACAGGTGACACAACACTGGTTCCTGTTTCAAAGGTTTCATACGGCTTTACATCAGGCGGAACTGATCTTCCTTCAAAGTCAAACGCTGAGCTTTTCGGCGGTGGCGGCGGCGGCGGAATTACAATCCAGCCTGTTGCATTTATCGTTATTGAAAAGGGCAAGTGCAGAATGATGCAGATTAACAATTACACTTCATCTGCTGACCGTGCAATTGCCATGATTCCTGAGCTTGTAGACAGAGTTACTGAGCTCTTAAAATCTGAAAAGTCAGAGGAAGAGCCAAAGACTGAGGAAGCAGCAGAATAATTATTATATTGCTTAATCACCTGCATATATTTTATGTGGGTGATTATTTTGTTAAAACGATTTGCTTTTGTTTTTTGCTTTCTGTTTATAATTCCTTTTACCTGTTACGGTGCTGACAACAGTGCATCATCTGCTGTTGTTATTGACGCTGATACCAAGACAATTTTGTATGAGAAAAACGCTTATGAATGCAGGTCAATGGCGTCAACCACCAAAATAATGACTGCTCTTCTGGCTATTGAAAGCAATATGCTTGATAATCTTGTTGTTATCACAGCAGAAATGCTTGATACAGAAGGCTCATCTCTGGGGCTTAATGTTGATGACAAAATTACACTGAATGACTTGGTTGTCGGTATGATGATGACATCGGGGAACGATTCCGCCAATGCGGTTGCTTATTTCCTTGGCAAGGACCTGAAAGGCTTTGCACAAATGATGAACTCCAAAGCGAAAGAGATAGGCATGAAATCGACTGTTTTTGTTACACCGTCAGGTCTGGATGAGGGTGAGCATCATTCCACTGCCTATGATATGGCACTGCTTGGTGCTTATGCTGTTAAAAACGAAACCTTTGCAAAGGTTTCAGCTATGAAAAGCGCTGACATCACAATCAGCAATAAGAAAGTAACAGTATATAATCACAATAAGCTTCTTGCTATGGATGAAAATTTTTTCGGTATTAAAACAGGGTATACCTCCAAAGCAGGCAGATGCCTTGTTTCTGCCAAAAAGTGTAACGGCAACAGCCTTATTTGTGTTACGCTGAATGCACCTGATGATTGGAATGACCACATCAGACTGATGAACGAGTGCGGCAAAAAGTATAAAAAGCAAACGGTTAATGCAGAGGTTAAAATCCCTGTTGTCGGCAGTGATGCCGAAGCAGTGAGCTGCAAATATAAGGGCGAATACTATGCCTTGGGTGAAGTTACGGTTAAGCTGTATTATCACCCCTTTGTGTATGCACCCATAAAAAAGGGTGATACAATTGGTGTTGCCTGTGTATATAAAAATAATGAATTAATTGAAAGACTGCCGATGAAGGCAGACGAGGATTTGAATTATGCCAAGCAAGAACGAAGTCAGACTACAGAAGTTTATGGCTGAATGCGGTGTTGCATCACGCAGAAAAAGTGAAGAGCTTATTGATATGGGCAAGGTAAAGGTTAACGGACACGTTGCCCATATCGGAGATAAAATCAATCCGAAAAAGGATTTGGTAACTGTCAGGGGAAAGAAGATTAACAAGGTCGACAGAATGTATTATATTATGCTCAATAAGCCCCGCGGCTATGTTACTACAGTCAGTGATGAGCTGGGCAGAAAAACGGTAATGGATTTGGTTGACTGCAAAGCCCGCATTTATCCTGTGGGCAGATTGGATAAGGACAGCGAGGGTCTGCTTATTCTGACCAATGACGGCTCCTTTGCCAATGCACTGACGCATCCCAAGCATAATTATGCTAAGGTCTATCGTGTAACCGTTCGCCCGTCAATCAGTGATGAGATACTTGAAAAGCTCAGAAACGGTATTGAAATTGACGGCAGAAAAACAGCCCCCTGTGATGTTAATGTTATTACTGAGGAAGAGGGCAGGGTAGTCCTTGAGTTTATTTTGAGAGAGGGCAGAAACCGACAGATAAGAAAAATGTGTGAGGCAGTTGATTTGGAGGTTGCACGTTTAAAGCGTGTTTCCATCGGTCCTGTTAAGCTGGGTATGCTCCAGACAGGCAAATCAAGAGAGCTTACCGATAATGAGGTCAAAAAGCTTCTCCGTTCCTCAAACCCCTCAACAGCAGAAGAATAATTTACAAGCTCTGTACAGGCTACAGAGCTTATTTTTTTATAGTTAAAATAATTTAAAATATTTAAAAATAATTATTGATATTATTTTATCAAAGTGGTATTATTTATAATAGGCAAATTTGGAAATTTTTAAAATGACCGATTGCTTTCTTAGTTCATAAGGAGGATTATATAGTGAGTAATTCTAAAAATTCTAAAGCACTTGACAGACTTGTGTCACTGTTTGATGACGGCACTTTTACACAGCTTGATGCATTTGCAAAATCAGCTGACGGTGATGTGGAAGTCGTTGCAGGCTTTGGTACTGTCAATGAGTGCCCCGTGTACGCTTTTTCACAGGATGTTACTGCTTGTGACGGTGCTGTCAGCGTGGCGCATTGTGCAAAAATAAAAAAAATATATGACCTTGCAGCAAAAACAGGCTGCCCCGTTGTTTCCATATTCGATTCAAACGGTGTTAAGCTGACAGAGGGCTTCGAGGTGCTCAGTGCTTATGGTGAGCTTGTTAAGGCTTCAACCTCAATCAGCGGTGTTTGTCCGCAGATTGCTGTTATTGCAGGTGCCTGCCTTGGTACATCTGCTTTAATTGCAAATATGGCAGATGTTGTTGTTGCAGTTAAGGATGCTGATTTTTATATTTCGGCACCGAGCGATATTACTGCTGAAACCTCATATAAAGAGGGAACAGTTGATGTTCTTGCTGATGATTTTGATGCAGCAGTTGAGGCTGTGGGTGACATTGTTTCACTGCTCCCGAGCAACAATCTTTCATCAGCACCGATTTTTGATTTTGCATCTCCTGCTGTTTTTGCGAATGAGGGTGACGATGCACTTTCCATTATTAAGGCTGTGGCTGATGACGCATCTGTAGTTGAGCTTAAGGGCGGCTACGCATCATCAAACTGCAAAACCGCTTTGGCAACCGTTATGGGCACAACAGTCGGCTTTGTTGCATTTGAAGGCAATGCACTTTGCCCTGCCTGTGCATATAAGGCAGAGGCTATGATTAAGCTTTGCGATGCTTATTCAATCCCTGTTGTTACATTAGTCAATGCTGACGGTGTTATCGGTGAAAAAGAAAATCAGATGCTTATTGCGCTTACCAAGCTTACATCTGCTTATGCAACAGCAACCTGCCCGAAGATTTCTGTGATCACAGGCAAGGCTGTGGGTGCTGCTTATATCACACTTGCAGGCAAGGGCGCTAATGCAGATTTGACTATTGCATGGGACTGCGCAGTAGCTTCACCGCTTAATGCTGATTCAGCAGTTGCATTCCTTTATAATGACCGTCTTGCAAAGGGCGAGGACAGGGAGGCACTTAAGAAAGAGTATATGGATACAATTGCATCACCATTCACCGCTGCGGCTTGCGGTGCTGTTGATGATATTTGTGCACCTGCTGACACAAGAGCAAGGGTTATTTCTGCTCTGGATATGCTTGCAGGCAAAAGAGAGAATACTTTACCCAGAAAACATTCTGTTAAATAATGGAGGATATATAAATGAAAAATTATACAATTACAGTTAACGGTACACCTTATGTTGTAACAGTTGAAGAAAATGCTGGCTCAGGCTCTGCTGCACCAATGGCTGCTCCTGCTCCTGCACCTGCTCCTGCTCCTGCACCCGCTGCTGCTCCGGCACCAAAGGCAGCACCTGCTCCGTCAGGCGCAGGCAGTGTAAAGGTTGAATCACCTATGCCCGGCACAATCCTTGATATTAAAACTGCTGCAGGCTCAGCAGTTAAAAAGGGCGATGTTCTCTGCATTTTAGAGGCGATGAAAATGGAGAATGATATTGTTGCTCCTGCTGACGGTACAGTTGCATCTGTTAATGTTAATAAGGGTGACAGTGTTGAAGCAGGTCAGTTAATTGTTACTTTAAACTAAGAGGTGTCGCAAATGGCTAAAATTGGTATTACTGAAACAGTCCTGCGTGATGCACACCAGTCACTGATTGCAACACGTATGACAACAGAGGAGTTTTCCGAAATATTGGAAAAGATGGATAAAATCGGCTACCACTCACTTGAGTGCTGGGGCGGTGCTACCTTCGATTCCTGCTTAAGATTTTTGAATGAAGACCCGTGGGACAGACTTCGTCTTATCCGTGAAAAATGCCCGAATACAAAGCTTCAGATGCTTTTCAGAGGTCAGAATATGCTGGGCTACCGCCACTATTCCGATGAGCTTGTTGACTATTTTGTAAAGAAGAGCATTGATAACGGTATTGATATTTTAAGAATATTTGATGCGCTCAATGACGTTCGTAATTTACAGACAGCTATCAACGCTGCTAAGAAATACGGCGGTCACGTTCAGGCGGCTATTTCCTATACAACAGGTCCTGTATTTGATATTGCGTATTACTGTAACTATGCAAAGCAGCTTGAGAGTGCAGGTGCAGATTCCATCTGTATCAAGGATATGGCAGGTCTTCTTACGCCTTACGGAACGTATGATTTGGTTAAGGCTCTTAAGGAAACCGTAAATGTTCCGATTCAGCTTCATTCTCACTATACCTCAGGTCTTGCATCTATGGTTCAGTTAAAGGGTGTTGAGGCTGGTGTTGATGTCATTGATACAGCAATCAGTCCGCTTGCTATGGGCACTTCACATCCTGCAACAGAGTCTATGGTTGCTGCTTTCCAGGGTACAGAATATGATACAGGTCTTGATATTAAGGCACTTACAGAAATCCGTGATTTCTTTACTCCGCTGAGAGAGAAGTATCTTGAGAGTGGTCTGCTTGATCCAAAAATGCTCGGCGTTGATGCAAACACTCTACTTTATCAGGTACCCGGCGGTATGCTTTCAAACCTTGTTTCTCAGCTTAAGCAGGCAGGCAAGGCAGACAAGCTTGAAGAGGTGCTTAATGAGGTGCCGAGAGTTCGTAAGGATTCAGGCTATCCTCCGCTTGTTACTCCAACCTCACAGATTGTCGGCACACAGGCTGTGTTCAACATCATTATGGGTGAAAGATATAAGATGGTAACCAAGGAATTTAAAGATATGGTTGCAGGCAAGTACGGCAAAACACCTTGTGAAATTGACCCTGATTTCAGAAAGAAGATTGTGGGTGATGACGATATTATCGACTGCCGCCCTGCAGACTTGATTACCGATACAATCGACAGCTTTAAGGATGATATTAAAGAGTTCTATGAGCAGGAGGAGGATATTCTCTCCTATGCACAGTTCGGTCAGGTTGCAACAAAATTCTTTGAAAAAAGAAGAGATGCAAAGTATAACCTTGACGGCAAGCACGATAATATTGAAACAAAGGTTCATCCTGTATAATTAAAAAAGAGCGTGAAAGTTTCACGCTCTTTTTTAGTATTCAAACAATTCGTTTGGTGATATTTCAAACACCTCACAAAAGGCTTTTATTTCAATATCGGTTATAAATCTTTGACCGCTTTCTATTCTCTGTATCGCATTCTTATCAATGTCCACACCAACTAATTGCAATCTGTCAGCAAGTTGTCTTTGACTTGTTTTCGGTATCATTATCATTCTGAGCTCTCGAATTTTTGTTCCGCAGATATTATTCATACCATTGTTTTTGTTTTTAAACATATTTTTTCTCCTTTTTTGACATTTAGTACTTGTCAACAGTTACATTGTATGCTATAATAACAATGCAATTGACATTCAGTGAATGTCAATATTATATTTAGGAGGATGAAATATGAAAAAAATCACAAGTCTATTATTATCCGTTGTTATGCTGTTGAGCATAACATCAGGGCTGAATTTATCAGCACTCGCAGCAACAAGCGGCAATTACGAGTATACAGTTGCCGGAGGAGTGGCTACAATAACAAAGTATAAAGGCTCAGAGTCCAAGATAACTGTTCCTGCAAAGCTTGGTAATGTCAAGGTAACTGTTATTGGCGAAAGTGCTTTCAGCGGTGTTACCGCAACAAGCGTTGTTTTGCCTGAAGGTGTTAAAAGAATTGACGATTATGGCTTTTTTGGCTGTAAAAATTTAAAAAGCATAACCCTTCCGAAAACAATTGAAAGAATTTGGTATCGTGCCTTTTCAATGTGTAAATCTTTAACGGATGTTTATTATAATGGTACAAAAGAGCAGTGGGCAAAGGTAACAATCTTAAATGGTGAAGATATGGGTAATCAGGAGCTTTTTGATGCTGCACTTCATTATGGAACTTCTGCCGATTGTGCAAATAACAAACACAGTTATAAGTCAACAGTAACTAAAGCAACAATTACTTCAAACGGCAAGATTGTTAAAAAGTGTTCAGTTTGCGGAAAAACAACTACAACAACTGTTGCGAAGGCTTCATCAATCAAGCTTTCAAGAAATACCTTTACTACGAATGGCAACGTTCAAAGACCATCTGTAACTGTTTATGACAGCAAAGGCAAGCAGCTTACATATAAAAAGGATTTTAAAGTTGATTATTCAAACTGGAGTTCAAAAAATGTTGGCAGATATACTGTTACTATAAAGCTTATTGGTAACTACAGCGGTACAAAGACATATCCGTATTATATTAATCCAAAGCCCACAGAGTTTGTACCAAGCAACAAGGGCGGTTTTAAAGCAGTATCAAAGGGATTTACCCTAAAATGGAATAAGCAGGCAAGCCAGACAACAGGCTATCAGATTCAGTATGCAACCAAGAGAGATTTCTCCAATGCAGCAACAATCACAATTGCCAATCCAAATACCACAAGCAAAACTATTAAAGGCAGAGCAGGCAATACAAGGTATTATGTCCGTGTTCGCACTTATAAGAAAATCGGCAACGGAACATTTTACTCAAACTGGAACAGCGGTGTTAAGTCTGTGGTTACATTAAGATAGGCAAACATTATTAAACAAAAAAATGCAGTACCTTATGTACTGCATTTTTTTAATAAAATCCGCCCAGCCGTCAACGGCTGAGAATAACCTGCATCATAAGCAGGTGGGTTAAGCTCCGTTCACTTTGTGCTACCAGCGTCCTGCCGAAGGGGCAGGGAGGTCTGCATTCCCGTTTCACGGAAGACAAATCCCTTTTAAAACGTGTTCGGGTTACTAAAGCCATTGATTGTCGAGAAGGGCAGATTGTATTAAGAATTTGATAATAGTATTACTGTTCAGGCTCAAAGTATTCTACGTCAAATTTTTCCTCAACCTTAGCCATTAAAATATCGGAAACCTGTTCGTATTCAACCTCGTCCTCAATTTCAGCAAGGTATTCCTCGCCGTCCTCGTTGAGTACCTTAAGAATGATTACTTCATAATCACCATCTATAATTTCCTCGTCCGTTTCATAGTAACGGGTGATTGCAACATAAACATCTTCATCTGTTTCGTATCTTTCCAGCAGTTCAAAAAGCAGCTCGTTGCCGTTTTCGTCGCTGACACTTAAAATATCAGGTTCATAGTATTTTTCGTCTTCAGCCATAATTGTTACACTTCCTTTTAAAGTTTGCTACATTATTATATATTTATTTTGCCGCTTAGTCAATAGTAATTCGTGGATTGCGATAAGATTGTGCGTCATTAACAATAAATAGCAATAATTACTAAAAAAATATTAAAAATGTGCAAAAAACTATTGACAAATAACAATTACTGTGCTATTATTTAATTGAACAAAGGAGATAACCTTTAGGAAGAAGTTAAAGGATTTGTTCAATTTAATAAAGGAGGGCTTGTCCAATGGATTTAGAACCAGGTCAGACAAGTGCTCGACTTCTAATCCAACAGTAATAACGGATTTGGTATCGTTGGTTATAAAATCGGAATTATAACAGATACACGCTTTATAAAGTATTTAAAAGTTATTTGGCAGGGTTGGCTCTTAGATCGGGCGCGGTAACAATTTAATTTTCTATATATATTTGATTATCTTCCTGCCGATAATTTGTAGCGAAGGCTATAACAAAATAATTTAAAGAGGTAAGGTCCAATGCACAGGTAACATTGATTCTCAACTAAAATACGAGGTTGGTCCAATGTACTAAGTAAAATTTAATAACAATCAGCTCCCGATTTGTTAATCGGGAGTTTTTCTTTTTCTCTCACTTGACAAGGCAAATAATATTTGTTAATATATTTTCAATAGCAAATGACTGAGATAAAGAGGAGTAGCCTGTTTATTGCTTTCAGAGAGTGCCTGTTTGGTGAGAAGGCACAGTTATGGCAGGTGAAGGTAGCTTTGGAGTCGGCTTGGTGAAAGAGCAGTAGCCTTGCCCGTATACCTGCGTTAAAGGTTTGAGCGGCATTGTTATCAATGCAATTTGAGTGGTACCACGGATTTATATCCGCCTCATTTTTGAGGCGGATTTTTTATTTTTAAGGAGATGATAATATGGCAAAAGAGCTTGCTAAGCAGTATGATCCAAGCGAGGTAGAGGATCGTACCTACAAATTCTGGTGTGACAATAAGTATTTTCACGCTGAGGTCAACCCTGACAAAAAGCCTTATACAATTGTGATTCCCCCTCCGAATATTACAGGTCAGCTTCATATGGGGCACGCACTTGATAATACACTTCAGGATATCCTTATCCGCTGGAGGAGAATGCAGGGCTATGAGGCTTTGTGGCTTCCGGGAACAGACCACGCGTCCATCGCAACTGAGGCAAAGATTGTTGAGGCTATGCGCAAAGAGGGTGTGTCAAAGGACGACATAGGTCGTGACGGCTTTCTTGAGCGTGCCTGGGCTTGGAAGGACCAGTACGGCTCACGTATCATCGAGCAGTTAAAGAAAATGGGCTCATCCTGTGACTGGGACAGAGAACGTTTTACGCTTGATGAGGGCTGTTCACAGGCAGTTAAAGAGGTTTTTGTTAACCTTTATGAAAAGGGGCTTATCTACCAGGGCAAGCGTATGGTTAACTGGTGCCCGCACTGCTGCACTACCATTTCAGATGCTGAGGTTGAGTATGAGGAACAGGCAGGTCATTTCTGGCATCTTCGCTATCCGTTTAAGGACGGAACAGGCTATGTAGAGCTTGCCACCACACGCCCTGAAACCTTGCTTGGTGATACGGCTGTTGCTGTTAATCCGAATGATGAAAGATATAAGGATATAATCGGAAAAACTTTGATTTTGCCTATCGTTCATAGAGAAATCCCTGTTGTTGCCGATGATTATGTAGATATTGAATTTGGTACAGGTGTTGTTAAAATTACACCTGCTCATGACCCTAATGACTATGAGGTAGGACTTCGTCACAATCTTGAAATCATTGATGTTATGACAGATGACGGTCATATTGCTGAGGGCTGGGGCAAGTACACAGGTCTTGACAGATATGAGTGCCGCAAGGAAATTGTTAAGGATTTAGAGGCTGAGGGTGCACTGATTGAGGTTGAGGATTACAGCCATAATGTAGGCACCTGCTATCGCTGCCACACCTCAATTGAGCCAAGGCTTTCAAAGCAGTGGTTTGTTAAAATGGAACCGCTTGCTAAGCCTGCTGTTGATGTTGTTAAGCAGGGCAAGGTTAAATTTGTCCCTGAGCGTTTTGATAAGATTTATTATCACTGGATGGAGAATATCAAGGATTGGTGTATTTCACGTCAGCTCTGGTGGGGTCACAGAATCCCTGCGTGGTACTGTGATGACTGCGGTGAGGTAACGGTTTCCAAGGAAGATGCTAAGTGCTGTGCACATTGCGGCAGTGAGCATATTCATCAGGATCCTGATACCCTTGATACCTGGTTCTCATCAGCACTCTGGCCTTTCTCAACGCTGGGCTTCCCGAAGGATACCGATGAGCTTAAATATTTCTATCCTACCAATACACTTGTTACAGGCTATGATATTATCTTCTTCTGGGTTGCAAGAATGATTTTCTCAGCCGTTGAGCATACAGATAATATTCCCTTTGACACGGTTTTGATTCACGGTCTTGTTCGTGATTCACAGGGCAGAAAAATGTCCAAGTCCCTGGGCAACGGTATTGACCCGCTTGAGATTATTGATGAATATGGCGCAGATGCCCTTCGCTTTACCCTTGCAACAGGTAATTCACCGGGTAACGATATGCGTTTTTCAGACGATAAGGTTAAGGCATCACGTAACTTTGCCAATAAGCTCTGGAATGCGGCTCGTTTTGTTCTTATGTATCTTGATGATGAGTTTGAGTATAACGGACTTCCAAAGGATTTAGCTATCGAGGATAAGTGGATTGTTTCCAAGGTGAACACACTTGCAAAGGATGTAACGGATAACCTTGAAAAGTTTGAGCTTGGCATTGCGATTCAGAAGCTTTATGATTTTATTTGGGATGTATTCTGTGACTGGTATATCGAAATTGCTAAAATCAGATTGCAGGGTGAAGATAAATCGGCAAAGAGCACAGCTGTTTCCGTTCTTGTTTATGTGTTAACTGATATTCTCAAGCTCCTTCATCCGTTTATGCCATTCATTACGGAAGAAATCTATCAGGCTATTCCTCACGATGATGAATCAATTATGATTTCAAAGTGGGTTGAGTTTGATGAAAAGCTTTCCTTTGCTGCTGATGAGGCTGAAATGGAAAGAATTATGAAGGCTATCCGTGCCATCCGTAACCGCCGCAGTGAAATGAATATTCCCCCAAGCAGAAAAGCAACTGTTTATGTTGAAACAGCCTTTGCCGATACCTTCAATATGGGTGCTGATTTTATAAAACGTCTTGCATCTGCCAATGAGGTTGTAGTGGGTGACAGCTTTGAAACACTCGGAAATACGGTTACAATCATCACGGATGATGCAAAAATCTTTATTCCGATGGGTGATCTTGTTGACTTTGAAGCAGAAAGAAAACGCCTTGAAAAAGAGCTTGCACAGGCACAGGATAAGCTTGATTTCATCAATAAAAAGCTTTCCAACCCCGGCTTTGTCAACAAAGCACCTGAAAAGGTGGTTGCACAGAATAAGGCTGATGCAGCAAAGTTAGAGGAAAAGATTGCGAATATCAAAAATTCAATTGCGACACTTGGTGAATAAATGACTTATAATGAAGCTTTAAACATCATATTAAATAAGCAAAGCCTTGGCATTATGCCGGGGCTTGCTCGTATTTCAAAGCTGCTTGAACAAATGGGCAATCCGCAGGATAAGCTGAAAATCATTCATATTGCAGGCACAAACGGCAAGGGCACTGTTGCTTATACAGTAGCTGATACTTTAAAGAATAGCGGCTGTAAAACAGGGCTTTTCACATCGCCGTGGATACACAGCTACCGTGAGCAGATTCAGATTGACGGTGAATATATAAGCAAGGATGATTTGGCTTATTATATTGAACAATATCAGCAAAATGATTGTACTGAATTTGAAATGCTTACGGCAATTATGTATAAGTATTTTGCCGATAAAAAGGTTGACTATGCGGTTGTTGAGTGCGGTATGGGCGGATTGAACGATTCAACAAATGTTGAGAAAGAAAATCTTGCTGTTATTACCTCAATAGCCCTCGATCATACCAATTTCCTTGGTGACACGGTTGAAGAAATCGCACTCGAAAAAGCAGGCATCATTAAAGAAAACTGCACCTGTGTTCTTTATCCTAACCCACAGGTGGAGCATATTTTTGAGCAGGTTTGTGAAAAAAAGAATGCAAAGCTTATCAAAGTATTATGTGATAAGGATGAACCTTTTTTCGGTAAAAACCTTCTTACTGCCGCCGAAACAGTACAGACGCTTGGCTTTAATGTCGGCGTCACGCTTTATACACCAGATGCCCGTCAGACAGGTACTGCCGACGGTAAAATTTTGATTGACGGCGGTCACAATGTGGACGCAGCCAAGGCACTTGAGTGGATACTCAATGATAATGTTGCGCTTATCGGAATGATGAAGGATAAAAATGTTGACGGCTATTTGTCCGTTGTTGCACCGCACTGCAAGAAGATTATTACCACAACAGTAAATAATCCCCGTGCAATGTCAGCACTTGAGCTTAAACGCTTTGCTTCAAAGTATTGTGATGATGTTACAGCCGTTGATGCACCTGTTGCTGCATTGTACTATGCAAAGGAAAAGGGGCTTGATTTAATCTGCGGCTCTTTCTATCTCATCAGAGAAATTATAAAAGAATTGGATTAGTACCAAAATATGATAAAAATTTTAAAACCGGTCTGTTACTATTGTAACAAACTGGTTTTATTTTTTTGGAGTTGAGCATATTATGAATGTTACAGTCGAGTCAAGCGGCAGTGTTGTAATCGCATATCTTATCGGCGAAATCGACCATCATACCGCAGTGGATGTAAGGGAGAAGATTGACAGTGCAATAAAATTCAAAAAACCTGCACACCTGATTATTGATTTCAGAAATGTTACCTTTATGGACTCATCGGGTATCGGACTTGTTATGGGACGTTACAGACTTATGCAGTCTATGATACCATCAGGCAGTGTTGAAATAAAAAATGTTACTCCGCAGGTAAAAAAAATAATGGAGCTTGCAGGGCTTGGAAGAATAGCGATAATTAAGGAGCAGAAAAATGAAGAAAATTAATGAATTTCGATTAACGGTTGACAGCAAAAGCATAAATGAAAGCTTTGCCCGTGTGGTGGTGTCGTCCTTTATAACGCCGCTTGACCCTACGCTTGAAGAGCTGGCGGACTTAAAAACAGCAGTCAGTGAGGCAGTCACTAACTGCATTGTTCATGCGTATAAAGATACATACGGAAAAATCTATATTGTCGGTCAGATTTATGATAATAATGTTGTAAAGGTGACTATACGTGATAAAGGCTGCGGTATTCCCGATATTGATAAAGCAATGACACCTCTTTTTACAACAGGTGAGGGTGACAGAGCAGGTCTTGGCTTCACGGTAATGGAAAGCTTCTGTGATTCTATTCGTGTCCGTTCAAAAACAGACAAGGGTACCACTGTCACTTTATCTAAAAAAATAGAGGGTAAGGCAAAATGGTAACCCTGACCCGTGAGGAAAAAATTGAAAAGAATATAGGGCTTGTTCATTCCATTGCCGTCAGATTTAAGGGCAGGGGAGTAGATTACGAGGATTTGTTTCAAAATGGCTGTGTCGGTCTAATAAAAGCAGTTGATAATTTTGACGAAAGCAAGGGCTTTGCCTTTTCTACCTATGCTGTTCCTGTTATTATGGGTGAAATAAAGCGAATTTTCCGTGACGGCGGTGCGATAAAGGTAAGTCGTTCGCTTAAGGAAAAGGCAATTAAAGCACAATCGGTCAGGGATAAATTCATCAAATCCAATCTTCGTGAGCCGACTGTCGGTGAGCTTGCACAACTGCTTGAGGTATCTGCAGAGGAAACCGCCGAGATACTGAATGTCATTACACCTATGGTTTCTCTTGATTCCTTTGGCGAAGATGGAGAGAGCACAATAGATATTCCTATTGACGAGAGTGACCGGTTATTTGACAGAATTTCCGTTTCTCAGCTTCTCTCTCATTTATCGCCTGAAGAGCAGGTGCTTATAGATTGCCGCTATTATAAAGGTTGTACCCAGGCAGCGACTGCAGAACGGCTCGGTATATCACAGGTACAGGTGTCCCGACGTGAAAAAGCAATACTGAAAAAGCTGCGCCAATTGATGACATAAAAACACCCTGTATTAAAGCTGAGGTGCGCTAACGCAGTATTGCTTAAAACAGATATCTTTTCAGTTATAATTGTGTTAAAAAATCACATAAGGCGACAAGCCTTATGTGATTTTTATGCCTTATTCTAACTAAAAATATAACTATTTTAAGTGCTTCGCAGTTTCGTAGCAAAAGAAATCTATCTGTAAATATAGCTTAAAAACGCAACAAGACTTGCGTCTTGTGAGGCTTTTAGGCTGGATTTCAGGCGATTTCTGCGAGAAACCAATACTTCGTTACCACACCTCAGCTAAAGTACAGGGTGTTTAATCGTTTGTAATTGACTTAAATCATATGGTGTTTTCTGATATACAAAATAGTTAAGCCAGTTGGAGAATATAATGCTCGCACTGCTTTTCCAGCTCATATTCGGAACAAGATTTTCATCATCATTCGGGAAATAATTGTAAGGCTTTTCAATATCAAGTCCTTTGTTTTTATCTCTGAAATATTCCTTTGCAAGTGTATCACGGTCATATTCGCTGTGACCTGTAACAAAAAACTGTCTGCAGTCCATATCAGACACGATATGCACACCTGCCATTTCACTGTATGAAATAATCTGCAGCTGCTTAACCTGTGCAATATCCTGCCTGTCAACAGTTGTGTGTCTTGAATGGGGGACATAGTATTCATCGTCAAGCCCTCTCATCAGCGGATGTGTAACATCAAGTGATTTATGAGGGAATATGCCAAACATCTTTTTATCAAGTGGCTTTTTATGAATACCGTAATGATAATACAGTCCTGCCTGTGCTCCCCAGCAAATATGAAAGGTGCTGTAAACATTTGTTTTGCTCCACTCCATAATAGTGCAGAGCTCTTCCCAGTAGTCAACCTCTTCAAAAGCCAGATGCTCAACAGGTGCTCCTGTGATAATCATACCATCGTATTTATTGTCCTTTATATGGTCAAAGGTACTGTAAAACTTCTGCATATGAATTCTTGAAACATTTTTTGATTTGTGACTTTTAACCTGAAGAAAATCAATGTCAACCTGCAAAGGACTGTTGCTGAGCAGCCTTAAAAGCTGTGTCTCCGTTTCAAGCTTGGTTGGCATAAGATTCAGTATAATAAGTTTAAGGGGTCTTATGTCCTGCGTATCAGCCCGTTCATTGCTCATTACAAATATGTTTTCTATTTCAAGATTTTGTTTTGCGGGCAATTCGTTGTCAATTCTGATTGGCACAATATCACTCCTTTCAAAATATAATGTAATATTGTAATATATATTATAAACTATATATATATAAATTGCTATACTTTTAGCGGTTATATGATTATAACAAATAAAAAACACAAATGCAACTTGATTTTTTTGTATAAATTGCTAAAACTAAAAAGTTTTTTAAAAAAGTTGAAAAAAGCTGTTGACAAATCGGGAATGATTTGGTATTATGTACAAGTCGCAACGAGAGAGCGACCTCCACAAATGGAGTAAGGACCTTGAAAATTAAACAATGACAAAGTAAGGAACCCGATAAGATTCTGTAAAAAGAGTTTTATCTGTACTCGTATCGAGAAGATACAAAAGCAGTA
>ERZ808035.151-NODE-151-length-83373-cov-6.049810_pt1 | contig 83373 bp, 76 predicted proteins | sample MGYA00380189_ERZ808035 | MGnify/ENA primary metagenome ERZ808035 (study PRJEB31490, sample SAMN06133407) | mouse gut metagenome | isolation source: M5_1 | host: mice | place: China: Chengdu | collected 2015-05 ... | reverse complement strand
TAAGAAAATCTCAATCTCCTGAGCAAGACAGCTTCACGAACATATTTGTGCAATCTGCCTATGCAAAGTTGACAGAGTACCTTTTGACACCCTAATCGGTATAGGAAATTCCCTCGCTTATCCGAGTTCGCGAAGCGGATCTCGCAAAGTTAATTTGCGAAGCAAATTTACTTTTTTGCAACTATTACACAACTTGGCCGAAATTCGGACACAACACTCGTGCAGGATAGAGATATCCCGTATGAGTGTTTTTTATGGTATAGGGTTAGGGTGTCAAAAGGTGCTTACGAAAGGCTGAGAGGGCAGATTACACAAAATATTCGTTTGTGTCGGCTCTGTCGAATGGATTTTCTAAATATTCCGGCAAGGTAATGGCAAACGGACGCAACCGCCCTTTACTCGCCATCCAGGTTCGGGACGGGCTTTTGCGGGCATCCATGCCCGCAAATTGCTATATGCTGAACGGAATATTAAGAAAATCTCAATCTCCTGAGCAAGACAGCTTCACGAACATATTTGCGCAATCTGCCTATGCAAAGTTGACAGAGTACCTTTTGACACCCTAACCAGTATAGGAAATTCCCTCGCTTATCCGAGTTCGCGAAGCGAATCTCGCAATCGAACTTGTTCGATTTGTTATTTTGCGAAGCAAATTACTTTGGGTATAGGAAATTTCTACGCTTATCCGAGTCCGCGAAGCGGATAGGAATCCGAAAAGGAGGAGATCACAATGGATACAATCAAAGATATAACGAGTGTTATCTTATATATTGCAGTCATTGGAATGGTGGGATGTCTGGCTGCTGCGGGCCTGGCGGGGTGTGCCGGGGGACAGATCAGCACGGGAAGCGCCGAAGTTACGACCGTCCGGGAAAGTTTACGGGGTTTATCATAAATGTAAAGAGCAGACGTATGATAAAACAGAAAGCAGTAAAATGTATATATCTGTAAAAGTGAAGGCAGAACTTTGCCAGGGCATTTACCATAAGTATCCGCGAAGTGGAATGAAGCCCGTGGCAGAAGAATGATAAGTGAGGGAAATGATGGAAAACATTGACAGAAAAATCAGAAAGAACAGAAAGCAGCTCTACCGGCAGAGGCAGCGGCTAAAAAGACAGATTTGTTTTGCACTGTGTGCATTTTTCATGGCGCTGGTCATATTGCAGATCAGGGATATAGACAGGCAGCTTAAACAGATACAGATGGTGTTAAAGCGGATCGAGCTTCCGCAGTATGAGTCAGAGCATGAACCGGAAATCTTCGACAGGGGAGAGAATACCTCGCCGAAAGCGGATTACGTCAGCAGTATCGATGTCCTGAACGTGGAACGCCCCATGCAGCGCACTTGGACAGAAACGCTCGGACGGCTGGACACTCTGGGGCAGTCTGATCCGGTTATAGCCAGAATCAGCGAGGAGAGTTCCCTTTACCCGGAGAAGATGCTGACGGCGCTGGCGAACAATCCTGAGATGGCCGATTATGTGGCGGGATATCTGAGCGGGAACGGGACCGACAGCACATCCGCCGGCCTCAGTGAACTTGAAAAAAGGCAGCCTTTTCCTCTTTTCCTGCAGTGGGATCCCCGATGGGGATATGAGTCTTACGGCAGTGACAGTTTTATCGGTGTATCCGGGTGCGGTCCGACCTGCCTTTCGATGGTACTGTATTATCTCACCGGGGATGAATCACTCACTCCGGACAGAATCGCGGATTATGCCATTGAAAACGGCTATTATGTGGAGGGGACGGGTACAGCCTGGGCGCTGATCAAAGATTTTCCGCGTTTTTACGGCATCAGGGTGACGGAACCGGAAAAATCAGAGCAGGCTTTCCGGTCAGAATTAGATCAGGGAAACATGCTGGTCTGTGCCATGGGAAAAGGAGATTTCACGACGGCGGGACATTTCATTGTGATTTACGGGTATGATGATGCGGGCTTTAAGGTCAACGATCCCAACTGCGTGGCCAGAAGCAGGAAGAGATGGGACTTTGAAGCCATCGGGGGACAGATCAAGAATGTGTGGTCAATGAGTGGCAGCGGTGTCACGGAAAAAAGAGATACGGTTTACATAAAACTATAAATTTTGGTTGATATCGTACTGTACGATAACTTTTTTTCCCAGCAGCGTGATGGCCTGCCGGGGGCATTTGTTGACGCAGCGGTAGCACATGGTGCACTGGCCTTTCGCGGCGGCAGTACCGTTTTCCATAGAAATGTTGTGCATAGGGCATAAGGAGACACAGAGTCCGCAGCCAATGCATTTTTCATGGTCGATCTTTAACTTGTCGGTATAGTTTTTTGTTTTTTGTGAAAAGTATAATCTCTGGCCAAAGAATCCTGCCATGCGGGAAAGGATGCCAAGGCCCTCCTGCGGGGGATTTTCCTGTTTTATTTTCCGGACGGCTTTACATATTTTTCTTCCGGTTTTTTCTATTAACTGTACATTTTTCTCCGGGCTGTGTTTCAAAACCTTTTCATCACAAATACAGTCCGGCATCTGCAGGTGCAGGCCGCCTGTGATCACGGCACCGTATTTTTGAAGCAGCCGGGCAAGCATTCCGGCACCGTCACCGCTGAACAGTCCCATTGTGGCGATTACAAAAATCTTTTTCCCCTGCCAGAGACTGCCGTTTCTTATGACATAATCCCGAAGAATCTTAGGGATATTGCTGAAGTATACCGGATAACTTATGACGATTTCATCGCTGTCTTTGATGTGTGCCCGAGCATCCTCATCTTCTATGGAAAAGATTTGTATGCCGGTGCCATATTCTTTCATGAATCTCTCTATACAGTATTTCGAGTTTCCCGTTCCGCTGAAATATATACCGACCATATTATTCCCCCATGTATCACTTATATAAATATTTCATTTTTCTTATAACTGCCGCAGGCTTTTTTCAATTTCATACTGCTGGCGGCAAGGAGCGCTTTGCTGACCGTTCTTGCCTGGTGAGGGCAGATGGCGATACAGCGCATACAGGAGATACATTTTTTGACATCTGTCCCGGAGGGATTATCAGCAGGAATTGCACCCACAGGGCATTCTTTTGCACACAGACCGCATTGCCGGCAGGACTTTCCGGCCTGAGGTTTCAGGGGGACACCGCCGTATTCTTTGTAGGGACGGTTTCCGGGCAGCTTCAACTGGGTGGCGGCCGTGCCGGATTCTATCTTAGACCGGATCGCTTCTGCAAAACCGGCAAGTTCCTTTGCGTCTTCGTCATCGGGCCGTCCGGCGGCGAACTGGCGCATGATGGAATGTTCTGCAATGGCAGCAACACCGGCTGTACAGCTAAAGCCTGCATCGGTCAGGGTGTCCTGCAGTTCTGCGAAGGTATCCTCGTAAGCCCGGTTGCCGTATACAACGATCAGAATGGCCGCCGCCTTGTTTCCGTGCATTTTATGGAGTCTTTCTATGGCAGCAGCGGGAACGCGTCCGCCGTAGGACGGGACGGAGACTATGCAGATGTCTTCCGCATGGAAAGAAAATAAGGAGAAATCTGTACTTTGGCTGCACAGATCGATGCATATACTTTCCGGGCAGAACGAATTTACAAAAAGGTCAGCGGCTTTTTTTGTGCCGCCGGTAGGGCTGAAGATAATGTTATATACGGACATGTTACGGCTCCTTTCTGGAATTGCTTCATGAAATATACAGGTAATATGCAGATCGTGTGATCAGGATGCGGCAGAGAGCCGGACTGCTGCCGGAGTACTCTGCACAGCAGCTGGTGCTGCATGGCATCAACTGTGGTTATTGTATCATGCTGAAAGGAATGAGGGCAAGATTCAAAATATCTGTCTTTGAAATTCCGGATTAAGATTTTGTGCGTATAAACCGTTATAATATACACTAAAATGCGTCGGAACATACAAAGACCGGGACAGGCGGGGGATGTCAATAAAGACTGTAAACAATAACGGCACATGAACGGCAGGAAAGGATCCCTGTGCCGCCGTGCAGGACAACCGGAATGCAGGACAGACAGACACACATTTATTGTATATTCAGAAAAAATATGTTAAAATCAGTACGGTTTCAAAGCCGCAGTGCGTCAGTACAGCGGCCGGGAACCTGAAGTACTGCATCAGGCGGTACGCACAGGAAAATATACTTAATATTACAATTACCGGAGGCAGAAAAGGTGAAGAAGACATTATGGAAACGGGGCGCCTGTGCCGTCGCAGTAACTGCGGCTTTAACCGGCTGCTCCTCTACAGCGGTCAATGAACAGGCTCAGAGCATTCAGATTCAGGAACCGGAGCAAACGGAATCCGGCACGGTTTCTTTAACGGTCTGGGCGGAGGAAGACGATTTTGATATGTTGAACGGGATGATCACTACTTTTAAAGAACATTATTCCGGGCAGGCGGAGTTTGAGGTTAATCTGGTGCCACAGCCGGATTCCAGTGCCAGCGATATGATTCTGGGTGACATTCACAGTGCGGGGGATGTTTTTTCATTTCCTGATGATCAGTTTTCGAGGCTGATGGCGGCGGGAGTTCTGGCGCCTGTGGATCATGCGGATGAGGTTTCGGCTGCAAATGTGGCGGAATCCATAGCAGCCGCATCTTATCAGGATATTCTCTATGCATTCCCGTATACGGCAGATAACGGATATTTTCTGTATTACGATAAAAATTATTTTACGCCGGAGGATGTGACGACTCTGGACGGGATTCTTGCCGTGGCAGAGGCGGCGGGCAGGCAGATTTCCATGGAGCTTACTTCCGGCTGGTATCTGTATGCGTTTTTTGGTCAGACCGGTCTGGAATTCGGTGTCAATGAAGATGGTATTACCAATTACTGTAACTGGAATTCCACGGAGGGCGCGGTAAAAGGGGTAGATGTTGCGCAGGCCATTCTGGATGTTACGAAAAGTCCGGCCTTTTCCTGCAATGCGGACGGAGATTTTATTGCCAGGGTGCAGGACGGCAGTGTGATTGCCGGGGTCAGCGGCACCTGGAATGCCACTCAGATCAAAGAAGCCTGGGGCGAGGATTATGGCGCGGTCAAGCTGCCTACCTTTACCTGTGCAGGACAACAGATTCAGATGTCCTCTTTTACAGGCTATAAGATGATGGGAGTAAATGCCTATTCTGAAAACAGGGAATGGGCAATGAAGCTGGCGGACTGGCTGACCAATGAACAGAACCAGACGCTGCGTTTTGTTCAAAAAAATCAGGTGCCTTCCAATAACAAAGCGGCTGCTTCGGACGCTGCGGCTCAGATTCCTGCCGTTCAGGCCATTTTGGATCAGTCTCATTACGGCAATCTGCAGCGTGTGGGGAACAAATACTGGAACACATGTACGGAGTTTGCCAATACGATGATCGCCGGCAACCCGAACAATATCGACCTGCAGGAGCTGATGGATAATCTTGCGGCGGGTATCACTGCTTCAACGGCGGAGTAGATGAAAGGAAAGAAAAGAATGGAGAATTGACATGGCAGATAGAAAAAAGCAAACAAGAAAAAACAATTTTCGTATCAGCATTAAACTTTTGACACTTATTCCGATTTTTGTACTCAGTTTTGTCTGTATTTTTTCTAATATAATAGCGGTTCGCAACATACAGAACGTAAACAGTACAGCATCCATGATTGCAGATGACTATATGACGGGTATTTCTGATCTGAGCAACATACAGCGGGAAACCCAGAAGCTGCATTCGATGGTGCTTTCCCATATCATAGCCACAAATCTGGATACCATGATCGCACTGGTGGATTCTGTCCGTGAAGAGGAGGAATTGCTGGATCAGCTGCTGAAAGATTACGGCAGTACGGTTTCCGCGGAAGATGCCGTAAATTATGAGCAGATCGTTTCAGATTACGAGAATCTGAAGTATGCGATCGTCACGTTGTTTGGATACAGCGCTGCCGGAAACAATAAGGCCGCCTTTGAACTGGCTAACGGAGAGATCGCGCAGTACTCCAACAGCATTCAGGAAGCCGTTTCCGCCATGAACGATCATGCAAAAAGCGGATCCGAGACTGCCAGAGCGGATCTGCGCAAGGAATATTACAGTGCGATTCTTATTAACAGTGTGATCGCAGTGATCAGCCTTTTTGCGCTGATCATCGCATTGGGCGTTGTACTCAGGCGCGTTGTCAGACCTGTGGCCAGTGCCAAAAATGAGATCGGCTCTATCATTACCGGACTGGATCAGGGAAAAGGAGACCTGACCCGGCGGATCACCATCCGGACGAATGATGAGATTGCGGATCTGGGGCGCGGAATTAATACTTTTATCGGTAAACTTCAGGAGATCCTGAAAATGATTATCGTGAATACCCGGCAGATGGAAAATGTTGTTCAGGGGGTGCAGGAAAGTGTGCGCCATTCCAATGACAGTGCTGCTGATCTGTCAGCCGTGACAGAAGAACTGGCGGCAACCATGAATGAAGTAGGCATTTCTGCCGGCATCATCAACGAGAATGCAGAGGCGGTACGGACCGAGGTGGATGAGATTGCCCTGAAGTCAAACAGCATCAACGATTACACAAAACAGATGCGTGCCAATGCCGCAAGAATGGAATCACGGGCTAAGAACTATATGGAAGAGAGCGGCGTTCGGGTATCGGAGATTCTGTCGGTTTTGAACGCATCCATTGAAGACAGTAAAAATGTAGATCAGGTCAACAGCCTTACCAATGATATTCTGAGCATTTCAGGAAAAACCAATCTGCTGGCCTTGAATGCATCTATTGAGGCGGCCAGGGCCGGGGAAGCAGGTAAGGGCTTTGGTGTCGTTGCGGAAGAAATCCGTCAACTGGCAGATTCCAGTAAAGAGGCGGCCAACAGAATCCAGGATACAAATGAAATCGTGACCAATGCGGTATACAATCTGGCGGACAATGCCAATAATCTGATCGCATTCCTGAAAGAGTCCATTCTACCTGAACTTGAGACTTTTGTACAAAGCGGGGCACAATACAGGGAGAGCGCTTCTTACATAGAAAGTGTTATGAACGAATTTACGGATAAGACGGACGGCCTGAAAAAGACGGTGGATGAGATTGCGTCTTCCATCGGATCTATAACACTTGCTATTGGAGAAGGAGCCAAGGGCGTCAGCGGCGCGGCGGCAAGCACGCAGGTTCTGGTGCGCGATATGGAAACAATCAGCAGCCGTATGCAGGAAAACCAGAGAATTGCAGATACACTGCAGACGGGAACTTCTATTTTTGAGACATTTTAATCTGTCTTCTGGACAATAGAAAGGAAACTTTAGGCGATATGGCACCTGTAAATCCAAATGCGACACATAATGCGGCAAAGCTGTTACAGTATTTAACTGATATCGGAGGACATGGGATCGTTACGGGACAGCATACTCAGACGATGGCAATGGAGGAGATCAGCGAGATCAGGCGTGTCACAGGCAGAGAACCGGCACTGTGCGGTTTTGAGCTTCTGGCTTATTCGCCAAACATACGTTATGAAACGGGAGACGAACATTGCAGGACGGAGATCGATGAGAACCGTGATACGTTGAATCATGCGCTGGCATTCGGCCGCAGAGGTGGTATTGTGACTTTTACCTGGCACTGGTTTTCACCCCTGGGAGGACATGACAAGAGTTTTTATACGGAAAAGACGGATTTTGATCCATCCAGGGTGTTGGAAGAAGGGACGGCGGAGCGGTCTGCCTTTTATCATGATATGGATGTGATGGCAGCGCGGCTGCAGCCTTTTATGCAGGAGGATATTCCGGTTTTGTGGCGTCCTTTTCATGAGTCAGAGGGCAGCTGGTTCTGGTGGGGCAGTAAGGGGCCTGCCGTGGCGGCAGGTCTGTATCGATTGATGTATGAGCATTTTGTGAATGTGCATCATCTGGATAACCTGATCTGGGTATGGAACTGTCCGCTGAAAGAAGGCTATCCGGGAGACGATGTGGTGGATGTTTTGTCCAGAGACCTGTATGTGGACAAGGGGACGAAGACAGATTACAACAGGGAATACGAGGAACTGGCGGCTGTCACCGGGGCAAATAAACCGATGGCTCTGGCGGAGACCGGTATTCTGCCGGATATCCATATGCTGGAAAAAAGCCGCGTACCGTGGTGCTATTACATGACGTGGAGCAAAGGATTCGTGCTGACTCAAGACTTTAACAGCCATGAGGCGCTGAAGGATATTTACGGAAGTAAGTATGGGGTGGTGTATCCGGCAAATTACGGATGTTATCGTGATTCCTGTAAAACATAAGCACTCAGGGAAAGGAGATGCATATGAGAGCGATTATAAACGGTTTATTTATTGCTTTTACTGCGAATTCCGGCATTCCTGTGCCGGAAGCAGAGTGGAATAAGAAAAATATGCAGTATGCGGTCTGCTTTTTTCCCTTCATAGGTATCGTGACCGGGGCATTATTGTGGGGATGGCACCGGGTCTGTGATCTGGGCGGTTTTGGGCAGGCGTGTTTTGCGTTGACGGGTCCTGTGATTCCAGTATTTATAACGGGTGGTATTTATCTGAGCGGCTTCATAAATACAGCCGCTGCACTACATACCAGAGATCGGAAATGCGGGAAGGACATGAAGAAGAACGGCACAAAGGGGCGCGCTTTCAATGATGCCGTGATTGCAGCAGTCTGTTATTTTATGCTCTCCGGTGCAGGCATGACATTGATCTGGAAGGAAGAGCAGCTGGTGCTTTTGAACCTTACTTATATCATTTCCGGGACACTTTATGGAATGAGTCTGATGTGGTTTGCAACAAGGGACAAAGAGGGGACTTCGTATATGTTTTCCTCCACCGCGCGTGTCGTTGTTGTACGGGCTGTTCTGGTTACGGTCCTGGCATTGGAATTTTTAAGTGCAGTGCTTGTACAGCCTGTGACCGGTGCAGTTGTGGCGCTGGCGGCGATGTGGGTCTGGACATACTACTATTATATGACGAAAAAGCGGTTTGGAGGCATAACGGATGATACAGCCGGGTATTTTGTGTGTCTGTGTGAACTGGTATGTGTATTATTGATCGGGATAATTGGAAGAGTTATGTAAACTATAAGGGGCAGCTATGGATACGAAAAAGCTTGTAATCGGCATTCTCGCTCATGTGGATGCCGGAAAGACCACTCTGGCAGAAAGCATACTATACTTAAGCGGTGCGATCCGCAGGCTGGGACGGGTGGATCACAGGGACGCGTTTCTGGATGCGGATGGTCAGGAGCGGGACCGGGGAATCACAATTTTTTCCAAGCAGGCGAAGCTTCAGTGGAAGGACAAGGATATCACGCTGCTGGACACACCGGGACATGTGGATTTTTCGGCGGAGATGGAACGCACGCTGCAGGTGCTGGACTATGCGGTGCTGGTGGTCAGCGGAGCGGACGGAGTACAGGGCCATGTGTTGACGTTGTGGCGGCTGTTGGAACGGTATCAGGTGCCGGTATTTCTTTTTATAAATAAAATGGATCAGCCCGGGACGGACAGGGAGACGCTGCTTAAGGAGGTACGGGACAGGCTGGATGAGCGGTGTGTGGCGTTCGGGGAACAGGACCAGGCTTTTTACGAGAATATTGCAGTCTGTGATGAAAAGTTGCTGGAGCGGTATCTGGAAGGGGAAAGTATACAGCTTATAGAGAAAGAGACCATTGCGGATCTGATCGCAGAGCGAAAGGTTTTTCCATGCTTCTTCGGTTCTGCGCTTAAGGTGGAAGGCGTCACGGAGCTTTTGGACGGACTTGCAGGGTATGCCAGGATGCCGTTTTACGGGGAGGCATTCGGTGCGCGGGTTTATAAGATTTCAAGGGACCCGCAGGGAAACCGTCTGACTCATGTGAAGATCACGGGCGGATCTCTGAAAGTCAAGCAGACCTTTTCCACCCATGAGGGTCACAAGGAGGAAAAAGTCGATCAGATCCGTGTTTACTCAGGCACAAAATATACGGTGGAACAGGAGGCGGCAGCAGGAACGATCTGTGCATTGACAGGGCCTGCTGCGACCTTTTGCGGAGAAGGTCTGGGTGCGGAAGGGGAGAGTATGCTGCCCGTGTTGGAACCGGTCATGACATACCGCATTGTTCTGCCGGAGGGGTGTAATGTGCACCAGATGTATACTAAGTTATGTCAACTTGAAGAGGAGGAGCCTCAGCTTCACATCACATGGAAAGAACAGGCGGCGGAGATTCAGATCCAGCTGATGGGTGAGGTGCAGATCGAGATTCTGCGGAACCAGATCAGGGAGAGATTCGGCGAGGATGTTTCTTTTGATGAGGGAAGCATCGTCTACAAGGAAACGATAGTGAATACCGTGGAGGGAGTGGGCCATTATGAACCGCTCAGGCATTACGCGGAAGTACATCTGCTGCTGGAACCGGGTGAGCCGGGCAGCGGCCTGCAGTTTGGCACGAGATGCAGTGAGGACGTGCTGGACCGGAACTGGCAGAGACTTGTCATGACGCATTTAGAGGAAAAAGAGCATCCCGGTGTGCTGACGGGTTCTCCGGTCACGGATATGCAGATCACGCTTATGACCGGGCGCGCCCATTTAAAGCATACCGAGGGCGGTGATTTCAGGCAGGCTACCTACCGTGCCGTCAGACAGGGACTTTGCAAGGCACAGAGCGTCCTTCTTGAGCCGGTCTATGCCTTTCGGCTGGAACTGCCGGCGGATATGATCGGCCGCGGGATGACGGACCTGCAAGGAAAAGCCGCAAAGTTTGATGCCCCTGAGACGGACGGGGAATATGCCGTGCTCACAGGCACTGTGCCTGTGTCGGAGATGGCGGGCTATCAGGCGCAGGTTCTGGCATATTCCGGCGGGAGAGGACGGCTTTTTACAGAATTAAAAGGCTATGTGCCTTGTCATAATGCGGAGGCGGTGATCGAAAAGACCGGATATGACGCTCTGCGGGATATTGAGAATCCCTGTAGCTCGGTATTTTGTGCCCATGGAGCCGGATTTGTGGTAGAATGGGATCAGGTGGAAGAATACATGCATCTGGAAAGCGTTTTGAAGGATCGAACTGCGGGTCAGTCCGGGGCGGCAGGACAGGGTATACCGGATGGCGGCAGACGGGGAAGCAGTGTCATGTCGGACGTAATCGGCCAGGAAGAGATCGAGGAGATCATGAACCGTACTTACGGCGTGAAAGAACGGAAGAAACAGGGCTGGGCCAGGACGATCCGGGCAGGACAGGCAGAAAAAGGACAGAATTCCGGTAAGACTGCACAAATGCAAACAGACGGGAAGCAGTCCGGCGGCATGGCCGGGACAGAGAAGCAGCAGGAGGATTATCTGCTGGTGGACGGTTATAACATCATCTTTGCATGGGATATATTAAAGGATCTGGCGCAGGTCAGTCTGGACAGCGCGAGAGGAAAGCTTATGGACATTCTCAGTAATTTTCAGGGATACCGGGAGATGCGGCTGATCCTCGTATTTGATGCCTACAAGGTCAAAGGCAGCCCCGGAAGTGCGGTGCGCTATCATAACATTGACGTGGTGTATACGAAAGAGGCGGAGACAGCGGACCAGTATATTGAAAAGGTGACCCATCAGATTGGCAGAAAACATCGTGTGCGGGTAGCCACTTCGGACGGACTGGAACAGCTTATTATCATGGGTGCAGGCGCGATCCGGGTGTCCGCAAGGGAGCTGCTGGAGGAGGTTATGGCGGCAGGAGAAGAACTTCGGCAGATGTTTCTTGCAGGCGGTACAGAACGGCCGGCGGGAGAACGGAACTATCTGCTGGATGGCGCCCCGGAAGAGGTGGCAGATTACATGGAGCGTGTGAAACAGGGAAAAGGAACGTGACCTGATGGGTACATACCGCCTGCCGGACAGTGCAGGACGGGACAGTGACAAGGCGGACACAGCGCAAAAAGCAAAGGGCATACAAGTTACATGGAAAAAGAAAAAATAACAGATCATAACAAAGTTACAGATCATGAAAAAGTGGCAGACATGGAAAAACCGGCAGCCGGTGAGAGGATAACAGCCAGTGAAAAAATAACGGATGATATACCGGAGACTGTCTGGAACACTTATCTTCAGGCATTTCTGGAATTCAAACCGAAGCAGCAGCCCAAACTGATCAAAAGCTGTGAAAGGCAGATCAGTCAGTTTGAGCGGCGTATTGCGCGAAAGAAAGGACAGGAAAACCACCAGATCCTGGCGGATATGAAGGATCTGCACAGACGGGCGGCAGTGATCGGGTATACGGTTGCACACAGAGACACGCGTCTGGATAAAAAGTATCGTCATGCTTTGCGGATGCTGGCGCGTCTGGACATGAGCTTTCTTCAGAGGATGACGGGCGGGGCCAATCCCGAAGATGTCATGCACATGGAGACAACAGCGGGACTTTTGCGCACGAAATCTCTCTATGAGATCTACAAAGATGAGTACATGCAGTATCTGGTAGGACAGCGGATCGAGGAACTGATGGAGGCGGAGCCGGAGAAACAGTATCCTGAGGCGAGAGGTATGAAGCGCCACTTTATCTTGCACATTGGGCCAACCAACAGCGGCAAGACCTATCAGGCGCTGCAGAGGCTGAAACAGGCGTATCACGGTATTTATCTGGGGCCTTTAAGACTGCTGGCGCTGGAAGTCTATGACCGGATGATGGCGGCGGGTATTCCCTGTAATATGATCACCGGTGAGGAGGCTATCCGCACGCCGGGCAGCTTTGTACAGGCATCCACGGTGGAGATTCTGGATATCCGGGAGGTGTATGATATCGCCGTGATCGACGAGGCGCAGATGATGGCGGATGAGAACCGGGGCAGCTTCTGGACGAGAGCCATACTTGGCATCCGTGCGGAAGAGATCCATGTATGCTGTTCCGGAACGGCGGAGAATCTTTTGATCAGAATGATCAGGCGATGCGGGGATCCTTATGACGTGGTGCATCACGAGCGCAACACGAAGCTGGAATTTGTCCCCAGGCGTTATGACATGAGCAAGGATGTGGAACCGGGGGATGCGTTGATCGCTTTTTCCAAGAAAAATGTGCTTGCCATAGCGGCAACACTGGAAGGAAAAGGCATTAAAGCAAGCGTGATCTACGGCAATCTGCCGCCTCAGACGAGACAGGAGCAGGTGCGCCTTTTTACGGAAGGGATCAATCAGATTGTGGTGGCCACTGATGCCATCGGCATGGGAATCAACCTGCCCATCCGCCGGATCGTCTTCATGAATACCATGAAGTTTGACGGAACCGAAAAGCGCAGGCTGGAAGCGGAGGAGATCCGGCAGATCGCGGGCCGCGCAGGCCGATACGGCTACTATGATGTGGGATATGTGCAGACGGCCATGGAAGTGGATTATGTGGGCAAAAAACTGGAAGAGCCGCTGTATCCCCTGAAGCGGGCCAGAATAGGCTTTCCGGAGGTACTTTTGGACATCGACATGGAACTGGACGAGATCATCGAAGCCTGGGAGAAGACAAAGAATCTTCCCATGTACGATAAGATCTCCATGGACGAAAGTGTGAAAAAATACCGGTATCTGAAAAATTCCCGTAAGAAACTGTCCTATATGGATGACCGGAAGTTCGTACTGTCGTTGATTACCTGTCCTTTTGATGTGAAAGACAGGGAGGTGCTCGGACTGTGGCTCAGATATTGTGAGAAACCGACGCAGGAGCATAACTGTCCCATGCTGCCCTATGACTTTTCACTGGAAGGATTGGAGTCTTACTATAAACAACTGGATCTGTATACACAGTTTTCCGGCCGGATGAACTGGGAGGTTGACCGGGAAGAGGTGGCGGTCAACAGAGAATGGGCCCAGCATGAGATCGGAGAGCTTTTGAAAGAAGACAAAGGGCAGTTTGAGAAAAAATGCCGCGGCTGTGGAGTCGTGCTTCCCTGGGATTATGCCTGGCCGATCTGTCAGGACTGTTATCACAGCGGCGGGGAGGACGATGACCGGGTGCGCCGTTCCATGCGGCGATATCCCCATGATCATTACAGGCGGTGATCTAAGGTTGAGTAAATTCGAAATTCTGCTCGCGTCCTTAGCGTAAAACACTCTAGAATGGAGATTTCTATGCATGTACGTATGGGTCAGAGATTAGGAAAGATGAGGCGGCCATGATCTACACATACTATATAGACGTGACACAATTCGAGAATGAGGAGCTTTTTCAGGAGAAACTTAACCTGTTGTCCCCGTACAGGCAGCAGAAGATTGCTCTTTTGAAACATGAAAAGGATAAAAACCGGAGTCTGGGTGCGGGCATTGCACTGGATCATGCGCTGATGACATACGGACTGCGGGAGCGCGGGATCGAGTATGAGTTCGGGGAATGGGGCAAGCCTGCCCTGAAATATCATCCGAATATCCATTTTTCCATATCCCATTCAGGCGATTATGCCATATGCAGCATCGGGGATAAACCGATGGGAAATGATATCGAACTGATCAAGCCCGGACGGCTTAAGGTTGCCGACCGCTTTTTTGCCAGAGAAGAACTGGAGTGGATGTATGCGGTGCAGGACGAGGAAGAGGTCACCCGGCGAATGTTCAGGATCTGGACGATGAAGGAAAGCTTTCTGAAGGTAACAGGCAAAGGCATATCTTTGCCGCTGGGGGATTTTGCCGTGGTGATGGATGAGGAGCAGGACAGGATCCGGATAAAACATACTTTTAACGCCAGGTATTATCATGTAAAAGAATATCAGGACATAACCGGCTACCGGGTGGCAGTGTGCTGTGAGGAGAGCCGGGACGTGGCGTACAGCATGATGCCGGTGACAGATTCAGATTAAATATCATTTTTAAAGTATACATTACAGAAAAAATAATCATACTATCTCTGAGAAAGCACATGGATTTGCAAAAGAATATGTGGTTTCACGGTGCAGATCCGGTGTGCGGAATGCTTTGAGGGTATCAGGCTACAGGCCGGACTGTCATGGAAAAGGAGATAGCAGAATGTTAGGAAAACAGAGTCTTCAGTTTGTAAATAAACCGTATCTGATCAGCAGCGGGTCCATTGTGGGAAGCAAAGAGGCCGAGGGTCCCATGGGACAGTTGTTTGATAAGGTGTGTTATGATGATAAATTCGGTGCAGATACCTGGGAGGATGCGGAGAGCAGCCTGCAGAAAGAGGCTCTTGCCATTGCGCTACAGAAAGGCGGCCTGCAGAAACAGGATATTGAAATGGTGTATGCGGGAGATCTTCTGGGGCAGTCCATCGCCAGCAGTTTCGGTCTTGCCGGATATCAGGTGCCCCATGTCGGTCTGTACGGGGCATGTTCCACCTGCGGTCTGTCGCTGGCCGTGGGAGCCATGATGGTAGAGGGATCCTTTGCACAGAAGACGGCCTGTATCACATCCAGCCATTTTGCCAGCGCAGAAAAGGAGTTCCGCTTTCCGTTAGCGTATGGCAACCAGCGTCCGAAATCTGCCACATGGACCGTGACGGGCAGCGGTGCGTTCATTCTCTCGGCACAGCCCGGCAGACAGGTGCGGGCGAGAATAACAGGTGTTACATTTGGGAAAATCGTAGATTACGGTATAAAGGACTCCATGAATATGGGCGCCTGTATGGCCCCCGCGGCGGCGGACACCATAAGGCAGAATCTGGAAGATTTCGGAAGGACGCCAGGAGATTACGACCGGATCATTACGGGCGATCTGGGTACGGTTGGGCAGAAGCTGCTCTTCGATCTGCTAGCCGAGAAACAGATTGACATTACGAAACAGCATATGGACTGCGGCATAGAGATCTATGACAGTGAGAAGCAGGATACCAATGCGGGCGGATCGGGCTGCGGGTGCAGCGCTGTGGTGCTGTCGGCATATATCCTGAAGAAGATAGAAGAGGGTATATGGAAACGTGTGTTATTTGTTCCCACAGGCGCACTTCTCAGCAAGACAAGCTTCAATGAAGGTCAGACAATTCCGGGAATTGCCCACGGGGTAGTGCTGGAACACTATGAGGGATAGCAGTTGAAGCTGCCGGTGATCTGTCAGAGCCCAGGAATTATATGTTTGAAAAATTTACTCCTTCCCAGCAAGAATTAAGACAGGACGATTCTTGCCGGGAAGGAGTTTTTTTGGTATAGGGATTTCTACGCTTATTCGAGTCCGCGAAGCGGAGCTCGCAAAGTTATTTGCGAAGCAAATTACTTTTGGTATAGGAAATTCCTCCGCTTATCCGAGTCCGCGAAGCGGAGCTCGCAAAGTTATTTGCGAAGCAAATTACTTTTGGTATAGGGAATTTCTACGCTTATCCGAGTCCGCGAAGCGGAGCTCGCAAAGTTATTTGCGAAGCAAATTACTTTTTTTATGCCAAAAATGGAACTGTTTGCGTCAAATCACTGAAAAATTCTGTCAGACTGGCGATAAAGAGAATATAGATCGTTTCGATTGGAGGATGACATTATGGCAATAACGGGAATCGGAGGTACATACAACAATATATATGAAAACAGCAACTATGGAAGAAGTACTGATATGTATTTTACGATCCAGGATCCCTCATCAGACGACAGTGACCAGGATGAAATACCGAAGAAAAAAGTCCGGAGGAAAAAAACTCCACTGCAAAAACATTACGAAAAGAAAAAACTCATGAGAGAGCAGTCCGAAGAGAGATTAGCGGAAAAAACGTATTTGAAGGAACAGTTAGAAGAACAGGTACTGAAGGAAGAAATGAGGGAAGAACTGTTGAAAAGAAGTATTTTATCAAAAAAACAAAATACAGCCAGATTCATCGAACGATATGAAGCTAATATTTTGAAAGTCTAATTTGTCAAATAATGGAGGGGTCTTATGAATGTAAATTTATATGCTGAATCAGCTATACAAAATTATCCTGCAGCTACGATGAATTCCACTCATTGTAGGCAGAAAAATAATGAAACATCTTCTGCCGGGAAACAAGACAGCGTGGAGATTTCATACAAAGGGAGCTTTGCTGCGGCTTTTGATATGGACGATGAAACGGCTGGGCGGCTTGAAACAGCTATGCAAAATGCGGATATACCGGCACTTCTGGAAGAGATTGAGAAGCAAAAAGGCAGTCTGCCCGTTGATGGGGAATGGCATCATCGAAGAATTGTTGACCCGGACGGAAAGATTTATTCGCTTACCTATGTGGAATCTCTTCTTCGTCAATATCAATGCGCAGAAGATACGATTAAGGCGTATTACGCGGAAGCTCACCGGGACAATCTTTCACAAGGAAGTATCGCGGACAGCATGAATTATCTTTCTCTGAAATACACGAAATTTGGTCTGCTTGTAGGTTCTCCATATTATCGTTCTGATATGTCGGAAGCTGAGCGGCAAATGTCATTATATCAGGAAAAGGCGTTGTTGTTAGGCGGCAGAGTAACAATCGGTGATCCTTATGCCCTGGCGGCTTCCGGCGGCCCGATCAATATAAAAGACGCAGACCGGATTGCATATCAGGCGGCTCAGGACAGGATAGATGCACTGATCAGTGAGTATAAGAGAGCAAACGGAATTGCATGAGTTCGTATGGATTATTCTACTGCCGGACAGGATGCATGGAAGAGCGGAAACTGACTGTTACGAATCAAAACTGGTGTTATTGTAATTATAGCAGCACAGATCCGCCAGAGTAAAGCGCGTCAGGTAATCAGAAATCACCTGATCCAGTCCCTGCCAGAGAGGAAGTGTCCGGCAGTCCTCTTTCCGGGGACAGGCTTCCTTTCCCGGTTCCAGACAGACAACAGAAGCCAGAGGCCCTTCCATCAATTCGATAACAGACTTTATGTTATATTCTTCCGGTGAGCGGTTCAGCCTGTAGCCGCCGCCTTTTCCACGCATGGCGGTAAGCAGACCGCCTTTTACCATTTCTTTTACGACGATTTCCAGATACTTTTCCGAAATATCCTGACGCATGGCTACATCTTTCAGAGGCACATAACCATCGGCCTGATATTCAGCAAGATCAATTAAAAACCGCAGTGCATATCTGCCTTTTGTAGAAATTATCATAGAAATCCCTCCAGTGTTTTTCCAAACTAATTCCCGTGCATATCACAAGCTTTTTTTTCTATTTTCCTATCATACCACAAGGTTGATAGGACTTCAAGAAAGACAATAACCTATTGACAAAGTAGGTTTATAGGAATATAATCACGGGAAAGGAAAAATAACAGGAACAATTTATTTTAGATGATACAGTGATACACTGCTGTATTTGGAGAAAGGAATTTTTTTATGATCTACGCAGATAATGCAGCTACTACAAAACCTTGCCGGGCGGCCATCCGGGCCATGACAGACTGTATGGAACACATCTGGGGCAATCCATCCAGTCTGTATGAGGTCGGACAGGCTGCGGCGGCAGTGCTGGCGGATGCACGGGAGCGCATTGCCGCATGTATCGGTGCCATGCCGGAGGAGATCTATTTTACTTCCGGCGGCAGTGAAGCTGATAATCAGGCGCTTCGCTCGGCAGCGTATCTTGGGGCACGAAACGGGAAAAAGCACATTGTCTCTACCGCATTTGAGCATCATGCCGTGCTGCATACGCTGAACCGGCTGGCGAAGGAGGGATTTGAGATTGAACTTTTGGATGTGGGTGCCATTGGCACAGTCACGGCGGAGCAGGTGAAAAGCGCTGTCCGGGAAGATACGGCTCTTGTCACGGTCATGTATGCCAATAACGAGATCGGGTCTGTCCTGCCCGTTTCGGAGATCGGCAGTGTCTGTCGGGAAAGGGGAGTGCTTTTTCACACCGATGCTGTACAGGCTGCGGGACATCTTCCCATTGATGTAAAAGAGCAGAACATTGATATGCTGTCCCTTTCCGCCCATAAGTTTCACGGACCGAAAGGAACTGGTGTACTTTATGCACGTAAGGGCATTTTACTGACCGGCATCATTGAGGGCGGAGCCCAGGAACGGGGGAAGCGGGCCGGGACGGAAAATGTGCCTGCCATAGCGGGTATGGCGGCGGCATTGGAGAAAGCCTGTCTGCACATGGCAGAAAATGCAGCCAAAGCGGCCGCTTTGCGGGACAGACTGATAACCGGACTTTCACAGATTCCCCATGCCGCACTCAATGGCGATCCGGTGAACCGTCTTCCCGGAAATGTCAGCTTCTGTTTTGAGGGTGTAGAAGGAGAAAGTATGCTGCTGCTTCTGGATGACCGTGGCATATGCGCTTCCTCCGGTTCGGCCTGTACTTCCGGCTCTCTGGATCCAAGCCATGTACTTTTGGCCATCGGACGTCCTCACGAGGCGGCCCACGGTTCGCTGCGGCTGTCGGTGTGTGAAAAAAACACGGAGAAGGAGGTGGATGAGATCCTGAAAGCTGTCCCAGAGATCGTGTCCTGTCTCCGCAATATGTCCCCGTTGTGGCGGGATAAGGTCAACGGGAAGAAAGAATTTTTACTTTGAGGAGGAAATTGTTATGGCGCTTTATAGTGAAAAGGTAATGGATCATTTTCGAAATCCCAGAAATGCGGGAGTAATTGAGAATGCAGACGGAATCGGTGAAGCAGGCAACGCGGTCTGTGGTGATATTATGAAAATCTATCTTAGGATTGAGGACGGCATCGTGACTGATGTGAAATTTGAGACCTTTGGCTGCGGCTCTGCCATTGCGTCCAGTTCCATGGCGACTGAACTGATCAAGGGTAAACCGCTGGACCAGGTGCAGCAGCTTACGAACAAGGCAGTCACCGAGGCGCTGGATGGTCTGCCCGCCCACAAAGTACACTGTTCCGTTCTGGCACAGGAGGCTGTGCAGGCGGCAGTGAAGGACTACTATGACCGGGTTTCCGGCAATGTGCCTGTCACTTAGAGATAAGATGAATTTTAAATTTGTAAGATACATTTCAGAGTGACAGGGAGCACTTTTTCATTTGATTTATATGTTGTCGCAGTGCTGTATTCTGTGGTACGATATTAACTGCACAGATGTGGAAAGGTATTATGCTTCCGTGGCGGCATATGAAAGCGAGGCTTCTTGTACGCCGGCCTGCGGAATGTGTGAAAGGCTAGAAACAGTAATGGAAGACGACAAAATATTTGTTAAGAAGACTTTAGCGGAAACAGAAGATGGAATAGTAGTCGTAAAGAAGAAGTCAGCGGAAACAGAAGACGGAACGGTAGTTGTAAAGAAAATTTTAGGGGAAACGGAAGACGGAGAACCAGTCGTAAAGAAGATTCTGGCAGAAACGGAAGACGGAAAAGTGGTTGTAAAGAAAACTTCAGAGGAAATGAGCGTAATTGTTTCCGGGATGCTGCAAAAGGACGGAAAAAGTTTTGTGAGGGTTTCTTTTTTCAGGGGAAAAGACTGGGCGGAAGGAATTGTTCCCGACGGAGTTGTGGAGAAATCGGAAGGCTTTACAGGAGAAGAAATTGAGAAGCTGGAAGAATATCTGGCAGGAGACCGGGACAGGATCATGCAGCAGGCGAAGGGAGTCAATCCTCTCAGGAACATGCTCGGAATGTGATTCTGACTGTATTCATGAAAAATCGGATTGGAGGAGGAAGATGAAGGCACTCTTTATCGGAGGGACAGGCACAATCAGCACTGCAATCTCTGAAAAATTGTTGAGAGAGGGACATGAGCTTTGGCTGATCAATCGCGGCAGCCGTAATGATACATTGCCGCCGGGGGCGCATGTTATTCAGGCAGACATTGGAAATGAGGCGGATGTGGCAGCAAAACTGGCGGGACAAAGCTTCGATGTGATAGCGGATTTTATTGCATTTACGCCTGAGCACCTTGAGCGGGATTACAGGCTGTTCGCCGGAAAGACGAAGCAGTTTATTTATATCAGTTCTGCGTCGGCTTATCAGAAACCGTTGTCTGATTACCGGATCAATGAGGGAACACCGCTTGCAAATCCATATTGGGCTTATTCGCGCAATAAGATTGCCGGTGAGGAACTGTTGATGAAATTATATCGGGAGAAAGGCTTTCCAGTGACCATCGTACGGCCCAGCCATACTTACGGCGAGCGGTCCGTACCCCTTGGACTTCACGGCCCTAAGGGCAGCTATCAGGTGGTAAAAAGGATGCTGGAAGGGAAAAAGGTGATCATCCACGGGGACGGCACCTCTCTTTGGACGATGACACATAATTCCGATTTTGCCAAAGGATTTACGGGGCTTATGGGAAATATCCATGCCATTGGCGAGGCTGTGCAGATCACAGGAGATGAGACGCTGACCTGGAACCAGATCTACCGGACGATTGCGGACGCGCTGGGCGTGGAACTGCATACCTGTTATGTATCCAGCGGGTTTATTGCGGCGGCAAGCCCGGAACAGTGGGATCTGAGGGGTGCGCTTCTGGGTGATAAATCCAACAGTGTGGTCTTTGACAACACCAGATTGAAGCGTCTCGTGCCTGATTTTACAGCTACAGTCCGGTTTGACCAGGGGGTACGCCGGGCAGTGGAGTATGTGCAGAGCCATCCTGAGTGCCAGAAGGAAGATCAGGAGTTTGACAGATGGTGCGACCGGGTGATTGCGGCACAGGAGGAGGCGTTTGCGAAGGTGAAGCGTGAGATGACAGTGTAGACAGGCACACGAAAGATCAGATAAAGTTTGCGTACACTTTTCGGCAGACTGTCTGATCCGGTGATAATATCCGCAGACTGGCAGATGAATGTAAAAGCAGGAAGTTTTTGTATAGTCTGGCTATACTTGCGGGGGATTCAGGAAAGAAGGTCATGTACCATGCGGGAAATGGAATTTAAGATGGAGCGCCCCGGATTACTGAAGGAAGGGGATCATGTCACCGTGACAGAAGGTGTTCTTCCCAGTAACTACTATTATACGATCGATCCGTCGCTGGCCATGTCAGGTAATTTTCCCTTCAGAGAGCGCATGTTGGAGCGGGAGGGTGTGGTTACGGAAGTGATTGAGAATGCCAGGGGATTCTATGTGAGGGCGAGATTCGGCGGGGAATAGATAAAACTGCCTGAAGAGTCGCAAAATTTGTACATTAAAGTGTTAGAAGAGCAGTAAAGAAAGAGAGGGAGAGTTATGTTAACTAAAGTATCTACAGACAAAGCGCCGGCGGCAATCGGACCTTACTCACAGGGCATTATTGCAGGAGACTTCCTGTATGCATCGGGGCAGATTCCGATTGATCCGCCCACAGGGGAGATTAAGGGCGCTGATATTACGGAACAGGCAGAGCAGGTCATGAAAAATGTGGGCGCAATCCTGACAGAAGCCGGCACAGATTACACGAAAGTTGTAAAAACCACCTGTTTTCTGGCGGAAATGGCTGACTTTGCCGCTTTTAATGCAGTTTACGAGAAGTATTTCACCGAAAAACCGGCCAGAAGCTGTGTTGCTGTGAAGCAGCTTCCCAAGGATGTACTCTGCGAGGTGGAAGTAGTCGCATATCTGGGATAGTCCACGTAGGATCAGTAATTGATTGAAAGGCACAAGTATATATGAACAAGGATAATATTATCCTCATCGGTATGCCCGGCGCAGGCAAGAGTACGGTAGGTGTTGTACTTGCCAAGAAGCTGGGCTATGCCTTTGTGGATTCGGATCTGATCATTCAGAGCAGAGAAGGAAAATTGTTACATGAGATCATAGAGGAGCGGGGCATAGAAGCGTTCTGGTCTGTGGAGGAGGATGCCAATGCCTCCATTGATGTACACAGAACCGTGATTGCCACCGGCGGCAGTGTCGTATACGGGCGCAGAGCCATGGAGCATCTAAAGCAGATTGGCGTGGTCGTATATCTCAGGCTGTCCTGCGACGCTATTGCCGACAGGCTGGGAGACTTGAATGAGCGCGGCGTGACACTGCGGGAAGGTCAGGGACTGACGGAACTTTACGCGGAACGCGTGCCTATGTATGAAGAATACGCGGATGTTACGATAGAGTGCGAAGGTTTTTCCATCCGTGAGATCGTAGAGCATGTATGTAAATGTGTTATGTAAACGTGATGTGTGATTGCGCGCCGTAATCAAAACACATGTCAACAAGACTTTCGATTGACAAAAGTACATATGTTATCGAAAAAAATGATTCAGACCGCAGTAGATCATCTATATCGGGAAAAAATCTCTTTCCGCATAATTTCTCCGGATTTGCAGAAAATATCACTAAAAAGAACGTGACACTGTAATCTATGTTTACTTCTTGGCGTAAGACGGGACATAGGCAGCGTGGAAACGGAGGAAGTTAATGGATTATTTCAATGCATTCTGGGTAGGAGGTCTGATCTGTGCGCTGGTGCAGATTCTGATGGAAAAGACAAAGCTGATGCCGGGACGAATCATGGTGCTGCTCGTATGTACGGGTGCGGTGATCAGCTTTTTCGGCTGGTATGAGCCTTTTATGGAGTATGCGGGCGCGGGCGCCAGTGTGCCGCTGCTGGGTTACGGAAATATTCTGATGAAGGGTGTCAAGGAAGCCATATCCGAAAGCGGATTTATCGGGCTGTTCCAGGGTGGTTTCAAGACCGGCGCAGTGGGGTGCTGTGCCGCTCTGGTGTTTGGTTATCTGGCAAGTCTTATCTTTAAGCCGAAGATGAAAGGATAAGGCGGAAGCGGTTTTCCGGGTGGAAATTGAACCGAACCAAAATTGATCGAACAAAATTGATGCGGGCAGCGGGCTTTTGTACGAAGATTCAGTGTACGGCTCGCTGCCCGCATCGATTTCCACAAGATTCTGACAGATCAGACAGCTGGTACAAAATTATTCTATCATCAAATTCGTAACTTACATATTATATTGCTCTTTCAAAGCCGGCAATTCGTTAGGCATTCTCTTTTCAAGAATATTTCCCTGCTTCACATACATGATAAAGTTAATTTAAATATTTAAAATTATTTGAAGACAATCGAAGAAGTCTTTCGTTATAATGAATAGAGTTACATGAGAAAGGGGGCAGATCATATTAACCGGGAAGAACAATTGTCAGCGCTGATTGATTCCTACCAACATCTGATTTTTTCCATATGTTATAAGATGACATCGGATTATTTTGCCTCCGAAGATCTGACACAGGACACATTTCTTTCGGCTTACGATCATCTGAAGGATTTTGACGGAAAGTATGAAAAGGCATGGCTGTGCAGGATTGCAACCAATAAGTGTCTGGATTATCTCCAAAGTGCGGGACGCAGAAGCATTCCTACAGAGGACGTGGGGATACACGAGGTAAGTACATCCGGAGAGACACCGGAAAGCATCTGCCTTGAAGAAGAAGTACGGGCCACGCTGCTTGCCAGATGCAGGGCATTGAAGCCGCCTTATGATGAAATCGCCAAAGCATATTATTATGATGAAATGGATGCGGCGGAGATTGCGGCCGGGAGAGGTATGAAAATTAAGACGGTGCAGACGCAGATCTATCGTGCAAGGACTATGCTGCGTAAATTGTATGGAAAGGAGAAGGGCGCATGATACGAAACATAGAAGATGAAAAGAAAAGAATAAACAGACAGCGTCATGACTGCTTCTCCGGAAAGATGTCCGAAGAGACGCTCATGGAACTGATCAGCCAGGTGGAAGCAGAAGAAATGCTGCATGCACCGAGACAGCTTAAGGAAAATATTTTCACGCAGATTGGGCGTGAAAGGCAGGCGGCGAAGAAAAGAAGGGTTTTTGCCTATCGGGCGAAAGTTTTTGTAGCAATGGCGGCGGCTTTGGCAGTACTGATCTTCATGCCTGATGACCATGTGGAAAATATAGACAGGACACCGGTGGAACAGACGGCCGATGAAGATTTTGCAAAGATAGCTGAACAGCGGCAGAAAGATATAGATGAACACTGGGAAAGGTATCTTGCCGAGCGCGAACGAGGAGGCCTGAGAGGATTGCTGAAGGATGTTAATGGAAAAATAACAGAATTCGGAGCCGGCCTGTACGAGAATATAAGCGGGAAATAAAAATATTACGTAACAGTTCAGCCTTCGGCTTCACCGTCACGTCCGATGCACACAAAATGCTCCAAAGTCGCATTTTGGCGCTTGCATAACTCGCAAAATCGCATACAGAGCGATTTTACTCGCGGAATAGTGCCAGGCTGAACTGTTACAATATTACAATAAACACAACATAAAAATATGGAGGTTTGTAACATGCAAAGAAAAAAAAGTAGATTTTGGTCTTTTATTTGGTCTTTCATGCCGGGAGCAGGACATATGTATCTGGGATTTATGAAGATGGGACTCAGTTTGATGATTATCTTTTTGACGATGGCGGCAATCGTTGGTTTTACGAATATCGGAGCTTTGGCAGTATTTCCGGTTGCTCTTTATTTTTACAGTTTTTTCCATGCAAATAATCTGGCATCCCTGGATGAACAGTCGTTTCGCATGGTACAGGATCAGTATCTTTTCGGGCTGGACGGTCTGGATAATATGGAGAACCTGAATTCAAAATTGAAGGGGAAAAAGAGATCCACTGTTGCGGCTGTACTGATTCTGATCGGAGTTATTATGCTGTGGGAAGCTGTTTTCAGTCTGCTGTGTGATATCTTCGGATGGGATAACACTGTTTTGAGAACAATTTATTACTTTATGAGAGACGATGTGCCGAGGTTTGTGATCGGAATTGCCATTATCTGGGTCGGCATCATAATGATTCGCGGCAGACAGGAGAATGCAGGATCAGAAAAATATGATTCGACAGACGAATATGTTTTGCCGGACCGGCGCAGCAGCGGCATGAACCAGAGTCAGCAGGACAGCTATATGAATCAGAACCAGCAGAACGGCTACATGAATCAGAACCAGCAGAACAGCTATATGGATCAGAACCAGCAACAGGACGACTATATGAACCAGAATCACCAATAGAGCGGGTAGAATCAGTAACAGAACAGTTTCGGGAATCAGAACCGGTAGAGTGGCAGCAGCAATAGTGGCAATGCGTTATGAAATGAAAAGCAGCCGGTAGAATATATAGACAGAGGTGAAATAACAGCAGTGTGAACGCGGCGGATCTGTCGGCGGAATTATCATAACAGCAGATCCGACAGGTAAATATAAGAATTCACAGTCTTATCAGAGGAGGAATGCAGGATGGAAAAGGAATTGAGCAGCGGCCGGGAAATGAACGGCGTATGGGAAAAAGACAGCAAATATGAACCGGATTATCATGATGAAACAAACAACAGATATAAAACAGACAACCGTCAGGAAACAAGCGGTATGCCGAGATCAGACAACGGGTATGCGACAGGCAGCCGGCAGCCCGTTGCGTCAGATGGATCAAAATATGTCCATACAAGAAGAGTCGGTTCCATGACCTTCGGGATCACACTGATATGCTACGGAATTCTTTTCCTGGTACACATATTCATGCCAATGCTGAGATACAGTTTTATTTTCAGATGCTGGCCGGTGGTCTTTATTCTTCTGGGCGGTGAGGTATTGCTGGAAAACTATAAGTGCAGGAGACAGGAATGGAAAATGGTATATGATTTTCCGGCAGTGCTCATGCTGTGTGCGATGCTTCTGTTTGCAATGATTATGGCGGCAATTGACTTTGTAATGTATTATGAGATAAATTACGGGACAGTCTTCTTTTGACAGAAGAACATCACAGTTCCTCGTATGCGATTTCTTTTTTCGACAAAAATTGTCTGACGGTCTGATCCCACAGGTTATCCGGCGTCTTATCCATCAAAAAGGTGTGGTAGGATGTGCCGGTGACGATGGTGAGGTCAGTACCGTCATATTTTATATTCAGCACAAAAGCTTTGACCTGACGGGCTTCAATGGATGTCTCGCCGCTCTTTAAGACAGACTCCACATGTCTGGGGATCAGATGGAGCACAAAACGGAAGGCGGTGGGCGTATGGGTGCCTTTGATCAGGTCGAAACAGAGCGGCCGGAGTGTTTTCCACATGGAAAAATCGTAGGGCCGGATATCCTGATCATCCCATTCTTCAGTCGTGTAAAAGTCCTTATTCTGATGTCCGTCAATGAAAAAAGTGTTGTAGGTGCTGATAGAAGCCTCCTCCAGCAGAAACGAATCAAAAGTCTCACTTCCGAGAAGTTTTCCCATAAATTGTTTGATATTTGTTATTTTCAGTGCGATCATATGATACTCCGTTTATATATGTATATTTTATGACGATACTTTCTTATAATACAGGAAAGGGCGGGAACGTCCAAAGCGTGGGCATTTTCTCCGTCTATGGATAATCTTACTATTGCGGCAGTGCTTCCGTCAAGGTTTAAGTTATGAGGAAACCGGCAACGGAAACCGATTAAGGAAATTCGTTTCGAAACAGGTTTTTCCAATCTCTGTTTGCAACATGTAAGAAAGTATGTTATCATAAGTAGTAACAAAAACTATATGGAATGGTTACGGAGGCTTTATGGGATATAAAATCGTAGTAGACAGTTGTTGTGAATTACCGGAAAAGTATAAGAAAGATGCAAGATTTCAATTTGTGCCGCTGGGCCTGGAAGTGGGAGATTATATGATCTGGGATGATGAGACATTTAACCAGAAAGAGTTTCTCGAAAAGGTTGCAGCTTATCCGCAATGCCCGAAATCATCCTGCCCTTCTCCAGAGAAATACATGGAAGCGTATCACTGCGACGCGGATGAGATTTATGTAGTGACCTTGTCCTCACATCTGAGCGGAAGCTATAACAGTGCAGAACTCGGAAAGAATCTTTACATTGAGAAGTACGGAGAGAAGAAGATCCATGTGGTGGATTCGGAATCTGCGAGCTGCGGCGAGACCCAGATCGCTATGAGAATCATGCGCTACAAGGAAAAAGGACTGTCTTTTGAGGAAACCGTAGAGAAGATCGAGGTCTTTAAACGCCGGATGCGCACCTATTTTGTGCTGGATAATCTGGAAACGCTCCGTAAGAACGGACGGCTGACCGGTGTCAAGGCGCTGGTCGCATCCACTTTAAATATCAAGCCTGTCATGGTAGGAAATCTGGGTGTGATCGAGCAGAAGAGCCAGGCGATCGGCATCAATAAGGCGCTTGCCAAGATGGCAGACTGTATTCTGGCTGATGTGCATCATCCAGAGAAAAGGACGCTGATGATCACTCACTGCAATTGCCCCGAACGCGCACAGTATATGCGCACACTGATGGAAAAAAGGGCATCTTACAGAAAAGTGGTGATCATGGATACCGCAGGTGTCAGCACCATGTACGCCAATGACGGCGGCATTATCATTACCCTGTAACAAAACGAGCAAAGCTCGTTTGCGAGATTCGCTTCGCGAACTCGAATAAGCGGAGAATTTCCTATACCATAACAAAACGAGCAAAGCTCGTTTGCGAGATTCGCTTCGCGAGCTCGAATGAAACATACACAAAAAATAGGGCATGGCGTTTAGCTGTGCCTTATTGCATTAAGGTAATAATATTATGTAAACTTGCTTTGGAATATTCTTGTTATTGTTTCAAAGCTGGAATATAATATATGTTAGTTCGAGTGCAAACATGGAGAATGGGAATGAAATACTTAACAGTAAAAGAGACAGCTAAAAAATGGAGTATTTTAGGAAAGAGAGTAAACTGTATGTTTTTTTACATTATATTGATTGAAATGAAAGTAGTTGATACGGAAAAAGATAGGTAATTATGTGATGGGGCAACTAAATTGTTTATTGGATATATACAAATAAGTTGGACAAGCAAACGGGAGGAATATTGATTACATGGGGCAACCTGATTTTAAAAATATAGAAGAATTAAAAGACTGGATTATAAATATTCATGAGAAGTACTCTGTTGAACTGAAGAGAGCGGGGGAACTGCCAGCCGCTTTTTGGGAATCATATTCTGCATTTTGCAATACATCGGGAGGGTGGATTTTGCTTGGTGTCATCGAGGGTAATCCTGTGAATATGATTCAGGGAGTAAGTAATATATCTAAAGCACAAATAAATTTGTGGGATATGCTGTCCAATCCAAACAAGATAAATTATAGAAGTGTAGATAATGAGGATGTCCATATTGTCAATATAGACGGAGCTGAAATAATGATTATATGTGTAAAAGAAGCTCCTGAGTCGATGAAACCTGTTTACTTTAATGGCAAGAGAGAAAACACTTTTATCAGAACAGGTGATGGTGACCGTAGGGCTACAAAGCAGGAATTAGAAGCATTTGAACGAAACTCCATGCCATGTCATGACAGCTTGCCGGTAGAACATTTTACGATTAATGATTTAGACATGGATTCTGTGATTACTTATAAGGAAAAAGTTAATAAGCGTTTTCCGAAAAAGAAATATCTTGAAATGTCAAATCAGGATTTTTTGACGGAAATAGGTGCCTGTTTTGTGGATCGTACTTCAGGAGAAGTAAAACTCAGGCGGGGAGCATTATTATTTTTAGGACAGGAGCGCACGATAAAAGAAGTGTATCCACATTATCACTTGGACTATTTTAATCGTAAAGGACATAATCCACGTTGGATTGACCGGGTATCAGATGATGAACCAAGTGATTATGAGATGAATATATTTAACTTTTACTCAATTGTATATGAAAAGATGAAAATATTATTAAAAGAGTCTTTTGAATTGGATGAAGGACAGCTTCGGATACCGCTGTCGGATTTTGATGAAGTGCTGCGGGAAGGTTTGATTAACTGCCTTGCACATGCGGATTATGTACAGGCATATCCAAGTATAAAAATTGAGGTTTTCGATGGCTGGTTTCACTTTCTGAATCCGGGAAAGATGCTGGTATCTTTGCAACAGTTCCGAACCGGTGGAGATTCCAGACCGCGAAATGAGATTATTATGAAAATGTTTCGATGGCTGGGCGCATCGGAGCGACAAGGTTATGGTGGACCGCTAATTTACACAACAACAGCATCGGGCGGTGTGCATACACCAGAAGTATATACAGATATTGAAAAAACGGATTTGAGGATATGGAATATAGATATTGCTGATTCATATCCTGAATTGGAAGATGAGGCAAAAGATATTTTGAGAGTCATTTTAAAAGGCAATATACCAATATCTGTTTCAAAGATACGAGAAAGAACGGGTCTTTCTGATTATAAGGTAAGGAAGTGGTTGGAAATGTTGGATGAAAAAAAGTTGGTACAGAGGATAGGAAGCGGACCGGCAACAAGGTATACAGTTAGAGAGAAGACTGATGAGAAAATTACACAGCTTCAAATTGCGTTAGATAATCTCAAAATAAAAGAATAGAATTTTATCTTTTGATTATCTTTTGAAAAAATTCAAATATTAAAGAAAAAACAGGCAAAAAACTTGTTTTAGGCAGTTTCTATCTTTTGATTATCTTTTGAAAATGTGTAAGCTGAAGTAAAGTGTTTTGGATATGGAATCCCCAATTACCTCAAAACTAGCCTAAAAAGCTTCTACTATCCGAAATACCCGAAAATACTTATGGTGTCTGGACTGGGAAAACCATATAAGTGGAAGAACTCTCAGCTATGTCAGCTTCCGGTATGCTTCCATGGCTTTTTTGACGGAGGCGATTTCCAATGGCGATATGGTAAAGGATTTGCCGCCCCGCATACTCAATTTAAGTAAAGTAAGCTTTTCAATAAAGGAGACGTTGACAAAAGCCTGCTCTGAGATCGGAAAAAGATGTTCAAAAGCGGAAACCTGCGTATAGAGATTCTGCATGGTGGACAGAACAGCAATCTGTCTGCCTTCCGTCAATGTGACGTGCGCATAGTTTCCGTTTTTTTCTGCATACATGATTTCATCTTCGTAAACATAAAGCGTGTCTTTCTCACCACGCAATTCTATTGTAGGTATGGTCTTGGACTTTTGATCAAGACAGTAATCCAGCATTTCATCCAGTTCAGCTACCCGGATCGGTTTGGTCAGGTACTGAATCTGAGATTTTAATTTCCAGCGTAAAATTTCATGATTGGAGTTTTCCACGCCCTCCGGCGGCACTTCCGCAATCGCCGCTTCGATAATGGCACGGTAGTTGATTGTCGAGATACACAGGACGATGGGCGCGGTAACGCCAGCATCAATCAGTCTGCGCGCCAGTTGGAAGCCATTTACGGGACCACTGGTCATATCAATAAAAAAAGCGTCATAGAGCATCGGTGAGCGCATAACAGCATCCACGTTTCCGTAAGAGTCAATATAAAGCACTCCTGTCGTATGGATCCGCCTGTCCGAAGCACGTTCCAGGAGACGTTCCATCTGTTTTCTGTCAGCAATATTATCATCACAAACTGCAATATGCATAACCTTTACTCCTTTTTCCGAAATTAATATTAAATAATCGTAAGCAGCCCTTTCATTGTCCAACGAGTACCAAGCCCGCGAAGCTTAAGCCGTTCAACCAAACCGAGTCCACGAAACGGCTCACAAAACAGCGGCATTATTTGACATCGAATCAAACCGAGTCCGCGAAGCGGATCTCGCAAAGTTATTTGCGAAGCAAATTACTTTTTTACATGACCAGAAACTCAATCGGTGATGTCATCAACGCGATCACGATTATCACCTGCAGGATCAGAATTGCAGGCATTCCGTATAAAAAATACCAGTGCCTTGTCTTGTGGCGGAACAGGTGCATTCCCGCAATGGAGCCGACGCTGCCTCCGATCAGGGCAAGCACAAAAAGAGTGGACTCCGGAATGCGCCAGGCCCGTTTTCTGGCCTTATACTTGTCTACTCCCATTACAACAAAGCTTATGAAGTTAATACCGGCTAAATATATTATAATTAATGTAATTGCATTCATTTAAATCAAAGTATCCTTTTGTAGAATATCATACGACAGTAATGAAATATATAACAGATGAAATTTCGGCCTTTATGAAACAATTGTAATTAAAAAATTTCACGAAACATGATGCTGTGCAATGGTTAACATAATATGAAAGCAAAAAATTGAAAGCTGCCGCAAACAGCAGCAATCGGATGATTATGATATCATCATATCACATTGAAACGGAAAAAAAAAGAAGGTTGCAGGAAAAGCCGCGGAAAGAAAAGGGGGTAAAATCTGATGAATAATCCGATTTTACCCCCTTTTCAATCTAATCCTTATGTAGATCGCAAGTCTTGCCTGCAATAGTGCTTAATGATAGAGAAAATTAAATCAGCTTCACACCGTTCTCCTGCATCTTCATGGCGCGTACCTTGCTGGAAAGACCGAACAGGTTGATAAATCCTTCCGCGTCGTGATGGTCGTACATATCGCCTGTGGTGAAGGAAGCGATGCTCTCGTTGTAGAGTGTGTACGGAGAAGTGGTTCCTGCCTTGATGATGTTGCCTTTGTACAGCTTGAATTTCACTTCACCGGTCACATACTGCTGTGTGGACTCGATGAACGCCTGCACTGCCTCGCGAAGCGGGGTGAACCATTTTCCTTCATATACGATCTGTGCAAACTTGTTGCCCATGTCTGCCTTAAGCGCATAGGTATCGCGGTCGAGGATCAGCTCCTCGAGCTGCTGGTGTGCCTCGTAGAGAATCGTTCCGCCGGGGGTCTCATACACACCGCGGGACTTCATGCCTACCACACGGTTTTCCACGATATCTACGATACCGATGCCGTGCCTGCCGCCCAGTTCGTTCAGGGTGGCGATGATCTCGGACACTTTCATATTCTTGCCGTTGACGGAGGTGGGAACGCCTTTTTCAAAAGTCATGGTCACGTACTCGCCTTCTTCGGGAGCCTTCTCCGGTGTTGTGCCGAGAACCAGCAGGTGCTCATAATTCGGCTCATTAGCGGGATCTTCCAGTTCCAGACCTTCATGGCTGATATGCCATAAGTTACGGTCGCGGCTGTAGCTGGAATCCGCGGAGAAAGGCAGGTTGATGCCGTGCTGACGGCAGTACTCGATCTCTTCCTCGCGGGAGTTTAAGGTCCATTTCTCATTTCTCCATGCAGCGATGATCTTTAAATCGGGAGCGAGCGCTTTGATGCCCAGCTCGAAACGGATCTGGTCGTTGCCCTTGCCGGTAGCGCCGTGACAGATCGCGGTAGCGCCCTCTTTGCGTGCGATCTCGACTAATTTCTTTGCGATTACCGGTCTTGCCATGGATGTGCCGAGCAGATATTTGTTTTCATATACAGCGTGTGCCTGTACGCACGGCATAATAAAATCATCGCAGAACTCGTCTGTGAGGTCTTCAATGTAGAGCTTGGATGCGCCGCTGGATAAAGCGCGCTCCTCGAGTCCGTCAAGCTCTTCCGCCTGACCGCAGTTACCGCACACGCAGATCACCTCATAGTCAAAATTTTCTTTCAGCCACGGAATGATCACGGTCGTATCCAGTCCGCCTGAGTAAGCAAGAACTACTTTTTCTTTCATAATATAATCTCCTTTTTGTGAATTGTGAGTTGTATGTATTGCATTTATATTAGGAAATCCTGTTCCCGAATGCATTTGTTCCTAGAACAATATACAACAGGTTCGTGCAAAATGCAAGTGTAAATTTATGCATATTTTAATGAATAATTCAATAAAAACTGCATAAAACGAAAAAATAGTTGAATATTATGCATTAAAGGTGTATTATTATGCAAAGTGGAAATGCGGGGAATGTGAAAGCCGGGTTACTGTTCACACAGGACTTAGCATTTACTGCTAAGTCCGTAAGAAAACGTATATATTGCAAGTAAAAATCCATTTGCGAAGCAAATTTTGCATGGATTTTTACCTGTCACTGGAACGGAGTGAACAGTAACAAAGCCGGACAGTTACGCAGACCGTAACGGGAAATACGTTTGCGCAGGGGCAGTGAGCGTGATATAGTGATGAGAGACATACAGCGCATATGTAGCTGAATGATGCTCCGAAAAGTACTTTATGCAATCAGAAACTTTGAGACTTCGGAATGGAGAAAATGCGTAACAGGGAGGGCGAAGGCTGCACGGTTACGAAAATACAGAAAGGAATTACATTTTGCTATGAAAACAAAGGTTTTTATCGACGGAAGCGAAGGAACAACAGGATTAAGAATTAACGAGCGGTTTCAAAAGCGTGACGATATAGAGCTGCTGCACATCAATCCGGAACTGCGTAAAGATCCGGATGAGAGAAAGAAACTGATCAATGCGTCAGATATCACTTTTCTGTGCCTGCCGGATGCGGCGGCGAGGGAATCTGCCGCACTGGCAGAGAATGATAATGTGGTTATTATCGATGCATCTACCGCGCACCGCACAGAAGAAGGCTGGGCATACGGATTTCCGGAATTATCCGCCGCCCATAGAACAGCCATTCAGGAGGGAAAGCGCATAGCGGTTCCGGGATGCTATGCCTCCGGTTTCATCTCTCTGGTGTATCCTCTGATAGCGGGGGGCATTCTTCCGAAGGAGTATCCGGTAGGCTGTTTTGCAATCTCAGGATACAGCGGAGCCGGAAAGAAAACGATTGCGGCTTATGAACAGGCAGACAGGCCTGCAGAGTTATCAGCGGGACGGGAGTACGCGCTGACACAGCAGCATAAGCATTTAAAAGAAATGCAGAAGATCACGGGGCTTGTGCGTACCCCGTTGTTTTCCCCGATTATTGACGATTATTACAGCGGCATGGTGGTTTCCGTGCAGTTATATGCCGATCTGCTTGCCAGGAAAGAGACACCCGCATCACTGCTGGACTATTATAAGGCGTATTATCAGAACCAGCGGTTCATTCTGGTGAGTACCACAGATGACGAGATTGCAGCCGGCGGATTTCTGGCAGGCAACGGACTGGCCGGCTGGGATGGCCTGAAGATATATGCCACGGGAAACGAAGAGCGCATCGTCGTTTCCGCACAGTTTGATAATCTGGGCAAAGGTGCGTCCGGGGCGGCCATCCAGTGCATGAATATTATTCTGGGATGCGATGAGGCCAAAGGGCTGGATCTGTAGTGAGACTTTAGAAACGCCGCTTGCACGTTTACAGTTTCCGAAAGCTTTATAGAGAGAGGATACATTATGAGTGATATTCTGGAATTTGCCAATAGAGAAGAATTCAGAAAATGGCTTGGCGAGCACTGTCTGTCAGGCGACGGGGTCTGGCTGCTGTTCGGCAAGGCCGGCGGGCCTGAAACGATCAAAGCGGGAGAGGCGCTCGAAGAAGCGCTGTGTTTCGGCTGGATTGACGGACAGATGCAGAGCATTGACGATAAAACATACAAGAAATATTTTGCCATGCGCAGAGACAAGAGCAAGTGGTCTGAGAAAAACAAGGCGCTGGCGGGAAGCCTTGAAGAGCGCGGGCTTATGACTGATTACGGCAGAAAGAAAATAGAGGAGGCCAGGGAGAACGGCCAGTGGGACGCGCCGAAATCCGCGGCGGTCACGGAGGAACAGATCGCTTTCGTATCCGCACTGCTGGAAGAATACGAACCTGCCTGCACAAACTGGAAGAACATGTCCCCGTCGGTAAAGAAAACCTATACGCGGGCGTATTATGATGCGAAGACAGACGCCGGACGCGAGAAACGGGTTGCGTGGATGGTGGACCGGCTCAATCGGAATTTAAAGCCGATGTAACTGTTGACATTTTCAGCTTGTCCGGCTGGGAAATCAGGCTTTGGACAGACTTCTGGAATGCTTATGTATTAGGAGATATTATAGATATGATCCGGCATGCGTCTGATCGTGACTTTGAGCAGTTAAGCAGATATGATAAACATATTTGCGAGGCAGAATTAAGAAATTGTATAAAATCAAAAAGAATTTTGATCATGCTAAGTGATGACACTTTGATTGGCTGGCTGCGGTTTAATTTGTTCTGGGATAATATTCCCTTTATGAATATGCTGTATTTGCTGGAAGGGTACAGAGGAAAAGGATACGGGAGCCGGCTGGTCGGCTTTTGGGAAAATGAAATGTTAAAGAACAAGTATAAAATGGTCCTGACTTCCACTCAATCCAATGAGCGGGCACAATTCTTTTACAGAAAAATGGGATATGCAGATTGCGGCGCTTTGCTGCTGCCTGATGAACCGTTGGAAATTATCTTGTTAAAAAATCTGGGCCAGCCGTAAATTACGGTAGATTACGGATCAAACGGTATATATATGAAAGGCTATAGAAAATGGACAGTACTTTGAAATCAGTAGTGTGTGTGATGAATAGTCTTTGTCCTAAAGCTGAGAAAAGTGATAAATGAGTTTCCATCAGGGAATGCAGCAGGATAGTTAGTGCTGAAAAGAAAGAGGAGGGGTTACGTATGTTTTCATCTTTCAATACTTTAAATGATATTTTGTCTGCGCCGGGTATGAGAAAGTGGTTTCATTTCTTATATGCGGAAGAACAATTTGAATGGTTTCCAAGAGAGTTATGGGATCAGCCGTTACGGCTCGCTGCTTTCAGAGGGCAGACGCCATGGGGCGGCAACCTGCGGGGGATTGCGGAGCAGATGATCGATACGGCAAATCTGGTATTGGAACTGCAGGCGGGGAAGCGGCAATGCTTACATCTGCACGACTGGAATGCCTGGGAGCCGGGGGAGGAAGCGAGCCTGCAGGACCCGGAGCAGACTTTTATCATCACACCGCCGATGGATGTGAATGTGGATACGCCAGGACCGGCGCTGATCATATGTCCGGGAGGCGGCTATGAGTTTGTCAGTTTTCAGAACGAAGGCACGCCGATCCAGATTTTAGCCGAGAAGAAAGGATATGTATCCTTCATCCTTCGTTACCGGGTGGCGCCCTCACGTTATCCGGAGCCGCAGATGGATCTGCTGGAAACGATTCGATATGTCAGGGAAAATGCAGCAAAATACCACGTTGATCCCGACCGGATCGGCATTGTCGGCTTTTCAGCCGGCGGGCATTTATGTGCTTCCTCAGCGGCACTGTATCAAACGCTGCTGCCGGAGGGAAGACCCAACGCGGTGGCTTTGGGATATCCGGTGATCACTTTTGAAAAAGAGGTCACCCATGAGGGCAGTGCCCTGGCACTGCTCGGGAAGGACGATGCAGCGCTGCGCCGTGAACTTTCCGTTGAAAATCTGATCACATCGGATTATCCGCCTGCATTTGCCTGGGCCTGCAAGGACGACGGGACAGTGCCGTGTGAAAATACGGAAAGGCTTGAGGCGAAACTGGAAGAAGCGGGTGTCGTCCATGCATGTCACTATTATCCGACCGGCGGGCACGGCTGCGGTCTCGCGTATGACAATTCGGCCTGGAAGTGGAGCGTTGAAATGTTTTCTTTTTTGGAAAAGAATCTGTAAAATATATCTCTTTTACCGGCAGATGAATTTGTGCCATGGAGGAGAAGATAAGCCGGTAAAGATATGATGAATGGAACGAATAATAATTAAAGAACAAATACATATATCTGCTTGGCGGGCAGCCAATACTATTTCCAACAGAAACCCTGGACAAAAAAGAAAAATTGGAAGATGTTTATGGATACTTGGAAAATTGGGCAGATGTTGTGATTGCAAGGCACGAAAAGAAGGTGTCACATGGGGAAACTAAATGTTGACGGCACAGAAATACAGGTGCTGCAAATTGAAGCGGTTAAAGAAAGAAGAACAGGGTTTCCACGGTAAATGAATGGCAGCAAGGAGGATTTTAACAATTCCCGTATGTTTTGTGCTATACTGTGTAAAAGCAGTAATTTATGATTTTGGTTTACCGTTCACTTATTATTGGATGTAAGTATGCCAGCAGAAGAGCGGATAAAATATGTGAACTTTAGAAAGAGTGAAGAAACGCGTATTGATGGCGGAGGCAAATCGGGCCTGGGCAGTCTGGCGTTGGCAAAGACATGCCTCCCGCCGTGTAAACGCTCCGGAATGGAGAGGAAGATGAAACGAAGAGACAAGGTTAATTACTACTTAGACTTAGCCAGGATGGTGGCACAGCGGTCTACCTGTTTAAGGCGGCATTATGGTGCGGTGATCGTGAAGAATGACGAGGTGATTTCCACGGGGTATGTGGGTGCCCCCAGAGGCAGGAAGAACTGCACGGATATGGGGGAGTGTATCCGGATCAAGATGGAGATTCCGCGGGGAGAGCGGTATGAGCTGTGCCGGAGTGTCCACGCGGAGGCCAATGCCATCATCAGCGCTTCCAGAGATAAAATGATCGGCAGCGCGCTCTATCTGGTGGGCGTGGAAGCGGACACGGGCGAGTATGTGAAGAACTCCTGCAGCTGTTCCATGTGTAAGAGGCAGATTATCAATGCGGGCATTGAGACAGTCTATGTCAGGGATACGGAAGACGAATATCGGGTGATTCCGGTTCAGCAGTGGATTGATGACGATGAATCGCTGAACGGGACGATGGGATATTGAATTGTGGAGGGCAAGATGATACGGGCGATGACAATAGAAGATTATGAGGGCGTCAAGGCACTCTGGCTGACGATCAAAGGTTTTGCCATCAGGAGCATAGACGATTCCAGAGAGGGTGTCACACGCTTTCTTGACAGAAATCCCGGCACAAGCGTGGTTGCTGTAGAAGACGGCAGGATTGTGGGCGCGATCCTGTGCGGCCATGACGGGAGACGGGGCTGTCTGTATCATGTCTGTGTGGCGAAGGAATACCGTTTGAGGGGAATCGGCAAGGAGATGGTAGTCTACTGCATGGAAGCCTTGAAGAAGGAGAAGATCAACAAGGTGTCGCTGATTGCTTTTACGGCGAATGATATCGGAAACGCATTCTGGCGGCAGATCGGATGGACGAAGAGAGAAGATCTGAATTATTATGATTTTACATTGAACCGGGAGAACATTACGGCTTTTATCAATGAGGAGACAGCCTGAAAACGGGTTTGAAATATGAACAAAACAACCGATATATGTAATGACACGGTAACAGGGATACATAGAACAGCTCAGAGATCTGAACTGTGGTGAATACACGGATGTATTCTAAATGCATAAGGACATGAAGGAAGTGATTTGATGAAGATCAGGGAAGCGAGAGCAGCATACACACAACAGCTTGATATTTTGAGAAAGAGACAGAGAGAGCTGCTTAAGGAGAAAAAGGCGCATGAGGCGCAGGCATTCGGAGATGCAGGCAATATTTCGTTTGGCGGCGACGGCACAGGCGGAGGCGTTGTGCTTGAACTGTCTGAGGAATACCGCAGGCAGGCACAGGAACTGCAGGAAAAGCTTGACCGGGTGAAGGAACAGATTGAGGAACATATTAAACTCAGAGATGACGTGATCGAGCTTGAGACCGGTATCGCTAACGCGGAGGCGTCTAAACAGCAGGGTGAGGCCATGCAGGAATACGGTGAAGAGGTGGCCAAATGTCTGGAAATTGCCAGACGGATCTCAAACGGGGACAGAGTACCGGCGCAGGACGAGAAAAAGCTCATGGATTTTAACATGGAGGTTTACATGACAGCCAAGCATATGGCATCGATGAACCTGGATAAGGAACATGAGGAGCATGACTCACTCTGGGGAGAAGAGGAAGAAAAGGGTGAGAATCCGGATCCAATGGAGACAGCGGCAGAATCGGAAGTCAATGTGGAGATTCCGGAGATTGATCTTGCAGACGGCTCAGCGTAAAACAGGTATGCTGCAGTAAAATATGGCTTTTCAACAGCAGGCTAATGTATTAGAATAGAAAAATGTGTAGAAAGCATTGTGCGGCATGTAACCGGAACAGCAATGGAACAGACTGCCGTATGCGCCTGTAAAGGTGCTCCGGTGTGCATGGCGGCAGACGGGGCGTATATAAAGAGCAGACTTGACATGGAGGATGAATATGAAGATCATAGAAGGCGGTGTAACTGCGGCAGCAGGTTTTGAGGCGGCCGGTGCCGAGGCGGCAATCAAATATCAGAACAGAAAAGATATGGCAATGGTTTACAGCCGGAAGCCCTGTAAGGCGGCCGGCGCCTTTACGAGTAACGTTGTGAAGGCGGCCCCTGTCATGTGGGATAAGGAAGTGGTGGCTCATTCTCCTTATGTGCAGGCGGTTGTTGTCAATTCCGGTATAGCAAATGCATGTACCGGGACACAGGGCTACGAATGCTGCAGGAAGACGGCTGACCGGGCGGCAGAACTTCTTGATCTGTCCGCGGATGCGGTGCTGGTGGCTTCCACCGGCGTTATCGGCAGCCAGATTCCGGTAGACCGGATCCTTGCCGGTGTGGATAAACTGGTGCAGGACAAAAAGGATACCATTGAGGCGGGGACCATGGCGGCGGAAGCGATCATGACCACGGACACCGTATCCAAACAGGCGGCGGTGCAGATTGAACTGGATGGCAGAATCGTGACTGTGGGAGGCATGTGCAAGGGCTCCGGTATGATTCATCCGAATATGTGCACCATGCTGGGTTTTGTGACGACCGATATTGCGATTTCAAAGGAACTCCTGCAGGAAGCGCTCAGTGAGGATGTGGTGGATACCTTCAATATGGTTTCTGTGGACGGTGACACCTCAACCAACGATACCCTTGTGGTATTGGCCAACGGTATGGCAGGCAACAGAGAGATCATGTCGAAAGATGAGAACTATTATAAATTTACGGAAGCGTTACATTATGTTAACCAGACGCTGGCAAAAAAGATGGCCGGAGACGGAGAAGGTGCCACGACGCTTTTTGAGACCAGAGTGATTCATGCGGCAACCAAAGCGGATGCGCGCAGACTGAGCAAGTCCGTGATCGGTTCCAGTCTCTGCAAGACGGCGGTGTACGGAAATGATGCCAATTTTGGAAGATTCCTGTGTGCGCTGGGCTATTCCGGTGTGAAGTTTGACCCGGAGAAAGTTTCTCTCTATTTTGAGAACGGGGAAAAGAGTATGCTCATCTATGAAAACGGTGTGGCAGCTGACTACAGCGAGGAGGAAGCATCAAAGATCCTTGCCTCGCCGGAAGTCAGAGTGCTGGTGGATATGCATACAGGTGATGCGGAAGCCACGGCCTGGGGCTGTGATTTCAGTTACGACTACGTGAAGATCAATGCGGATTACAGGAGCTAATCCGTACATTCCGGTTCGCCACAGGACCCTTCTAACCTGTTAAGCGGTTGAGAGGACAGAAAAAGATTTCTTACGGACTGTATGCTGGCGGGTTAACATAACATAAATAGAAATGCGGAATATGCAAATCAAGGGCATGTTTCATTATAGAAAAGAGGACATATAAAGTCATGGAACAGAAGGAAATGAATATTCTTTTGGAGAAAGCGGAGGTGCTCATCGAGGCGCTTCCCTATATCCAGAAATTTAACCGGAAGATCATCGTTGTGAAATACGGCGGCAGCGCCATGAGCAACGAGGAACTGCAGAGGAACGTGATCAAAGACGTTACGCTGTTAAAGCTGGTAGGTTTTAAACCGATTATCGTGCACGGCGGCGGCAAGGAAATCAGCCGCTGGGTAGGCAAGGTGGGCAAAGAGGCGAAATTTGTGAACGGACTGCGGGTGACTGACGAGGAGACGATGGAAATCGCTGAGATGGTCCTCAACAAAGTCAACAAGAATCTGGTGCGGATGGTAGAGGAACTGGGCGTGAAGGCCATCGGGATCAGCGGCAAAGACGCCGGACTTCTGCAGTGCACAAAAAGATGCCCGAACGGCGAGGATATCGGTTATGTGGGGGAGATATGCGGTGTGGATCCCAAGGTGCTTTATGACCTTCTGGAAAAAGATTTCCTGCCCATCGTTGCGCCAACCGGATTGGACGATCAGTTCATGACTTACAACATCAATGCGGACGATGCGGCCTGCGCCATTGCCAAGGCGGTGAATGCGGACAAGCTTGTCTTTTTGACAGACATTGAAGGGCTGTACCGTGACATCGAGGACAAGTCCAGCTTTATATCCAGACTGACGGCATCCAGGGCGGATGAACTGATTGCAAGCGGCTGTATCGGAGGCGGAATGCTGCCGAAGCTGGGCAACTGCACAGATGCCATTAAACAGGGCGTTAACAGAGTCCACATTCTGGACGGCCGGATCGCACACTGCCTGCTTTTGGAGATCTTTACGGATCAGGGTATCGGCACGGCCATCATTGCGGATCATGATGAAGCCGCAATGGACTAGATGAACATTTCAGGAGAAAACAGAATATGAGTGCAACAATGCAGAAATACATAGATGAAGCTGAGCAGGCGCTGCTCCACACATACAACCGTTACCAGGTTGTTTTTGAAAAGGGAGACGGTGTGTATCTTTATGATCTGGACGGGAAGAAATACCTGGATTTTGTGTCCGGTATTGCGGTGTTTGCCCTTGGCTATAATAATAAAGAATATAATGATGCCCTGAAGGCACAGATCGACAAGATCATCCATACTTCCAATTATTACTATAATCTTCCGGCTGTGGAGGCGGCGAAGAAGCTCAAAGAGATCTCCGGCATGGACAGGGTCTTTTTTACCAACAGCGGAGCGGAGGCAGTGGAGGGTGCCATCAAGACGGCGAGAAAGTATGCGTATCTGAAGGACGGCAGGACGGATCATGAGATCATTGCCATGAACCATTCTTTTCACGGAAGGACCATGGGTGCGCTGTCGGTGACGGGTAATCCCCATTACAGAGAAGCGTTTGAACCTATGATAGGCAATATAAGGTTTGCCGATCTGAATGATTTTGAGAGCGTGGAGGCGCAGGTGACGGACAGGACGTGTGCCATTATTTTTGAGACGGTACAGGGAGAAGGCGGGATCTATCCGGCTGCGGAAGAATTCATGCAGAAGGTGAGAAAACTCTGTGACGAGCGTGATATTCTGATGATTCTGGATGAGATCCAGTGCGGCATGGGCCGTACCGGAGAAATGTTTGCATGGCAGCGTTACGGGATCAAACCGGATGTGATGACTTCGGCCAAGGCGCTTGGCTGCGGCGTTCCCGTGGGTGCATTTTTGATGACGGAAAAGGTGGCTGCCCGTTCTCTTGCAGCGGGAGACCATGGCACGACTTACGGCGGCAATCCTCTCGCCTGTGCAGCGATTTGTAAGGTGGTGGAACTTTTCGAAAAACAGGATGTGCTTGCAAATGTACGGGAAACAGGGGCATATCTGGGAGAAAAGCTGGATGAACTGGCGGAAGAATTTGACTGTGTGAAGGCAAGAAGGGGCGTAGGGCTGCTGCAGGGTCTGGTCTTTGACCGGCCCGTAGGCGACATGATCAGGAAGGCGATGGACAAAGGACTTGTCCTGATCAATGCGGGAGCGGATATTATCCGTTTTGTGCCGTCCCTCATCATTACGAAGGAAAATGTAGATGAAATGATCGTAATCCTGCGGGAGAGCCTGAAAGAGACCTGCAGTCTGTAATCTGAAATGATCCGGAACTGAAATGGCATCTGTGCCTGAGAAATGATATCAGCAGAGGTGAAAAGCCGGGGGAGTGTACCGGACGAAAGGACACAGAGACGGACTGATCTGAACAGAGCGGATCTGTACAGAAAGAAGGATACGATAACCGTATATAGAAATAAAGAAGGAGAGCAGAAGTGACTCTTAAGAAAAGATTGACCATGATATTGGCCATCGCATTGTGCGCGGGCGGTATTTACGGAGTGGGACGGCTGGGGATTGCAGTGCGTCCCGCCGAAGCCGAAGATGTGGAAGAAGATTCTCTTTTCGGGCATAGAGAGACGTTATATTTATGGTATACAGACGAGGCGCTGACAGATTATCTGAACAGCGTGGCGGTGTCTTACAGCGAGTATCAGGAGGAAACGCGGGTCATTCCGGTATATACATCCGGCCGGGAGTATCTGGAGACTATCAACCAGGCTTCCTTGCACACGGACGAAGTGCCGGATCTTTATATTGTAAGCAATGATTCTCTGGAAAAGGCTTATCTTTCCGGGCTTGCATCGGAGATCGAAGTGTCGGAAGGGACGCAGTCTCTGCCTGATCTTTTTCCGGAGACGGCAGTGGATGCGGTGACCTATCACGATAAACTGATTGGATATCCTTTTTATTTTGAGACAAGCTGTTTCCTTTATAATAAAAGTTATCTGAATGACTGGGCCAGAGCGCAGCTTGAGGCCGAAGCAGATGCCGCTATGGGGGAAGAGGCGCAGGCACAGCTTGAGGACGGACAGGATCCGGAGGAAGACACCAGCCCGGAAGAAGGAGAAACAGAAGGGGCGGCAGCAGCGGTCTCAGATGAGGCGGTGGAAGCCAAGGTGGCGGAGACATTGCCGAAGACGATAGATGATATTCGTTCTTTTGCGGACGTGTATGATGCACCGGAACAGGTGGAAGCGGTGTTTAAATGGGATGTGTCCGATATTTTCTATAATTATTTTTTTGTGGGAGATTCCATTGATGTGGGCGGCAAATGCGGAGACCAGGCTGACTCCATACGCATTTATAATGAAGACGCCATCAAGTGTATGAGGGTTTATCAGGATCTGAATCAGTTCTTTTCCATTGATACGAAGGAAATCAGTTATGACGGGATCCTGCAGGATTTCATGGACGGCAAGATCGTCTATTCGGTGGTGACATCGGATGCGCTTTCCACCATAGAAGGGGCCCGGTCGGAGGGAAATTTTGCCTATGAATACGGCATTTCCATGCTGCCGGATGTGAGTGAGGAAATTGGTTCCGCGTCATTGTCCGTGACCCAGTGTGTTGTGGTCAACGGGTATTCCCCGCGTAAGGCCATGGCCAATGATTTTGCGGTATATCTGGCGACGCAGGCCACAGATACGCTGTTTACAAGAACAGGGAAGCTGCCGGTATATGACGCCGGTGATACCTATGACGATCCGAATAAAAAGGCGTTTTTAGATGAGTATATGTGTTCCGTTCCCATGCCGAAGCTGGTGGAGACCAGTAATTTCTGGGTGGAATTGGAGATTACTTTCGCCAGAATCTGGGGCGGAGAGAATGCCAACAACGATCTGAAAGCATTGTCCGAGAAGATCATGTCACAGGTTGTGGGCGGAGAGTATGAGGAAGAATACATTGATCTGCCGGAGGAAGTGGTCGAAGAATATGAGGATGAAGAATCCGGCGAAGGCGGGGAAGAATAATCGAAATCCCTGTGATTCTCGATACCCCATAGAAATATTATGTATAGGAAAAGCGGAAACAAAAAAGAAGAATAGATGCCATCGGAATGGACAGACTAAAACAAGGCGGGAAATCTGCCTTGTTTTAGAATTATTTTTTGTCCGGAAAGGGGTATCTTATGTTTGGATTTTTGATCGCGTTATTGTCGGGGGCACTGATGAGTGTTCAGGGTGTATTCAACACGCAGGTTACGAAGACGTCAGGAATCTGGGTGGCCAATGCTTTTGTACAGTTTACGGCGCTTTTAGTCTGCCTGGCGGCATGGCTTGTGACGGACCGGTCTTCTTTCACCGCGCTGTGGAAAGTGGAGCCGAAATATATGCTGCTGGGAGGAGCCATCGGTGCAGTCATCACCTATACGGTGATTAAAGGAATGGAAATGCTCGGACCGGCGAGAGCGGTCATGATCATCGTGATCTCACAGCTTGCCGTGGCCTATCTGATCGAGCTTTTCGGTTTGTTCGGTGTGGAAAAACAGCCTCTTGAGATGCGCAAGATCACCGGAATGGGAATTGCGATTGCAGGAATCATTATTTTTAAGTGGACATAGGGGTTAATTTACTTTACAATAAAAATACAGTGCATGGCGGGAACTTCCTTGACGATTCTACAGAGTTTCGGAAAGGAAAATGCATATGACCATAGTAAGAAAAAAAGTGAATGATACAGGAGCAAGCGGTGCGGGCAGGGCGAAAGATCCTGCAGTGTTTTTTGCCGGCCTGCTGTGCCTGTGTTTTGTGCTGTGCGGCTGTACAAGAAGGGAACAGCTTTTGTTTGAGACAACAGACACCAGGAGGATGGAACAGCCGGAAACACTTGTGGAGCAGGAGGATGAAGGCGGCCGGGGGATGGCTGTCAGTCCGGGAGATACATCCGGGCAGAGCCGGGATCAGGACGAACCGGATCAGGCAGTCCTGCAGGAGAGCAGGCAGCCTGCGGACAGAAACCAGCCTCAGGAGGTGCAGACGATCTGCGTGCATGTCTGCGGAGCCGTGAAGAATCCGGGAGTCTATGAGCTTTCCGGAGACAGCAGAGTTTATGAAGCCGTAGAAAAGGCCGGGGGCTTTTCAGAGGATGCGGATCAGAATTATGTAAACCAGGCGCAGCAGCTTGCAGACGGCCTGAAGCTGGTCATTCCCACAATGAAAGAAACCGAGGAGACGGCAGGACAGGAGGGAACTGCCGGACAGATCGGGATCATCGGACCGGGGAGAGAACCGCAGTCCCAGGTACAGAGGGAGACAGCCGGCGGGAACGTTTCGCCGGAAGCTTCCGGGGATGTCGGAGACGGCAGTCCGACGGACGGGCGGATCAATATCAACACCGCTTCCATGGAAGAGTTATGCACCATACCGGGTATCGGTTCCACACGGGCGGCGGCGATCATAGCTTATCGGCAGGATACGGGAGGCTTTGCTTCTGTTGAGGATATTATGAACGTAAGCGGAATTAAGGAAGGGACATACGCAAAAATAAAAGACAGCATTAAAGTGAATTAATCAGGGGCGGTATAAAAATGGGACAAAGGGTTTTGGTAGTTGATGATGAGAAACTGATTGTGAAGGGTATCCGTTTCAGTCTGGAACAGGATGGCATGGAAGTGGACTGTGCCTATGACGGCGAGGAGGCTTTGGAGTTAGCCCAAAGGAACCATTACGATATGATTCTGCTGGATATTATGCTTCCGAAAATGACGGGATTTGAAGTGTGCCAGCAGATTCGGGGATTTTCCAATGTACCTATAGTTATGTTAACTGCAAAAGGCGATGATATGGACAAGATCCTGGGGCTTGATTACGGCGCGGATGACTATATCACCAAGCCTTTTAACATATTGGAAGTAAAGGCGCGGATCAAGGCGATCATGCGCAGAACCGGCAGAAAGGGTGAGGAGAAACAGGCGCAGCGGGTGATCGAACAGGGTGACATGCGTCTGGACTGCGACGGCAGGAGAGTCTATATAAGCGGCAAAGAGATCAATCTCACCGCCAAGGAATTTGAAGTTCTGGAACTGTTGATCAAGAATCCGGGCAAGGTGTACAGCCGGGAGAATCTGCTGAAGATTGTGTGGGGCAGCGATTATCCGGGCGATGTGAGAACAGTAGATGTACATATCAGACGTCTGCGCGAAAAGATAGAGAAGGTTCCCGGAGAACCGGCTTATGTACGTACCAAGTGGGGTGTTGGATATTACTTTGCTTAAAGAAAAAATGGGTAAAATTATATTTCTGAGAAGTCTTAAGACGAGAATCTTTTTGATCCTGCTCATTGCGGGTCTGGTTCCGTGTATCTGTATGCGATATGCAATTCTGCAGAATTATGAGCAGCGTGCCGTAAGTGTCAGAACCTCAGACATTACCACGCAGCTTAAGATTCTGGCAAATCATCTGATTACTTATCACTATTTACAGGATACCTCATCGGAGGTGATCAATGCGGAAATCGACCAGTTGTCGGGGCTGTACGACGGGCGCGTCATGATCATCAACAACGATCTGCGCATCGTCAAGGATACTTACGGGATCAGCGAGAATAAAACGATCATTTCCGAGGAAGTGGTGCGCTGTGTCAAGGGAGAGAGTACCAGCCGGCATGACAAGGACAACGGCTATATCGAGATGACCATTCCCATCACAGAGTCAGTAAGTTTCGGGGATGATCCCAAGAAGAAGGAAAAGAAAGAGATCGTGAGGGGAGCCATGCTGGTCAGTGCGTCTACGGATAATATTGCCGCCACACTGGATATTTTGAGCCGTAAGGCGCTGATCGTGGAGCTTATTGTAATACTTGCTATTTTTGTGGCGGCCGTGCTGGCGGCCAAGGCACTGATCAGACCCTTTGAGAAAATCACGGAAGCGCTCAATGAGGTGCAGGAGGGATATACCAATGACCCCATCTCTGTCACGGACTGTCTGGAAACGCGGCATATCGGCGATGCGTTTAACAGAGTGCTGGGCAGAATGAAGGTGCTGGACGATTCCCGGCAGGAATTTGTGTCCAATGTCTCCCATGAACTTAAGACGCCGATTACGTCCATGAAAGTACTGGCGGACTCTCTGATCAGCCAGAAGGATGCGCCGGTGGAACTGTATCAGGAGTTCATGCAGGACATTGCTGAGGAGATTGAGAGAGAGGACAAGATCATTACGGATCTGCTGGCCCTTGTGAAAATGGACAGGACAGCGGCGGATTTAAATATTACCCAGGTGGACATCAATCTGCTTGTGGAACTGATTATGCGCAGACTCAGGCCCATTGCCCAGAAGCGGGATGTGGAGCTTGTATACGAGAGTCTCAGGCCGGTGACTGCCGCCGTGGACGAAGTGAAGATGACGCTGATTCTTTCCAATCTGGTGGAAAATGCGATCAAATATAACAAGGAGCATGGCTGGGTCAAAGTGACGCTTGATGCCGACCACAGGTTTTTTACGGTAGTGGTGGCGGATTCAGGTCTAGGCATCCCGGAGGAGTGCATCGACCAGATTTACGAGAGATTTTACCGTGTGGATAAATCCCGGTCCAGAGAGATCGGCGGAACGGGGCTTGGCCTTGCAATCACGAGAAATGCGATTCTGATGCACAGGGGATCGATCCGGGTGGAGAGTGTGGAAGGACAGGGTACTGCTTTTACAGTGAAGATTCCGCTGACTTATATAGCGGTGTAGCCCGTTTCAGGGAATGCCGGAGACGGGAATTTTGTGCAGAAACTGCCTGTGCCGCGAAGCGTATGCGGAAAACGGAAAGAAGGATATGATTTCATTTATGAAGAAAATGTTTCGGGTATGCGGTCTGCTGCTTTTTATGCTGATCCTGCTGACCGCCTGCGGTAAAGAAGAACTTCCGGAGGGCGGAAAAGTATATAATATACATTATGTAAACAAAGAAGAAACCAGAACGCTCACAAGAGAATATGTCAGTGATACGGAGGATACGAAGGAACTGCTTCTGGAACTGTTAGAGCAGCTTGCAACGATTCCGGCCAAGCTGGAATATGAAGCGCCGCTTTCCAACGGTTTTGCACTGCTTGGATACACACTGGAAAACGGGCAGCTTACCATGAATTTTGATGAGCATTACAAGGAAATGGACATTACCAAGGAAGTGCTTGTGCGCGCGGCGATGGTGAGGACAGTGACACAGATACCGGGGGTGGATTATGTGTCCTTTACGGTACAGGGTGAGATGCTGGCGGACAGCAGCGGCAATGCCATCGGTACCATGTCCGCGGATACCTTTATCGACAATGCGGGAAATGAGATCAATGCCTATGAGAAGGTGAACCTGAGGCTGTATTTTGCCAATGAGGATGGCACCGGCCTGGTGGAAGAGAACCGCAGAAATGTGGTGTACAGCAGCAATATTTCGCTGGATAAGCTGGTGGTGGAGAAACTGATCGAAGGGCCTATGTCAGAGGGGGCATATCCTACCATCAATCCTCTTTCCAAGATCATCAGCGTGGCAGTCAAAGATGGGATATGTTATGTAAACTTAAATGAAGAGTTTGCCAACCAGCCGTACAATGTCAGGGCCAACGTGACCATCTATTCGATTACAAATTCGCTGGTAGAACTGCCGAATGTGAACAAGGTGCAGATCCTGATTAATGGTGAGACCGGTGTGTATTATCGTGACAAAGTCTACCTGAGTGATGTTTTTGAGCGTAATCTGGATCTTTTGACGGTAAAGGAGGAATGAGTGATAAAGTTGAGAAGGCCTTTGTGTGCGGCCGGACTGGCGTATGCGGCGGCGGCCGTTGTGGTCGTCTGTACGGCGGGAGACGCACCCCTATCCGGGGTACAGGACAGGGAACGGACGATCGTGGCCGGTTTCGTGGAACAAAGAGAAACCAGGCTGTCCCGGAGCGGTGAGTCCACGGTTATAACACTGTCGGATGCAGTTATTCTTGAAAATGATCAAATTGCAAATCTGGAACGATTCTTATCAGATTCTGAGAAGATTCCACAATACAGACTACATAATATCTGGAAACAGAATAGAGAGAATTTAAGAAAAGAAGATACCACAGGGATCGAAGGCGTCCTGTGCTATATGGAAGAGGGGGAAAATCCCGAGACGGGCAGCCTTGTACTTATGAGCGGAACCTACAGAGCCTTTGCCCGTGCCACAAACCCCGGAGAGTTTGACAGTGCGGCGTATTACCGCATAACGGGACAGCAGGGCAGAATCATGGAATGCCGCCTTCTGGCGAAAAGCAAGAGCCATAACAATTTCCGGGAGGGGCTTTGCCGGATGCGGGAATATTTGTCTTTACTGCTGGATGCCTGCTATGACGGGAAGAATGCTTCTGTCATGAAAGCGATGCTGCTGGGGGAAAAGGGAACGCTGGATGCGGATCTGAAAGAACTTTACCGGCAAAGCGGTATTATTCATATTCTGGCCATAAGCGGCCTGCATCTGTCTGTGATCGGAATGGGGGTTCATAAACTGTTTGGAAAAATGCGTATTCCCAAAGTGGTTAACATAATATTGACAACGGGATTTATGTATTGCTACGGGACAATGACCGGAATGGGAATTTCCATGCTCCGGGCATATATTATGTTTGTTCTTAGACTTGGTGCAGAACTGGCAGGCAGAACCTATGACTTGATGACGGCAGCGGCGGTGGCGGTTCTGGTAGTTCTGGGTGGACAGCCGTTGTATTTACAGCATAGCGGTTTTTTGTTTTCCTTCGGGGCAGTGTGCGGGATCGGAACTTTCCTGCCGGCGGTAAAGACCAATCTCTTCGGGCATACGAAAGCGGAAGAGGTACTGTTTTCGGGCATTGCCGTTTCTTTAGCCACACTTCCGGTTTATCTGTGTTTCTATTATGAGTTTCCGCCCTATTCGGTGCTTTTAAACCTCTTTGTGATTCCAGGCATGACGTTTGTTCTGCTGGGCGGTCTGGCAAGCCTGGGCGGAGCGGTACTTTTTCTGCCTCTTGGCAGGATGGCAGCCGTTCCGGTACAGTTTGTGCTCGGCCTTTATGAAAAATGCTGCAACGGGGTGACGCACCTGCCAGACAGCCGCTGGATCACAGGCTGTCCCGGACTTTGGCAGGCAGCGCTGTTTGTGGGGATTCTGGTGCTTCTTGGGGCCGGAAACCGCCGGCTTCCGAAGCTTTTTTTCTGGCAGGGGGTATTGTGTGCTTTGCTTGTGCTGACCATTCGTCTGCCGGAGGGCCTGCAGATCACTATGGTGGATGTGGGCCAGGGGGACTGTATCTATCTGCAGGAAGAGAGCGGCGTCCATATGCTGATCGACGGCGGAAGTTCCGACCGGAGTGAGGTGGCGGTTTATCAGATCATCCCCTTTCTGAAATATGAAGGCGTATCCCGGCTGGATGCCGTGGTGGTGACTCACCCGGATGATGATCATATAAGCGGAATCCGTACCATGCTGGAAGATGCCGGGGGAGACGGTATTTCTGTGGAGACACTGTATCTGCCGGATGTGGGTGAAGCCGGAAGGAACAGGGCATACCTTGAACTGGAAGATCTGGCGGAGGCGGCAGGAATTCCGGTGCGTTATATCGGTACGGGCGACAGACTGCACTTCGGGAAAGTTATGTTAACTTGTCTGAACCCTGAAAAGGGATGGAACACAGCGGATACCAACGCGTATTCCACGGTGCTTTATCTGACTTACGGGACATTTTCGGCACTGTTTACGGGAGATCTGGAAGGCGGTGGAGAGAGGAGGGTGACGGAACTTCTGGGAACCCGGCATCCCGGCGCGGAAAGAGATACTCCGGCACAGTCTTTTTCCGGGCGGACAGATGCGATACAGGCCGGCACATCTGGTATAACGCTGCTGAAAACTGCTCATCACGGTTCCGGGAATTCAACCGGTGATCTTTTTCTGAGGCAGACTGCTCCGGCCATCGCACTGATTTCGTCCGGGCGGGGCAACCGGTACGGCCATCCTCATAAAGAACTGCTGGAACGTCTGGAACAATATGGATGTATCGTCTATGGGACGCAGCAAAGCGGCGCGGTGACGGTGCGGGTTAAGGGCAGAGGTGTGAAAGTAGAGACGTTTTTGAAGGAATGAAACAGGTAACAGTTGTAATTTCTGTGCCGGGCATTTCTTTTTTGACAAAAATCAGTTATACTGTATACAAAGGCAGTAAGCAGTGGAAATGTAGAAGAAGGGGCTGCTGGATTCATAAAATACTGCACAAAAAGGGGAAGCAAAAATGCAAAGGATATTGGTAGTGGATGACGCGGAGATCAACCGCGAACTGCTGCGGGGCATACTGGAGGAGGATTATGCCGTGGAAATGGCGGTGGACGGCGAGGAAGCGCTGCAAAAGCTTGAAGAGAGCCGGGATACAACAGCGGCGATCCTTCTGGATCTGCATATGCCAAAAAAGGACGGGTTTGAAGTGATATCCAGATTGAAAGAAAATGGATGGCTGCAGAAAATACCTGTTCTGATCATCAGCAGTGAACATGCGGCGGAGATTGAGAACAGATGTTTTGAAATGGGAGTATCGGATTTTATCCATAAGCCCTTCGAAGCTTCCATCGTAAAGAACCGGGTGAGAAATACGATGGAGCTTTTCGCATACAAGAACAGTCTGGAAGAGAAAGTGGAGGAACAGGAAGAAGAACTCAGGAAACAGCATCGGATCATTGAGATGCAGGCCGAGAAGCTGCGGGGAACGGAACCTTTTAACAGGCTGATGATGGAATACCGGGCGGCGATCATGGAAGTGGAGACGAGGCTGAAGGTGCTCAATGAGGAATTTTCCCAGATGTACAAAAGGAATCCTTTTGAGTCGATCAAAAGCAGGCTCAAGACACCTGCCAGCATCTACGGGAAGCTGGCCCATAAGGGACATCCGGTTACGGTGGAAAGCATCAGGGAGCATCTGACGGATGTGGCCGGCCTTCGGGTGATCTGCTCTTTTCCGGACGATATTTACCGTCTGGCGGATTTGTTGATCAAGCAGGATGATTTTATTCTGCTTCGGAAAAAAGATTATATCAAGAATCCGAAAAGCAATGGTTACAGAAGCCTTCATCTGATTCTGAGCGTGCCTATTTTTCTCTCCAATGAAAAAAAATATGTCAAGGCGGAGGTTCAGTTCAGAACCATTGCCATGGATTTCTGGGCAAGTCTCGAACATAAACTGAAATATAAAAAAGATGTAAATGACACGGAAGAGATCGAAGCGCAGCTTCGCGCCTGTGCGGATTCCATTGAAAAGCTGGATTATCAGATGCAGGATATCCGGGACAAGATAGATCTGCCCGGTGCGAAGATACCGTATACGGAAGTGGTACGGGCGTGGGTATCTGCCGGAAACTTCGGGAAGACATTGAACTGAGCGGAGTTTCTTCCGGTCAGAGAGGGCAGTCGTTAAGAAGACTGTGCAGCGGACGGAGAAGCAGACGAAGACAGGATGTAATAGTAAAAAGAGTGAATATCGGAAAGAAGATCCATGAAAAAGTTAGCCGAAGAAATCAAAACAGGACAGCTGAAGCAGGTCTATATCCTCTACGGCGAGGAAGCCTATCTGCGCAGTCAGTATAAAGATAAACTGAAAAATGCTCTGCTGGACGGCGGAGATCCTATGAATCTTCATTATTTTGAAGGGAAGGATGTTAAGCCGGGAGAGGTCATTGATCTGGCGGAGACCATGCCTTTTCTGGCGCAGCGCAGGGTGATCCTGCTGGAAAACAGCGGCCTGTTTGCAAAAGGCGGCGAAGAACTGGCGGCTTACCTCGGAGAACCCTCTGATACGGCTTTTTTTGTGTTCATAGAACCGTCAGTGGATAAGCGGAGTAAACTCTATAAAGCGGCCACAGCGAGGGGGCGTGCCATTGAATTCAAGATGCAGGATGAGACGGTGTTAAAACGCTGGGTGCTGGGCTTTTTGAAGAAGGAAAATAAAAACATCACGGAGCGGGATCTGAATCTTTTTCTGGATAAAACAGGTTCTGATATGGAGAATATCCGCGGAGAACTGGAAAAACTGCTCTGTTATTGTCTTGAGCGCGATGTGGTTACGGCTCAGGACATCGAGGCGGTGTGTACCAGGCAGGTGACCAGCCAGATCTTTGACATGATCAATGCAGTGGCGGAGAGAAGGCAGAAGGCGGCAATGGAACTGTATTATGATCTGCTGACGCTGAAAGAACCGCCTATGCGGATTCTTTTTCTGATCACCAGACAGTTTAATATGCTTCTGCAGGTCAAGGAACTGAAAAACAAAGGTTATGATGCCAATACCATCGGTGAGAAGGTAGGGCTTGCGGGGTTCATAGCCAGGAAATATGTGGCCCAGGCCGCTAAATTTAAGGAAGCGGATCTGCGCCGTGCGCTGTCAGACTGTGTGGAGACGGAGGAAGCGGTGAAGACCGGCAGGATGAACGATGTGATGAGTGTGGAGCTTCTGATTGTGAAGTACAGTGCGGCCTCTTAAAACCGGGCCGGTGTGCGGCGCAGATGTATGGGAAGCCGCTTGTGACAGAGAGGGGAGAGCAATGTTTGAACTTATTATTTTTATCATTATCGGTGTGACTATTTACAGGAGATATCAGAATTCGAAGGGCGGTTTCGGGAAAAGCGGGAGTTCGCTGCCTGACCTTAGTGTGACTACGGTACATCGGGACAGAGCCGGCGGCGGGGTGAGTGCGGGAAGCACAGGCACCTACGGTCAGAGCGGGCCAGCGTGGAGAACGCCGGGTACGGCGGCAGCCAGGCAGAAGGATGGCCGGACAGGACAGAGCGTCTATGCCCGGCAGACCTCTGCGCAGGAGGCCATCAGAGAGGCAAGAGAAGACGGAAACGATACGACGGCCTATCTGATGGAGAAGGCGGAGGCGGATGCCAGAGAGCATCAGCGGGAAAAATATGAAGAGCAGAAGCGGCTGTATGAGACGAGAGGCGGACTTGCAGTGGCGGAGCGGTATCTGGACGGAGAGTCCGTTCCCCAGGGAAAAAGGTGCGTTAACTGCGGTTATTGTGCCGCACAGAATCTGATCCCTATGGTGCCTGGAACCCGGTACAGCTGTTACTTCTGCAGAGAGCCATTGAATTAATTGAGCGTTCCAGTGAATTTCAGCAGAAATCCGAAACAGGTCAGGGCAGGAAATTCTGCAGGAACACAGTGACATGGCTGAACAGGGAAACGGAAAGACGAAATAACAATATATCATATTTGAAAGGATCATACATATGGAAAATAGAAAAGAGGCAAGAAAAAGAGCAGCGCAGAAAGCGGCAGAACTGGTTGCACAGATGACCATCGAAGAGCGGGCATCCCAGCTCCGGTATGATGCGCCGGCGGTTGAAAGGCTGGGGATTCCGGCCTATAACTGGTGGAATGAGGCGCTGCACGGTGTGGCAAGGGCAGGCGTGGCCACCAGCTTTCCGCAAGCCATCGGCATGGCGGCATCTTTTGATGAGGAGCTGGTCAGAAGAGCAGGAGATGTCGTGGCTGTTGAGGGAAGGGCGAAATACAATGCTTTTTCGGCGGAAGGGGACAGGGATATTTACAAAGGACTGACTTTCTGGTCTCCCAACATCAATATCTTCCGGGACCCCAGATGGGGAAGGGGACACGAGACCTATGGGGAAGATCCGTATCTTACGAGCCGGCTGGGCGTGGCGTATGTAAAAGGGATACAGGGCGAGGGTGAGACCTTAAAGAGTGCGGCCTGTGCCAAGCATCTGGCGGTTCACTCCGGGCCGGAAGCGGTGCGCCATGAGTTCAATGCCGTAGCAAGTAAAAAAGATATGACGGAGACGTATCTTCCCGCGTTCAAGGCGTGTGTGCAGGAGGCAGGCGTGGAAGCGGTGATGGGCGCTTACAACAGAACCAACGGTGTGCCCTGCTGCGGCAGCAAAGAGCTGATCCAGGACATTTTGCGGGATGAGTGGGGATTTGAAGGGCATTATGTATCAGACTGCTGGGCGATCAAAGACTTTCACGAGCATCATATGGTCACCCGCACGGCGGAAGAATCTGCGGCAATGGCATTAAAGGCCGGCTGTGACATCAATTGCGGCGTCACGTATCTCCATATGCTGAAAGCGCTGCAGGACGGGCTGGTGACTGAGGAGGAGATCACCAGGGCGGCAGAGCGGGCCTTTACCACCAGATATCTGCTGGGCCTTTTTGACGGCAGCGAGTATGATAAGATTCCCTATGAAAAGGTGGAATGCGAAGAGCATCTGGAAGTGGCACAACAGCTTGCCAGAGAGTCGGTTGTGCTGTTAAAGAACAGTGGAATCCTGCCTTTAAGAGCGGATGCCGGGCAGACCATAGGCGTGATCGGTCCCAATGCGGACAACAGAGTGGCATTGATCGGGAACTACCACGGGACATCTTCAAGATACATAACGGTTTTGGAAGGAATACAGGATAAAGTCGGACATAATGGTAGAGTTTTGTTTTCGGAAGGCTCACATCTGTATAAAGATGCGACAGAAGATCTTGCACGGAAAGGCGACCGGATCTCAGAGGCAGTGATCGTGGCAAAACACAGCGATGTGGTAGTGCTCTGCCTTGGGCTGGATGAGACATTGGAGGGAGAGGAAGGCGATACCGGCAACAGCTATGCTTCCGGCGACAAGCCTGATCTGAGACTTCCGGAATCCCAGAGAAATCTGATGGAGGCAGTGCTTGCGGCGGGCACGCCGGTGATCGTATGTCTGATGGCGGGAAGCGCCATAGACCTGTCTCTTGCCCAGGAAAAGGCGGATGCGGTGCTGCAATTGTGGTATCCCGGAGCGCGGGGCGGCAAGGCCGTGGCGGAGATTCTTTTCGGTGACTGTTCGCCGTCGGGCAAGCTTCCTGTTACTTTTTACCGGACAGTGGAGGAGCTGCCGGCTTTTGAGGATTATTCGATGAAAGGGCGTACCTACCGGTATATGGAAAACGTTCCGCTGTATCCTTTCGGCTACGGACTGACCTACGGAGATGTGGCGGTGGAGAAAGCCTTTTTGTCCGGACAGTGCGGGGACAGCAGAGATGTGGTCGTGCAGGCGGAAGTGGTAAACCGGGGTGCCGTGGCTACGCAGGATGTTATACAGGTCTATGTAAAAGACAGCCAGTCGCCTTACGCGGTGCCAAACCACAGTCTGTGCGCATTTCAGAGAGTGTTACTGTTACCGGGGGAACGTAAGGTGCTTACGATTCCGGTGAGAGGGGAGGCATTCAGTGCGGTGAATGAGGGAGGCCTGCGGGTGCAGGATGCGGACCGGTACCTTCTTTATGTGGGTACGGGACAGCCGGACCGGCGGACACAGGAGCTGACAGGCAGGCAGAGCGTGGAAGTGGAAGTAAGGTTTCAGACGGTTTCCGGCGGAGCCGGGGACAGGCATTGACCGCAGTCAGGAAACACACAGGTTTGCACCTGCGGCTTAAATTCGCAGGTCATGGAAAGGCAGGGTTATTTTATGTACGAATGTCCGAACTGCGGCAGTAATCTGAAATTTGATATTGCCGCCCAGCAGATGCTATGCAGTCATTGCAGCACTGCAGTGGATCCCTACAGCATTCAGAAGGAGCATGATGCTGAAGAAAGCAATGAATATGACGTGACAGTCTTTCGCTGTACACAGTGCGGTGCGGAGCTTTTGAGCGAGGACACTACGGCGGCAACGTTCTGCAGTTTCTGTGGATCCACTGCTGTTCTGGACAGCCGGATCGGCAAAGGCCGCAGACCGGCACATATCATTCCTTTTTTGAAGACAAAGGAAGACTGTAAGGCGGCTTATGCCAGTATGATGCGGCGTGCCGTTTTTGCACCCAAAGAGCTGAAGGACCAGGAATATATCGAGAAATTCCGGGGGATCTACATGCCCTACTGGGTGTACTCTTTTGAAAAAAAAGGGCAGATCACTTTCCAGGGCAGCGAAAGTCGTCAGAGAGGTGATTATCTGGTCACAAAACATTATGATATTACAAGCCGCGTGGATGCGTCATATGAAGGAATCTCCTTTGATGCGGCGGCTTCCTTTTCCGATGATCTGAGCGGCGCCATCGCACCCTATGACATGGCGGCGGGAAAGCGGTTTACACCGGCCTTTTTAAGCGGTTTCTATGCGGATGCCGGGGACGTGGACAGCAGCGTATACAAGCAGGACGCGAGGGACATGGCAGCGGAGGATGGCTTTGCCAGAATAGCGGGGGACAGAGAGTGTTCCAGGTATCATGTGAAAGATACGGGAAATGCAGTTTCTCTGAAAAATGCTCTGGCACCCGAATGTACATCCGCTGAATCGGCTATGTTTCCGGTCTGGTTTCTTTCCTACAGAAAAGGAGACCGGGTGACCTATGCCGTGGTCAACGGGCAGACGGGAAAGGCGGCGGCAGATTTACCCGTGGACAGGAAAAAATATCTCATCGGTTCACTGCTTCTGGCGATTCCGCTGTTTGTGCTGTTAAATATCAGGTTTACCATTACCCCCGGTCTGGCCCTGATGCTGTCGGCGCTTCTCGCACTTGTGTGTGCTTTTGTGTCTGCGTCCCAGATGACAGGGATTCAGGAGAAGGAGACGAGGGAGAACGATAAGGGATATGTTTTTTTACAGCAGGAAAGAAAAGTCCGGGGGCACAGAGGGGGAGAGTTTGGAGAAAACGGAGTTCAGGAGCGAAGAGCTTACAGCAGGAACAGGCGGAATATCATAACATTGATCCAGGTTCTGACCGCAGCTGCGATTTTTATGTTTTTCATGCCCCTGGCCATGGCACTGGTGATATTTCGCGGCGGCGATAAAATGGGGATAATTGCTGTTTTAATCATCTGTGCCGGGTTGATAGGCATTGTATGTTCGAAAAGATGGCTGGAGCCGGGGCGGAAAGGTTCTCTGAAAAAAATGATTCCGGTGCTGGTTAAGCCTGTTGCGGCTATTGTGCTGGCTCTTGCGATTATCTTATGGAATCCTGTTTCCGACCTGTTTTACTATGGCGGTTCCATTGTTTCCATGGGGGCGGTGATCTGGACACTGATGGATATCATCGGCAGATATAATGTACTGACTACACGTAAGCTGCCCCAGCTTAACCGGCGGGGAGGTGACGAGAATGGATGAGAATATACGGAGTAAAGCAATGATCAGGACTTGCATCCGGATGGCTGTGCTGGTGGGGATTCTTTTGGTTATCAGACTGGCCTGGCGAGTGTCCCTGGGCGCACTGACTGACCATGTTATGGAAGGAATCGGATCTGATACCGGTGAGGACGTAAATGATCCCTTTTCAGAGGACGATGAAGTTCACATCCTGTCCCATTCCGAAACCGTTTCCGATGAGAAGATAGTTTACATAAATCATGAAACATCTTATTCTGCTGTCATCGAGGATGATGCGCAGTTACTTGATGAGGAGGAGCGGCAGAAACTGTCAGAGTCCATGCAGGCTGTCACAGCCTATGGAAATGCGGCCTTCAAAACGACAGACAGCAATGATCAGGATACGGAATCTTATGCGAGACAATATTATACAGAACAGTTCGGAACGGACAGTGGAACTCTTTTTCTTATTGACATGGACAACCGTAATATATGGATCCACAGCGACGGGGCGGTATACAAGGTGATTACCACATCCTATGCAAATACCATTACGGATAATGTTTACCGTTATGCTTCCGCCGGTGATTATTATGAGTGTGCAGCCAAAGCTTATGAGCAGATCACGGATCTTCTGAAAGGCTATAAGATCGCCCAGCCCATGAAATATATCAACAACATTCTGCTGGCGCTCATCCTTGCACTTCTGTTAAATTACGGAGCAGTGAGTTTCTTTGCAAGACCGAGAAAACCGGGCAGAAAGGAACTTCTGGGCAGTACCGTGAACCATTTCAGCTATACCCGGCCGGAAGTGCGTTTTGTACGGGAAAGCCGCACCTATAATCCGGTCAGCGGCGGAAGCAGTGGAGGAGGCGGTGGCGGGGGCAGCAGAAGCGGTGGTGGCGGCGGACACAGGTTCTAGGCCCTGCCGGTTTCTAAGCAGTGCCGGATGGTGCGGCGTGAAAAGCAGCCGGGTTTGTCATGGCTTCGTTACTGTTCACTCCGTTCCAGTAACAGGTAAAAATCCATGCAAAATTTGCTTCGCAAATGGATTTTTACTTGCAATATATACGTTTTCGTACGGATTTAGCAGTAAATGCTAAATCCTGTGTGAACAGTAACATGGTTTCCCGGCATGGCCTGCCGTGCATAAAATAAAGTTGCAGCCGTATACAAAGATAAGGTATACTACTATAGGATTATTAAGAGAGATTATTACAGAGCGCCGTCTGCCGCAAATTCAAAATCCATGTATGGATTTGCGAGTAAAGCAGCGCAGAAACGGAGTAAAATATGAGCATGAATATTGTTTGTCTGGATCTGGAGGGAGTGCTTGTGCCGGAAATCTGGATCGCTTTTGCACAGGCCAGCGGCATTCCTGAACTGAAGCGTACCACCAGGGACGAGCCCGATTACGATAAACTGATGAATTGGAGACTGGGAATTTTAAAGGAGCATGGACTTGGACTGAAGGAGATTCAGGAGACCATTGCCACCATAGACCCCATTCCGGGCGCGAAGGAGTTTCTGGACGAACTGCGCAGCATCACACAGGTTATCATCATCAGCGATACTTTTACCCAGTTTGCCGGGCCGCTGATGAAGAAGCTGGGGTATCCCACTATTTTCTGCAATTCCCTGGAGGTGGCGCCGGACGGGGAGATCACAGGGTTCAGGATGCGGATTGAGAATTCCAAGCTGACTACCGTGAAGGCTCTGCAGTCCATCGGATATGATACGATCGCAAGCGGAGACAGCCATAACGATATGGGTATGATCCGGGCCAGCAAGGCGGGATTTCTTTTCAAGAGCACAGAACAGATCAAGAAAGATAATCCCCGGATTCCGGCCTATGAAACTTACGAGGAACTGATGGGGGCCATCAGGGAGGCGTTGGAGCAGTAAGCCCCGTGTGCCATGTGCATTTGCGGCATGGGAGTCCAGGTGCCGTGGGCCGGCCTGTACAGTATTTTGATGGGGAAGGACCACAGAGCAGAGGGGCGGATCAGGCGGGGAGACAATGAACAGGGAGAAATTCCCGTGTATGGGGAACGGGAACCGGAATGGAGGTAAAAGATGAAGTGCAGACGTGTGGCATTGGAATCAGAGGTAGAGAAGTATGAAGTCGGTAAAGGGATGGAGGACGGGTTTGAACCCTGGTCGGATGTGGTGACCAGGGCATGGATCGTTACGGATACGCTCATTAAGATAAAAAGAGACAACGGGGTGATCGTGTGTCCTTATATCATGCACCACAGGGGGCGCACTTTTATCGGAGAGGGTGATTATATTATCACGGATTCTGACGGTACAAGGCATGTGTGCGGTGAGGATAAGATCTTCAGCAGATACGAGAAAATGCAGTGATGGCTGCATACGGACAGCCGTGAGGCCGTCTGACGGCAGTACCGCCGGAGAATCAACAGTTGTGTTGTCCGAATCTGTCTTTATAAAGTTTTACTATGGAGTCCTGTATATGGGACTCCATTTTTTGTATCCTTAATGAAAAAGGATCAGGAGCACAGAGGAGGAGACGGAATGAGATCAATCAGGGAGCGGATTTTCTGGATACTTACAGTCATATTTATATCTGCGGTGGTTCTTTGTGTAAAAGGAACGGCGATGAGTATGGAGAACCGCGGGCGCGCAAGAGAGAATCATTACTATGCGGAACTGGAACGGGACTATGTGGACAGGACACAGCAGTTTCTGGAAGAAGAAGGATTTCATAACTGCGGCGTGAATATGCTCAGGGTGACTAATCAGGACGGAAGCCGTGAATACAGGATACTTCTTCATCACCGGAGACTTGCGTCCATGTCATCGGAGGAGAAGAGAAAGCTTGAGAATATATTGGCCGGTATGGAATTTCAGGATATGGTATGCAGTTTCCGGTATGAGTTATAGAGGTGTTGACAAATCAGAACATATGTTTTATATTTGAGATAATGGAACAAACGTTCTGATTTGTGCGATGCATCATTACTTAGTTTTTTATTTTTTTCATACAGAGAAAGGAATGACATTTTTTTGATTTGGGATTATACTGGTAGGAGTGAGTGGAACAGGCGGTTTACAGATGGCTGTTCAGCGCTTCGAATAAACCTGATTGGAGCATAACATGAGAACGAATCCCAAACCACAGGAAATGTACAGACATTTTAAAGGAAATATTTATCAGATCCGCTGTCTCGCAAAGCATAGCGAAACGGGAGAGACAATGGTAGTCTATCAGGCAATGTACGACACTTTCCAGATTTATGTGAGGCCTCTGGATATGTTTATGGAAGAGGTTGACCGGGACAGATACCCGGAAGCAAAGCAGAAATACCGTTTTGAATTGCTGCAGGATATGGAATTGTCGTCAGCGGCACAGACAGAGACTTTCGAACAGGAAGAAGCAGAAGCCCCGGCCCCGGCAGAGGAAGTACCGGTGCCAGCGGTTCGGCCGGCCGTATCTTCCCGGACAGTGGAATCAGAAGAACAAATGCATATTGATCCTCTGGTGATGGAGTTTTTGGATGCAGGTACTTTCGAGCAGAAGCTTAATATTCTTGCGGCGCTCAGACACAGAATCACCGATTCTATGATCAACACGCTGGCGGCAGCCAGCGATCTGGAAATCAAGGGCGGTAATGTGGAAGAGCGGTATGATGAGTTGAGAAGCTGTCTGCAGATGTTTGCAAAGTTCGAATGTAACCGGCTGCGGTAGCGGTACAGTTTTGTTTTTGTCAAATATTGCCATCTCCGGGGGAGCATATGCTGACGGCACAGCATTGGGCTGCTGTGATTTCAGGCAGGGGGTGGCTTTATGGCTTATGATTTGGAGAACAGGCTGGTGGTGGGGGTATCTTCCAGAGCGCTGTTTGATCTGAGTTATGAGAATACGATTTATGAGGCGGAGGGTGTGGAGGCATACTGCAGATACCAGGTTGAACATGAGGAGGAGATACTGCGTCCGGGACCGGGATTTCCGCTGATCAAGGCGTTGCTCAATCTGAATGATCTGCCGGGTAAAGCGGGCAGTGTGGAAGTTATCATCATGTCCAGGAACAGTCCGGATTCCTCTCTGCGCGTCTTCAAGGCGATCGAGCATTACGGGCTTAATATCACCCGGGCCGTGCTGGCAAGCGGAGCGTCTCTGGCTCCTTATCTGACTGCTTTTAAGACGGATCTGTTTTTGTCTGCGTATGAAGACGATGTTCAGAGTGCCATAGATTCCAACATAGCGGCGGGAATTATCTGTACGGATGGCCTGCAGACTTATGACTGTGACCATCAGATCAGGCAGATCCGTATCGCTTTTGATGGAGACGCGGTTCTGTTTTCGGATGAATCGGAGAAGATCTTTCAGGAGAGCGGACTGGAAGCTTTCGAGGAGAATGAGAGACGCAATGCCAACAATCCTCTTAAGGCGGGGCCTTTTGCCCGGTTTCTGAAGACATTGTCTAAGCTGCAGAAAGACTTTACAGTTGAGGAGGCGCCTATCAGAACGGCCCTTGTCACAACCAGATGTGCACCCGCCCATGAACGGGTCATCCGCACGCTTCGCGCATGGAATGTGCGGATCGATGAGGTCTTTTTCCTTGGAGGCGTCCGCAAGAAGGATGTGCTTCAGGCTTTCGGGGCACATATCTTTTTTGATGATCAGTCTGTGCATACTGTGCCGGCATCGGAAGTTGTGCCTGCGGCCAGAGTGCCGTATAAGAAGAAAGTACCGGGAGAGGAAGAAACTGAGGAACCGGACAGCAGTTAAACAGCATGTGGATAGGATTTGTTACAACAATGGTTAACATAATATGAGATATAATGAGATAGTTTCAGCCAGATTTATAGAGAGACCGAACAGATTCATTGCCTATGTGGAGCTTGCAGGAGAGCGGACGAAGGTGCATGTGAAGAACACCGGAAGATGCCGGGAACTTCTGCAGGACGGTGTGAAAGTTTATCTGGAGAGAAGCCGTAATCCGGAGCGCTCCACGGCTTATGACCTGGTGGCAGTGGAGAAGGCGGGCAGGCTGATCAATATGGATTCCAATGCCCCGAATAAAGTTGTGGGCGAGTGGCTTCAGGCCGGCGGTTTATACGGGGATGTGAGCAAGGTACGCCCGGAGACGGTTTTTGGTAATTCCAGATTTGACTTTTATGTGGAGAGTGCTTCTGGTAAGAAGGCTTTTATCGAAGTGAAAGGTGTTACGCTGGAGAGAGACGGTGTGGCGGCGTTTCCCGATGCACCCTCTGAACGGGCGGTGAAGCATGTGGAGGAGCTCGTGTCGGCGCTGGAACAGGGGTATGAAGCCTGCCTGATTTTTGTTATACAGATGAAGGGCATCAGTTACGTAGAGCCTAACTGGGATACCCATCCGGCTTTCGGGGAGGCGCTGCGGAAGGCGCGGAATGCAGGCGTGCGGCTGCTGGCTTATGATTGTTTAGTGGAAGCGGACAGCCTTACGGTTGGCGGAGAGATTCCTGTGGTGGTGGACAGCATGGATCTGATTGCGGAGCCGCTGCTGGCATGGTATGATGCCGGGAGGCGTGTTCTGCCCTGGCGGGAGGAACCTACACCCTATCATGTGTGGCTGTCGGAGATCATGCTGCAGCAGACAAGGGTGGAAGCGGTCAGACCCTATTATGACAGGTTTTTGCGTGAACTTCCGGATATCGGAAGCCTTGCCGCGGTGGAGGAGGAAAAGCTCCTGAAACTGTGGGAAGGATTGGGATATTATAACCGGGCAAGGAATCTGAAGAAGTCTGCGATGCAGATTATGTCGGAGTATGACGGTAAGATGCCGGGAGACTATGACAGTCTGATAAAACTGACCGGAATTGGCAGCTATACTGCAGGAGCGATCTCTTCCATCGCCTTTGGCAATGCCGTGCCGGCTGTGGACGGTAATGTACTTAGAATCTTATCCCGTTTGAGGATGGATGACAGGGATATTCTGGATGCCGGAGTGAGGAAAGCGGTGGGAGAAGAGATAAAAGGCATTATGCCTGTGAGCCGGCCGGGAGATTTTAATCAGGCATTGATGGAACTGGGCGCTACAGTCTGTATCCCCAACGGAAGTCCCAGATGTGAAGAATGTCCGTGGAACAGGCTGTGTCAGGCAAGAATACAAAACCGGATATCGGAGTATCCTAAGAAGGCATCCAGGAAGCAGCGAAGCATAGAGAAGAAGACGATACTGGTGATACGGTACGGCCGTCAGGTTGCGCTCCGCCAAAGACCAAAACGCGGACTGCTGGCCGGTTTGTATGAATTTCCGTCTTTGGAGGGGATTCAGAAAGAAGAGCAGGTTATTGCATACTTAAAGGAACTGGGCGTTATGCCGTTGCGGATTCAGAAACTGCGGGATTCAAAGCATGTTTTTACGCATAAGGAATGGCATATGACAGGGTATCTGATCCGTGTGGATGAACTGATGGGAATGGGAGAGTATGTTTTTGTGGATCCGGAGGAGATCAGGGACAGATATCCTGTTCCGTCTGCATTTGCAGCGTATATGGATATGATCTGACGGTGAGGAACTCTTTAGCAGGAATTCTTTGGATGGGGAACTTTTTAATATGGACTCTTTAGAATGGAGGAAAGATTGAAAATTAAAATTTTCAATCACGAGATTTGTGTCTGCGCGCTGCCTGCCACAAACTCGTTCATGCACAGAAAGCAGCGCAGAAGTGGGGAAAACTATGAAATTATTATCTGTGGCGGTACCCAGTTATAATTCGGAAGCATATATGAGAAAATGTATCGACTCTCTGCTGGTGGGCGGCGAGGATGTGGAGATACTCATTGTAGACGACGGCTCTACGGACAGAACAGGGGCTGTGGCCGACGAATATGCGGCCATGTATCCGTCCATTGTGAAAGCGGTCCATAAGGAAAACGGCGGACACGGATCTGCGGTGAATGCCGGGCTGGAACATGCTTCTGGGTTATACTTTAAGGTGGTGGACAGCGACGACTGGGTGAAGGAGAGCGCCTATCATAAGATTCTGGATGTGCTTCGGGACATTACAATGGGAGATTCCACACTGGACATGCTGATCAGTAACTTTGTCTATGAGAAAGAAGGGGAAGCCAGGCATAAGGTCATGAAATACCGTCACGCTCTGCCTCAGGACCGGATTTTTACATGGAATGAAGTCAGGCATTTTCACAAGGGACAGTATATTTTGATGCATTCCGTGATCTTTCGGACAAGACTGCTGAAGGAATGCGGACTGAAACTTCCGGAACATACATTTTATGTGGATAATATTTTTGTCTTTGAACCGCTGCCTTTTGTGCGGAACATGTATTACTTAGACGTGAATTTTTACCGGTATTATATCGGAAGAGAAGGGCAGTCAGTCAATGAGGAGGTTATGATATCGAGAGTTGATCAGCAGATCAAGGTTAACAAGATCATGGTTGATTATCTGGCGGATCATATGGATAAGATAAATGCAAGGCGCAAATTAAAGAAATATATGGTTAATTATCTGGAGATCATAACCGTTATTTCTTCTATATTACTGATACGTTCGGGTACAGAGGAGAATCTTGAGAAAAAGCAGGAATTGTGGAAATATATCAAGAAAAAAGATGCCGGCCTTTATATAAGGCTTCGATATGGAGTACTGGGTAACTCCATGAATCTTCCGGGAAAAAGCGGAAGGAAAATATCGGTGGAGGGATATAAGATCTGCAGAAGGTTCTATAAATTTAATTAACAGCAGTATTTGGCCATGAAATCGGCCATGAAATCCGGCAAAAGATGCAATCGAAGAGAAGATACGGCGGGAGGTATGATTTGATAAGCAGTCAGATCATACAAAACCGCAAGGACCGTGAAGATATTTTACAATCCTTGCGGCAGGTTTTCTATTCTTGTGTAGATGCTGTGAAGAAGCCCGGTTTGCGGTATTTATCTGATTATCCGATCTCAGGCTTTCTTCTATGGCGTTTCTGTGTACTGTGATAGAAGTTGATCAGTATGTCGGAACGGTATACAATGCCGTACATGACTGCTGCCATAACGAAAGCTGTAGCGACATCAAACATAGAGTGCTGTTTGATGAGTACGGTTGACATAACAATGGATATGCACAGTATAAAAGAACCTGTACGGATTACTTTATGTTTTGCCAGATGCCGGCTTCGCATGACTGCAATATGGCAGCCCAGTGAGTTATATACGTGTATACTCGGCCAAAGGTTGGTAGGCGTATCCGCTTTATAGAGTATGGACACCAGGGATGTAAATATATTGTCCCGCGGCATGACGGCAGGTCTTAAGTGATGTCCGTTGGGCCACAGCGTGGATACGAGCAGGAACACGGTCATTCCGGTAAACAGAAAGGTACATGTCCGAAAGTAATCGTCTTTATCACGGAAGAAAAAGTACATGATCACGACGGCTACGTAGGCAAACCACAGCATGTAGGGAACAACAAATACCTCACAGAACGGAATGTGGTCGTCAAGTGCAACATGAATCACCTGATAATGACTTGTCACGGTCTGTTCAAGATGGCTAAACCAGGCTAAATATATGATTCCGTAAATTGCCAGCGGAAGCGCATGTCTGTATTTTCTGATAAAAGTTTTCATAATAGCATATCCTCATTTGCTTTTCGGTGTAACAGTTCAACGCGGGTATCCCTGTTGTGTTTCGATATCCTGATATTTGTCAGGAGCATCAGTCCATAGAAGATATGATAGCAGATTGTGCTTAAATGTCAAAATAACATTTACCTAAATATTTCTTAATTTTTCATGAATAATTATCTATTTTTTATAAGTATCAGATTGAAAAATCAGTTTGATTGTTGATTTTTAACCGGCAATTAGAAACACAGACCCGAATGTGCATTCATCACGATAAACTGCCCGGCTTCAGAGAATGCCGCAAATACGTGCACTCTCACGGGCAGACCTGAAGTATGCAGGAGAATTTGATCATGATCAGGAATGATATGACTCCACAGAAAAATCATATAAGAAAACTCATACGAGAAAGATCATACAAAAAGGATCATACAAGAAAACGGACACGCTGCTTTAAGCAGGAAATGCTGATCCTGTCGGATTTTAAGTAAACTTCTCCGTCCGTATGAACCCATAACGGGACAGAGGTTTTTATGCGGATGGAAGATGCTCTGTAATGATTGATCTGGGGAAAGATATAATGCCGTCCGAAAAACGCAGTGGGGAGGGCAAGCAGAATCAGGAGCTTCGGGAGGTTACCTACCACACACAGATCTAACAGGCCGTCTCTGTTGTCTGCCTGAGGACAGAAACGGAATCCTCCGCCTTCATATGGATGGATCATGAAAGCAGAGAAGAGAAATCCGGGGACTGTGACAGAGTCCTTGCCATCCAGATATATGTGGCAGGATACAGGTCTGGCGGTGATCAGTTGTCTCAGGGCAATGCCCAGATAGGTCAGTTTTCCCAGCTTTAAACGGTTTAATGTATTCTTGATAGGAGATGAGAGCGCTTCTTCACAGACGGCGGCGTCGAAGCCGATGCCGCTGCTGACAATAAAATACCGGCTTGTATGCTCCGGATTTTTGTGCAGTCTGGACATGATCTTTGTGTCGGTCTCATAGGTCAGGATTCCCAGATCTATCATGCGCAGCTTAGAACCGTCAAGAATCTGTGACATCAGTTCAACAGGATCGTGATGCAGCTTAAGCGCCCGTGCCAGATCGTTGCTGGAACCGGTGGGAATGTAGCCGATGTTTACCCGGTTGAAATCTTCGATTCCCTGAAGAGCCTCGTTGACGGTGCCGTCTCCGCCCAGAAGGATCAGATTGAGGGGCGGAGCGCCGTCAGGGGCAGATGAAGTGATATCCCTGACTAGTTCTGACACATGTCCGATGTGAGTGGAAATATATGTATGGTAGGAAATGTTTCTTTCTGATAATATAGGCTCTAATGTTTTCCAGATGGAAAGCCCTTTGCCTGATTTGGATGCAGGATTGATAATAATATGGTACATGACTGTTACCTCGTTTCAGGTGATAAATAATAGAATAGAAGAAAGATAAAACTGATATTACATTACTGCCTGGTTCAATATCGAACTGATGCCGGACTTGACCAGATCCAGCCATCAGCATATTGAAATATGTGTAGGTGAATATGTATGAATATACCATATTTGCAGGAAAATGTACAGTATGGTATACTGAAACAGACTACTGGTTACTGTTCACACAGGACATTGGGAGTGAACAGTAACGACTATTGTGGCTGTACCGGACTTACAAGGCTGGGAAGCAGATTTATTTTTCTCATCGTAGTTTCTATACACGGTTCGAAGAAGGGATGTAATTATTATGAAGATCGTATTTGTGATCCCGGATATGCCAGGGGGCGGTACGGAGCGGGTAGTGGCTCTGTTAGCGAACGAATATTGTAAAAGAGGATTGGAAACTGCCATTTTGCTGTTTGCGGGACATGAGACGAAGTATCCGCTGGATGAGCGTGTGGAGGTGGTTATTGCCGGTGATCCTTCCGGCGGACGACTTGGTGTCAGAATCGACAGACTGCGTAGAATGCGGCAGTATTATAAGAAGAATAAAGGTTGTCAGATATGGGCGTTCAGTGTGATGGGGGCGCTTTTTTCTGTAATTGCGGCATGGGGGCAGAAGCATTTTTTCCTGGTGTCGGAGCGGAATGACCCGGACCGGTATGATCACAAAAAGATCAGGAATCTGGCTTACCGTTTTGCTGATGTGGTGGTGTGCCAGACGAATGACGCAGTCAGGGCTTTTCCGGCAGGTATCGCCAGAAAGGCGGTGGTGATCCCGAATCCTGTTGAAATCAGGGGGATCAAGCCTTATGAAGGTGTAAGAGAACCGAGGATTGTTGCAGTGGGACGGCTGGAACAGCAGAAGAACCATGAACTCCTGCTTCATGCATTTGCGGAGTTTGGGAAGACGCATCAGGAATATCGTCTCGAGATCTACGGAAGAGGAGAGCGGGAAGAAGCGCTCAGAAAGACTGCGGACATGTTGGGGATCACGGACAGGGTTATTTTCCGGGGGTTTTCAGACAGGGTAATGGAAGAGATCAATACAGCGGCAATGTATGTACTGTCTTCTGATTACGAAGGAATATCCAACTCTATGTTAGAGGCAATGGCTCTTGGCATTCCGGTTATTGCCACAGACTGTCCGGCAGGCGGTTCGCGCATGTATATCAAAGACGGCAGAAACGGACTGCTTGTGCCGGTGGGAGAAGTAAACCCTCTGGCAGAGGCAATGTGCAGAGTTGCTGATGACAATGAATTTGCCGCATCTATCGGGGCAGCGGCGTCTAAGCTGCGGGAACAGAACGGGACGGGACAGATTGCGGACCGGTTTTTGCAGGCGGCTGATGGAACGGAGTTACATTCCGGCAGGCATTGAGACAGGCGGCTGTGAAGCAGACATTTGATGAATGCTGTGAGAGACAGCTGTATGCGGAGAAATCATATGAGCCATGTACTTATTATTAATCCAATTTTATATACGTCGGAGACAGACTGTATTCCACGGGTGCAATCCATTAAGGATACAATGATCTATACGCTGTGTCTGGGATTTCAGAGGGCGGGGCATCAGGTGACACTGATCGCCGCCGAAGATTACCGTCCGGTGGAGGAGGAAGAGTATGCTTTTCCCGTTGTCTGGATGAGGACGGTGTGGCATGGCATTTTTAAGCCGAGGTGTTTTCCCTATATGCCCGGACTGCGAAGCTATCTGAGAAAACACGGAGAGTATGACTGTATCATTTCCAGCGAGGTATTTGCCACCTGGTCTTATACAGTGGCCAGGATTTGTCCGGAGAAGTCTGTTGTATGGCATGAACTGGCGAAGCATAACAATATGATGCACAGGATTCCTTCGCGGATCTGGTATCGGTTCGTGGCCGGTCTTTTGATGAGGAGAATAACGGTTGTACCCCGCTCCGAGGCGGCGGCGGGATTTATCAGGCAGTTTTTGCCTGAAGTGTCAGATACGGTCATTGACCATGGTGTGAACATAGAGAAGATGGTTCCGGCGGGAGCGGATGAAAAGAAGAATCAGTTTGCGGTGGTTTCCCAGCTGATCGGCAGAAAAAGAATAGACAGGATCATAGCCAGTTTCGCAGCGTTTCGGGATCACGGGCACGGAGATTACAGACTTCTTATCATCGGCGTCGGAGAACAGGAGGAGGAACTGCGGAAACAGGCAGAACTTTTGTGCCCTGAAGAGGCTGTTGTTTTTTGCGGCCGGCTGACGCATGAGCAGCTTCTTCCGCTTGTGGCGCAGTCAAAGGCACTGCTCGTTGCCACCGAGAAAGATAATAATATGGTATCTGTGGTGGAGAGTATTGCCGTGGGAACGCCGGTACTCACTACGTCGGTACCATACAATTCATATTATATCAGGAGGGAAAATCTGGGAATCGTGCAGGATGACTGGAATGAGGATGCGCTGGAACATATCTGTGATAACAATAAAATATATACGGACAACTGTATGATGTATCGTGAAAAGCTGTCCAATGTTTACTGTGCCGGAAGATTTATTTCGGTTATGCAGCAGGGATCGGTTTCCGGGCATCAATTTTAGCCGTAAGTTCCGATAAATAGGCGTTGCGTCCCGATTGCAGATTGTGGTATACTTATAGCCATAGTGCTAAAGAAAGGCAGGAACAATAAATGTATTCATTTGACGAGGTAAAGAAGACGGATCCGGAGGTCGCGCAGGCTATCGAGGATGAGCAGCAGCGGCAGAACTCCCATATTGAACTGATTGCATCAGAGAACTGGGTGAGCAAGGCTGTCATGGCGGCCATGGGAAGCCCGCTGACGAATAAATATGCGGAAGGATATCCGGGTAAGAGATATTACGGCGGCTGTGAATGTGTGGACGTGGTGGAAGAACTGGCAAAAGACCGTGCCAGACAGTTATTTGGCTGTGAATATGTCAATGTACAGCCCCATTCCGGTGCACAGGCAAATATGGCGGTGTTTTTTGCAGTCATGGAGCCGGGTGACACATTTATGGGTATGAATCTGGATCATGGCGGACATTTATCCCACGGATCACCGGTTAATATGTCGGGTAAATATTTCAAATGCGTGCCTTACGGCGTCAATGATGAAGGGTTCCTTGACTATGATAATGTGCGCAGGATCGCATTGGAATGCAAGCCGAAGATGATCGTAGCGGGAGCTTCCGCTTATGCCAGAACCATTGATTTCAAGAAGTTCAGAGAGATTGCAGACGAGGTGGGAGCGGTATTGATGGTGGATATCGCACATATTGCCGGACTTGTGGCGGCAGGACTGCATCCAAGCCCGATTCCCTATGCGCATGTGACTACGACAACGACTCATAAAACGCTGCGCGGACCGAGAGGCGGTATGATCATGTCCAGTCAGGAAGTGGCTGATCAATATAATTTTAACAAAGCTATTTTCCCCGGTATTCAGGGAGGGCCGCTGATGCATGTGATAGCGGCAAAGGCTGTGTGCTTTAAGGAGGCGCTGGATCCTTCCTTTAAAGAGTATCAGCAGGGTGTTGTGGACAATGCGCAGGCGTTGTGCAGCGGGCTGCAGAAACGGGACGTAAAGATCGTCTCCGGAGGAACCGACAACCATTTGATGCTGGTCGATCTGACAACTTATGACTTGACAGGCAAAGCAGTTGAGAAGCTTTTGGATGAGGCTCATATCACAGCAAATAAGAATACGATCCCCAATGATCCGAAATCCCCGTTTGTTACGAGCGGTATCCGCCTCGGTACACCGGCGGCAACTTCCCGCGGATTGAATACAGAGGATATGGATCAGGTGGCGGAGGCAATTTCCATCGTCATCAAAGAAGGCGAGGCAGGGATCGATAAAGCACGAGCCATCATTAAGACACTGACGGATAAATATCCGTTGATCTGATAAAAGCTCCTTCGGGAGCTTTTTTCCCATCCGCTGCCCGGACGGCAGCATTAATAGAATGATTGTGTAATACGAAGGGAGAACCGATATGTATTCTTGCCATACTCATTTCTATTTGACAGGATATCATGGAAGAGCATTTGAGATTATAAAGGAGATGGAGCCGCTCGAGCATTTTACGCATGTTTTTGCGGAGAGTGACAGCCCGGACAGGGCGCTTTGCTCTTGCGCGGATGTGATTTTTGCCGATTTACAGGGTATGGATGCAGTAGAAGCGGTGCGGACGCTTGTGCAGGATAAACGCGGGGAAGCGGAACTGATCGTATTTGCAGATTTGAAGCAGCGGGAAGCCCTTGCGGGGGAAATGCCGGTGCTGAAGGATATATGGGCGGCCCCCATGACCGATGAGGAGGTAAGGTTTCATTTTTTGAGGTGGCAGCAGACTTATAAGATGAGCAAGGATTTCTGGGAGACGAGCCAGTATCTGGATGCTACGATTAATCATGTTCCGAACCTGATCTGGTACAAGGACAAGAATGGCATACATGAGAAAGTAAATGACAGCTTCTGTCAGACAGTGAATAAGACAAAAGAGCAGGTTCAGGGGCGTGGACACGCCTACATATGGGACGTGGAGAAAGATGATCCGGCCTGTATTGAATCGGAACGGCAGGTTATGACTAAGAAGCAGACGTTTACATCCGAGGAGATCATCCAGACGGGAGAGGGTGAACGGACGCTGACTACATACAAATCTCCGCTCTATGATATCGACGGAAGTGTGATGGGTACGGTGGGAGTGGCCATTGACGTGACCCAGGAGCGGGCTTATGAGGATGAGATCATTAAGAAAAACCGTGCATTGGAGACTGTATTTGCCAGTATCGACTGCGGCGTGATCTGTCATTCCCTGGATGGAACTAAAATCCTGCGTGTCAATAAGACAGCCCTCAAGATGCTGGAATGTGAGACGCGGGAGGAACTGCTGAAGAAGGGATTTGATATGATCGCAGCTTCGGTGATGGAGGATGATAAGCAGAGACTTCAGCGCAGAATCTCAGAACTTAAGGAAGTGGGTGACAGCAGGAGCATAGAATACCGGGTGCGGCATAAGAACGGAGATGTGCTGCATATTATGGGGAATGTCAAGCTGTTAGAGGAAAACGGGGAAATGTTTTATCAGCGCTTTCTGCTGGACTGCACCGAACAGAAGCTGCAGGAGCAGAAGAATGCGAGACACCAGATGGAACTTGTGCAGGCGCTGAGCACAGACTACAGCCTTGTATGTTTCTTTAATCTGGACTCGGGAAAAGGTGCGGCTCTTCGGAATAGCGATTATGACGGCGGGCTCTTCGGTACGATCTTCAGCGGTGATATTATGCTGAATAAGTGTATGGAACTTTACATACAGCAGTTTGTACATGAGGAAGATAAAGAGATGTTCCGCCAGGCTTCCGAAGCAGATAAGATTCGGGAAGAACTGGATGAGAAAAAGACGTATGTCATAAAGTACCGTATTGTCAGGGACGGTGCGACAGAATATTTTGAGATGAAGGCGGTGCGCACCGGTGTGCGGGAAGGGCAGTATGGTGTCGTACTTGGCTTCCACAGTATAGATGAGGCTACCAGAAAAGAGATGGAGAAAAAGGCCGTGCTGGAAGAAGCTCTGCTGCAGGCGAACAGGGCGAGCAAGGCCAAGAGTGTATTTCTTTCCAATATGTCCCATGATATCCGTACACCGATGAATGCCATTGTGGGATTTACTTCCCTGGCGCTCAGTCATATGGAGCGGCAGGAGCAGGTGAAGGAGTATCTGGAAAAAATCATGACATCAGGGAATCATCTGCTCAGCCTGATCAATGATGTGCTGGATATGAGCCGGATCGAAAGCGGAAAGATCCGGTTGGAGGAGAAACCATGCAGTCTGCCGGAGATTGTGCACGGGCTGTGTAATATATTGCAGGCGGACGTTCGGGCGAAACAGCTTGGTCTGTATGTTGACGCAGTGGACATATACGACGAAGACATCTATTGTGATAAACTGCGTTTAAATCAGGTACTGCTGAATGTGATCAGCAATTCCGTTAAATATACGAAGCCGGGAGGAAGTATCCATATACGGATTCAGGAGGAAGATGCGGGAAAGGACGGCTATGCCAGATATGTGTTCAGAGTCAGGGACACGGGGATCGGCATGAGCAAGGAATTCCTGGAGCATATGTTTGATCCTTTTGAACGGGAGGAGAATTCTACCATCAGCGGCATTCAGGGAACCGGACTCGGCATGGCTATCACAAAGAATATTGTGGATATGATGCACGGAGAAATAGAAGTGCAGAGTGAACAGGGCGTGGGGACAGAATTCAAGATAGCTTTCCTGTTCCGGCTGTGTACCCAGGAACAAAAGAAATGGGACATTTCCGAATTAAAGGGATGCAGGGCTTTGGTTGTAGACCACGATGAGAACAACTGTGAGAGTATTGCCCGTATACTTGGACAGATCGGGATGCAGGCTGATTGGATGCTGCCCGGCGAGATGGTACAGGAACGTGTCCGGGAAGCAGCAGTACAGAAAAATCCTTACCGGGTCTGTGTGATCGGCTGGATGCTGCCTGAAATTGATGGAATTGAGATCGCATATAAGATAAAGGAAGAGGTCCGGGACCAGGAAGAGAGGATTATGCTTCTTCTGTGTGCGGATGATTGGGCAGACAGTGAGGAGAAAGCAAGAGCGGCCGGAATTACGGCATTTTGCAGCAGGCCATTATTTATATCCGAACTGACCAGATGTCTCCATACAGTGCTGCATGGAGAAGAAGAGAAGGTGGAGAAAGAACAGCAGAAAAAGGCACGCTTTCAGGGCGCCCGCATTCTGCTGGCAGAGGATGTGGATCTGAACCAGGAGATTGCAGTGGAACTTCTGGGCGATGCAGGTTTTCAGACAGAAGTTGCGGACAACGGGCAGATCGCTGTGGAGATGCTGCAAAAGTCCGAGCCGGGATATTATCAGCTGATACTCATGGATATCCAGATGCCTGTGATGAACGGCTATGAGGCCACAAAGGCCATTCGCGGGCTTGAGAACAGAGAACTGGCATCGATTCCCATCATTGCCATGTCCGCCAACGCTTTCGAGGAGGATAAACGGGAAGCGATGGAATGTGGTATGAACGGGCATATCGCAAAGCCTATTGACGTGGATGCCATGTTTGATACTTTAAATGATGTTTTAAGCTGACAGTGAAATGTCGGTACGAGAGATTTCTGCAGGCGCTCTGCCGTGGCGGGAATCTCTCTTTTACGGTATAGGAAATTCCGCTGGCTATTTGAGTGCTTATCCGAGTTCGCGAAGCGAATCTCGTGATGTAAGGTAACAAAATTATTCACAATTTCTGCTTGCTATCATTGTACAATTATGCTAAAATATCCCTCGGTGGCAAACAAGTGTATTTGGTGAGAGGACAATTAAAGACAGACAGTTTGACGGGAGGTGCGGGTGTGGTATGCGGGAAACAGCTGGTTATTATGTGGTAAAGCAGAGAGCCGTCCCCGAGGTTCTGCTCAAGGTAGTGGAGGCCAAGCGGCTGGTGGAGTCGGGAAAGGCATTGTCCGTACAGGAAGCAGTGGAACGGGCCGGGATCAGCCGCAGTTCTTTTTATAAGTATAAAGATGATATTTTTCCTTTTCACGATAATGCACAGGGAACGACCATCACACTCACGTTCCAGATGGATGATGAGACAGGACTTTTATCTGATGTATTGAAGATCGTTGCGGACTGCGGGGCAAATATTCTGACGATCCACCAGAGTATTCCGATCAACGGCGTGGCGTCTTTGAGTCTCAGCGTACAGATTCTGCCGACTACCGGGGACGTGTCGGAGATGCTTCAGGCGATGGAAGCCAGACCCGGTGTTCATCATGTTAAGATTGTTGCAAAAGATTAGATAAGAGCAAGGCGGACGGAAAGTTGACAAGAGGAGGAATACTATGATTCAAGTAGCGGTATTAGGATACGGCACGGTGGGAAGCGGCGTCGTAGAAGTGATCGAGACAAATAAAAAGGCTATCAACAAGAGGGCGGCATCAGAATTGAATATCAAGTATATTCTGGATCTGCGTGATTTTCCGGGAGATCCTTATGAGAGTAAAGTGGTGCATGATTATGAAGTGATCCTGAACGATCCGGAGGTTGCGGTGATCTGTGAGACCATGGGCGGTATCAATCCGGCCTATGATTTTTCAAAGAGGGCACTGCTCGCAGGCAAAAGCGTATGTACGTCCAACAAGGAACTGGTAGCGAACCACGGACCGGAGCTGATACAGATTGCACGGGAGCATAACTGTAATTATCTGTTCGAAGCCAGCGTGGGCGGCGGTATTCCCATTATACGTCCGCTGAATTATTCCCTCACGGCGGAAAAGATTGACTCGATTACAGGCATTTTGAACGGAACGACGAACTATATTCTTACTAAGATGGATAAAGAAGGCGCCGGGTTTGAGGAAGTGTTGAAGGAAGCTCAGGACAAAGGATATGCGGAGAGAAATCCCGAGGCGGATGTGGAAGGATACGATGCGTGCCGCAAGATCGCAATTCTTTCGTCACTGATGTCAGGTAAAAATGTAAGGTATGAAGAAATTTATACCGAGGGCATAACTAAAATATCTTCCGCTGACTTCAAGTATGCGAAACAGATGGACAAAACAGTGAAGCTGCTTGCCATGAGCAGGGATACGGAAAACGGCTTCTTTGCCATGGTGGCGCCGTTTATGATTTCCAGAAAGCACCCGCTCTACTCCGTGAACGATGTGTTCAATGCCATCTATGTGCATGGCAATATGCTGGGTGATTCCATGTATTACGGAAAAGGCGCAGGCAAATTGCCCACAGCAAGTGCGGTTGTATCTGATGTGGTGGACTGTGCGAGACATCTGGGCAAGACCGTTATGTGCTTCTGGGAAAATGATGATGTGAAGGTGGAGAAAATCGAAAACGATCAGGGCAAGTTTTTTGTCAGGGTAAAAGCAGATCAGAAAGAGGCGGCGATGGAGATGTTCGGGTCTCTTGCGGAGATCAACGTCGGTATCACGGAAGAATTTGCATTTATGACTCAGGTTATGACGGAAAAAGAGTTTAATGAGAAGATCCAGGGGATCGGCGGATGCATCAACAGGATCAGGATTCTGAGTGCATAGGAATGACTGTGACGGTAGAGCCGCAGGCTGGGCTGTCACGAACGGTTAGACAGAGATATCATGATGAGGTGAGGGTAAGAGAATGAGGAAAGTGGTAAAATTCGGCGGCAGTTCACTGGCCAGTGCGGAACAGTTTAAAAAAGTGGGAGAGATCATCCATGCAGATAAAGAGCGCAAATTTGTGATCCCTTCTGCACCGGGCAAGAGAAATGCGGATGATACAAAAGTAACGGATATGCTTTACGCATGTTATGATCTGGCGGAAGCCGGCAAAGATTTCAAGGCGGAACTGCAGGCAATCAAAGACAGGTATCAGGAGATCATTGACGGACTGAAGCTGAAACTTTCTCTGGAAGACGAGTTCAAGACCATCGAGAAAAATTTTAAGCAGAAGGCAGGCCCTGATTATGCGGCTTCCAGAGGTGAATATCTGAACGGTATTATAATGGCGAATTTTCTTGGCTATGAATTTGTGGATGCTGCGGAAGTGGTTCTTTTTGATGAGGACGGTGAGTTCAGCGCGGAAGTCACCAATGATAAGCTTAAGGCCAGGCTGGAAAATGTGGATGCGGCCGTTATTCCGGGATTTTACGGTGCTTTTGCGGATGGAAAAGTGAAGACTTTTTCCAGAGGAGGTTCCGATATTACCGGCTCTATTGTGGCAAGGGCGGTGAAGGCCAATGTATATGAGAACTGGACAGACGTGTCGGGATTTCTGATTGCCGATCCCCGCATCATCTATAAACCTGCAGGAATTGAGACGATCACCTATAAAGAACTGCGGGAGTTAGCTTATATGGGAGCGAGCGTGCTGCATGAAGATGCCATTTTCCCGGTCAGACGGGAAGGGATTCCCATCAATATCCGCAATACCAATGCACCGGAGGATAACGGCACGTGGATCGTGGAGAGTACCTGCCAGAAGTCAAAATATGTGATTACGGGAATTGCCGGCAAAAAAGGTTTCTGTGCAGTCAACATTGATAAAGACATGATGAATTCGGAGATTGGATTCGGGAGAAAAGTGCTGCAGGCGTTTGAAGAAAACGGCATTTCGTTCGAACATGTACCGTCAGGCATTGACACTATGACGGTGTTTGTGCATCAGGATGAGTTCATGCACAAGGAACAGCAGGTAGTATCGGCCATTCACCGGCTGGCGGATCCGGATCATATTGATATTGAGGGAGATTTTGCACTGATCGCAGTTGTAGGACGGGGCATGAAATCTACGCGTGGTACGGCGGGAAGAATCTTTTCGGCACTGGCTCATGCCAATGTCAATGTGAAGATGATCGATCAGGGATCCAGCGAGCTTAATATCATTATCGGCGTTTCAAATGCGGATTTTGAGACAGCCATTAAGGCGGTCTATGATATTTTTGTATTAATGCAGATTTAATATAGAGAATATGAAGCGGCCGGCATTCTGATTTGCCGGTGCTGCATATCGGATCAACATTGATTTGAAGACCGGGATGGGCAGTATGCGGCATTCCGGTCTTTTTCTGTCTACAGGTAACGGGACATACAGCCTGAATCCGGTTTTTTAATCATGAAAAAATTTTCTGTGATGTACTGTGTTTGTGCAAATGTACACATTTTTAATAAAAAAATAAAATAAATTGTATAAAATGTACTAAAAATATTTTCTTTATTCAGGAGTTATGATATACTATACAAAGCTTCCAAGTCGCAACATGCGAAGACATAAATATAAAAGGCCGGTTTTGGCTGGTGGTAATAAATAAAAGAATAGGTGAAAAATCAAAGATTTTTCAATTTTCTATTTAAGCAGAATTGCAAGCGGGCTGATGATATGCATGGGGAATAGGTTGAAAAATCAGAGATTAACAACTTTCTATTTAAGCAGTATTGCAATCAGGATTGCGATGTGCATTGGGATTAATTTCATGTCTGGAGGTACATATGATGGATCAGAAGAAGGATGCGTTGGTTTATACGAATGAGAACTGTGTGGGATGCAACAAGTGTATTTCGGTTTGTCCAGTCCTTACGGCGAACCGTGCGGTGACGGAGGACGATAGGAACGTTATTCTCGTAGAAGGAAGTCAGTGTGTGAGCTGCGGTGCATGTTTTGATGCGTGTGCACATGGCGCAAGGAGCTTCCGCGATGATACAGAGCGCTTTTTTGAGGATCTGAGGCGTGGTGAGAAGATTTCTCTTCTGCTGGCACCGGCTTTCCTGGCTAATTATCCGAAAGAGTACGGGAGTGTTCTTGGCGGGCTGAAACAATTGGGTGTGAACAGGATCATCAGTATCAGCTTCGGCGCCGATATTACCACATGGGGGTATATCAAATATATTACCGAACATCATTTTACCGGCGGGATCTCCCAGCCTTGTCCAGCCATCGTGGGATATATAGAAAAGTATATTCCCGAGCTGATCCCCAGTCTTGTGCCGATTCATTCACCGCTGATGTGCGGTGCGATCTATGCCAGGAAGTATATGAAAATAACAGACAAACTGGCATTTATCAGCCCCTGTATTGCCAAGAAGAATGAGATAGAAGATCCGAACTGCGGCGGTTATGTTTCGTATAATGTGACTTTTGACCATTTGATGGAATATGTGCGGAAACACGGCATTTCCGGCAAGCCGGTCACGGATGAGATCGAGTACGGACTGGGTTCCATCTATCCCATGCCGGGCGGTCTGAAGGAGAACGTATACTGGTTCTGCGGTGAGGATGTATTTATCCGGCAGATCGAGGGGGAACAGCATGCGTATGAGTTTTTGGAGGATTATAAGGAGCGTGTGCTGAATAAGAAGGAACTCCCTTTTATGGTGGATGCATTGAACTGTGCCAGGGGATGTATCTATGGTACGGGCGTGGAAAATGCCGGAACGAAATCGGATGATATTCTCTATGAACTGCAGAAGATCAAAGAGGCCAGCAAGAAAAATGACAGACATCATGCATTCAGCAGGAAACTGACACCGAAGCAGAGGCTGGACAGGTTCAACAGGCAGTTTAAGAACCTTAATATTAATGACTTTATCAGGCGCTACAGTGATAAATCACAAGGCATGGCCGTGCGTCAGCCAAGTGCAGCCGAATTGAACGATATTTTTGCCGGAATGGATAAGCATACGGAGATACAGAAGACGATGGACTGTTCGGCATGTGGTTATTCTACATGTAAAGAGATGGCCGTAGCCATTTACAATGATTGCAACCGCAGCGGAAACTGTATTCAGTATGTCAAAAGCAAGGTGGAACAGGAAGGCATAAAAGCCAGACAGATGGCTGAGGAGATGGAGAGCAAGAACATTATCATCCAGGAGAAGAACGATGTGATCGAGAGCCTGCTGGCAGAAGTGCATGAAGATTTTGAGAGCCTGGATACTTCCATCAGCGAGATGTCTGTAGGAAATAACAGCAATGCGGAGGAGAGCACCGGGATCTCAACCTCAATGGCTGATGTGGTCGTTTTTTGTGATGATCTTAAGGCGGCGCTTGGCAAGATTCAGACGCTGCTTGTAAAACTGGAAGAGAACAACGGTCAGATCACTAATGTGGCTGAGGAGACGAACCTGCTGGCATTGAATGCAAGTATTGAAGCCGCAAGAGCCGGAGATTCCGGAAGAGGGTTTGCGATCATAGCTGAGAACATCAAGAAGCTGGCGGATTCTTCCAAAGATACGGCGAGCGACAGTGATTCTAATAAGGAACAGATCCAGGGGGCAATCAACGAACTGCTTGTCAGGGCGGAAAAACTGATCGACATCATAGATGGTGTTAATGTCCGCGTGACAAATCTTGCAGCGGCGACGGAAGAGATCGCGGCTTCGGCTGATATGGTAAGTACGATCTCGGCAGATCTGAAGGACAAGCTGGACAGCCTGAAAGAATAAAGCGTTTACGAGAACTGTTTCACAGGCTGTCATAAATACTTTTTGGCACCTCGAAGCCTGTAAGATAAATAGAAAGGAAACCGATATACCATTGCTCCATACATTCTAACAGCTTAAGCAAAAAGATGGGTAATTCCTTACTGGCTGTAAGGGATATTAACCATAAATATTATTGTAGCAGAAAGGGAATCACATCTTCGGATGCGGCTCCCTTTTTTATGGTAGTAGGAAATTCCACCGCTTATTCGAGTCCGCGAAGCGGAGCTCGCAAAGTAATTTGCGAAGCAAATTACTTTTGATATAGGAAATTCCTTCGCTTATCCGAGTTCGCGAAGCGAATCTCGCAAAGTTAATTTGCGAAGCAAATTTACTTTTTTTTACAGACAATTTAGTAACCGAGTGATTCTCCGGTGAGATAAACCCTGATTCTTCCGGTATGCCCGCTTCTTCTGGTAACTACAAGCTGGTTACAGAAACATTCGGGTGCAAGGCAGTTGTGGCAGATGCCAGTGGCAGCACAAGGCAGGTTTCGATTCAGGCGTATTGCATTGGGCGGCGATGCCATATTGCGGATTCTGGCAATGCCGCTCTCTATGTCGGTGACGACTTTATTCATACCGACTACGAGAATAACGTGGCTGGGACCCTGGATCAGGCAGGCCACGCGGTTGCCGTTGCCGTCGATGTTGATCAGTTCGCCTTCCAGTGTGATAGCGTTGCTGCTCATCAGATAATAATCGGCCAGAACGGTCTTCGCGTAAAGCTCCCTGGATTCCTCAGGGGTCTTTGCTGCGGAACGGTCGATCAGTGTATAGGAACCGCCGCGGATGCCATCCATCAATCCGGCTTCCTTGATGCTTTCACTTCCTCCCCAGCTTATGACAGAGCCGTCGGGAATGGATGCAAGAATGGCCCTGGTACATTCGGCGGCTGTTTCAAAATAGAAACCTTCCATATTGCGTTTTTCAAGATTTTTGATAATGACAGCCGCCTGTTTTGCGAAGGCGGTAAGCTTATGTGACATATCGGTCCTCCTTTTCTGTGAGGTAATCACACGGGATGTCGGGTGACTACCGGATGTTATGGTGCGGAAAAATGACATTTTGTGCACTACTCCGCGTATTTTTACGGGTAAGGTATTATATGTATACTGTCTGGCGGCTCTGGGATGGCCGGCAAAAAGTATACATCTAGTATAGCATTTGGGACAAAAGGTGCGCAAGCATTTGAAATGGATTGTGCTTGCAGATTATGCTTGTAATCCTTGTACTTGTAATGATTCGTTGTTTTTTTATATTCGTAAGATGCGTTTGGCACAGCAGCATAAAGGAGGAATAGGGGAGGATGCATGTGGATTAATATGTCTTTTGGTTTTCGGATAGAATCTTTTGGCATCAGATCATTTTAGAAGAAAAGCGATATAAGTGATTATTGATAATTAACTGTTAATATTGGATATTAATGCCTAATATGTGATAATTTGG